>Ga0247770_1001520_pt1 | contig 17417 bp, 17 predicted proteins | sample UWRJL136409B6_FD_179943 | JGI IMG/M metagenome (GOLD analysis project Ga0247770, IMG submission 179943) | Plant litter microbial communities from Arlington Agricultural Research Station in Wisconsin, United States - UWRJ-L136-409B-6 | ecosystem: Environmental > Terrestrial > Plant litter >... | reverse complement strand
TCCCTCAAGCCCTTCATGGCCGCCTTCCGCCCCATCTACGTCCCCGGCGTAGCCAAGAACATCCTCAACGACGCAAGCGCAGAGTACTTCCATCGTGTCAGAGGTGAGAAGATCGGAATGGGGTTGCACGAGTACGAGGAGAAGTACGGAGGGTATGCGGCATACGAGAAGATGGAGCCGCATTTGAAGGAGATAACGGCGTTGTTGGGGGAGGATAGGAGCGGGCCGTTTTTTGGTGGGAAGGAGGTTGCATATGTGGATTTTCTTTGGGCGGGGGTGTTAATTTTTGTAAAGAAGGTAGGGCAGGGGGTGTTCGAGGAAGTTATGGGACGGAGTGGAGGGGAGGAGGTGCATAGGGGGTTGTTGAAGGCAGTGAAGGAGTGGACGAGGAGGGATGACTAGGGTTTGGAGAACTTGCAAAGAGGGAGGGAGAGTATGGAGATCAAATGCTCTCTAAAATTGTTAATGCATATACAAAGAAGGTGAACGAATTGAATATAAAGGACTGACTGTCTACCGGTGACGGACACCCCTGCACCACGCCATAGTGATATTCTCAAGACCCGCAATAACCACGCAACATTTTACAACTAGAAAAAAAGCTAACATGCATCCCTTAATTTCCATTCCAGACTGGGGGTCCGGGCATCTGGTAAGGTGCTGGGTCGCCGTTCCACTTATTATATGCGATGCCGGAGTGGGTCTTCTGGTCTAGACCAGGGATCTTAACTATCAGACCAGTTAGTTTAACTTTCACTTTCCACTTATTCTTTTATATCCTGGACGAAGGACAATATTGCTCTGAAACTCCTAAGATTATTGCCAGAAAGTTATTGAAAACTGATAAGAGGATACGTTAAGAAAACCTCCTAGGACCGGCTGGTTCCAAAATAGAAGTAGGTCCGCATCTTAAAATAACGCGGCTTAGGCCACTTTGCATCCTGCCTACACTATAGTGCACAGACCGCGCTTCACGTCACGTGATAATGTCACATGATACACTTTTCCAATACTATCACATGGCCTGATTCCAAATCTAAAGTCGGATTTTGAATAACGTGCATGATGATCGAGTAAGTGTTACAGCCTGCATCCCAAAGAGGGTTAAGACAGGTCGCGGATAAGCGTCACGCCGGAGCGTAAGGCAGGTACTCTAAGGCTAGGTGATTAAAAGACTGAATGATGAAGCAAGTACTCTCAGACGAAGGGGATGCACAGTCACTGTAGGCCGCTGCTCTATAGTGCACAGGCAAGCTGAATAGTAGAGCACAAATGAACAGTGTATTACTTGCGTGAGGAACCCCAGGTCCCTCACCCATCGTGGCTACGATGATGGAATTTATACTAAACTATCTAGAGGTAACTTGTACCTTGCTTGGTGAGAAGTGTTTGGTGTTGAGCCAGGCACTTACAGCCAAGCACCACTTGATTGGTCATAGGGGCTCGGGTCTTTGCATCCCTGGCCCAGTGTGCACCACCGTGCACACTGTTCCCAACGCTAGGTCTTCGTCGGGCCGAGCCGGCCCAAGCGACGGCCTGCAAGGTCGTCACAAAATGAGGGTGCACGCTTATCTGTTGCCTTTGAAAACTGTGGACGATAAATTGCTTAACTATAACTTAAAGATAGACTTTAGGAACCTTGACATTACGAAGAGAGCGTTTCGAACCCCACATTCCTTCCATCTATGTATCAGGTCCTCTTTACAATTTTAGCTGCAATAGCATCCGCCGGAGCCGTTATTCCCTATAAAGCAGTAGTTACCAGTCCGGGTGCACTGTGAGTAATATGATTAGCACCGGACAGCAAGCTGCATGTTGGATTTAGAGACCCGGCAACAAACAAGCGACGTGTGGATAAAGTGGAAGGGTTGCTACTAGGACGTACCGGAGAAGTGTTGAGGCAATGGCAGTATGATTTACAAATCATGCTGCCCGTTCTCCATGAGTAAGGGCAAGTCTGTGCACCGTAATCGCAAGTCTGCGATTGGGCCGAGCCAAGCTATTAGTCTCCGAGATCGTTGGACAAACAAAGGTAACTGAAGGGTGTAAACAACGACAGTGACTTACCCCATCCCAGGCGCGCTTGCTAATGGCGTCAGTATGGTTGATAGAAGTGGCATCCCAGTCGTCCACGCCTCTCTTGGCGTTTCTACACTCTGCCCTAGCGAGAATACCCGGTTCGCCCATGGCAGCCGCTTGGACGCCGGAGAGGGTAGCCATGCTCATGATGAGGGAGGAAAGAACCGCCAAGGCCTTCATGATGGTGTTGAAGCAAGTGCAGGTAATTTGGTTTAGGGTAGTGAGACAGAGCGTTCTTCTGTGTATAATCAGGACATATACTGAACTCTAAGATGTGGTGGGAAATTAGGAGGTACTGCCTCCCTATATATAAAGTAGCCAGAGCACACGGTAGTGTAACTAGCGTCTGCAATTAACACAGCGGATGTCGATCTCGGTCTTTCTGCGCAATCCGAGAAAACAAAAGGTCCTTCCACCTGCTTTGCCGCAATATAGAATGTCATTTGTATTAATCTGCCGAAGTGCGGCGAAGGAATCCTCGGTGCTATAGTGCTAGGTGTGAGACGGATCCTGAGGGGCGGCGCTATGCTGTACCGTGCCACTTGAATAGGCTATCCCAAAATCCTTCTTCAGGTGTCCTCCGGTAGCATCGACCACGATAAGCATGTTTTCCATCACGCCAGTCGTAAAGGCCGAAAGAGCGTCTTCGCCGGCATTGCGGAAGGATTTGGCTAGGCTCTCGAGTCGAGTCAGCCAAAAGATCCATCTTGCGGCACAGAAGCCAACAGAAGTGCCGAGTTCCGTCCCGCCTTGTCGAACCAACGGACCAGGATGGCTGGTTACACTAGTAGTTGTAGACCACGACTTCTCCTTCTCGGAGAGTTGGATAATTTTCAGCCCGGCCCAGCTAAGCCACACATTCACGCTCGGGAGACAAGCGGCAATGGTCAGGTCGGCCTCCTGTCTCGAAGAATCTTCTCCCTGTTGCTGGTCCGCTAAGGCCCCCAAGGGGCGCTGCGTCTCCAGGGCTTCACGGAAGGTTGCGAGCGCAATCTCGCAAAGACCGTCGTCTCTTCCAACACTGGCAGCGGCCAGCTTGGCGAGGAACTTGGAGAAGCTGAGACGCTGGGCCGAGCTCAGTCCGGCGTGCCCTTCGAGCCAATACTTGGTCATATCTGGGACCAGAAAGGGCAAATCGGTCCAGACATTGCCCTCTGTTGTCGTTGCTTGCGCAAGGCCCTCTGACTGGCCTCCTATGGCACTTCGGATCAGCAACCCCTGCTCACGCGCGTGGACGACCTGCAAAACTAGTCGGTCCATAGCAGGGTGGTCTTCGGAGGTGTTCACTGTCCGGTGGTCAGCCAATTTACATGGGCAGCCTTGAAGCGGGGAACACTATCGTGTACGCACTGCTTGCTTCGTAATAGAGATACCACAGATCGTGCATGTCCCACTCCAGGTCCTCGGCCGACTGCGTCCCGAGATAGAACCGGGTATTGGTAGACTGCCACTTGCTCCAGGCAGAAGTCCACAGGTCGTTATCGTCTCCGCCGCGACGGGCCTCCTCGCGGTACGCCCGCCGGACAATGACCGACATACGCGCTCGCGGATGGACCGGAGCTGCTAGAACCTGCTTCTCCATAGCGGATGGGACGAGGCGGGAGCAAATTGAACAGAAAATAGGTCAGACTGCCTTGCGCGGTCTTTGTTGGAGGTCGGAGGTCTGCAGCTAAAGGGAGGATGATGTGGGAGGAGACTTAATTTATGCGGACCGCTCCGGGCCGCTCGCATTCACTCCTAACCGAGTGTTCAAGCCGCCCTACCCGCGAATGCGCCTAACGCACTGCCGGAATCCTTCCACAGAGAAACCTGCCAGTAAGGTTAAACTGGCGCTTTCGGCAGAGGCACCTACCTACGGAATGGAAATTTAACGGGTACCTGATAAGCCAGCTACTGCACCCTTGCGCTCCTGCAGCTTAATCAATCGGCCGCGGCTGCCTAGATTGATCCCTAAGCCGTATACTCTGGTACTAAGTGGGTGATCTCATCCTCTTGATTCCTCTTCCAGGCAACAACATTTGTACACACGAAAAAAAATCAAAGGACCCTGTGTTGTGGGTCTCAATTTGGGAATGCCATCACCGGGTTTTGTCGGAGAATCGTTGACTCTGCTTCGCCACAATGCTCAACATCACCGCCGTCGTGTAGAAGCTGCACTACGAGACTGTTTTTCCGGGCAACAAGGAGAGAGTTCAGAGGTGTATTGAGTGTGGGGGAAAAAGTATATATGAGACCCAGACCCTCAATCGATACAGAAACCATCACTCAGAAACTAGCCACGCAACAGATCTCACTGTGACATTTTTCACTACCAAATCAACATCACAACCAACCCCAGCAAACTTGTCTCATCTACAAAATGCTGTTTCAGACCGCCATCTCCGCCGCCGTCGCCCTCCTCTCGGCCACTCACGCCATGGCATCCGCCGTCCCTCTCCCCCGCGACGAGAATGTCACCGTCGGTCCCCCGGTCCATATCTTAATCGCCACCGATAGTTGTTAGTATTTCTGATCAGAGACCATTAAGCCACCATCAACTAACATCAGCCGTCTAGATTTCGCCTGCAACTGCCCCAACAACTGCAGCCACAAGCAGGGCAGCAGCTGCAAGTACTTCACCGGCCCGTCCAACAAATCTCCGATCGCCAGTGGAAGTGAGTTTACCAAGCTATGCCTATCTCTCCACAGAAGCAAGCCTGGGAGATTGAATACAAGGGAGCCTCTAACTGTATTTCGTCTACAGAGTGCGCCAATCGAGACGGACAGCTTGTTTGCATTGCCCAGTAAGCGATTGGGCTTTCAGAGGTATGGCGGATACATAGATGCGACACACCGTGTTAGGAATTTGCGGAGGGGAGAAAACTTGGAAGTGTCGGGTTGTTTGTCAAGCTTGGGGTCAATCGTCCTCCTGCCTAGTGCCTAGTACTACCTACCTTGGCGTCTTTGAATCAACCAATTGCATCTTCCCGTCCGCCTCACCTTATAGGATTAAAGATTATCAGTTGTGTGGGAGCTGATTTGGCATGGGGTGTCGTCATGATAGCTCGACCAATGATGGATTAGGGGAGTCAGCCCCCTCAGGCCGCTTCGGCCGAAGCGCAAGTACGAAGCGCTGCGGTTAAAAAACAGAGTCTGTGCTTGAAGAGATAAGGCTTTACGGAAGACACGCTCTCCGTCAGTCTTCGTATCTAACCCGCATTGTCGTCGGCATCGGCCAGTATGACCTTTCGTCAGGGGTCATGTATGTCTTCAGGCCCGTCCAGTCCCTTTCCCCCGCCCTGCCCACCTGTCCGCTCCATCGCGCGGCGGGGAAGCTCTTCATCGCGCCGCGCGGTCCATCCACTCTCGTCAACCCTGGAAGCCGCACAATCGCCTTAAATATTTCGGTCAAAACAACCCGGCTTACTTCCATGCCGAGACACCGGTGGGGGCCGAATCCATAGTGCATATACGACCCCAGCGGTCGGTCCAATCTCACCGCCTCCGGGTCCGGGAACGCCGCAGGATCGTGTGATGCCGCTGTGATGTCAAGCACAACTCGAGTCCCGGCTTTCAGCTCCACCGTCTTCGGCTCGGGGTTGCTAATCGGAATCGGGTCTAACCCACCAGCCGAATTCCATTGACACGGGGCGTAGTCTGCGATGGTCTGGTCGGTAGCAACATCGCGATATAGCGCAACCGTGCTCCGGAGTCGCGAACCCTCAAGCATACTGCTGCAACGTAAGCAAATCTCCATGACGCGCCCAGCCTCCTCGAGCACCCAAGGACACGACACTTACTACCGCATCAGCAGCTCATCTGCCTCCTTCCCCCCTAGCCCGGCCAGCCGTTTCAGCTCGTCCAAGTACCCCCTCCCCTTCCCGAGATAGTAATCCATAGCCTGCGCCAGCACCTGCGTCTGGTTTGCCGTACCGCTCGCGACCAGCATGACCACGCTGCCCAGCACCGCCTCCTCTGCATCCCCCCCCGTTTCGTGCACCACCCTAGCCACCATTGCAGCACCAAAGCTTTTCAGAACCGGCTCGCCCTGGTCGGGCTCCACGGGTGGGTGGCCGTGGATGGTATCCCCCACCCTCTTGACAAAGCCAACCAGGGCAGGGGATCTCACCTCGGCCAGGATGAGCGCGCCGAGCTGGGCGGTATATTCCTTGGCAGCCTCGCGGAGTTTCAACGAGCTCGCGACATCCGCGTCAAAGAAGACTGCTGCGAACAGCGCGAACAGCACCCCATACAGTTCCTGCTCGGAGTAGATGCCGTGCGGGTTGGAGGCGGTTTTTAAAGGCAGGTTGAACATTGCGGACATGAAGTGGGTCGTCACCAAGGCAAAGATGTCGCGGACGAGGTCGACTTCGTACACGGTGGTCATGTGAGTGTTTGTTGCCCGCGAGCACGGGGTGGCGGGCGGCGGGGCGAGCGGGATGGCGTACTTGGACAGCAGCTGGGAAGTCTTGGTGCGGATGAAGGATCGGACCTCGGAGGCCCATGTCGGCGAGGAGTAGAGCGAGCGGTGCATCTGCGAGCGGTTGATTGAGTTTGCCGGGCCGTCGCCGGCAAGGCAGAAGGCGGCCGAAAAGGGGGACGAGGTCGCGTGCATGATGGCTTCGCCCCAGACGACGCGGAAGGTAGCCGGGTTGGAGAGGATGGACGTGATGGCGGCATGCGAGCGGATGAACGTCAGGGAAGGGGGTGCGTGGAGGGGGGGAGGCGCCCAGGAGTACTTGGGCGCGGCGCCCAGGCGTAAGAGGACCTTGTGGTTCTCGGAGGGGACGACGAGCGGGAAGTGCGCATAGACGCTATTCTGGGGCAGGCCGCTGCGCGGGAAGGCGCGGAAAAAGAGCTTGTGGAAAACATGGCCTTGGTTGACGGCTGGGTCGGAGCTGGCTTCGTTGTAGCTGTAGTTTATTTAGCATTGTCTAAATTACCCAAACGCCCAGGCACGGGAGACCTACCCCCAGTTCGTAACGCTCCTTGGCGTGTAGTCCACCGTATGGAACCGATCCCCTCTGATCAGCGCGACCGCGTCAGATAAGATGGCCCTGCTGGTTGTGTAGTTCACGCATAGCCCGCTCCCCGGATCCATTGGCGGCTTCGGCTTCTCGACCATCAGGCCTGGATACAATTCCACCGCATCGGGCGAATCGTACAGGCTCTTTAGCTTTACTGCCACCACTGGGTCTGGATTAATGTCCTCAAACGTCGTATGCTTCGTCAACCCCAGGAACGCCCGGAACTCATTTAGCGTGGCGACATTCCAGTGCCGGGCCTGCATGATCCCCAGCCCCTCGATGCTTCGCAGCGCATTCGGCACCTTGTTGGCTCCAAAGGCGCCGGCGATGTCCTCCACCGAGTCGCACCACACCTTGACCAGCTCCTGGTCCTCATATGTCCCATCCGCCTGCCTTGCTAGGCCACCAAACCGTCTCTCCTCCGGCTTTGCCGGTATGCTTTCCTCCCATTTCGCAAGCGCTCTTACCATCTCACCCACCCCCACCTCCTCTGGCTCTTTCCCCCCTAACACGCTCTTCAGCTCCTCCCTCACCCACGTCCCGTCTCTCTCAGAGAGCGCGCTGTGCCATCTGTACACCAGATTAAACTCGACGCTCACCTGGTTTCCCCTGCCCTGGGGGAGCTTGCTGCTGTTGCTGCGGGGGTCAAGGTTCCAGGAAGTGGGGGAGCGGTTCAGCGCCAGGATGGTGCGCACGTAGTCCTTGAGGATGAGGTTGGCGTAGAGGCCGCAGGTGATGAGGCGGCCGGTTTGGAAGAGGGATTCGTCGAGGCTGGCAAGGTGGGCGGCTAGGGCGGGGTCGGAAAGGGATGGAGGGGGCGGGGGGAAGCGGTTGGCTTCGTTGATTCTGGTGCGTGTTAGTTGAGAAGGCGTTGCGGCAATCAAGAAAATGCCAAGACGCTTTACCTAGCCAGCTGCACAACCACATAATTATGAAATCGATTAAACATCACCAACAACAGCCCCACCCCCGGCGGGAATCCCAATATCCTCTTTGAGCTAAAACAGTCCGGCTTTAGCAAACCTCCCTTAAAGACCCTGATACTCCTCTGCTCCTCCTCATTCCGCCCATAGAGCGGCGACAAGTCTAGATACGACGACGCAAGATTTACGCTGTGATCCTCTGGCGATGTCTGGAAGATATCATGTGTGATAATAATGGCTAGGTAGAATAACACGCTGGAAATCCCCTGCGGATGCGGTGTGAAGGTCTCGCCTCGCGCCATGAGGGTGTCGAAGATGGTTGCTGGGTCGGGCTGGTTAGGGGGCTGGAATGTTAGGGGGGGGACGGTTCGCGCGTATGCGGTGCCGGCTGCGCCGAGAGAAGGGGAGTGGACGTTGTTTCCTGCACCATCGGCAGAGCGGTAGCAGAAGCGTGGCGAGAGAGACGTCGGCGGGGGGTGCTCGAGGGAGGACCATAGCTGGGTGAGCAGGCCGTCGGTAAGCTGCTTGCCTTCTTTGGAGGACTCGGGGAGCTTGGAGAGGAGCTGGATAAGGTTTTCGAGGAGGAGGTTATTGTCATCGACGGTTCCGGTGGTGGTTGCGTTGAGGCAGGAGACAAGAGTGTGATAGTCTTTGAAGCCGAGGGACTTAATATCACCGATCAGATCTGGGGTGGTTTCTGGTTCGATGTTTCCCGGGGTGTAGGGGTATGGTGCTTCGGGGGAGAGGGCTTTCTTGATTACGCGGTTGAGGTCCGAAAACCTCATCGCGAGCTTGGGTTGAGCTTTGGCTATGCCCTCCATGACTAGATCTGCCATGGCGGATGAACTAAGCAAAGCGGACGATGCGATAGGTAATGTGATGCTTGTATGTCTTCGTCGACAGAAGAATCGTATAGCTTCAGCTAATGGAAACTGAAGAATGCAAAAGGAAAATGCCCGCACGCTCAAGAAATTTTGATCCTTATCTAAACGACCAGGCGCAGAAACATAACATGGATAATAGATGCCGCATGTGGCGCACTTGCAGTGGAACCCTCGCTCCCATCCGCGGGGTCGCACAGCAGAAATTCGGGCGACCAAGGCTGACACCTCACAGCCGAATGATAATTTAGAAGAGGGGAACGTGGTAGTGTAAATTACATCGGAAGATAAAGGTTGACTGATTGGCTGTACCGTAACAATGCTGCCCATGCCTATCGAAGTACTCTCCCCTGAGCGTCCATTGCGAGCCGAGACAGACACGCGCAAAATCTAGCCTTTTCTGTGCCGTCATGCTGTGGATTTCTTGGCGACGTAGCTGTAAGTGCTAGCCGTGACGGCATGCCGCCCTTGGCGGGTCTCAATCCGGTACACCGGCGGCACCTTGTTGTTCTCTAAAAGGCCAGAATTCTATCCGTCAGCACTAGGCATCATGCACAGAGAGAATAACCACCGTGTAACCTGCGGGCCTGCGGCGTAGCGCCCGCGCTTAGGCTCCGCGACATGAGGGCATGAGGGTCTGTGCTGGGTCGCAGAAGATAAGGTGCAAGGAGGTGCACTCCAAGGACTTTCGACTTGGGGAATGGGATGGACTTCCACGTTGTAACAGAGAGATGTGGGGGTTGGTACAGAGACTGCAAATTCCAGACTCCTGCCTCGGCTCCTCGCTACCTATATTTCCACATCCTTTTCTATAGGAAGATAATGAGCAAACACCACGGGCGACTGAAGGCGGTGCCCTGGCCGCCTTTCGTCTTTCTTCTGACGTGCGTGATAAGCGAGGGATAAGCTCTAACAGGATTCGGTGGCAAAGATATCGACAAGGTCACTACGGATCCGAGCGTACTTGGGGTGGGCAGACACCACCAAATCTGGTGAGAGTTTGTCGCTCGCTTATCATGCACGGTACTAATGTGGGAGACGACGATAGGCTGCCGCCAAGCAGGTCTTTGTCGACTGGCCCGTACCGCCCAATAATCAGTATCGTCAAGAATCAAAACAAAGTGCTTCGATTGGTTCAAACTGCTTCCTCCGAATCGTGGCTATTTTAATGAATTACCCCTCGTTCGGATCTCCAGAGTTCCGAAACGCTAACTCGTTCTGATCCAACAGCCCAGACGGTAGATTCCGCCTTCCCACTGACAGTCTTATCCATGTGGGCTAGACCTGGCGGCATGGACAGAGACCGGTGCCGACGGCAAGCACACATGCCGCACTTTACCAAATCATCATGGAGCCCTGCTGCGGGTTAATAAGCGCTCTATGGTGTGGTCTATATATATATAGCTGGGCTCCGAAAAAACCTAAGGAAAACCCGAAATCCTGAATACTAACAGGCCAGGTTACCGAGCAACATTACCCACCATGGGCTCTTCTGAAGATGCCAAGCCAGAGATGTTCCACGCGGCGGATGTGGCATATACCCTTGATCGTAAGGGATACGCCGCTTCTGGAAGGTATATTTTCGCACCCTGTGTTTCGTTCGCTTGTTCCGAGCGGCTGGTTCACTGTACCGGTGACCTCGGACGTTTTAGATGCGGCCACGCGGTGCAAGCCCGGCTGGCACCACTACCACACTGCAATAGCAGCTAATGCACGTGCCAAATAGATTGATATTCCAGCATTATCTCTGGAAAGACGCTACAGAAGGCCTCATACACCCTCGTATCTTGGCCAATATCGGGGCTGCCCTGGCAACAACAAACGGTGGGGAAGTTGTGGTGAGTGTTGCCGATGTTGGGACGGGGACTGGGTAGGACTTGCCAATAAATTTTCTGCTCCGCGATGTGCCTTCATGCTGACTCCCAGCTCACTAGTGCATGGTCTCTGGACGTGGCGCGCCTGTTAGATATCCATGGCATCAATAGATTCCGTGTCCACGGCTTCGATATCAGCGATGAGCAATTCCCGCCTGCTCACATCCTGCCCGATAATCTCAAGCTTAGCGTAGCAGATGCCCTTGGCTCTGTTCCCGAGAATCTACGAGGGAGTTTCGACATTGTTCACATTGCGCATTTTGCTGGCGTTCGGGCACTGGGAGAAGACCCGGGTCCTGTAATCCAGTATGCTTTGGCCCTGCTAAGTAATTACCCCCTTCCACCTCCAGCTGTTCGATTACTGACATACTACCTCTCTTGGGCGTAGAGCCGGGCGGCTGGATCCAGTGGGACGAGTGGACGCGGGGGGCTGAGTTGGTCACACTGGCACCCGCTCCACACTGTGACTGGGCACTCGGTGTTGCAGCAAAGATTTTCCCAGAGTAGGTTAATCCTGGTTTGACACCCACCCAAATTTTCTCTTCTTACAATACGTGAAAATAGCTGGACCTTCGACATAGCGGCACATCTCTCAAAGCACGGCTTTGTCCAGGCTGATCGTGAGGAATATGCTCGGCCCAATAATCATCTCCTCCCGGGACTTACCTCGCTCTGGTACCTAACAGCTGAGGAGGTGGTCAAGATTGGATTTGAGGAGCCGACAAAGTCTATGTTCCTACAAGCATTGATGGCGGCGTATGCTGAGACAAGAGATGAGGAGATCAGGGCTATGTTCAGGATGTGTCCCACATCGGCGATAGGGCAGAAGCCCTCCTCTTCCATGTGAATAGAGAATCCTCTACACAGTCGCAGCTCGCACATGACAGAATTTGAATCGGCTGGTGAAGTTGCTTTGTTCAGATTAGCTAGTACTTCACAGCCTTCTCCACCCTCACCGCTTCAACCACCCATAGAACGACCTGCCGCAGACCGCTACTCTCTGTGGTTCAACTCCTACTTATCAACCATAATCACCGTTGCCATCCTCGGCGGGCAAATCACCTTCACCCTTGTCGTTGGCCAACTCACTGACCCAGTGCCCTCCAGCATCTTCACCCCCAACACAGTCCGCCATCTCATCGCCGCTGCCTGGCTGCTCTTCACCGCCACGCTTGGCGTCGGCGTTCTCATGTCCCTGTTATTCACCGACGTCGCTGATCACTACGGCACGGGTGATATCCCGAGGTTTGACGGGGTGTTTGGGTTGTGGGTTTCGTTTTTGTTAAATTTCTTGCCGGTTGGGGCGTTTTTACTGCTTGGGCTGGCGACTGTGGCGTATGCGCCAGTTGTGGAATGGATTGGGGTTGCTGGTGTTGGGGGATTTGGGGTGCTGGTAGGGAAGTATTGGTGGCATGGCTGGTGAGATTGAGGGAGGAAGAGGGGTCGTTGGCTGTTATGCCTTGGAGGTATTGGTTTGGAGTAATACGAAGCTTAGACGGAATGCAGTGTAGCTGTAGGTTGCGCTGGGAAGTGAGTTTTTGCCCTAGATAATGGGAAAGGGAGAGTGGTAGCTGACTTGGAATTACAAGTGGGGGCTGAGGGGGGCACTTACAGTTGGCCAAAAACACAATTGGTGGGATAGTAAGAGATTGGTATGTCGTGGAATCCATGGTGTGAACGAGGTGCCCAAGCTGGAGAAGACGAACTTCTCTAGAGTCTCGTCGCTCTTAAGGCTATTCTTATCGTAGAGGGCCGTGTTACGTTGCGCATCAGCCATCTCATCGCCGTCCTTCTTGGCCTTGTTATAAGTATCTGGATACTAAACCTTCGCCATGTAGGGTTGACCTTAGAATTTTCACAATCTGCAGAAAAGCACGCGCGATGCGAATGGTTCTGGCAATATGAATGTAATTCTAAGGTACGGAAAGAAAGAGAAGAAAGCGAAGCCTTCGGAGAACGGTCGACGATTTTGACCAGGGCCATGGATGGCCAGTGCGTCCTGACGATTGGGAAGGGGCCTGGCAGTGCCAGCGCCAGTGCCAAGGGCTGTCAATCGTCACAGTTGGGGCAGCATGTGTTGGGCAGCAAGGAGCCCAAGTACTGCCAGGGCTGCTGCGTTATGGTTTCTTGACAGCCACTCTATCTTTCAATAGCAAGTCCCAAACAAAATCCCATGAGCAGTCTTCCTGAGCTATCGACGATTGATTCATTCCCAAGCATGCTCTGCAACTTCTGCAAAGATCGCTGCGGCGATGTCATAAGACTGGACCTGGATCTGGATGTTCGCAACCAACGAAACAGTGGGGGTCGCACATTCCTTTCGGCCCAAACAGCGCAGCAACTTGAGGAAGGAATCAACCTTGGATGTCACCTATGCTTGATGTTCTTGGGTAAATTGCCTGACACTGATCGGCTAGCGGTGCAACAGCGCCTTCGCTTGAATTCAGGCAACAGCTACGTTGGCCATTCCTGGGGCAGGGCATTGGCAGGTATTGGGACACCTGCTGCACCACCTGTTCATCGAAGACTCTATATATCGTTAAACTCTCAGTATCCGGGACCGGACGGACGCATGCCCTCAAGCAGCGGACCCCGGGACGTAGGGCATGGAGCGTCTTTCAGAATTCTTGCTGCTAGAGGTACGACCGTACATCGGTGAATTTCAGAATCAAGAGTACATTCGCTCACATAGCTCTCTACTCTAGAAGTCCAGCACCTCGCATGGGATGGGAGCTTTGGCGACAGCACCGGATCTAGTTTGTCAATGCAACAGATTAGAGGATGGTTGAGCAACTGCCTGGCAAACCACCCTCAATGTAAAAAGCCAAGCGCTAGGCGAGGCGAATTCCCCTCGCGCCTCTTGGCTGTCCAAGATGACATTGTTAGAGTATGTTCCAATTACCTTGCCCTGATGAATATAAGTTATATCTTCCGAAAACCTTGGACTGATTTTCCTGCGGTGGGCAGCTCGTGGATACGTCCCGGATTGACCCTTCTGAGCAGTATGTGGCTTTAAGCCATTGCTGGGGGAAGGCAAAAATGCCTATCTGCCTCGAGTCGGCTACGATGAAGCAATCGCAAGCTGGTATTGCCCTTTCCGTGCTGCCTCAGACTTTTAGGGATGCAATCTCGGTCGTGCGAAGCGCTGGCCAGAAATACCTCTGGATCGATTCTCTCTGTATTATTCAGGATTCGAGCGAGGATTGGGCGCGGGAGGCCATGCAGATGGGATCCATCTACGACGGCGCCTGGTGCACCATTGCGGCAACCCGCTCTCGCGACAGCACCGAAGGATGCTTCGTCGCACGCGATCCGCGACTACTCCGGCCATGCACATACGAGCCGCCTCCAGATTTACGCTCGCCGAAACTCGGCAACGGTCCGGTATATATCGTCAACTCCTCGCTTTGGATTTCCAACGTTGACAAAGCCCCCCTCAACAGCCGGGCTTGGGTGATTCAGGAACGCCTGCTCTCACCTCGAATCATCCACTTCGGGGCCCAGCAAGTCTTTTGGGAATGTCAAGAGCTGGCAGCCTGCGAAAGCTTTCCGGCTGGATTGCCCGAGGATATCATCGAACAAGTCCCACAAATGCCAACCCGGTCATTCAACTCCTTCAAACGGCTTCTGGCCCCATTTCCGGACGTCGTTCGAGGTGCAATACCCCCACCCTTTCTTGCCTACGAGGCATGGTGCGAGATCATCGCTGGCTACACTAAATGCGGTCTGACCCAAAGCAAAGATAAATTGGTGGCGATCGCAGGCATTGCGAAGAGACTGCAGCCTTACCTCAACGACGCACCCTGCGCAGGCTTCTGGCGGAAGAGTCTCGCACATGGGCTCGCATGGACTTGGGCTCGTGGCGGGCAATTGTACCGGCCAGATACTATCCGCGCCCCTTCGTGGTCTTGGGCATCCGTGGAAGGACCAGTTGAGTTCAACTTGCACAAACGATGGAATGTCACGGTCGAGGTAGTGAGCTGCAATGCGCCCACAAAGGATGGCTCCGGCTTCGGAGAACTTGAAGTTGGGAATGCCCACTTGACGCTCCGAGGACAGCTGCAGCCTGTGCAGTGGGAAAGACAAGAGACAATGCCATTTATGATATCGGGTGTTTCGACAATGATAACTCCTTGGACACCAAAGATCGGACGTGTTGAATTTCCCTGGTGGGATATCACTTGGGACAATGGGCGGCCAACGACGGATGGTCTGGATGAACCTCTCAGGAACACTTTATTCGTCGTGCCGCTAGGATGGAGTGATAATACAGGGCCGAGACAAGGCGTCCGGGTAGTCGGGCTTCTTTTGCAAAAACAAAACTCGAGCGTTGGCGGGGCTTGGTATGAGAGGGTTGGCTTGCTCAATGTAGTGAGGGAGAAGCGGCACCCAGACCTGGACGCTCTATTCCGAGGTAGTTTCTGCTCTTTTAGCTTGAAGTAGGTAGCATCTTCTGTAGCAAAGAAAAGGGGCAGGGGCTTCAGGGCAGGGTTTCTGTTTGTGATAGGGCATGTGGAGGTCATCCGCTGGGCAGGAAGATATGGCGGCATCAAAGAAATCCAGAGACATTTCGGTTGGCCGGCGCCAAGCTATCAGACTTGAAACAGGTGGGTCCTTGCAAGTTGTTGACAATCATGTTCGATCTAATAACTATATATAAGAGACCGTCACGTCGGATTGTAGCCTTTGTCGTATTCGACTGTAGCCCTACTTTTCTAAATTCCCAATACGGAAGTCGGTGACGCACCAGGTGTCAACTGTCCGGCGCCGAATATCCAAGCCACAAAAATACAGCGCATCCCACAGGGGATTTAGCTTCATGGTCGCACGTAACTATCACCAGTTATTACATAATAAAATTATCCACATTTATGACGGCGAGACCATGTGTCGCCATATATTTAAATTTCTAACGGCGAGAACATGGGTCGTTAAACATCTGAATTCCCGACGTCCAGACTATGTGTCGTCGCACCTCTGAATTCCTAACGACGAGCGCATGGGTCATCGCACATCTAAGTCCCTGGCGAGAACATGTGTCGTCGCACATCTGCATTCCTGACAGCCAGTCTCTCGATCCCGGGATTCTGCGGTGTCAAGGTAAGAGCCTAAGCCTGCTCTCTAACAAATGCGTCAGACAGTCGGCCGCATGAAGTGCGCTACCCACGATGCTCTGATCGAGCATTTGAAGACCGGCCATGGCTACGGCGATGGTAAGGTGGTCGTCATGTCTGAGACGGATGCCGAGAAACTCCGTACGGCACGTAAAACGCATGGAATCTTTGCTGCAATAACTGACATATACACAGTGTTCTATAAAATCCTTCATCTCCTCGGTTTGATGCTCGATCGCGAGATGGAAGCCATGACAGCAATGATGGAAGCCTAGACGATTGCCGGTGAGGGTAAGTAGACCGATCTTGTGTACGAGGCCCTTTCCTTGCGTAACATAACTAACTCAGAGTGTGATAGAGGTAGTCGTCGAGGAATACATCTTCTATGGTAACGGCTCGACTAATGTCACAGTCGTTAAGTCTGTCTTCCCCCCTTGTAGTGGCGGCGACGGTGGCAGCAACGACAACGACAACAGCGAGGGTGCCGCCGGCGCAAAGTAGCTGCCGAGATAGTTTGAGAATCGCGGGCGAGTTCTGCTTGGCGAGGACTTGGGAGTGATGGCTGGTGAGCTCAGAGGGTGCCTGAGACAAGACCTCATGATAGCTTGATGGCTGATATTTTTGGGCGTGTTTTACATGGACAGTGGCCGGACGCGGTGTCCAGTACCAGTTGATGTAGACTAGGCAGATCGGCCAGAAGGTCCAGAGCCAGTTTCCACTAGAGGCAGTCCTCATCCGGGCTCTCTACACTATATCGGTAACTATTGTCTACCTGGCTGGAGAGTTCTTGTCCGAAATGCTGGCATATGGCGTGGTTGAGATGGATGCATAGCCTCTAGTCTCTGGCTTCTCGAACTGATTGATCTCCGAGATGAATGCCGCCTTCAGTTCCGCCTGGTCATGCAAATGATTGGAACGGTTTAAAACTAGTAATAAATGCAGCGTCATTCACTTACGAAACTCGTCGTTACGTTGCGGATAGCGTCCTGATAGAATGGCGATATCATGGTCAGATATCTGGTACCGGGAAAGACATCTCGAACCAGTTTGACAATGCTAGTGCTCATGGGTGTGAATTCGGTGCTCTGAAGGTTGAATTCTCTGGCGGTCGTCACGAGTCCTCACCCTTGCGATATTCGGATATTGTTTACCAAGATATCTAAGGACCTGGTAAGGCCCGTCCAGCTCAATTGCCGTGAAATTATGGGCGGCTTGACACACGATATGCATAGGTAATCACACTGTCGTCGTCTCGGATCTCTTTGACCCTGATAGAGCTCACTGTCGCAGGCCATGCTCGGATGGCCGGTAATGGGATAAGAGGCGTGGAAACAACAGGGAACTCGAAACGAAGGTTGACGTGCTAGATCCGGGTAAGCACCGAGACCACATCTGCAACCAGACAAACAAGTTCCCTGGGAGTTGAGTCGGGGGTCGCCCATTGTGGAACGTTTCACTGAGGGTACGGAGCTCATGGGAGCAGCGGAAGTGCAGTTGCAAAGTGACTTGATTAGGTAGAAAGGGTGGGAGCGAAGCTCCC
>Ga0247770_1001519_pt1 | contig 17417 bp, 10 predicted proteins | sample UWRJL136409B6_FD_179943 | JGI IMG/M metagenome (GOLD analysis project Ga0247770, IMG submission 179943) | Plant litter microbial communities from Arlington Agricultural Research Station in Wisconsin, United States - UWRJ-L136-409B-6 | ecosystem: Environmental > Terrestrial > Plant litter >... | reverse complement strand
GAGCTTCGCTCCCACCCTTTCTACCTAATCAAGTCACTTTGCAACTGCACTTCCGCTGCTCCCATGAGCTCCGTACCCTCAGTGAAACGTTCCACACCTGGGCACTGCTACCAAGACTCTGAAGCGGCTGTGTTATTCTGTTTTGTGCGACGAATCTGGGCACACAAAATTTCCCTTTTCGTACCTCGCCCACGTGACGTTGCTCACCCCGGCTCAGGTCCGGCTTGGGTCCAGCTCAGGATGTGCTCAGGATTTGCCCAGGCTTGCTGTCACACGTAAGATAGCGCTATGCCGTAGATAGCCACGCTAGCAAGGCGTTGATACGCTCCAGTCGGCACCACTGTCGCGCACGCGCCAAGCTGTTTTATCCAGACAGTGACGTTCACTATCTCAATAGGGTATTCTACAAAGAGCTTGAAGAAGGTGCTTCTAAGATTATAGACGTGAACATAGAAATTGCTTACGTGAGGAACAAGAATAGTTCCTTACCAAGGGGCTACGTATTGGCTATCTAAATAGGAAACTATCTACGCTATAAAAGCAATGACTCGTGGACCCGAAGATCGGGTCTTCGCGTCCAACCTGACTGGTTGTAGTGAACCCTACTGGGTTTATCCGTGATTGGTCTGCCGTGGGTGCCCGCAGGCATCCGCGGCCCAATGTCGTGACCTGGGTCATGATATAAGGCTGTCGTTACATTTACCAAAGGAGTTGTAGGCATATGGGGAGAATACGTGGTTGTGGGCAGTGGATTATATTCTAGATAGGGGAGTGGAGACAGTGTACCCCGGGACGGCAGGGGGGTTTTGATGAAGGCAAGGGGGGGTCGGATTTAGAGGTGGGGGTTGATAAGTTTTCGTCTCTTTCTGCTATCGGGGAGGGCTGAAGACTTACTGATATGTTGTATGTTTAAACTACCGTGTGCTGTATCAAGTTAACATCAATAACTCTAAGAACGTGTTTATCAGCCTCCAGGAAGGGGATTCCGCGTACTAACATGGCATCGGTAATAAACTCCTTGCCCAAAGCCTTAGACAAAGCTTCTTTTACATTCTTTTCCAGACTTTAGCTAATGCACATCGGACTCAGCGCAGGTAAACGCTCCCCTTTCCCGCTTACCACTTTCCCCCCTTTTCCCACATTTTCCGGTACCCCTTTTGCCCTTCACTCTTCCTAACTACCTACCTTTACACTTTCTATCCAAAACACTGACCTGCCCTGTTCATAGTGCCGAATGGGGTTTTACCAATAATCACCAACTCCACCGACCTTAACCTCTACAGCAGCGGCTTCTGGAACTTTGTCACCGGCCTATCACGAACCATGTGCGTAAACGACTGCCAGGACAATGCTGCTTTTTATGGAGTGAGTTCCAGCATGCATGTTTATGCCTTCAGCACGATCAATAACAAGAATTTGATACTTGAGAGTCGTGTTTTGGCCCGGAACGCGAGTGTTGCTGTTGTTGCTGCTACTAGGGTGGCAAACGCGGGACTGGCGCATGATAGGGTTAAAACTGCGGTTGTTACCGCTTATCTGAGGATGAGCGGATGATCCTTGCGCGGTGTTATTTAGGTGCCTACCTAAATGCCCGGGCTCCTCTGGGAGGTGTAGGTTGGGTGTAGGTTGGGACAGCTAGGACACCAGATTGATATTTGTTCATGGTGATGAAAGGACACTTTCAGCCCTTTCCCAATCCAGAAACCAAGCGGACGTAGGGTCGGGTGTTGGAACCGGCGACGATGAAAACGCTCAGATGCCACCAAAGGTAGAATGCTGTGGCCAGAATGCAATCGAGTCTTATCGCCGCGGTGCTGATCTCCCGGACCACTGTAGGACAAGACAGAACAAGTTATTCTTGTCACGCTGGACTCAACCAATAACCTGGGTCGAAACCAACCCCTCTTTGCGAGCACCTATCGCCGACGCCATGCATCAGCAGCACCCAATTGGCGATGGGAAATTGAAACTCAGAGCAATGGTCACACAACATGTGACCGATGTGGGAATCTTATGACGCAAGAGAATTGAACCAGAAGATAAGAAAATATGAGAGGTGGGGGCAGACCTAGACCCTTAGGAGCCCAAACTGATGCTGATCGGTTTGGGACTCTTGGTTGGTGGTGTCCACACTCCCCTCGTGCAATCACCGCTGCCTGTTACTCGTATTTTGTTCCTCCCACGGCGATCGTCAGTCACATACCCGAACTCATTCAGTGGGAAATCCATGGACGCTTTCGACTATGGCACCCTTCCGTTGGGCCACGAGGAGATTCGCATCCTCGAGCTGTTGCCAGCAGCATCGCTCGACGATCCTGTGAGGACACGGATCTCCAAAGCTCGAATCCTCAGTCAGCCGTCGTTCTCCGCGCTTTCGTACGCCTGGGGCGACGGACGCCACACCACTCAAATTGCTCTTGGAGTCTATTCTCTCACCATTACTGTGAGCCTAGATGCGGCCCTCCGAGCGCTACGAGAGGTAGATGAGTCAGTATTCCTCTGGATCGACCAGGTCTGCATCAACCAAAGCGATGCAGAGGAAAAGACGCGCCAGATTCCACTGATGGACAAGATATATTCCTTCTCGGATCAGACCATCGGATGGCTTGGAAGAGAGACGACTGACTCTGATCGAGCCATGGACTATCTCCAGGATGTCGGCAGTCGCGCCTATTTGCTTGGGCTTTCAGACCTAGATGAAGTGGAATTAAAGGCATTGATCTTAGAGGATGCTGATCTGAATTCCGGTATTCTCATCATGGACCCGACAATCTCTCAGCTGAGAAGATCCGTGCAGCGCCTGATAGCGACTCAGGTGGATTTGCAAGAACTACCAGCTCTCGAAGGAATAGCTCAACTTCTCATGCTGCCGTACTTCGAAAGGGGTTGGATCCAACAGGAAATTGCCCTTCCTCGGAAACTGATGTTCAAATGGGGCGGTAGAGTCCTGGCCGCCGAGACCTTTGCAGCGGCTATCTGGTTCCACCACATCTGGTCGATGAGGAGCATTACGGCGCTGGTGCCCTCTGCTATGGAGAATCCATCCATTCGAGCGTTTTTGGAGAGGATTGCCGGCCAAAATGCGAGGCTGTCGAGCCATGTGATCGCCAGTCTTACCATGCGTAACTGGTATCACTCGTCCAAGCGAGCCACCTTGACCACGGCCAGTTTACTACAGCGGCTTCGCAAGACGCAGTTCTCCCAGCCACAGGACAGGGTGTATGGTATCTTGGGAATTGCTGCTGATAAGAAGCTTCTTGGCTTGGATGTTGACACGACAAGAACATGGGAGGAGGTCTTCACCGATGCAACGAGGCGTATCATCAACGCATGTCAACCCAGCAGCTGGAGGGATGGAATCAACTTCCTCTCGCTTGTCACCTCTCCTGAGGAGACCGACACGTTACCCTCCTGGGTTCCGAACGTCAACAATCTTCAACAAATTGCAACCCTTGGAATGGAGACGGCTGCGTTATCCCAACCTTACCAGGCCTGTGGACAACTTGTACACGCAAAATCCCCGGACGAAGCGAAAGATCTGGAACCAAGAATTCTCCGCTGCCATGGCGTTATCATCGACAGGATTACCGAACTAGGCCCAGCTTGGCAAATCGATGATTCCGGCCAACACCCGCATTCAATGGGGCTTGATCCGCTATCAGCTGTGGACAAATTCGCTACCATATCGGAAGCTATTGTCACATCCAATCCGTCTTCCAAGCACCCCTTCCGCTCTTACCCACAACGGCTTTCTGAGGCGAAGTGGCGTGTCCCAGTCCTAAACCGTGAGTCAGAAGTTACGACAGGCGCCTGCCGCCGCGCTACACCACGCAGCGAAATAGGATACAACATGGCAAAGTACACTATGTTGTTCGATAGGCTACATCGTGATGTCTACAAAATCCTTGCAGATATCCATCTCACGCCACAGGAAGAGGCCGAGCTAAAGGCCATGGGCCTGGGTGATGATGACAGAAAGTTGGCTGAAGTACGGCTAAAGTTCAAGAAGAACATCGAGTACAACAAAAGCCCCGAGCACTCAACCTACTGTCTCCTCATGGATGCATTCAAAGTGAGAAGATCTTTCCTCGGAGCGGAAGGTTATGTTGGTGTTGGGTCGATGGGGATGCAAGCGGGAGACGTCGTATGTGTTCTGTATGGAGGGTCGTTTCCGTTTATTCTACGGGAGGTAGATAAGGACGGCGAGTTAGGAGCCTACATGCTTGTCGGCCAAGCATATTGTGATGGCATCATGGATGGCGAGGCTCTAGATATGGGTATCGTGGACCAGGAATTCAGGCTCGTGTAAGAACTGGTTATCTTTTCTTCAATCTCTTTTAAACTTGCTCGCGAGTCCCATTCTTTGGCTGAGGTTCCAACAACGCGCTGAGGTTCAGCTTCCAGGAAAATTCACACCTTCAACATTCCTTAGATTTCATTGCTCTTCAACCGTCACCCCATCTTAGCCTCCTTTCTGGTAGTGGCCTTCTCCCCGGTAGCCTTCTTCTTTGTAGTAGAAGCCTTCTTAGCAGCCACCGTAGCCACAGCAGGGTGGGCGGCGACATATTCGAATAGGGCTGTCGAATATTCGCGAACAGGATGCGCTGAAATCGACAGATGATTCTAGTGGCGCAACCGCTAAAGTTTAGCGAGATGAATACTGTTAGACATAACAGCAATTACCGTCAGAGTAATAAACGTTCCGTGGTTTTTAGTGCAGAGTGTTATGCCGCTATCTAGATAGGGCGTCTAGATTTGCACTAATCCTCATTTAAGAGCTGCAGCTAGTACATGGAAAAATACAGAGAAGAGCTCACAGACTTACTAAATCTAAACTCCTAGGTTTATACTTATAAACCTAATTTGTCGTTGTTACCGCTACTAAGGTCGTACCCGTCTCAACTGGCACAGTCAATAAATCCCTTAGACACTTCGTAATCAGGCCTCCCCCGTGTATATACCAACACCCATCACACGGCATTGTGATTTCTACTATAATAGTCGCCGCCCACACCTACCATTCTTTCCAAACATTTGAAAAACATCCAGTGCCTCAAACTAGGCCTATAAAGCCAGAAGGAGGTCTAGTTAACAATCATACGCCCTAAGATGGCTAATATGTGGCGTGTTTATACCTGTCAAAAGCGGTTAGCATCCTGAAAAAAATGCTTATATTAAGCTACAGAGTAGATGCAGACTTGTCAAGAGGTTTGGTAACTTTAGATAGGACAAATATAGGAAATATAAATGCACTTGTTTTTGCCAATATTTCGTACTATCCCAGGACATGTACTAGTATGTTTTATGTACTGGTACCCTGTAGGATATCCTACCGGTGCTGTCCTAAATTTCGAGCTGGGGTATTAAGTACCATTCTAGGGCATGTACTGGTATATTCTGGGCCAAAATTCAGGACCGTAGTCCAGGATTCGGGCCATTAGGGCACTATCAGCTCTTAGCAGTTTCCAACGGCGGTCCTAAATTTAGGCCTTAACTTGGCCGTCTTTTAGAGTTTAGTCTACACTTTAGCATTAATCGCAGAACATCGCATAACAGGGACTAAATATAGGCTCGTGGCCGAGAACTGGGTATTATATTCTGCTGGTAAAAACGGTATAGAATACAGCGAAATAAGACTTTGACGCTATATAATTTTCTGCTGGCAGAATAACTATGTACCTAATAGAAATATCCCGTATCTAAATATCGACCAGGTTAGGAATTCTATCTTATAAAGATAAAACTTTATCATAATGTCGAAGTTAGAGAGCTGGGGAAGTAGAACATTTCAGTATACAAAATGCTTTAATTCTTCTAAACTAAAGAGATGGCGGGAAGCGCCTAGTTATATATACGTTTCCTATGGAGCCCCCCTTACCCAAATGCTAAGAACCCCTACGCTACCTATCCTAGTCACCCTTTCGGATGTGGCTTACCATATCCGAAGTGGGTCATGCCGTGGCAGTGCATGTTTCCTATAGGAGTGCCATTTTCTTATGGCTCTCCAACGTTCCCATGGGGCCATACTCCCTATCCAAAGGTGTGGCCTGTACTACACCTCGCTGCTCCCTATAAGGGTTCGACACATAAACTAACCGCTAGCGTTATTATTAAATTCTCTAACGTCTTTCCAATAAAAATTAACAATTTAATCAGATAACTTATATATCCTGAATAATAGAAACTAAGTTGTTAACTAAATAAAAATATAGACTAGTAACCTTATTGTTATTATTAGCGACTCTCTACACTATATCCATTTATAGTATAGTATAGTATAGTAACGCTATAAGTTTAAAATTAATATAATTAAATCCTTTTAGTTTGTTTTGATTTTTTTAGTAAGGTATTAGTTACTCAATTTTGATAATAGGGCTTTCGGAACGAGTTATACGCACACCTAAGATATATATACGTCGTAATTAGAATTGTTGCCTAGGAGCCATCCTGACAGATTACGCATCATCTACTTTCTATTAAGAGGAAACTTTGGCCGGGGGGAACTGAAAAGGGGCCTCTGAGGCTGTGCGGCGGCAGCGTACGGGGTCGCCCTAGCTCAGGAAGAATCAGGGGAAGCTCAGGAACAAATCAGCGACAGCTCACCCCAGCTCACCCCAGCTCAGGACGACTAACGAAAAAGGAAATATCGTGTGCCCAGATTCGTCGCAGACAACTAGGCTGTTTTCCCCATCGAAGCGAAGCAGGAGAAATCGGACACCTCTAGCGAGCAAGAGGGGATATGGAGTGACGAAGACGACGGTCATGATGATGACGACGACTATTTCGACCCTAGTGAGTACGCTTCTTTGCTCAATGGCTTCAAAGTCGGCCTCTCGCTACGGGATTTCTCTGCCCTCGAGCGGCTGGAGCTCGAACAGCTTCCACTGCACGGGCCAGTCTTGGAAACGCCCCAAATGGTCGACAGCGACCGCAGCCGCGAATTGGTTACAACCAGCGACTTCCTAGCCAATTTCCCGATGTCACTGAGGCATCTCCGCATCGACTGTGTTTCTACTGGCCGATCGTGTACAGGGATATACTGGCGCTGCGGAAGAGTGCTCCCGGTTTCCGAAGCTCAGGTCTGTCACGCTTGAGGTTCGCGACACGCCGCCAAAAGAGAATCACGACCACCTGATTGAGAGTTACCGGAAGGCGGGCATCGCATTGTCGATCTGTTTCGTCATTTGAGGTCTCTTTCAATCGACGGGATTGCTTCCACAGATGCCTGGACACCCGACCCTACCCCCTGAGCTAGTCTCTAACAGTTGAGTCGGGCAACAACAGTCTAACACTCACTTGGTCTAAACTCATAGACCAGCAACTAAACAGAAACCCAGTATGTCCTATCGAACCCAACCGAGCAGTTCGTGTAACAACCCACCACTCCCGGTTGAATACACCCCTGCAAGCCAACATGAAGCCAACGGCTATCCCACCCTCCCGATCTGACCTGCAACACGAAGCAACCAACCTGAAATACACCCATCACCCTCCCGTCCTCACAAAGACACCACCCTCGCTCCTCATCCCCTTCACCTCCCCCACCCGCCAACCATCAACACCATGCCCTCAATCCAGCGCATCACAACACTCAGCTACCTCGCCATGGGCCTGACAGTCCTCATCACCATGGCAGATAACATCGCCTCGCTTAACCCAGACATTATTGGGATGAATCTGAGCCCCCGCGCCCGTAAAGCCTGCACATGGCCGCTGATGGTCTTTTCGGGGGTGGTTAATATGTGTCATATTGTCAACTACCATCGGGTCGGACGGGAGTTTGTTGACGCCGTGGAGAATCAAAATCGGTGTGTGATGGTTGGGGGTGCAGTGGGAAGCGTGATTTGGGGGTACCTCCTTTGGAGGTAGGGCCAGGTTTTGGTGGTGTGCCGGTGGCCCGGGGGCAAGAGTATTTACCGGTAACGGAGGAAGGGTTGTTAAAGGAGGTAAATATTGCATGTCTCTAGTGAACCAAGCGCGGCTTGGTCGTGACCGGCAGTTCACATTTTCAAAGTAGGTGAATCACATACTTCCTGGACTTTGGCACGCTGTGTGGGAAAACCGAGGGCAATTTAAATCGGGTATGAATATCGGTGAACATGAAAGGAAATGCCCGCCTATCGTCAAAGTTGATCAGGGATACTGATCAAATGGTGTCATCCAAATGAAACCACCACAATCCATCTTTGCTCGGGTAGCTAGCCCCGGTGATTGAGCACCGCACCATTTCTCCCGGTGTCATGGTCTGGAGACCAATGAGGCCCCCTCCCCCGCCCCCGGCATACAATGCAGCCCGACAAGCTAGAGCTTACCGCGACATGATCATGACTGCCTCATAATAGTCCCCGAGTGTAAATGGTCTGACCCTGTCCCGAGCAAGCAGCGGCCGGAGCTCGAGAAGAGTGCTCTCTGATTTTTGTCTGACCTCTGCGGCCCCGGTTGAATTGCCAATCAGGGCGAGAAACTCGGCTTGTTTGAAGAATGTCCTTGCCCGCTCCCCTTTGTAGTACTTGACTCCGGTGAAAGACTGCAGGGCCGTCTCAAACATTTTTCTAGCAAAATTGTTAGCGATAGGACAAGCAATGGGCGGTAAGAGAGAGCACATACGATGCAGTGTCAGGCTTTCCCTGTTTTCCATAGTACTCGCCGAGCTTGTCACGCACTTGGTTGGTTCGGAACGAGCTATCTCCCTCAGTCTTGCAGTAGAGATAAAGTGCAAGTTCCCAATTTGAAATGGGCTCCGTAATCCTCCCTGTTTTCTCATTCACAAAGCTAAGCATCTGAAGAGTGTATGCCGTCCTGAGTGTGCCACAGTCAGCACCTTTCACACTACAGGTGAGAGGAAGGAGACAACTCACTTCATTGACTCAATCTCGTGGTTTGGTTGAAACTGCTGGCACCATTTCAGCACCTTGTCCAGGATTGACCGAGCTTCTTCGGCCCTACTGAGACCGACAAGACACCAGGCATCGTGGTAGTCCGCCTAGTGTGGCTAGTATGCATTGTCCAGGAACTCAGGTGTTTTTTCCAACACCCTCCGCCCCTGGCATGTTAAGGTGATGGCCTTGTCGTAATCACCATTCATAAGCCAAGCAAGGAATAGTTCTGTATAGGCCATTGCAGTGAATCCCTCATCACGCTCTGCCGCCGGTATTGCTTTTTGCACAAGTAGACGTTGCTTGAAATGGGCATTTGCGTACTGTAGCCCATTTTACCGGTCGCTAAGACAATGATAGTTGGGACATCAGAATATCAGCATATTGCTCAGCCATCTCTGACTGATACCCATTCAGAACTTCCATGGCTAATTTGGCAAGGGAGAGAGACTGGTCCCAATTTCCGCGTTCCCTAAGATGTTTGAGTATAGCAACTGTTAGTTCGTTCGGACGTCAAAGAGGTCAGGAATTAAACAACGCACATGCTAGCGCGAGTTACTAAAGTTGTAAAGGTTTCCAGCGAAGAAAGTGTCAGCGCTGGGCTATGGACTTCAAAATGGGCTGCAATCCTCGAGACGTGGGGAACAGCCAGTACCCCACCCTAAAATCGACACCACGAATTTCCCTTTCCTACCTCGGAGCTGAGCAGTTGCCGTCTTGACCTGAGCCAGGCTGAGCCAGACTGAGCGACAGGGTCACTGTTCAGGGTCACTATTCTAAACTGCTTCGGATAATGCCTATAGTTGCCATGGTCTAAACTGGCGATGAAGTTGCGAGGATGAGTTCCTAAGCCCAGTTTTGGGACAATCACAACACCACCTAATTACGCTTTCCTTCACTCCAATGACAGAGAACCCCCCACCCCCCTCTTGGAATTTTAACACATTAATAACGAGGATGAGGATGTCGCGAGAGGGTGTGTGGCCATGCGACTTGAATAACAGTCCGGGGGAGTTGAACTGCCTACAACACAAGCAATAAAAGGAATCCATACTTGTGCAATCCAAAGTGCCCCGTGTTTCTAACCGAGGATGCCGACTTTGTAAGTTGTGATAGTGGTGAAGCCGCTGCTCCTCAATGTACCTCTCTACAAGCTCGAAAGCTTTGCTAAGCACTTGCAAGATTGGGCTGAGAGGGTAGTCGATACGGTAAGTCAGGTGACCGGCTTTTTGACCAACTCACCTTTTGACCACACAGATTGACTCATCCTCGCCACCCTCGCCACCCAACTCACCTATTTCAATCGCCCACAACTCAACGGATTTAATTCTAATCCGGGCTAGTCCACGCAAAACTAAATATCATATACATAAGAAGGGTCCCTGTTGTACTTAAAGTGTAGGCCTTCACCCTTTTCGTCACGAAGGCTAGGCTGAAGTCATTCACATGTCATTAGTTATGTTATAAAATCTTAGCTTTACGTATAATATTACTAGTTAGCGATTAACTTTAAAAACTCTGTAAAAGCTTCTAGAAGGAATTGGAGTTGTGGATTAATGAAATTGCGAGTTAGGAAAGCGGTGTTGCCGTTACGAAATCTTCCTTGTACGGTGGAGAAACCACTAGTGGCGAGGGAGACCCTAACCGTAACAACTACTAAGCTTAGTCTAGGTATGATATTTAGGCTTAGCATGCTCTACTCCCTCAGACCAGGACAATCCGCCGACACTTCTTCTCTTCGAAAGCTTCACCGTGCATAACCCCATGTACGTACGCATCCCCGACCAGTCTCCAATCCTTGCCATTACTACAAGCCCTCAGCACAATGGGGACTTTAGAACCTTTCAGTAGCCAGATCTCATCACCGGTTTGGACGTCGCCGGAGACCAATCCCATATAACCCATCTCTGTCTTCACAAATGTGCGGAAGATAACGGCTCGCATCCTTCTTATAAAAGTTTCCGGCACATCTTTATAAAGTTTGTAACTTTCGATCATGCCGGTGATCGACAACATTGAGAACATAGCGACCAAATTTCGAGCATGTCTCTGGCCAGCAGACCAGGTGCAGTACTGTTCTCTCAAGTTTCTCTTGTCTTCTGTTGGCGAGATATTGCCGACCAGTATCGTTTCGAGAAAGGCATCGCCAAGGTCTTCGCCAGTCAAGTACTTTTGCGTCCGTGAAAGCCGCGAGGAAGCGGATAAGGGCCACTCTTCGGATAAGCCAATATATTTTTCCCATTCCAAGATGGCGTCCACGCCTGTGTCATTGCGGCCTATATCATATCTGTCATAGCGCTTATTGTGTCTGTGAGGGTGAGCACCACATCCACAATAGCGAGCATTACAGATGGTCGCGGGTATAATATCTAGTCGGTGACCCTCTACGACGAGTACATGTGAGATTTTTTGGTCCGGAAGTATGAACGAGCAAGATGTTTGGCTGAGAGGCTTGGATGAGGAAGTTGTCGGATCGGACACTATAGGTTGAGGGGCTTGAGCAGCGCGGAATCGTCTTGAGATACGAGAGCCCCTCTCCTCGTTATTTGCCAACGAGATGCCTTCGACGCTGAAACCTTGCCTCAATTTACTCTCGGGCACTATGCTCCAGTCTGGAACCCAAGTGGGCAAATCTTGAATCGTCGATGTGAATGGGGTCGCTGGCAGACTCAGAATATCTAAGGACTGATCATGTTGAACGATCTGCTTTGCGATGCTGGTGTATGCCGTCGCGAGGTCTTGCTTATAATCCAGGTCGATTGGAATAAAGTTGTCGCCCTTCTCCGTCAAGAACATGAAAGCATATACTTTGTCCAATGGAATTGTGGCTTGGCGAGACCGGTGTCGTAACAGGACCGAAAGGAGGCGACACTTTTCGTTTCGGTAAAAGTAGTCTTCATCAGCAATGGCGATGAGGCGATTCACTGCGGGGTGCGTTACGAACGGCATCTCCACTCGCACAGCAAAGAACACGGCCGTGATAAGGTCTTTCCAATCGACGCGCTCAGAGCCCCAGTAAACCCAAGCGCTCTTCGAGACGATAATCTCTTGAACGACCCAGGCTCTTTCAAACCATGGCAATGCCAGCAGGTTCAAGAGTTTGTCGTAGTCCATGCTAGGATACGTCGGTAACCCTAGTTGCGGCATTTCATCGCTCTTGAGCTTAGCAATCGTGGGGATATCGCCGTTGCATTTTTCCCATGCTGCAGTCAGAGCGCGCACAAGTCTGAGCGCGGGCTCGCTGTCTGAAGTGCTCCCACCAAGCCAAACAAGTGTCCTGATCGCTCCTTCGAATATTTGACGCATGAGCGGGATTTGAGCGCTCTTCTCACGCTCGTCCGCTTGATTTATGCATACAGCATCGACCCAAAGAGTTCGAGGTCGATCGTGAAAGCGGAGAGCGTAGAGTGCCGAGTATAGGTTAGGTCGGAGGTGGAAAGCCGATGCTTGCTCTTCTGCTTCGAAGGCATTGTGGAGTGAGATACACATGCTGGCATCTTCACCACCCCAGCAATAAGACAAGAGAATGTCTATTTGTACTATAGCATTCTGACCTTTCGTACTATAGCCCCACTTAACGCCTGCAAAAGGTCCGTGCTTTTCTATATCCGGCTAGGGCTAGCGATCCTTGGCACCGTGAATTGAATTCTCTCGTTGCAAACCAGCTAATTCTAACGCTAACTACCGCATCTTGCCTCGTCTGCAGTATTGTAGTTTTGATCGTCAGAGGGTAGGCGATTAATCGAATTACCTTTTGCCAGGCTAACTAAGTGTATAGATAACCGAATATAACCTAGCGTATAATAGCGCGATGCCGACCGATCCTAAGTCAGATCTAAAGGTCGATACTAACGATAAGTTGCCTTTAAAGGCTTTATCTAACCCCGCATTACCACATAAGCTTGTTACCGAAACTTACAATACCCTTAAGGACCTAGAGAGTAACTTTTACAAATTTACAGCCTCCGCTAACTTTAATATTGTTTGTTTAAAGGCCTTTAATAAAGTTAATAAGTTAAGTTACAGTATTATTCTATTTAACTGTTAATAAGGTAACGATTACACTTTTAAAGCGCTTTTAAGAGCTTTTAATACGATAAAACTAAGTTACCCTTAAAAGGCTTACGTTAAAGTGTTTAAATAGAATAACTAAAAATAGACTTTTAAGATAAAGGTTAACTGTGAATATTATAAGTATTATAATAGTAATAACTTTAATTCTTACCTTAAACTTATAATTAAATATAAGGCTTTTATTATTTAGTTTATAGACTATATAGGTATCTTTAATTATAAAGTTAGTACGAGCTTATACGTTTAATTCCTTAAAGTTTTATTTATAAAGTGGTAAATTTAGAATTACTAATATAAGCTTCGTAAGGTAGCTTTTACTAATTACACCTCCTTTTAAATAATTATAAAGTTACTTAATAATAAAGGTATTTCTTATATTACAAAGTAAGTAATAGGTTTATCTGTTAACGATTTAAAGTGTAGATTAAAAGGCTTATTTTAGACTTATAAGTAATGTAAGTAATAGTAAGTTTAAAGGTATTATATTTAAATATATAATAATACTTATAAGATTAATAATAAAAATCTTACTTTCTTTTAAGTAGTTAATCGGAATAACCTTAGAATAGTTTTCTCTTATAAGTTTAGCTTTATTAATAACGAGAGGTAAGAAGGATTTAATTAATTAATATAGTAAGTTAATAAAGCGTGTAGGTGTATTAATGTAAAGACTTTAAATGTAATTATTATAGATTATAATAAGGTAATAAAAGTTATAGTTAAAGAGGTTTATCCTTTTATTAAGCTTTAGATTTATATCTTCTACATTAATAAAAACGTTACTCTTAATATTAAATGTAAGTGGAATAAAGCTGTTACATTATAGGTTACCTTTACAATAAGTGCTTTACTGCTTTACAGTTAAGAAGAATAAAAGGAGGATCTTAATTAAGTTATAGATTAGTAAGATAAGGTTATAGTTAATTGTGGAAACTGTCTCTTTAATAAGGAGCTTAATATTATACTTACAGTGGTTAAGTACTTAATAGTTAGTATCTATAAGCTTTAAAAGGTAATTATTTACGTATAGACTGTAGATAACTATAACGTAATATAAGTTAAGCTTAAAGATTTCTTTCTATAATAAATAGCGATTATTTAGTATTTTAAGGATACTTAGTTTCTTATTATTAAACAGTAAGTTAGCTGTTATATTAATAATAACCTTAACTTTAGCTAGAGGACTACCTTTTTAGTTAAATTTATAAATTAATACTTTAAGTCCTTTATTATAAATAGTAATAATACTGTCTTAGTGGTTATATAGTAGTTATACTGTATAGTTAAGGTTATAAAGTGTTAGATCTATAAAGTAACCTTTAAGGAATGTAATACCTTTTATTACGACTTTCTTAACTAATTTTAATTAAGAAAAACACTTTAGATAATCTTTAAAAGAGGCTTAAATTATATTACTAAGTAGTGGAGGATTACGTAAGGAGTTATTTTAATTAAGGTATACCTTATCTAGCTTAACCTTTAGCCCTGTACTTATAAGTTTATTAATTAATATAATATACCCTGTAGTTATAATCTCCTTTACCGTTATAACTTTAAGACCTTACTTATCATTTATAAAGACTTTAATCTATATTAATAGCTTATAAGAAACTTTAATAATAATAACGTATACCTTTAATATTAAGAGTTTAACTATGTTACAGTTATAAATGGAAAGACTAGGGTTTACTACTTTTATAAGTAATCTTTCCGTGCTGAGACTTACAGAACTTATTCCTATTAGTAGTTAAGTAGTTATACTAGTTATTTAACCTCTTCTGTAACTAAATACTGCTGCTAAGGCTGTAATACCCTTAATATTCACTGGTAATACTATTATAGTAGTAATAAGTTAACCCTTAAAAGGCAGGGGGGGCTGTAGGGCTTCTAGAGCATAAGGGGGAACAGTGAGGGCTTTAATCTAGTGCACCTTATTGTAATAAGAAGGTGTAGTGTTAAAGGGGAGCTAGATGATAGTTATAGGTAGTAACTAAGCAGTCCCTATATCTAGTAACGCTTTAAGAGGAGGCTCTAGAGCCCCTAGAACCGTTACTAACAGGGTTAAGAATAGTGGCACTCTTAGAGGAGGCTTAAGAAGAGCTTTCTAGAACTTAGAGGGTATTGGTAACTGCAGGTATTACCAAAGGAAGGCGATCTACGCGCTCTACGTAGGGCTTAGGGCCTTAGTTAACAGTGTAATGCTTAGTCAGTAAAGTAATATTACTTGTTCAATCAGTTTTACGTGTTTTTTAACCTGCTTCTTACGTAGTTTGCGTTATTTTAGTGGCCTTAGTTCGATTGATGCCAGGATTCAGGGGCTGGCTGTGGAAAAGCACGGACCTTGTGCAGGCGTTAAGTGGGGCTATAGTATAAAAGGTCAGAATGCTATAGTACAAATAGACATTCTCTAAGACAATGACTCATACGTAGCGTTGTTCGCTACTTGCTGGAGTGAAGCAACCCGAAGCTGGCAAAAGATCTTGTCATCATCGTGTCCGGGCAGAACTGTTAGAAGACGTATGTTGGGAGGTTCCGTTTTGTTGTGATCTCCATGCCTGCTGAGATCATCAATTATGGAAATCGAAGACGTGGTAAACGGCATCAACGGCTGGTACTGAAATTGCGCCATGCTGATTTTGCCTTTTTCCACCTATGCCTTTCAAAGCCCAACGTCCACAACTCCGACGTTCAAACTTTGACGCTTGAATACTCGAGACCTGATGTAATACCCAGTTCTTTAAGTGTGAGTAGAGTTCGACGGACGAGATAATCCACAGGAGCGAGGTGTCGAGAAGATGTGCGGCGGGGTAGCCAAGTCCCTTCCTTTTGGGAGTTCAGGAGTTTGCATTCAGCGCGGCATAAAGCAGTAGAAAGTGTCGCAAATAACCACTATGCCAAACACGCAGAAAAAGTGAATGCACTTGCTGGTGTAGGTCCATAGTGGGCCCCATGTTATACTGTGACAGAAAGCGCAGAGGGCCACAGCCCCAACGACACGTTGTTTGCGTATAGGCTGTGGTGGCTGTGCAATGTCTGCGCCACCCTGCCGTGTTTCATCTGCCAAGGCATGTGGGTGACTTAGTGGATTTGTAACAAATACATCAATAGGCAAATGGGGTGTGACTTCATAAGTTCATGCTCGTCGGTGAAATGCTGTAATGTCGTGCTTTCCATATGATTCAAGCGTTTCATTTGAGGCTATTACGACTTGCCTCAACATAGCCTAACTGTTGGGCCCCACCTGCCCCACTTGGCTGATGTGGCCCCACAGGGCAATTTCAGCCCATCCTGTTCTCGGTGCCTGCCTGGAATTTCTTTATTCGACTTGTTCTGGTAGCTGGTTTTCGATGACTGTGATTGAGAGGTCTGTTGTTTTGTGGGCTTTGGTTGAATGTGTGGTGGGGATCGACGATGCTCAAAAAGGCCATTTCAAGTCTCTGCCAAGTTACGTGGAGGCTACGGCTCTACTGGTACAGGGGCGGTAAGGACGAATTGTCTATGAAGTTCTGGGTAGTGGCTATTGCGGATGCAAATGTTCCTGTTCTGGGCTCCTTGTTTATACGGGATCATTTTTGGGCTCTTCGGCTAAAACTGCACCTTCTCGCAAAAGCTGTGATATTTGATATCACGTGACTATAACCATGGGTGCTTGTTGATTTTAGGGTGGTGAAACCGTAACATCGGCAACCTGCCAGTCTTGTAGGCGGTGGCCAAAAGCAAAGTGCCGATCGTGTTGCCAATTGGAAGCTAACAGGGCTACTGCAGCTTTGAATGAGTCGGCAAATTTTTCCTTCGTCATATTCTGCCGCGCGACATCCCGAACCACATGATCCACTAAAAGCGTCTTTGTGTTCTTGTTTTGGGTTACTAGAGATGACTTGCTGAGCGTCGGCCTCACTTTATCGAAATCGCTCGTAAGAGGATAGGCCGGAACGAGCTGGTGAGCTTCGTCGTTCTTAAGCAGGCTTTCCTGGATCCGATCGCGGTTGAGAAGGGATAGGACCTGCAGTAACGTGAGTGCCGACGGCGGTAGAGCGTCCAATGCCCAAACCGTTGGTAATGTCTGTACATAGGTTCCCTGGGTCAAAGCGCTCTCGGAATCCTCTCGTATATAGACAAGGCCTAGTTAAATCTTGGCTCGCAATAATACCCGCGACGTGCAGGATCGCGATCGGTAGACAGTCCAGCCGCTTGACAAGTCGTGTGGCAACATCCAACTCTTGTGGTGAACTAACGGAATAGGTGAGTCGCTGAAGCAGGGCTACCGCATCCTCGGCGACTGGGGCCAACAAGTCCATTCCTGACTGTAGTGATAAGAAGTACTTGGCAAAGGGATCCCGACTTGTAAACAGGACGGAGCCTGGCCCTGCAAGGGGGGTGTAATCCTTGAGGAGTGTCGCGCTCTCCACATTGTCAAAAACAAGCAGCCATCGACCAAGCTGTGTTTGGTCCAACACCCCCTCGTCC
>Ga0247770_1001518_pt1 | contig 17418 bp, 2 predicted proteins | sample UWRJL136409B6_FD_179943 | JGI IMG/M metagenome (GOLD analysis project Ga0247770, IMG submission 179943) | Plant litter microbial communities from Arlington Agricultural Research Station in Wisconsin, United States - UWRJ-L136-409B-6 | ecosystem: Environmental > Terrestrial > Plant litter >... | reverse complement strand
CTCTCAAAGATAGAAATAATTAATCACCTTCAACACACACTGCTTTCCAATGCCTTGACCCCTTTTGCTTTTCAACAATTAGTAAAGTAAACCCTATTATAAAGTTATAACCTAATTTCCACTATTTAATCCTTAGATGTAACTGTAAGGCCTTTAACTTATAGGTCCTTTACTTCGTTTACCAGCTCTTAATATTTTTCCTTTAGTTCCTAAACTCTTTATTAATATACTTACACTGTGCCTTCTCAGGGGACCTTTAAGGTACCAGTTTAAAGCATATTAGCCTTAATATAAGGCAGCTATTTAAACTATCCTTCTTCCAGGAAGGTAAGGGTGCTAATCTATTTAACGTGTTTAAAGTGTTTAAGAGTTTTAAAAGGTACTGTTAAGAAGAACTTCCACTTCTTTAATTTGATTTTTTCAGCTTACTCTCTTTTACCTTCTAAGGCTTACTTTACCATTTAAGTGGCCTAGAGGGCTAGTTTTTTAACTCCTTTTACCATTTTAGTAAAGTTTAAGTTAAGGTCTTTCCTAGACTTCCTTAATTCTTAGGTTTATAAGGTGAGGTTTTTAAGGCCTATAACAGTTAACTAAAACATCTCTTCTTAAAATCGGTCTTTTATAACCTATACCTCTAGTGGTTCTAAGTTTCTACCTTAAAGTTAGTCTTTTACAACCTACACCTTTATAACTAACTCTTCTAAAACACCCTTAAGGATTAGGTATATTACGTCTTAGGGTTCTTCCTCTTCTTTTTTATCTCCTAAGTTACACTTATCCATCTAAATACAGTCCTTTTTATTACTTACTATCTTAATATAGATATCTCTTAAGTTAAACTTAACGTACTTCCCTCCTTCTAAGATAAGTTTCTACCTGATTTATTTTAATAATAAGCACTGCTATATTATATAGCCTTTCTTATTACAGTTAAAATATTAAACTTAAGATAAGTCTTTAAGCTGCTTCTGCTACTGTTATTATTAAGGCTTATCACAGTTAGGTCGATTCTGACAGTTTACTATACTAATGTCTATTAGTCTAGGGTGATAACCTGTCACGGTTAACTAATTCCCCTTTTTTAACTAATAAGGGGTCTGTTCCTTCTAGGAGTTCTTTTAATAATGGTAGTTATAATACTGGTTATTAACCTTAATAGCCATCTTAATTAGCTCCTAAAGGCAGTCTGGTCAATCTTCCTAATAAAGGTCTTTAATAACATGTTCCTTTAAACCACTCTAGAACAGCATTATTAAGGTTTCTTAATTAAGTTTAGTTTTTACAGCTTCCAGCTTAAAGTGTGTGGAGAACTTAAAGATTAAAGATGTCTGCCTTAAGGCTATAAGGTGCTATTTAGCCCGCTTCAAGGTGTTTAGTTCTTTAAACTCAGTTTAAAGTTAGTTAATAAAGACGTTAAAATCGTTAAAAAGGGCTTAAATCTCAGGGGTTTCCTTTTACACTCTATTTATAAAGAGGTTATTAATTATCTTCACGTAAGGTTTATACTAACGCACGGTTACTCTATCTAATAAGGCTTTAGTAAACCTAACCTTTCCTTCTTCCTTAAAGAACTGTTTGTTATAATAGGTGATATAGCTTTAAAGTTAGGTTATTTAAGACTTTAGTTACGTAAAGTCTCCTTTAAAGCGCGACAGTGGGGGGAGCTTTACTCGCTTCTTCTATAAGCTTTTAAGGTTATTATTTTCCAGCTTAATAACGTTAAGTCAGGTTTAAAGTTTTTTAATAAAGTTAATATAACTCTTAATATCTCTAGAGAAGGCTTTATTAAGTTCCTTAACCAGTCCCTACTAGTTAAGGTTTAACTTTTTAAGGCATACGGCTAACTTATTAACTATAGGGAGCTAAGGCTAAACTTACACTTCTTTAAGCTCCTTACCTTTTCCAGAAGTTAACATGTTAATAGTGGGAGGGAGGTAGTGTCTGGGAATTTAATAAACAGCGTTTAGAACTGTAACGTTAGTATTATATTATAACTTATACCCGACATAGGCTTTAAAAGGACTAATGTAGGTTAAGACAGAATGTATGGTAAGACGTTAACAGGTAAGGGGCGTTCTGAGAACGGCTTATTAAGCTAGCACTCCTAAACAGGGGGGGTTTAATGTCACTGTAGGTCGCTGTTATTATAATGTACAGAGGTGAGTCTAAACAGTAAGATATAAATAAATAATTAAATATTAGCGTCAGGAATTAAAGTCCCTTACAGTGGTTATAAGTATAATTATAACTATCTATACTAACTTACTAAGAGGTACTTTATACCTTGCTTATAGTGTTATAAGTGCTTATTATACAAGCACTTTACACTGTGTAAGCGTTTTGCTTATGAGGTTTCTCCTGCTCGCAATGCAAGCACTCGGCATACTACAAGCAGCACCTCATTAGTCGTAGGGGCTTCGGGTCTTTACACCCCTGGCCCAGTGCGCCTGGACGGTGTACACCGTCTTTCCACACTGTTCCTTCTACGGGGGATTCATCGGGCCGCCCCGGCCCAAATAACGGCCTGCAGGGTCGTCACAACTATACTGTGAAGGTGTTTAGCTGTGAAGTGGAACTGTTAAAGTTTTAGGAAGGTGAAGAGGTTAGACTAGACGCCCCTTTTAAAGACGTGGAGTCTTTTAACTGGGGGAACTTCCTAACTAGGTTTTTACCTTACGTGGTCACCTTATAACTTAGTTTGTTACTCTTTTCTTTTTAATAAATGGAATGGCTCTTTTAGCGTTATAGTAGCGTGCTTACTTCTTTTAGTTTAGGTTTTATAAGAATCTTCTATCGCCTTAAATCCTCACTCCTTAGGGCTGGAGGGTTTAGTGTGACTTTTTTTTTTTTTAATTTATTTTTTTTACTAACTTTCTTTTTTTAACAGCACTTCTCTATCACGCGTGCAACTTTATATAGAGCTCACTAAGAGCTTTAAAGGCCTAGCCTCCTTACTAGGTTTAAGGTCCTTATAACTTATAGTTAAAGGCTCTAATAAATGTCCTTTTATACTTATTAAGGAGTTTCCTACTACTTTTTAGGTTTTAAGTCCCACAGTAGTCTTACTCTTTAGTATAATAGTTTAAATATTAGACCGTATCTTATTTCTAGTTCTTATCGTTAGTTTTAATCGGTCTAGATTCTTCTAATAAAACTCTATAATTAAGTTTAGGTATTTAAGATTTTTAACTAGTCCTTATAAGTTACTTTTAAGGCTGTAGTCTAGCTATTTAATAAGATATTTAAATATGTTTTTTCCCTTCTGTAAATTTATAACTTTTTTAACGTCGTACTTATCCTTATCGGCGTTAACCTTAACCTCCTTTTAAGGCGAGTTTTAAAAGCGAGACATAGAAAGCCTTAATCTGCACCCTTATATTAATAGGTAGGTTTAATTTGTAATTAGAGGTGGTAACCTTTTTTTTAATTTAGAACGGTTTATACCTTTTAAAGTTAAGCTTTTTACTAAGCTGTTTCGAATACAGATTTTATAAAAAAAGATAGACGTGGTCCCCCTTTTAAAGCGTCGGTCCTTTAACTCATTCACCATTATAGTAAAGTCCTTTTTTAAGCACTAGTTATTTAGTTTAGTGTTTATTGGTAAACTTTTTTATTCGTTTACGTGTAAATTTAAGTTTAGCTTATAAGTGGTTATGTAGCTCCTATATCTGGTCTGTGTGGATTATGGCTTAAAAGGCGTTAGTAAATAGGCCTTAATAAAGCTTAGGCTTTTTGCTGTAATTAGTGAAAAATAGTAACACATTTATTAACTTAATTAACATTATATTATAAGTTATCTATACTGTTAGTAATAACTTAAGTTAATTATCTTATTTAAAGTTAATATAAGCTTAAAAATACGTTGTAAGTATCTAGTTAACTTACTCTGTTTAGCTATCTATTTATAAGTAGAAGGCTGTTAAAAGCTTACTTTTTACACCTATTCTTTATATTAGCCCTTATTAAAACTTTAACATAATTAGTTTATCTTAGTCTATAACGATATTATCTAGCTAAAAGTGTTATAAAACTAGCTTTTTCTTAAAAATATAAGTAAGTTACTTTACAGTTATATTTTTTAAAGTTAGTAAAAAGTAAGCTTATTTTATTAATTTATCAATTATTATAAAGACCTAATTATAAGTAACCTTTATAACAGGGTCTTTAAACTTTAAAATCCTAGTAATGAAATTAAGTAATATAAAGCTTTATAGCACCTATAGTATAAAGAGTGGTTTAAGAAGTTTATAAAGCTTATAACGTTAGTTTTACTTTTAATAACAGATATTATAGTTATTAACCACTTCTTTAACCAGCTTTTTTATTCCTAAGAAAGCGTACACTTATTAAGCCTATATATCCTTTAAGTTAAGACTTATAAACTTATTAGACATACTTTTTTCTTTTATTTAAGTTGTAAATATATGGTTTTTCTTAATATTAAAGCCTTACTCTTAGTTTAGGTATGCCGTTTATACCTTCTAGTAGCTATCTTAACTGATAACTAGTTTCGTTATATTTTAAATGTATTAAATACTCCTTTCCACAGTCTTACACGTGCCTTAAGAAGTCTCTTAAGGGGTATTTATACTTATAAGTACCTTCCGCTAACCTTTTTACTTAAAAGTCCTATTATTATTAGTAAACGTTATACTTTATTTATAAGTTTATATAGATATTAATAATTTATTTTAACGTTTAATTATCTAACATTTATAATATATACTTTAATATACCGTTCTTAACTTTATTAAATATAGTAATAGGGATTAAAGCTAAGTTAGACTCTTTATAGTCTTATCTCCAATTAAAAGTATTAGCTTACTTATTATCTTTTCCTTTAATATAATAGATTTAAAAGTGGAATAGGGTTATTAACTTTACTTATTATATTTACTATAGGTTAAGTTCCTTTATTAAGAAGTATTAAAAGTTATTATAGTTTAAAAAGACCTAAACTGGTTCTTTTATACCATTTAAATACAGTGCCTACTTTATAAAGTATTAAATAATCACTATTAGTTCCTTATTATAAATTAGATATTATAAAGTTAAGCTGTAGATTCCTTTTAATAAAAAGGTAATTAGGTAATGTCTCTTATTGTCCTAGATTTAATTAAGTTCCTTATTAATTATAAACTTTAAAAAGTCTGTCTTAACTTAGAAAGGTTTTAAAAAGTTAGAGAGAGCTAAGATTAGTACTGTAATAAAGGTGTGTCTAAGGTCTTTAAATGCCTTTTACTATTTATCAGTCCACTTAAACGGTTTATTTATCCTTATAAGTTTATATAATAATTTTATAATCTTTATAAAATATTTAATAAAGTATTAATAAAAGTTTATAAAGTTAATAAAGGCTTATAATTTAATTTAGTTCTTTAAAGTAAGCCAGTCCCTAACTGCCTTTATCTTCTCCTTTTACATTTTAAACTTCCTAAAAGTTACCTTAAACCTTAAATAATTTAATTCTTAAATGTAGAAATGGCTTTTTTCTAAGTTTACTATCAGCTTTACCTTTTTAAAAGTTATTAAGACCTATTATATATGTTTTTGATGTTTTTTTAAAGTTTTAAAATAAATTAAAACGTTATTTAAATATATAAAGATAAACTTATTAAGGAAGGGGTAAAGAACACTGTTAATAAGGCTTTAGAAAGTTATAAGGACGTTTGTTAATCTTATTAACATAATATAATACTGGTAATGCCTATTATAAGTCTGAAAACCCGTTTTATACTTATCCTTTTCTTTCACTTTAATGTAATTAAATCCTATAAGGAAATTAAGGTTAAAGAATTAATTTACTTTAATAATCCGTTCTTGCATCTTTATAATAAATAGTAATAAGTAACAATTCTTAATTATATCCTCGTTTAACGTTTAGTAATTAATAACTATATGTAACTTACCATCTCCCTTCCTTAAGACGAATAACACTAAATACCCTATTAGGAACTGGGACTTTATAATAAACCCACTTTTTAAGTTCTTATCGATATACTCCTTTAAGGTTTCAGCCTATTAGGAGTTTAAGTAATAAGGTTAGAAACTGTAAAACTTTACTCCTAATTTTAGTTTAATTTTGTAATCTTATAATCTATAGTCTAATAATTACGGTATCTTTTTTTAAAATAGGGTAAACTTCCTATACTTTACAGGTACCTTAAATAAATTAACTTCTTTACTTATCTGTAAATTAACTTCTTACTTTTTTCTACCTTTTAAATCGTTATTTAAATAATGTAGTAGACCTTTTAATCTTTTAACTGTCTTAATAAACCTAACTTAAACTATATTTAGTTTTAAAAGTTTAATATGCTTTTAAATACTTTATGTATCTTTAAAGCAGTTTAATACCTTTTTAGTTTCCTTTAAACGGTAATTACAGCTAAGGGACTTATTAAAGGTAAAGTAACCACTCTTTTAATTAATTATAAAGTTATCTTTTCCAGCTAAGGTAAACCTAAGATTATATTATACCTTATAACTAATGTAACGTTAAAATCCACTTATTATTCGTCCCTATCCACTTTAATTAAAAGTAACGAGTAATAGGTAACTTTACCGTTATTATACTAATACAGGCCTCCTTCTCTATTCTAAATAGGAATAACCTTTGTATACTTTTTATTAAGGAGTTTCCTTTAATTAACTAGTAAAGGGTGTATTAAGTTAGAAACACTTCTGTTATTAATCACTACTTTTACCTTAAACAGCCTCCCTCTTCCGTTTATTAAGTTAATATTAATAAAATAATACTTATACTTTTTAAACATCTAAGTTATAGTAACTATTTATCCTTAAGGTCTTATCTAACCTTACCTTTAAGTACCTCTTTTTCGTTTTAGGGTTTTTACTAACCAGTAAATTACTAGTTTCCAGCCCTTCTAAAGGGCCTATAGCCTTTTCCCAATTCCTTCTAGAAAAATAGGTAATTTTAATAAACTTAATAATTAACCTTTCTTAAGTTCTTACACCTTAATGTTTAGTTAACTTTAAACAGTTTAATACTTTTAGAGTCCTTAATAAGCTAATAGTACACCTTATAAAATTAAATTACAGTAATATCTTTTTACTTTTAAATCCGTTAGTAATCCTCTTACTTTTACTATTCCCTAGCTTTTCCGTTAAGGTGTAATAAACACATTATAATTAAGTAGTTATTAAATACCCCTTTTTACTAGTATATAATAAAGGCTTAATTAACTACAGTAACCTTCCGCTTACTATTAAACTCTCTTATTAAGGAGTAGGAGACTTAATAATGGGCTGGTTTTAACTTTATCCTTATAATAGTGTAATCCTGTTTTTACACGCTAGGGAAATGGTTATAAAGGGCCTTAAGCCCGTTATGCTGGTTAAGAGTACAGTTATTATACACGCAGTCAATCTACAGTATGTCTTTATAATTAAGATGGTTAATATTAACTACAGGTATTACAGTTATAAAGTATAAGACAGGGGAAATAATACCTTATTTCTTCTCTTCTTCCATTTACCTTTAAGTTTATTATTTCTCCTAAACTTCCTCCTAAAACTTAAGTAACAGTAACCTAACTTATTTTTCTATAAAGTAGCCCTCTTTAATAAGTTAATATTTAAGTTAGTTAGTAAAGCGAACTTTATTATAAAGTTATAACCTAATCTTTACTACTTTATCTTTAAACGTTACAATAAGGCCTTTAACCTACAGGTCCTCCACTTTATCTATTAACTTTTAATGTTTTTCCTTTAGCTTTTAAACTCTTTACTAGTGCGTTTACTTTATACCTTTTTAAAAGACCCTTAAAGTGCCAGTTTAAAATATACTAACTTTAATATAAGGTAGCTATTTAAACTGTCCTTCTTTTAGTAAAGTAAGGGTATTAATTTATTTAATATGCTTAAAGTGTTTAAAAGTCTTAAGGGGTATAGTTAAGAAGAACGTTCATTTTTTTAACTTAATTCTTTTAGTTTATTCTTCTTTACCTTTTAATACCTACTTTACTACTTAAGTGGCCTAAAGGGCTAGTTCTTTAACTCCCTTAACTATCTTAATAAGGTCTAAGTTAAGGTCCTTCTTAGACTTCTTTAATTCCTAGGTTTACAGGGTAAGGCTTTTAAGGCCTATAACAGCTAATTAAAATATCTTTTCTTAAAGTTAGTCTTTTATAACTTACACCTTTAGCAGTTTTAAGTTTCTACCTTAAAGTCGGTTTATAATAACCTGCATCTTTATAACTTTTCTAAGATACCCTTAAGGATTAAGTACATTACATCTTAAGGTTCTTCCTCCTCTTCTTCCTTGTCTCTTAAGTTACACTTATCTATCTAAGTGTAATCTTTTTTATTACCTGTTATCCTAACGTAGACGTTTTCTGTATTAAACCTAACACCTTTTTCTCCTTTTAAGACAGGTTTTTAACTAACTTACTTTAATAATGGGTATTACTATACTATATAGCCTTTCTTACTATAGTTAAAGTATTAGACTTGTAATAGGTCTTTAAGTTACTTCTACTGTTATTATTATTAAGGCTTATTACAGTTAAGCTAATTCTGACAGTTTACTATGCTAATGTCTATTAGCCTAGGGTAGTAACCTATTACGGTTAACTAGTTCCCCTTTTTAAGCTTATTTAGTTAATAAGGGGTCTGTTCCTTTTAAAAGTTCTTTTAATAATAATAATTATAATACTAGTTATTAGCTTTAATAGCTATTTTAACTAACTCTTAAAGATAATCTAATCAGTCCTCCTAATAAAGGTCCCCTGTGACGTGTTCTTTTAAACTGCTTTAAAATAACATTATTAAGGCTTCCTAACTAAGCTTAGTTTTCGCCGCTTTTAACTTAAAGCGTGTAGAGAACTTAAGGATTAAGGACGTTTACCTTAAGGCTATAAGGTGTTATTTAGCCTACTTAAGGGTGTTTAATTCTCTAAACTCAGTTTAGAGTTAATTAATAAAAACATTAAAGTCGTTAAAAAGGGCTTAAGTCTCTAAGGCCTCTTTACACGATTTGTCTACAGAGAGGTTATTAATTATCTTCGTATAAGATTTATATTAATAAATAGCTACTCTGTTTAGTAAGGCTTTAATAAACCTAACCTTTCCTTCTTCTTTAAAGAACTGCTTATTATAATAGGTGATATAACTTTAAAGCTGGGTTATTTAAAACTTTAATTACGTAAAGTCTCCCTTAAAACGCGACGGTAGAGAGAGTTTTACTTGTTTTCTCTATAAGCTTTTAAGGTTATTATTCTTTAACTTAATAATGTTAAGTTAAACTTAAAGTTTTTTAATAAAGCTGATACGGCTTTTAATATCTTTAGGGAAGGTTTTATTAAGTTCCTTAACCAGTCCCTACTAGTTAAAGTTTAACTTTTTAAGTTATGCAGCTAACTTATTAACGGTAGGGAGTTAAGGCCGAGCCTGGGCCTCCTTAAGCTCCTTGCCTTTTCTAAAGGTTAATATATTAGTAGTGGGAGAGAGGTAATGTCTAGGAATTTAATAAATAGCATTTAGAATTAAAACGTTAATATTATATTATAACCTACACTTAATATAGGCCTTAAAAGGACTGGTGTGGGTTAAGATAGAACGTATAGTAGGACGTTAATAAGTAAAGGGCGTTTTAAAGACAGTTTATTAAGCTAACACTTCTAAACGGGGGTTTAATATTACTATAAGTCGTTATTACTATAATATATAAAGGTGAGTTTAAATAATAGGATATAAATGAATAATTAAATATTAATATAAGGAACTAGAGTCCCTTACAGTAGTTATAAGTATAATTATAACTATTTATACTAATTAATTAGAAGGTACTTTATACCTTGCTTATGGTGTCGTAAGTGCTTATTATATGAGCACTTTACACTACGTGAGCGTTCTGCTTATAAGGTTTCTCCTGTTTGCGATGTAAGCACTTAGTATACTGCGAGCAGCACCTTATTAGTTATAGGGGCTTCGGGTCTTTGCACCTCTGGCCCAGTGCGTCTGGACAGTATACGCCGTCTTCCTGCACTGTTCCTTCTGCGGGGGATTTGTCAGGCCGCCCTGGCCTAAATGACGGTCTGCAGGGTCGTCACAAACATATATTAGTGCTTCAGGCTCCAGTTAGTGCCTTAGCACTACACACTAGCTTTTCTAACTAACATAATTACACAGATGTAATTTAACTTTAAGAATCCAGTCCCTTTTACTAATTAGACACTTTATCTTATAATGTATAAGCAAGTTGTATTTAAAGTTAGATTAGCTAGCTCCTCTTAACTATCTGTTTTATCTTCTTTAAAAATGTGTGATATGAATGTAAAAATCTCAGTGTGACGACCTGGTCACCAGGAAGGCTCGCACAGCCTAACGTAATCTTATAAGAGCCACAGTGCAGAAGACAGTGCTGGGGCAAGCACCGCACAGACTACTTAGCAGACTTAGCGTGCTTAACACTAAGTACAGGAAAACCACTAAACAAGCCTACTTAGTGAACTGGTGTGATGGCGTAATAGGAAAGAAACCATAAAGAGAACCACACTTACAGAACGTTATAGTTAGCTTAAAGGGCCGACTCCCAGACTACTGGTCCTCCGATCGGAGGTACATAAATGCAACTGACGTAGAAAAACAGATATATACCTAGTATGGAATAAAACCTAATATGTAACGGTGCTTAGTATGGAACGGAGCCTAGCATGGAACAACAAAGGAAACGTGACTGTGGATCAGGTCATCTTCCTTCAATCGAAGGGCCAGAATGTCACTGGGCTTTTAATGGTAGGTCTTCGTGGTGAAAAGATTGTCAGTTCGATTCTTGATTTGAAGAAGCACGGTTCAAAGAACCGCCCAGCGCAGCCCCTTTTTGACGGTGGCACGCGCCAGAGAACGCATCGCTATATACATAAACGGCTATAGTAATATTACACACAGAGCTTAAAAAGAACGACAGGGTTAGCCTGAACAAACGCCCTGAGTCACTAGTATAATAAGCTTATATTATATTTTTAATTCCTTCTTCGGCTTTGTTAATAACAAGAAGTGTAAGGCTTATGATTTCCTTATTACTATAATAAAGGAGTTCTGAGCTGATTATAGTATTAAGGAGCTATTAGTCTTTATAACTGATTACTGTAAAGAGATAAAGGCTTTAATTATAGAGATCTTCCTTAATACTTAGTAACAGATTTATATCTTTTATATTATAATAAACGTTAAGCTTAACGTTAAGAAGAAGATTACCTTTATTAAGAATAAATAAGTTGATTCTAAGGATAAGTAAGAGTGAGAGTAGGTTAACTAATATTAGATGTTTAAAGCAGGTAGCTTTAATTAGACTTTACGCTGAGATTTAGGTCCCTAAACCTAGTATTTCTAAAATAATACTGATTAATTATCCTTACAATTACTATAGCATTAAGGAGATATTTAAGCTAATAATATACACGCTTATTAAAGATCTATTCTTTAAGGCCTAATTAGCTTTTAAAGCTAAGTTCGCTAATGTATTAAGCCTCCTTTACTATATTTAAAACTAGTGGATACCTTTACATAAATAATAGGTTTATTATTACATTAAGCTCTATAGGAACTTTAATATTATAATAACTTTAACATTAAAAGCTATCTCCTCACTAGCTAGTCTTCTATCTTCAGCTTTATTAAGTTAATTAAGGCACTTATAAAACGCTAGCTTAAGTTGATTTTAAAGATTAAGGCGTTTAAAAGTATTAAAACAAAGTAATATTATCTTACGTAAACCTATCTTAGTAAGCTAGCTATAAAGATAACCTTCAGAGCGTTAGAACTAATTAATAAGGAGTATAAATTTGCGAAGGTAACGTTTCTTATAGTAGCGTACGTAGTTAAGCTTATTAAACCCTATGATAATAACTATTATTCGTTATCGCAAAGCTACAGCCTTCCTTACCAGCATAAGATTTACGCTATCCTTACTATTAAGAAACTGTGACGACCCTGCAAGCCGTCACTTAGGCCGGAGCAGCCTGACAGATCCTTAGTCCCTTATTAAGTAGAACCTTACTAAGTAAAGTATAAGGTACCTTTTAGCTAGTTAGTATAGACAGTCATTATTATAACCATAATAGCTATAAGGGACTTCTGGTTCCTCACGCTAATATTACATTATTTATTTATATTTTACTATTTAGACTTCCCTTTATATATTATATTAACAGTAACGTTTAGTGACAGTGTACTCTTATCTAAGAGTGCTAGCTTAATAAGCTGTCTTTAGATCACTCTTTAAGCTTAGCGTCCTGCTATACGCTCTGTCTTATCTTATCCAGACCTCCCCTTTAAGTCCTTCTTAAGAGTAAGTTATAATATAATACTAACGTCTTAAACTAAATGCTGTTTATTAAACTTTTAAACATTAACTCTCCTTATCTTTAATATATCGTCCTTTAAGAAGGGTAAGGAGCTTAAGGAAGCCTAAACCCAGTCTCAGCCCCTTATTAATAACGAACTGGCTATACGACTTGAAAATTTAAATCTTAACTAGTAGGGGCTAGTTAAAGAACTTAACGATACCTTTTTTAAAGATATTAAGAATTACATCGGTCTTATTAAAAAACTCTAAGTATACCTTAACGCTGTTAAGTTAGAGAATAATAACTTAAGAGGTTTTTAAAAAAAGAAGGTGAAGTTTCCCCTACTTACACGTTTTAAAGGAGATTTTATTTAATTAAAGTTATAAGTAGCTTAACTTTAAAGTTATGTTACTTATTACAATAAGTAATTCTTTAAGGAAGAAGGGAAGGTTAGGTTTATTAAAGCCCTGTTAAATAAAGTAACTGCTTATTAGTATAAGCCTTATGTGAAGAAAATTAACAACCTCTCTGTTAAAAAGGGATGTAAAGAAGCCTTAAACACTTAAGTTATCTTTCTAAACTTTACGTCTTTATTAACTAATTTTAAATAAAGTTTAATAAGCTGGACGCTCTTAAATAGGCTGAATAACACCTTCTTATTATAAAATAAACGTCCTTTATCTTTAAATTTTCTACACGCTTTAAGTTAAAAGCTGTAAAAATTAAGTTTAATTAAAGAGTGTTAATACTGTTATCCTAAAACGGTTTAAAGGAACAAATGATTAGTGACCTTTACTGAGAAGATTACTTAAACCAACTCTAAGAGTTAGTTAAAATAGCTATTAAAGTTAATAATTAATACTTTAACTATTACTATTATAAGAACTTTTAAAAAGAATAAGCGTCTTATTAGAAGAATCAACTGAAAAAGGGAAACTAATTATAATATTAAGACATATCCACTTTATTAAACGAGAAATATATATATAAATAACGTATAATAAAAAGAACAACACCTAGATAGATAAGTGTAATATAGGAGATAAGGAGGATAGAAATAAGGAGGAAGAACTTAAGGAGGAGGAAGCTAGAGAAAGTTAAATACCTTGACTCTTTTAAATTATAATATATCTAGCCTTAAGATTAGAAGAATTAGCTATTAAGGTGTAAGTTATAATAAACCAACTTTAAGGTAGAAACTTTAAAGCTCTGGAGGTGCCGGTTATTATAAACCGACTTTAAAAGGTAAATTATAATAAAGTTATAAAGGGATTTATGAAACTTAACTTAGAAGTAACCTAACTGAAATAGTTTTAAAAAACCTTAACTTTAATATTATGAAAATGATTGGAATAATGGAAGGATTAATATATTAGCAACTAAAGGAATAAAGCAGTCCTTAAAAGATTAAGAAACTTAAAACGTAAGAATTAAGCTGGAAAAATAAAAGCTCTTCTTTATTATAACTCTTAAGGTCCTTAAACACTTTAAATACGTAAAGTGGATTAAGACCCTTATTAGCTTTAAAGAAGGATAACTTAATTAGTTATCTTAAATAAAAGACAGTGTATTTAAGACTGGAACGGTAAAGGTTTCTTAGGAAACTTATTAAGAGGTATATTAATAAAGGGTTAAAAAGTTAAAAACCACTTACTAAAACTTAATAGATAAGGTAAAGAATTTGTAAAGAGAAATAATTACTGTAAAGGTTAAAGTAAAAGCTTTTAAGATTAAAGTACAGTTTTAGAAAAAGGTTTACCTTATTAATAAACTTAAATATTAACTTTTTAAGGAAGGTTATTTTATAGAAGAGTAAGTTAATATGTTATTACTTAAGTTTTAGAAAGAAGTTTAAGAGAGAAGACACTTAAGAAAGTAGGTTACGGATAAAAAGGATTAAGGTGTCACACCCTCTATCTTAGATATTTAAATCTTAACTTTTATTATCTAAGTTAGTTACCATAATTATGGAAAGTTACTGTAGATTAATTATGTATATAACAATTATATATATAACTGGTATGTTAGATTTAAAGTCGTATATAATTACTTCTTTTATATAGGGATGCAGAATTATACAGTTACTTATATAAACCTTAAGTGACATTATTATAACGTTTTTATATAAGGGAAGTGTGACGACCCTACGGACTGTCACTTGGGCCAGGGCAGCCCGACAAATCCCCCGCAGAAGGAACAGTGCAGGAAGACGGCGTACACCGTCCGGACGCACTAGGCCAGGGGTGCAAAGACCCGAAACCCCTACGACCAATAAGGTGCTGCTCGCAGCATGCCGAGTGCTTGCATCGCGAGCAGGAGAAACCTTACGAGCAGAACGCTCACGCGGTGTAAAGTGCTCGCATAACGAGCACTTACGACACTATAAGCAAGGTATAAAGTACCTTTTAATTAATTAGTATAGATAGTTATAGTTGTGCTTATAACCACCGTGAGGGACTCTAGTTCCTCACGCTAGTATTCAATTATTCATTTATATCCTACTGTTTAGACTCACCTCTGTGTATTATAGTGACAGCGACCTATAGTGACATTAAACCCCCGTCTAGGAGTGCTAGCTTAACAAGCCGTCTTCGGAACACCCCTTACTTGTTGGCGTCCTGCCATACGTTCTGTCTTAACCCGCGCCAGTCCTCTCAAGGCCTGTATCGGGTGCAGGTTGTAATAGGAAGGAGGATAGAAGAATAATAAGCTATATAAAACCATTACTTTAATTAATTAACTATTATTTATTAATAAGGAGAGCTGTTATGGAAGTGTTAGGTCGCCTTATGCTTTATCTATCTTAAAAAGAAAGCAAAGCTTAGTAAGATTAATTAGATTAAAAGTATATATAAGAAGTTAATAATATTTTGAAAATTAAAGTATATAAAGTGTATTAACGAGTTATAAGAGATTTAAAAAGTATTAAACTGTTTAAAGTTAATTAAACTTTATAGTGGGAGAACCTTAATAAGAGTAATTAATAACCGTTTTAGAAACCCCTTTACCCCTGTAACTGTTTAGGAAATAACTTTAGGGCCTTTTAAGGGCTTAAAAACTAATAATTTACTAGTTAGTAAAAACTATAAAATAAAGAAAAGGCTCTTAAAGGTTAGGCTAAGTAAGACTTTAAGAGTAAGCGATTATTATTATAACTTAAATGGAAAAGGTATATAAATATTTTATTGTTTATGTTAACCTAACTGACAGATAGGGAAGGCTATTAAAAGCTAAAGTAGTAATTAATAATAGAAGTGTCTAAAACCTTATAAACCTTTAGTTAGTTAATTAAAGGAGACTCCTTTACTGAGAACTTAAAAAAGCACTTATTATATAAAATAATAAAGGAAATAAATACACTTATAAAAACAGAAAGATTATAAAGAACTTCCTGCTTTTAATTAAGGTGGATAGAGAAAATTAAGATCTGATTTTCTATATGGTATTAATTATAGGTTACAATATAATATTAAGTTAACCTTAACTAAAGAAGTATAATCTGATAATTAACTGGAAAAGTAGACACCTTACTTTTAATAAGTTTTCATATTATAATTACTATTTAAAAGAAGCTTAAGGAGTATTAAACTATTTAAAGAAAGCACGAAGCTCTTTAAGAAATACTAAGCCCTTAAAACTAAATACAGTTTAGGTTAGATTTATTAAGGTGGATAAAAGGCTTAAAAGCCTTCTATATAATCTAAATAACAATTTGGGACGTAAGTTAGCAAAGCCTGATAACTTAAAGATCTTAAAATAATATCGGTACTTTAAGCACTTTAAGAAGAGGTTTCCTTATCTGCTAAAGTATAGGCTTTAAGATTACAAGATTAAGTTAAAGGATAAAGTGGTATTAAAAAGCTTTAAACCTTACTATCTTAACTTAAAGTAGGAAGAAATATTAAAGAAGTATATTAAAGAAAACTTAAAGATAAGGTTTATTAAAAAATTCCAGTCACTATAAGCTACCCTATATTATTTATTTAGAAAAAGAAATACACGAATTACAGGTAATAATTAATTATTAAACGCTTAATAAAGATATAATTAAAAATTACTATCTTTTACCCTTAATTAATAAGATAAGGGAGAAAATAACAAAAATAAAAGTATACTTTACATTTAATATATTAAATGCCTTTAACTATCAGCGTATTAAAAAGGGTGACGAATATAAAACGGTATTCAAAACATATAATAGGTATTACTAGTATAAAGTTAAACCTTTTAAACTTATTAATGCTTTAATATTCTTTTAAAGTATAATTAACTATATATTACAACCGATTCTTAATAAGTTTATTTTCGTTTACCTGGATGATATCCTTATATATTTGAAAAACGAGGAACTACACAGGTAATATATTTAACAGGTTTTTACCGCACTTAAGAAAGTATATTTTACAGTAAACTTTAAAAAAGCTATTTCTATGTTAGATAGTTAAACTTCCTGGGGTTTAGAGTCACTTTAGGATAGCTAGAAATGTAATTGGAGAAAACAGAGGTAATTTGAAATTAGCTTACTTTAAAGACTTAGATTAAGTTATAAGCCTTTATTAACTTTGTGAATTTCTATTAATGCTTTATCTGACATTTCGCACGAATTATGAAATTACTACATAAACTTACTAATAAAGGAGTGCCGTTTACATAAACTAATTAATAATAAAAAGTATTTAATAACCTTAAATACACCTTTATTATACCATCAGTATCAGTAACGCGGTTTTGACCTTCTAATTCGGCGGTAGATGTCGCCAAATTAGGCAGTCAAAGCCGCTTATATTCTCTACCCCGTCTTCCTTAGCTGACGGCAGTGGTGTAAACATAGCGTATACCGTTCTCCACTGATCGTCGCACCAGTTCGCACTCTTTTAATTTACCTGGTGTATACTGTTCTCTGTCAGATAGCACTGTACACTTGGATTCTGTGAAAATGATAAGGTTGCAACTGCTTGATTGTTGTCAGAAAGAAGGGGGTTCAGAGGCCCTAGGCATCTAGTCAGCGGAGCTGACTGGATACCTGGCACTGCCAGTACGCCAGTGAGCCTCAGCCACCAGAGTGACGAAGCCTGAATCCTGCAGAATAGTCTATAAAGAAGCCTCT
>Ga0247770_1001516_pt1 | contig 17443 bp, 4 predicted proteins | sample UWRJL136409B6_FD_179943 | JGI IMG/M metagenome (GOLD analysis project Ga0247770, IMG submission 179943) | Plant litter microbial communities from Arlington Agricultural Research Station in Wisconsin, United States - UWRJ-L136-409B-6 | ecosystem: Environmental > Terrestrial > Plant litter >... | reverse complement strand
ATAACAGCAAGAGCCATAGGTTCTCTTGCTGTTTAAAATCGAAGATTTTACACTCTGTACTGGTTTTTAAAAGGGACTCCGTACCGGAGCGGAGCATCCGGATCTTTCAGTCCGGTTTAAAATCGAAGATTTTACAGCTGGTAAAATCTTCGATTTTAAAGAACCACTTACATTTTTTAGTGGTAGAAAATCCCAATCCCTTTACCTGGAATTCTTTTTTGATGACAAAACTTGTGTGGAACAACCGGTACGGGGTTATCGGCTGCTTCGAGCCGGTTACTTTAAAATCTTCGATTTTACAGCTTTTTAAAACCCTATGGTTTTTACCAAAATCTTGTTTTAAGTTAAAAAAGCTATGGTTTTTAAAAAACAAGATTTTAACTGGAAAGCTGTTAAAAACCAGTACAGAGTGTAAAATCTTCGATTTTAAACAGCAAGAGAACCTACGGTTTTTTTAAAGGCGGTTTAAAATCGAAGATTTTACAGCTTTTTAAAAACCTATGGTTTTTACCACCGTACTGGTACGGCGTATCGAAAATTTTAATAATTATTTAAAGAATTTAAAGAGAGAACTTTGTTTTAACATATTTCTTATATCAAACTTTAAAAGAGAATCTCCTGGCCAAATAAATCCACCACGTGTAGGTGGTAAAAGATCAATAAGATCTTTATCTTCTACTTCAATTTGTTTTAAATTTGGAGGAAAATTAATAAAATCATATTCTGGTTCTTCTGGATCTGTTAAATTACCTTTTAAAGATTCATTTTTAGGGTCATTTAATGATTCAAAAAGAACCGTATATGGTATTTTTGACTCACTTTTTGTTAAAGATAAAACATTTTTTGGAATAGGCCATGCTGTAAATTCAATTTTTTGATAAGGCATATCAAGCTGTTTGTTTTTATCTGAAAATGAACTTATATGTTTATTAGTTTGATATTTTATAAGATAACTTGCAAAATATCTTGGGAGTAAACGATTTGTAACAACTAATTTTCTTTGTTGTTCATCCCATCCAGCATAAAATGGTATGGGATTTGTTAATTCTAAAAAAGGAGAATCTTCGATATTTTTATTATTAAATATTGATTTTTGTTGTTTCGAAGATTTTAAAGCAGAAACGTTCTTATGTTGAGATAATTGTTCTACACCTTTTTGTTTTACATTAAAAGAATGTAATTCTTCATGAAGCAGGGGATTATTTTTATAAATTGAATTTTTATATAGGGGTTGATCAAATTTTAAAACTCGTTCCTTGTTTTGATCATTTAACGTTAAAAATTCTTTTTCTTCAGAATCTCCATTAACTCCAAATAAATTGTCTGAATCAAGATCGGAAATCGAATTTTGTTGCAGAGATATAGAAAATAATCGACGAACTATTTTAAGAGTTCCTTTAAATTGTTGATTATAAATTCTATCAGCATAGCTTTTCGACCCATTAAATAAATTTTTAAATTCTTCAGCATAAGGTAATTGATTATAATAACGAAGACTATCATAATAATTTGCTAACATGCGACGTTTTTCATATAACGAATTTTCTTGACTTGAACTTAAAAAATGAGAATTAGGTTGTCGATTTAAAAAAGAATCAATTTCTGCGTTAAGTAAAAGTTTATAGACTCCATTAGAATAATATTTTTGTTTTAATTGATATTCTAATTTATTACCACGTGTTGCAATGCTCGTTGAAAGTTTACCCTTTTTATCTTTTTTCTGGATAAATTCTAACGGAAATACTTTATCTGCCATTTGTAAAATTGGTTTTTCAGCGGCTAAATCTTCATCTACTCTGTTATTCAAATTCCTATTTTGAAGTTGATTTTCAAAGTTGGAATCTTCTAAAAATTGGTCCCTTTCGTCTGAATCTGTTTCTTCCAAATCAGCGTCTGAAATATAGACTTTCTCGTCAATGTTATAATTGAATAAACTGTTATTTTCAGTCGTTGCATCGTTATCTAAATTTTTAACATTTTTTCTAGCACCACTTATTTCAGTGTTTTTTGCTTCAGACCACTTCTCGTTTTTTGCTAGATTAGTAGAGGAATCTAATTTTTCGAATGATGAAGAAACTTGGGCATCTTTTTTTGCTTTTTTGAAAAAACGAGAAATAAAACTTCTATTTTTCTGTATTTGAAGAAAAGATTGTCTATCTTTTCGAGAAGTCCAAGCATATTCACCTTGATAATTCAGATCTTCAAAACTTTGTGGAAATTCTAATCGTAAATATCGACCTCTATCAAAAGGAACAACATCAGTATCTAAAGATTTAGCGTCAGACTTTAGTCCTAATATAGTAATAGTATCCTTTACATTAGTAGGAGAAAAAAATGTTTTTTCTAAAGTTTCATCTTGTCCTATAAATCCAAAATAATTGGTTATTAAATAATCTAAACCATAATACGGTAAAGAAGCAAAAGTAAAACCAATTGTTATTGTAATAAAAAACACATTTAATTGATTAATCCACTGGGTAAAACGCAACGTAGATACTTTTAATACAAAATCACTCAAACTTAAACTAAAAATACCAAAAAAAGTAGAAAAAACACAACTTCCTAAAATTAAACCAAATATATAACTAATATGAATTAAAAAGAAATTAGTTTGATTATTTGAAGAAAACGTTTCTAGTATAGTTGGTTCTCCGCTTAAAGTTAAATTTCCAAGATAGGAAAAAAAACAACTTTGTTCCGTCCATGCTAAAACAAAATGAATACAAAAAATTTTAAAAAGTAAAGTAGTTTGATATTTTTTAATTGGTTTTAAACCACGCTCATGTGTGATATCATAAATAATAGTAAATATTAAAATGATGCCTAAAATATAACTTAAAGGCTCTAATGCCATCCAAGGAATAACCAAAAAACGTAAACCAAAAATAACTGATATTAAAAAAAAACTTTGACCTAAAATATTACCTAATCCGGAAACAATTCCTGCCGGAATTCCTTGAATAATTAATCTTCGTGCACAAATAAAATGACTACAAGAAATTGGTAAAGAAAGAAAAAAACTATTCAAAAAACCAATTAAAAATTTATTATTATTATAGGTCGGAGTTTCTAAAAAACTAAAAAAATTAGACAGAGGATCTTCTAAAAAATAATTTTCTTTTAATATTGCCGTTGATAATTGAGGAACTAAAACTGGTAAATAACACAAATCACGAAACCATTGAAAACTTATTAAATAAAATAATATAAATTTTATACTCTCCAAAATATAAATTAAAGTATGCTGAATTATTAATTGTAAATTAATATCTCCAGAAAAAGAATCGTATACACTATTTAAAATTCCTATATAATCTCTTATGGCGGGAACGAATGACATGTATGGTATTTTCTCCAAAATAAAATTTAACGGAAGTAGTCAGCGCTTTGAAATCACATATTTCACTGTTAAAAAATAGAATATTTTTTAAAAAGCTGGGACTTCGAATTAAAATCTTCGATTTTAAAAAGGAACCTTTTGCTTATTTTAAAGAATCTAAGTGATCTGGGAGGATCAAAATTCCCATGCTTTTTGAAAATCTTCGATTTTCACTGCAATTTTTGAGAGTAAAATTAATAATTAAAAATTGTTAATTTTAATCAAAATTGATAATTTGAAATACTACGTTTTGCTTTTTTTTTAAGGGGGGGGTTTAGAAAACGTAAATAATCTACAATTTTGACAGGAATTTGTCTTTTTTTTTTACTTGATATTGAACTTATAAATCAAAAACAAGACAAGTTTTTTTTGTTGCATTCTCTCAAAATAAAAAATTTGACCACACAAAAAAATCTGAATTTTTAGAAGTACTGAATTTTGTTGTTAAATAATCGTGTAAAACAACCGGTACGGGGTACCTTTTAAAAACCAGTACAGAGTGTAAAATCTTCGATTTTAAACAGCAAGAGAACCTATGGCTCTTGCTGTTTAAAATCTCCTAAAAAAACCAGTACTTTTTAAAAAATATTCTATTTTTTAACAGTAAAATCGACTTAAATAAAATCTGGGATTTTGTTCCTACCGGTTTAAAAACTCAGAGAGTTTTATACCGGCAAAGGCCGTTTCACTTCTTTTTAAAAAACTTATAGTTTTTTAACACAGAAAATCCCAGACCACTACGTTTTGTTAAAAAATATTCTATTTTTTAAAAGCGTTGAGGATGGTTAAAAAACTATAAGTTTTTTAAAATAACAGCAAGAGCCATAGGTTTTCTTGCTGTTTAAAATCGAAGATTTTACACTCTGTACTGGTTTTTAACTTAACGTAGTCTTTTAAAATAATATGTAAATATATATTATTTTACACTCTGCTCCTTTTAAAATAAACCTATCGGCGCTTTAAAAAAAAACCTACGGTTTTTTTAAACCAGTACGGAGTACTGGCAAAGGCACGCAGCCGACTTCTCCGAGTCTATTTTAACCTGAAACAACCAATGGCTTTGTGCTGGATCATCCATGTCAGCTGATTTAAAATCTTCGATTTTAAAGGGATGATGTGAACTGCTCCAAACCATTTTCTTTTAAAATTTTTGATTTAAAAAACTGGTAGAAACCAAATAATTTAGTTGGATGTAAAACAACAAACAATTTTTATCTGATTTAAAAAAAGTAAGTAGTAATCTAAAATTTGAACAAGTTTCTAGAATCGTAAATTCTAACATCTTTTTGTAAACAAAGTTTTATTTAAAACAGGATTTGTTTGAAACTTTATAATTGAAACTTTATAAACCTAATTTAGTTTTATTTTAAAATTTGTAGAATAAAAAATAGATACCTTATTGCAAATCGCAGATTTGAATAAGCTTTTCAAGATATTGAAAAGCTACATTAAAATCATCAATTTTTGTAGTTGCGGCAATATCAAATAAACGGAAATTTTTATTTTAAAGAGTATTAGTTCCAAATTTTATTGAAATAAAATATAATCCTAAAAAATAGTTTTATTTTTTAGAATTGTTAAAATCTTTTTTTTCAAGTATAACATGTAACTCTATCCTTTGATAGAGAATTTTATTGAAACAAATAATTATTTACTATTAAATTTTTCAATAAAAATTTACAAACACCCATTTGTAAAATTTTTGATTTTAATAAAATTTATATTAATTTTTTAATTGTAGCAAAACCTTTTATTTTCGCCAAATTTTTCATTTTATGTTGACTGTAAAATCGAAGATTTTAAATATGTTTAAATTAGAAATAATAGTTCCACCTCGAGGGCCGGTGGTGGCCCTCGAACCACCTCTTTAAAATCTTCGATTTTACAGCCTTTAAAAAAACCGTAGGTTCTCTTGCTGTTTAAAATCGAAGATTTTACACTCTGTACTGGTTTTTAACAGCTTTCCAATTAAAATCTTGTTTTTAAAAAACCATAGCTTTTTTAACTTAAAACAAGATTTTGGTAACAACCATAGCTTTTTAAAAAATTGTAAAATTTTCGATAACGAAGTGGTTTGGAGTACCGGTACTCAAACCAGTACAGAGTACTGGCAAAGGAAACTACTACCGGTGTGGAACAACCGGCTTTTGCCGGTACTCCGTACCGGTGTGAAACAAGAAACAACCGGTAGAAAACTCTTAGAGTTTTTAAACCGGTGTGGAACAACCGGCTGCTCCGCTTTAAAATCTTTGATTTTAATAGGCTGCTTCGCTTTAAAATCTTTGATTTTAATAGGCTGCTCCGTATTAAAATCAAAGATTTTAAAAGGCTGCATTAAAATCTATGATTTTAAAGCGCCGGCAAAAGCCGGTTTAAAATCGAAGATTTTACAGCCAACGAACCACCATAGTTAACGTTACAGAAAGATAATAAAAATTATTTTTATTAATGCTCCTAAAATTGATTCAAATCAATACAAAAGATTGATTTGCAATGATTAAAATTTAAATTATTTGTTACAATTTGATTGTAAAAATTGCTTGTAAAAAAATAAACTTTATAACAATAAAAAATATATTAAAATATATTTATTGGTAATCAATGCAGCTTTTTTTTAATTTTAAAAAAGCTGATTAAAATATTTTTGAAACTTTTCAAAAATATTTTCAATAAAAAATTTGTTTTATTTTTATGGATATTTTAACAATATTATTTTTTATAATATAAAACCTAAATTTTTTTATTTAGTTTGATTATTATATCAATCCAAAAATTTTAGAAGTCTAGGATTTGCAATGATAAAAAGCAAGGTTTTTTAGTTTGTTATTTATCAACTCACAATATGCTCCAAACCTATTAAAATTTTCGATTTTAAACTGTTTCACTCAATTTGTGTTCTAGATAACTACCTTAAATTTTCAATTTGCACATACTACAAATTATAAATTTTTTTTAACAACGAATACTACAAGTTTATTAACTTGAAACCATTTCACTAAAAAATTTCACATATATTATAAAATATTTGAAATTCAGACTTTATATGAATATAAAAAAATTTTCAACTTTTTTTAATACGTCTCTAATTTCGTGGCCTTGGGTTTTTACATTACTGTATTTGATGTTTATGTTAATTCTTCCTATTTTTTGTTTATTAACCACATCTAGTCAAACATTTTTTCAAAAATTCTGGCAAATTGCAACTGAACCTGTTGCGATTTCTGCTTATTTTGTTACTATTTCTATGGCTTTTTTTGCTTCATTATTTAATATTTTTTTTGGTTTTATTTTAGCCTGGATTTTAGTTCGCTATAATTTTACTGGAAAACGTTTATTAGATGCTGCTGTTGATTTACCATTTGCTCTTCCTACATCGGTAGCTGGATTAACGTTAGCTACAATATATAATCAAGGTGGTTGGTTAGGTTCAATATTATCATATTTCGGCATAAAAGTAGCATTTACTCGTTTAGGTATAATAATTGCTATGATTTTTGTATCATTTCCTTTTATTGTTCGAACTTTACAACCAGTTTTACAAGAACTGGAAATCGAATTAGAAGAAGCTGCGTGGTCTTTAGGTGCATCTCCTTGGAAAACATTTCAAAAAGTGGTATTTCCACCATTAATTCCAGCTATTTTAACAGGAGCAAGTCTAGCATTTTCAAGAGCAATCGGTGAATATGGGTCAATAGTGATTGTAGCATCAAATATACCTTTTAAAGACTTAATAGCTTCAGTATTAATATTTCAAAAATTGGAACAATACGAATATATAGGAGCAACAGTAATTGGTACAGTTGTTTTATTGATATCACTAATTATTCTTTTTGGTATTAACATTTTACAAACATGGAATAGAAAAGGTTTAAAATAATAATAAACCTTTAAAAGGTATCGTCGCTTTAAAAAAAAACCTACGGTTTTTTTAAACCAGTACGGAGTACTGGCAAAGGCACGCAGCCGATTTGGTTAAAAAAACCTATGGTTTTTTTTTTAAGAGTAGGTACTTCTCTTTTTTTTTAATTTTGATCAGCGACTTGGTTAAATTTTTCGATTTTAAAAGAGTCGGTCCCGTTAAAATCGAAGATTTTAAAAGGCAGCTGTTTTCAAAATCAGTACAAAGTAATGACTACTTCAAAATTCCCGATCAGTACGGAGTCCTCCCTACTTTGCTGCCACTACGTTTTTTTAAAGTGTTAAACATTTTTATACAGTTTTTTTTTTAAACCAAATCACTAACGTTTTTTAACTCTTTGTATCGTCGCTTTAAAATCGAAGATTTTAAAGCGACGATTTTTTTAGTATAGAAATCTGGTACAAAATACTGGTACTCCGTATCTTTAAAATCTTCGATTTTACAGCCACAACCGGTGTGAAACGGTTAAAATCGACTTAAATAAAAAATAAAATCTGGGATTTTGTTCCTACCGGTTTAAAAACTCAGAGAGTTTTATACCGGCAAAAGCCATTTCACTTCTTTTTAAAAAACTTATAGTTTTTTAACACAGAAAATCTTTGATTTTCTGCGTCGAAGATTTTAAAGCTCTGGATGCTCTGCGTTAAAATCTTCGATTTTAAAAGGATGTAGTAAAATATTTGATAACAACGAAGTGGCATGAAATAGTCAGAGCAAAGTCGCTGGCTAATAATAGTTAGTATAAATTACTGGTGTGAAATGGTTAAAATCGACTTAAATAAAAAATAAAATCTGGGATTTTGTTCCTACCGGTTTAAAAACTCAGAGAGTTTTATACCGGCAAAGGCCGTTTCACTTCTTTTTAAAAAACTTATAGTTTTTTAACACAGAAAAAACGTAGTGGTTGTAAAAATCGTAGATTTTTAACGGGATTTTCCGCGTCGAAGATTTTAAAAAGCTGCATTAAAATTTTCGATTTTAAAGCGCTGATTTCGAGCTCCGTTTTAATATCAATATTGATTAAATAGCAAAATTAGGATGTATTTTTTGATTACTATAAAAAACGCGCCAAGCAATTATTTGCTGATGTGCTTGAAAAATAGATTCTTGAAAAAGAATGTTATTTTTTTCTGAAGAACCTTTTACTATAGAAGCTAAATTTTTATAAATTGATTTGTTATTGATATTTTTTTCTCTGAAATTGATTTCAGATTCTACTTCAAAATCTTCAATTTTAACTGGTGTTAACATTTTCGAATTATCGATATCAAAATCTGACGGCTTGACATCGGAATTGGATTTATTGATATTTATTTCTAAAAACTCTAGAAATTCTTGATTATAAATTTTATTTCCTAACGGATTAGAATTTACATTTTTAATACCTAAATTTGAATTTAAACATGAGTTTAAATTAGATGAATATTTTTTCCAAAGTATAGCTTGTCCTTTTACAGAAGGAATAAAGTTTTGTTTTGATACAGATATTTTTTGTTTTTCATTGGACGTAGTTATATTACGTTCGTTTAAAGATTGAAATTCAGTTTCAACTTTATTTTTTGGCGAATAAAAACTTTTATCTTTCTCAGACCACTTAACGTTATTTTTTTCTGATAAATTTTCAAAAAGAGTTTCAAATGATACCAATATTTCTCTATAACTCAAATTCTCTGATCTATTTATTTTTTGTTGATCTTGATCAAAAGGGTTTTTAAAATCATCAATTTTACCACTTTTTTTCGCCCATCCAGCTGATAATTCTTCTTGATATTGAAATTGAAGAGTATTTGAATTAATTTTGTTTGATGGTAGATTTTTTAATTTTAAATTTTCACCATAAATATTTATCTCTTCTGTTCCAGAATATGTAACATTTTTATAATTTTCTTGTCTGCCAAAATCTTCGATTTTGGAAGAGGTTTGTGGTTCGTTGGCCAACACCGGCTCTCGAGGTGGAAAATCTATTATTTTGCTGCTACCACTGATATCTTTATTTCGCACTGGATGCTTACTTTTAAAATCTTCGATTTTATAAGAACTTGCTTGCTTGCCATCAGCAAATGGAGAAATGGTTAAATGTTGTCCAGCAAAAGAACTTAAATTTGGTGCTTTTGTTGGAAAATTAGTTACTGACGATAACTGGTCTGAATTAGAGCCATCAATTGTTTGAATTGCTTGCTCTAATTCTGAAAATTTCCGACTCGGGGAAGTCGGTACCTCGTACCGATTGAATTCATTATCAGTTCCCAATTTACTAGTAAATTGATTCCATTTTCTACGAACTTTTTCTTCTGTTGCAAAATAAAAAGAGTGTTGAATTCCATGTGGGATTACGCCTGCTTGTTGAAAAGGAGCATCTTTATAAAGAGTTATTGTTTCTGATAATGCCTGTTTTAAAAATGAACGTGGAACAATCAAATCTAGTAAACCATGATGAAGTAAATATTCTGCTGTTTGAAAATCATCAGGTAATTGTTCTTGTAATGTTTGTTCAATTACGCGTCGACCGGCAAATCCAATTAAAGCTTTAGGTTCTGCAAATATTAAATCCCCTAACATAGCAAAACTTGCTGTTACACCACCAGTAGTTGGCGATGTTAATACTGAAATATAAAGTAAATTTGCACAAGATTGATATACTTGCAAAGCAGCAGAAATTTTTGCCATTTGCATTAAACTTAAAATTCCTTCTTGCATTCTTGCCCCACCTGAAGCACAGACAAGAATTAATGTAAGACCTTCTTGAGTGGCATATTCAATTAATCGTGTGATTTTTTCTCCAACTACTGATCCCATACTTCCACCCATAAAATGAAAATCCATAATACCGACAGCCACAGGAATCCCATCTAACATTCCTGTTCCTGTTTGTATGGCATCTTGTAATCCAGTTTTTTCTTGTGCGTCTTTTAAACGTTCGGTATACTGTTTTTGATCCTTAAATTCAAGTGGATCACAAGGTGAAACCGTTTCATCTAAAGGTCTCCATGTCCCTAAATCAATTAGATGTTCGATTCGTTCTAAACTATTCATTTGAAGATGAAATCCACATCCAAAACAAACACGTTGATTTTCTTTTAAATGTTTGATATAGAGAATAACTCCACAGTGATCACATCGAGTCCATAATCCCTGACTTCCATCTGAAGCAGGATGATTATATTTTGTAGCGTTTAAAAGCTTAAGCTTTCTTTGATCTTCAATCCAAGCTAAAATTGACATTATTAATATGTCTCCAAATTTAATTTTTAATTTTAAAATAATTTTATCTACCACCTCGAAGGCCTTTTTAAAAAATAGAATATTTTTTAACCAGTACGAAGTACTGGCAAGAGCAGGTGTAAAATCGACTTGAATAAAATCCCGTTAAAAATCTACGATTTTTAACGGGATTTTCCGCGTCGAAGATTTTAAAGAACCACTTAATGCAGCTTTTTAAAACTTAATGAAACGGTTTAAAATCTTCGATTTTACAGGAGCTGATTAAAATGCTTGATTTTCAATGGGCCTCAAAAATCATAGATTAATATTACATTGACGTAAATAGTTTGTATTAATAATTTTGATCTCCTACTGCTTCACCAAATATTCGAAGGGAACAAAATAAGAATTTATAATTTTCAATTGTTTATAAAATACTAAATTAGTAAATTTATTTTAAAGCTAAAGATTTGATATGAAACAGTCGAAACAAAATATCGGTATGAGGTACCGGAGCTAAGCATTCGGATGTTTCAAGTTAAAATCTTCGATTTTAAAAGGCTCTGTTAAAATCAAAAATTTTAAAGGGGTTCGAGGGCCTATTAAAAAATAGAATATTTTTTAAAAAGGCCATCGACCAGTACAGAGTACTGGCAAAGGGGGGGTTTTTAAAATTTTTGATTTTTATTTCACACACAGTATTCGGTACTCTGTATTGGCTGCATTAAAATTTTTGATTTTATACAGCTTTTTAAAAACCTATGGTTTTTAAAAAGCTGTAAAATCTTCGATAACGAAGTGGTTTAGAGGTTACTCCGTATCGGTTGTTTCACACCGACAAAGAATAACTGATTTTTTATAAATTTACAAATTTATTTAGATGTGTGAAACCATTTATATTTTTAAATCAGTTAAAGTTTCATGAAATTAATTGTTAAAAACATTCTAATGACTATAAAACTAATATCTTTTAAATATCAAATTAATTATCAAAAATTCTCACAAATTTTGTTTATTAAAAAAATAGAGGCAGCTTTTCTTTCAAGTTAAAAAAACCTATGGCTCTTGCCAGTAGTAGTTTTTTGAGTACTGGTTTTTTTAAAAGAAGATTTTGACCAGATTTGTTTAAAATTTAAAAAAGCTCACCAAAAGCTGATTCAAATTTTAGGTTTGCATAATTTTAATCAATTTTAAAAATAAATTTTCCAATACAAAATTTCGGCTTTTTAAAAAATAGAATATTTTTTAACAGTGCGGATTTGTTTTTAAAAAATAAAAAAACAAAATATTTTATAATAATTTTAGCATTTTTTTACTACATAACTTGTAATTTTTTTTGCTAAAAACTTTATTTGCAAATCAAAAATGAAAAATCATCTAAAACTGCATTTGAATTTTTCAAATTCAATTATTTTTTTTACAAATTGAGTATGTTGAATTAACAATCAATCCGTTTAAATATTAAAATTTAACATATTTAAGTATAGGGGTTCTTTAAAATCTTCGACGCGGAAAATCCCGTTAAAAATCGTAGATTTTTAACGGGATTTTATTCAAGTCGATTTTACACCTGCTCTTGCCAGTACTTCGTACTGGTTAAAAAATATTCTATTTTTTAAAAAGGCCCTCGACCAGTACAGAGTACTGGCAAAGGGGGGGTTGTAATATTTGAAATTTTAAATATTATTTTTAGTTTGTTGTGAATAAAAAAAAATAGTTGACAGTTTTATTAAAATATATTAATATACTGATATTGATATATCAATGTTAAGGCCCCATCGTCTAGAGGCCCAGGACATCTCCCTTTCACGGAGGAAACGGGGATTCGAATTCCCCTGGGGCTAAACAAAAAAAATCATCATTTATCAATATTTTTACATAGCAAATAAATAAAAATATAGTTGCTATAAAAACTAGCACAAAAAAATTTAAAATTTGAAACTATTTTGGTGAAACGGTTTAAAATCTTCGATTTTAAAGGTACTCCTTTTAAAATCGAAGATTTTAATAGGTTTGGTACTAGTTCTCGATAATAATAGATTGATAAATTTAAGAACCGTGCTTTATGATTAATTTTAGAAATTATAAAAATCAATAAACTTTGTTGATAAACAGGTTCAAAAACTTATTTTTATTAAAATAGCTTTCAAAATCTTCGATTTTGCGCTTTTTATTTATTGAAAATAATATTTTTTTTTGTAAAAATCAATTTTTTAAGTTTACAATTTTAATATTGTAGCTATTTTTTATCAAAGATTTTAAAACATATAAAAAAGATAAAATTATTATCAAGCTTTTTGTTTAAAAAAAGCTACGGTTTTTTTAACAAGCTCCAGCTGATTAAAAGCTTCGCTTTTATTTCAAAATCGAAGATTTTGACAGTCTTGAAAAGCTTATTCAAATCTTCGATTTCCATGATGATTCCATCATCATAAATTTATGATAAAATAAATATAAGTAAACGCGAGATAGAGCAGTCTGGTAGCTCGCAAGGCTCATAATCTTGAGGTCGCAGGTTCGAATCCTGCTCTCGCAAAAAAGTAAAATTTTAATTTAAAATTTTCGTATTTCTATGTTGTTAAAAAATCGAATATTAAAAAAAAATTTTTGATTAAGCTTTTGTCAAAATCGAAGATTTTGAAAAGCTAGAGCTTGTTAAAAAAAAGCTACGATTTTTTTAAACAAAAAGCTGAATAAAAAATAATTTATATTATTTTGTAATTAGTATAAGATTTTAACTTTTGGTGAATCACTTTTACTGATAAGTAGAAGTGGAATAATATTTATAAAAAAAGGTTTAAACTGCGGTTAAAATCAAAAATTTTAACAAGTATACCATTACCATTTAGTGTTAAATGTTCCAGCACACTTCCATTTTTGTTTTAAAAAAACTTTAATAAAATTAATCAAAACTAGATCTTTTAGGACGTGAAAATCTGCCTTTGCCTTTAAAAAACCTAAGGTTTTTTAACAGCTTTCAAGTTAAAATCAAAGATTTTACCGGTACTCCATAACCACTTCGTTAAAATATTCTATTTTTTAACAGTTAAAATAAACCTATAGGTTTATTTTAAAAGGCAAAAAAAACAAGATTTTAGTAAAAACTATAGGTTTTTAAAAAGCTGTAAAATCGAAGATTTTAAAGGGCACGTTAAGTTAAAAACCAGTACAGAGTACTGACAAGAGAACCTATGGCTTTTTTTTAAAGGAGATTTTAAAGTACCGGAGCGAAGCTGTTAAAATAAACCGGTACTCCATAACCGGAGCGGAGCTCCGGCAAAGGCCACTTCGTTAAAATATTCTATTTTTTAACAGTTAAAATAAACTTATAGGTTTATTTAGTGAAACGGCCTTTGCCGGAGCTCCGCTCCGGTAGGGGGCAAAGGCCCATAGGTTTATTTTAAAAGGATCTTTCAAATTAAAATCTTCGATTTTAAAAAGGTAGTAGTTTTTTGAGTACCGGTTTTGTTGAAATGTTTTATTGACAAAAAAAAATAAAAATATTATAATAATGAAATAAGCCCTTGTGGTGTAATGGTAGCCACGCCAGTTTTAGGAACTGGTGCGTAACTGCGTGTCGGTTCGAGTCCGACCGAGGGCAAAAAAATTAGTCAATTTTTCATTTAAAGTTTAATAAGTTAACGTGAAGGTCAAAACTTTTAATTAACTAAAAATATAAAATTTTAATAATTAATGGAACCATTATAATTTTATAATGTTTAAAACAAGGCAGCCGTTTAAAATGTTAAACCAGTAACGTTTTTTAACATGGAACATTCGATATCTCGTACTTATTTTTTCACATCATAACCAAGCGGTTAAAAAAAATAATTTTTTTTTAATAGACTGCATTAAAATCTTCGATTTTAAAGCGCCAGTGATTTAAAATCGAAAATTTTAACGCATCCGGTACGTTGTACCGAGACATTGTATTGCTCCAGACCGCTAACGCTACAAATAAACTAATAAGAGCAAAGGATTTGGGACCTTGTTTTTAAGATATAAAATTAAAAATTTTAATACAATCCTCAAAATCTTTCACAATTGAAAAACAATTAACTGATTGGTATTTTATACCAAATATTATCTATTAAAATCGAAATAAAAAAGTTGTTTCGGTAGAAAACTCTCTGAGTTTTTCAACCGACTTCTCCGAGTCGGCAGATATAGGACCTAAATTAAATAGACTGTATATAAAAACTTAATTTTATTTCAAAATTTACGATTAGAAATATATTTCTATATCTAGAAGTATAATAAAAATATTATTTTTTAATTTATTTTAGATTGTCTTATATATTGATAATATAAACTAGTTGTTATTTTGAATATTTTTTTTCTTATTTTATTTTTTAAAAATTGCGTACCAGTACTTTCTACTGGTATTAATTAACTAGTAGAAAAGGGCCAGTTTTTTCATATTTAGTATTTTAACTCAGTAGAAATCAACTGGCCCCCTCAACCACTAAATTAAAACTTTAGTGGTTGGGTGTAAATCTTATTAACAAATAAATTTTACAGATAGTTGATTAAACTCATCGACGATTTGATTAAGGGTTTCAATACACCTAAAACTTGTTTAAATTCGAAAATTTAAACAAGTTTTAGCAAATTCAAATTTTCAATTTGCAATAAATTGAAAATCTTTTTAGATTTTAATCAACAATGACTTAAAAAAATAATTATTTTTGTTAAGTGTAAAATCTTCGATTTTAAAGTACTTGGTACCAGTTTAAAATTTGGTAATTTTAAAAAATTATAATTTGTCGATAGTATCGAATTCAAATTTAATTTCTTTCCAAACTTCACAAGCAGCAGCTAATTCAGGACTCCATTTGCATGCAGCACGAATAACATCTCCACCTTCACGAGCTAAGTCACGACCTTCGTTACGTGCTTGAATACAAGCTTCTAAAGCTACACGGTTTGCAGCTGCACCAGGTGCGTTACCCCAAGGATGTCCAAGTGTACCACCACCGAATTGAAGACAAGCATCATCTCCGAAAATTTCTACTAAAGCTGGCATGTGCCATACATGGATACCACCAGAAGCAACAGGCATTACACCAGGAAGAGATACCCAATCTTGAGTAAAGTAAACTCCACGACTACGATCTTTTTCAATATAATCGTCACGCATTAAATCTACAAATCCTAATGTTACTTCACGTTCACCTTCTAATTTACCAACAACAGTACCTGAGTGAAGGTGATCCCCACCAGACAGACGAAGAGCTTTTGCTAAAACACGGAAATGCATACCATGATTTCTTTGACGGTCAATAACAGCGTGCATTGCTCTGTGAATATGAAGAAGAAGACTGTGATCACGACAATAATGTGATAAAGTAGTGTTTGCAGTAAACCCACCAGTTAAATAATCGTGCATAATAATCGGTACACCTAAATCTTTAGCACATGCAGCACGTTGCAGCATATCGTCACAAGTACCAGCAGTAGCATTTAAATAATGCCCTTTAATTTCTCCTGTTTCTGCTTGAGCTTTGTAACAAGCTTCAGCTACGAATAAGAAACGGTCTCTCCAACGCATAAATGGTTGAGAGTTTACGTTTTCATCATCTTTTGTAAAGTCTAAACCACCACGTAAACATTCATAAACAGCACGACCATAGTTTTTAGCAGATAAACCAAGTTTTGGTTTAATAGTACATCCTAGAAGTGAACGTCCATATTTATTCAGTTTATCACGTTCTACTTGAATTCCATGAGGAGGTCCTTGGAAAGTTTTTACGTAAGCTGGTGGAATACGAAGATCTTCTAAACGTAGTGCACGAAGTGCTTTAAATCCAAAAACGTTACCAACAATAGAAGTAAATAAATTTGTAACAGATCCTTCTTCAAAAAGATCTAAAGGATAAGCAACATATGCAATATATTGATTTTCTTCACCTGGAACTGGTTCAAGATCATAGCAACGACCTTTATATTTGTCTAAACTAGTTAAACCATCAGTCCATACAGTTGTCCATGTACCTGTTGATGATTCTGCAGCTACTGCAGCACCAGCTTCTTCAGGTGGAACACCAGCTTGTGGTGTCATACGGAACGCTGCCAAAATATCAGTTTCTTTTACTTGATAATCTGGAGTATAGTAAGTTAATCGGTAATCTTTTACACCTGCTTTAAAGCCAGCACCTGCTTTCGTTTCAGTTTGTGGAGCCATTTGTCATAAATCAGTTAAAAACATTTACGATCATACAATCTGCCCGCTTCGTAATTGGTAATTTTTTTTTACTAAATAAAAATAATATTTAACACCTGAACGTACATATTTCAAACCTATTAAAATCTTCGATTTTAAGAGAAGTATCTTTAAAATCTTCGATTTTACAGCTAGTAAAAAAACCGTAGGTTTTTTTAAACCGTTTTACTCCAAACCACTTCGTTAACTTCGAACTAAGTTTAAAGTGAAACGGTAGGAGTGTTCAGGAATTAAAAAATTATATTTAATTAAAATGTAACTGTTTTGGTTTTGTAATTTCCTAAAAATAAACTATTCATTTTTATAATATCATGTTTTCATGATAACTTTTTTTCACAATATTTTTTAAATTTATAACTTATATTTAATATATAATAGCTATCGGTAAAAACCGTAAATGGTTTTCAACCACCTCGAAGGCCTTTTAAAATCTTTGATTTTAATGGTATCAAACCGGAGCGGAGCAGTTAAAAAAACCATAGGTTTTTTTAAAGGCAAGGGTCGAAGATTTGAATCAGCTGTTAAAAAAATCATAGGTTCTCTTGCTGTTTAAAATCGAAGATTTTACACTCTGTACTGGTTTTTTAAAGGGATTCCGTACCGGTACTCAAACCAGTACAGAGTACTGGCAAAGGAAACTACTACCGGTGTGGAACAACCGGCTTTTGCCGGTACTCCGTACCGGTGTGAAACAAGAAACAACCGGTAGAAAACTCTTAGA
>Ga0247770_1001515_pt1 | contig 17450 bp, 13 predicted proteins | sample UWRJL136409B6_FD_179943 | JGI IMG/M metagenome (GOLD analysis project Ga0247770, IMG submission 179943) | Plant litter microbial communities from Arlington Agricultural Research Station in Wisconsin, United States - UWRJ-L136-409B-6 | ecosystem: Environmental > Terrestrial > Plant litter >... | reverse complement strand
GTGGAAGAGGGGGTGAGGGTGAGGGTGGGAGAGGAGGGGTGCAGGGTGAGGATGTGAGAGGGGGGGAGGTTGAACTGGGCGGCGGCGGCGGTGGCGGTGGGGAGGGTGTCGGCCGTGCAGAAGATGAGGGTCGCGGAGACTTGGGTGAGCTGGACGAGGAGTTCGGAGGCGGTGGAGCCGGGGTTCGAGGAGGAGAAGATTCCGCCGGCGGCGATGGTGGCGTAGAAGAGGGTGGGCAGGTGCCAGTGGCCGGTGGCGATGCAGAGGACGACGTCGCGGTCGAGGCCGTGTTGGCCGATGCCGTAGGTGCTGCGGAGGGTGTAGGCAAGGCGCTTGACGAGGGGCCGGAGCTCGGCTTTGGTGATGGCTTTGCTAGGGTCGGCGGCGTCGATGTGCAGCTTGGTGTCTTCTTTGGCGTGGGAGTGCTTGGTTTCTGGGCGTGTTAGTCGAGGTCTCACCATTGAAGTCGGGGGTTATGGCAGGACACACCGAAAAGGAGGGTGAGCAGGTCAAAGTGCGGGAGCGGCCGTGTGCGAGCCGCCTTGTAGATGGTGCCCTCGGGGGTTTTCTCGACGATGCTAGCCATGGTGTTCATCTTGTACGCTTGGTGTCGTCTACCTACAGGGAGGGATCGAGGGTATCACAGGGAATCAGTTCCAGGGCAGAACTAGATATGAATAATGGAGCGGTGAGGAGAAGATGCTGATGTGAGATATCCGAGATGTCTAGGTGAGCAGTAATAGCAATGCTGCCGTTTTAGAGAAAGGGTGTCAAATGCTCGGACTCCATCACCCCCTCGCATCGTGACCTGTGTGATTGGGTGCGCGCCCAGCTAATGGAACACCTGTACCGCACCGAGGGGGAATGCCAGGATCTACAAGCCTCGGCACACACTTTCGTCTGACGGGATGCGGGGATGGGGCGAAACCTGGTTACACCCCCTTTTTTGGCATTAGTTCCATGTCACGGCGCATGCGATGCATGAGCACCCGGGATGCAGTCTTGGCGCTCGAAAGTCGCAAGCCATGATAGGCTGCGCCGACAATGAATTCACTGTTTTCTCAACAAATAAGGGGCCATGAAAGGTAGGTACCCATTGTGTTCCCGCGGACGCCCGGAACCAGCTCTTAACTCCCAACACCAGCCGATTCCCATCCTTTCCCAGAACCACCAATACCTGCCCAAACTCCACCTGACCACAACCAACCCGAAAACAAGCGCCTCGATCGCCTCAAAAACAACGAAAATTCCGTGACTGGAGCCGAAGCCCGAAACCTGTGGTTATGCGGCTATGAGGGGGTGCCCGCAGGCCGGATGAGGCCCTGGTGGTGTATTCGGGACGGTTCCCCAAAAGTAAAAGCAACTTGAACGGAGGACCTTGGGAGCGGCAAGGCCTGACTTTAAAAACATACGACAACTGATTAGCTTGACATCACTGAATTTTGAACATAGTTTACATACCTGTCTTACGAAGACTTCACCTTGTATTTCTTGCGCAGCCGCATGACCTGCGACTGGCAGCCCGCCATTCCGTGGTGCGGGAGGTATTCCTAAACGCGAGATGTGTCAGCAAAGACCGGTCCGGAAGACTGATGTGATAGCTCATAGTGAATTTAGTAGTGATAGATGTGATAAAGTTAGATAAAATATAGTCTTGCATGTCCTAGGTTGAGTTGTGAAGCGTTAAAACACCGCCTTGAATTCAAAGTCTCATGAAGCACAAGATAACTTCAAGACTTGTAGGTTGCCCATCAACCAAAACCTACTTCGGCAATCTGCCTGTACCCTATGCCCTGGCTCCTAGCCAGGAGGAGGACGGTATTGTCCTGCTCGGACCAGGTCGCCGAGGGGTGGGCTAGGCCCCTGGTGTCCCCAGCAGGGCCGGTGGCGCTGGGGTTGCTAGAGTCAATGGCGGCGGCGGCGGCGGTCGAGCCTTGGCTGGCTGCATTGCCGGTGCCTGCACTGGTGCCGGCGGGGAGGGGAAAGCCATGGCCGGGCAAAAGAGTGCGGCCGCTGGGAAGCTTGCGTAGTTCGCGGTCGTTTGACGTCATGTTGCGTCGTATGTTGGAGGCTGAATGTGGTGGTGGCCGTTGTAAAAAAGAAAAGTCTCGCATGGGGAGGGAGCGCGTATTCAAAAGGCAAGCGCGAGGTCTGGCGCCTGTGGCGCCCAGCTTAAGCTCACTTCTTTTCCGGGCCCACGCACGAGCGCTGCCACACAATCTTAACGGCAAATGCCAACGACAATAAAGTTCTGGTATTTTTTAAGCCCCGACACTCACTGCCTTGCTGACCTGAACAACCTGGCATGCAAATAGAAATGCAGCCCCTGGGGGTTTGCCATCGTTGATCAGGCGGGCCTTGCTTTGACCTTTCCTGGCAGCTCGCCCGCCAATGCATTCCCCATCTCCGACTCAGAGTTGGGGCTAGAGTCCGACTCTGAGTACCTACCTGGAAGTCATGCCAGATACTGCTGCTGGTCACATTTCCTCAAACACACCTCGCCCCGTCCCGATGAGTCTTGACCTATTCTCCTGCCCCAATCTCTCACATTTCCGCTCCTTCTCACCATCTATGTCGCCAACCACTTCCTGCAGTCAGCCGCCGTGCTTTGGAGCCTATGCGTGATTCTTTTTGATATGGCATAATTGGCTCTCATATGCATGCTGAGTGCGCCGGGGGATGTAATTCTGTGAACATCAATGTGTGAGAAAAACTACGAGGGAAATATTGAAAAGTATTCAATGTAAGTGGCTTACTAGTACCTCACTGGTCTGCTGATATGTTAGGCCTCGGCTCTTATGGACGAGGGGGAGGATCTTCTTCTAAGTCTGAGACAGGTCCTTTTGAATCATCAAGCCACGCCAGTTGCCCTCTCAGGGCGCCAGTGTTTGCGGCTGTGGTGGCAATGTCAGCATTGCTGATTCAGAGAGCAGCACGAACTTGTAGTTGTGGCGGTATATATATGTGAGGTGCACTGTGTGCTATTGCTCGCTGGCCTGTGATGTGTTCACCAGCATTGCAACCTGGTATGGTTTAGGTGCTCGTCGGGAATAAGCACACAATATGTTCCAACCTTCACGAGTCTCTGCCTCGTCGGTTTATTCTCCTTGTTCTTTTCGGCGCAACTACTGAAGTATTGTGGTCAAACTGTCTAGTTTAAGATGCTAATCGCCAAGCTCGGGGTTGAAGAGCTGCGCTTCTAACTGCAGGAAGTCGTTAGCGACATATTCGACAATTGCCAGCATCTCGGCTTGGTACTGCCTTTCGGTGCTCGCCATGGTATCAGTGGCCAGTTCAAGATACCACAATCCCCGTCAATCAGGATATGATCGCCATACGCAACAAAACTGACATCCTCTACCATCGTGTCCGCATGCTTACTCAGCCGTGAAAGGCCCAAACTGTCTACAAGGCTAGAAGCCCTCCGATGTCGTATTTGGTTGTCTTTTTTATGGCTCCAGATTTCACGGGCCGCGTTCCATCGCTCCAAGATTGCCACATTATCAACCAAGACTTTAGGGAAATGGACTGGTCATTGCTGGAAGGGGTAAAGAAGGTCGAGGGGCAGGGGCTAACTGATAGTGGGCTAAGATACCGAGCCCATTGCTTGGGCGTTCCGGAACCATTGCAAGCCTCAAATACCACTCTGACACTTCAACACCCACATTCGCAAATGCCACTCCCAGAGGGTTAGCAGGTAATTCACACATGTTATCACAGGCTAATTACCAGGTAAGTGTTCAAATAGCTGAAAATGGCCCTTTACGCGATGTTGCGGTCGATTACAACCTCGAGGTCGAGACTAACGGCGATGGCGACGATTCGTTCCTTTATAACGCCCATCCTAAGCCGCTTTTAAACCCTCCTGTAAGCCATGGGCTCTAGAACACCTTACTACGTACGGTACTGGCAGATTCAGGCCTTGTCACGTTTAATTAAAGTATGGTTGTAATTGCGATCATAGGCTGCGACGTGGATGCGACCGAGCATTTAGATACGGGACGGGGTTAAGGTTATGTGTAGTGAAAATGAGAATTACTGTGAAAATAGACCGAGACTACTGTGCAAATAGACATTCTCTTTAAATTCCATCACCGCCATACTTCTTCTTCAAGTTGTACATTTGGTTCTCGCATGCGTTCTTTGAGTGGCGAGGGATGTATGTCTGTGAAGGATAATGTGTGTTAGAAAGAACTTCAACGGACATGTTGAGTATATCAATGGCAGCTTACATTGCTGATCTCTTGGTACTTTACGCCTCTGCTCTTGTGTAGGAGGAGGAGAATTCTCTCCTCCTCCGTCCACAAGTTCGTGACTGCGGCGTTGACGTGGACGTTCTCTCCCTCGTCGACCGGTCGAGCGTCGGCTCCCACCGAGGCCCCAACGTTCGTAATTGCAGCGTTGATATGGACGTTCGATCTTTCATTTACCGGTCGAGCGCCGGCTCCCGCCGAGGTGCCAACGTTCGTGATTGCAGCGTTGATATGGGCGTTCGCTCTCTCATTTACCGGTCGAGCGTTGGGGTAGTACGGGACTCCATCCCGGCCGATGGGAAGGCCGTGGCCTGGCAAGAGGGTCCGGCCATTCGGGAGTTTGCCGGCGACCTGTGTGTTGTACGGAGTCGGCACTGAGATGTTCACCGTGGTCGAGTTGGCGACACTTCGAGACAGAGTCTGCTCTCTGGCTTCATCGTGGGAGTCTGCAACACGGAGGAAAGCGTCAGCACAGGCTGTCCAGCGCGCGGGACACTCCAGTTCTCGGGGGGTTCCGCTTACCGTCTTTTTTCTCGGAGGCCATTTTGTCAAATCGAGGGGTCCAAGACCTCGGGTGATTGTTCCGAGCGATGTGAGATGATCTGCAGCTAGATTCCGCGAGAAAGCATTGAGAAAGTGTGAGGCTGCGTGAGATGAAGCAAACCGTGCGGTGTGGGGGAAATGAATTGTGGGAAGGGAATCGGAGTGGCAACATTCGTGGAAGGAAGGAAGTTGCCCGGGGTGAATGCCCCACCCACGATCAGTTCATCTGATCTTTGGGTCGTCGAGGTCAACATTGACGGCAAGAGCATGGCCGGTAGGTATCTGCCTTGGGTCCATGCCAAAACCATTCGCCCCACTGACAGCCTCAACTAAATTCCAGCAGACGGCATTGGCATCCAATATTGGATCGTGGAATATTCTAATATCAGAGCCGTTTGACCATATCATGGTGCGTTGATTCGCCAGTCGAACTTCTCTGACCCACGCGCATTAACACTGAAGCAGCACGCGAAATGACCAAATCGATCGTGTCATCCACTAATGGCGAACCGACTTCCCATGAATATATACCTACTTATACATGTAGGACACTGGCCAATTCATGAAGAGCAGAGTCATTGTGAAAAAATCAGCGTGTGTTTGATGACCAACGCGATTGGATCAACTCACGCTTGAGAAACCAACACAAGCAAACGAAGGCAAGGGACTTGGCGGGACGAGATCTCGAAGACAGCGTGAGCATGAGGGAAAGAGAACGACAGCATCCAGCTATATTCCCGAGCGCTGACGTTGCGAAGCAGGAGATTCGCTGAGACACGTCGATCCCACCCAGTCACTCCCGACTACAACTTACAGCCACTGGGTTGTCTGGGCAGATGAATGCCAGGGCGAACTATGAAATTGCTCAAGCATATTCGAAAACTTGTCTCTACAGAAGTACTCGAAACAGCACTGTACCCCTCCATGAAGGTTCCGAGTCTGACAAGAGCATAAAGACACGCAGCTCGCCGCTGGGCGTTGTATGAACTCAACCCATTTCACTTACGCTGCCGCTTCAAGCCTAAGAGTGTCGGTATACCCACCACCAACACATTGTCAACCGCCATGGAAAGCTCCGTCTTAAGAACTAACCTGCCGGTTTAAAAAACATCTAGATCCATGTTGCACAACGTATACACACGGAGCTGCGACCGCAGTAGGGATCTCTGTCGAACTCCTTGCCGTCAATAATCTGGGGCTAGAAGGTTGTATGAATGCGATTCGACTCCATCACTATATGGGTCACCTCTAACCCGTGGAAGTGCAGCTCGGGGGGGACACATAACGAGCTACCATGTTAATCGGCTCCTTAACCGCCAGCGTAAATTGAAGTCCCTACTTCTACCATTATCATGCTTTTCAGTCAACTTGCATCTCACCTTGAACTTCATGATTACCTGCAACCTCTGTTGGGCGGGAGCCTACTTGAGGGGTTGGATCCGACAAACAAAACAACAAAAAGCGGGCTCAATGGTCTAGTGGTATGATTCGTGCTTCGGGATTCATCCCATTGCTTGGTAAAACAAGTAACAGAAATGTGCGAGGTCTCGGGTTCAATCCCCGATTGAGCCCTTCCGCTTCTTTTTTGCCGGTTTCTGAAATTGGGGCTCCATTGACGGAGCAGCACCCGATGGATTGGGTAGGCTGTGGGAGATCTACGGGGGTCTAGGACGGATCGGTGTGACTTTAAAGAAAGGGGTGACTTAATTGGAAGGATTACAGCTTCTCCCGCTTTTATTATGCTGCTAACGGTGCGGAACTGGTAGCAATAGCCAACATCATATAAAACCTAATGACTGCAATCACTTATAGACATTAGGGACATGGTCAATTGAGCTGATTCAATGTTTTTCAAGTGCAGTGGGCACAAGGGGCACTAATTGTCTTAGTACTGAACGTGTGGGCTGTGAGGCTGGATAACTCCGATGACAACTCCGAGTCCGGTGACTGCCTGCAGCTTACCACAGACATCCAATAGGGCGCAGCCCAACCAAGGACAATCAACCAAGCCAGGGAGGCAAAGCCAATGTTCATAGAACATCCCTTTAAGAACAAATAAGCTATGATGGCAAACGTCGCTAGCCGCTATAGGCCCAGCCGACAGCTCACCTTGGCAACAATTCGGGATCATACACGATTCACATCGGGTATGGTGTAGCGGTAACATCGCTGACTCTCACCAGCTTTCCAAGCTTGAGCACTCAGCAGCCCGGGGTTCGACTCCCCGTATCCGAGTAATTTTGCCAGTCAAGACCACTTCGGCCCCTAGACTTTTGGGCCTGCTTTTTGCTTCCCATCAGCGCCCCTTACAGACAAAGCCCAAAATGCACCAATGCTACCTACCTTTTAGACCCCTGAGTGATTTGAGCTTGCTCTCCGGAGACTTGGACTGTTTGTTTGTAGGGTTAGGGGTGACCGAAGAATTGGTTGACGCAGAACAGCCCTGAAGCCCCGGGCAGAAGCACAGCTTGCCAAAAAGCGTCCTTTGAACCGAGTATGTTTTCTAGTATAAGGGAGCATGAAGGTGCCTCTCTCCCAGCGCTCAATTGTGGATCAGTTTTGGGCGGCATCTGTCGTTGTGCTGTCAGTGAGCGATTTGGTCCTACCGTGCAGCAGCAGCTTGCATGCGGATGTCATCACCAGATGCGCCCCAACTCAGACCCCAAACTGCTTTCTCCTATCAGGTCACTTGACAGAAAAACTTCAAGATTTCTAGTCACAATGCAATGAGAAGGTAACTCCGGACTGATACCTATTATCGCCGAGGATTGTGCCGGTCCCGGACCTGCTCCATCTTTCGCGAGTCTGCCCCGCCTCGAGCCGAGTGGTCATTCCCGCATTGCAAGACCCCTCTTCAGCGAGCTTCTGCGCCCCCGTCCACTAAAGGAGCAGCATTTGACTTACAGCTCTTACCAGAAGCGCTGCGTTAGCTTCTCGGTCTGGATTAGGCTGTCTTGGATCCAGCTCAATTTGTACTGCTTTAAAATGCCCAACCCGGTGCTGGACGAGATCTCGCATCGCCGATATAACCCGCTCACTGGGTCTTGGCTTCTCGTCTCGCCTCATCGCACCAAGAGACCATGGCAGTGAGTTTATCCCACCCCATCTCTAGGCGCACAACTGACACTCGAATAGAGGCCAGCAGGAAGCTCCGTCAAAGGTCCAGCTTCCTGAGTACGACCCAAAGGTGCGTGACCATCCATGATTTGTCACCGCGATGAGACTTCTCACACGCAAACAGTGCTACCTCTGCCCCGGAAATACGCGCGCCCAAGGCGACGCCAACCCGCACTACCAGCACACATTCGCGTTCGTCAATGACTACAGCGCCGTCAAGGAGGAGCAGCAAGAGTACAATCCCGAAGTCAAGGAGGATGACATCGCCTCGCTACTCCTCCGAGCGCAGCCTGTCACGGGCCGCTGCTACGTCCTCACCTTTTCGCCCAAGCATGATGTCACACTGGCCGATATGGCAACCCAAGAGATACTGCCCATAATTCAGACCTGGACACGTATCTACGCCAGCCACCTCTCGCCGACGCATCCTCTCTGGGCCGAGGCCGCGGGGGTGTTGCAGTCTATTCCGCCGAACCCGGACGGTGAGGTAGACCCACCAAAACACCAGCTGCGATACATGCAGATCTTCGAGAACAAAGGCGCTGCGATGGGTTGCTCAAATCCGCATCCGCATTGTCAAGTTTGGACGACGAGCGAGCTGCCAGAGGAGCCAGGCAAAGAGCTCGCTGAGATGACCAAGTACCGCGCCAATCACGGACGCCATCTCCTGGGGGATTACGTGAAGGTTGAGATGGAAAAGGGCGAGCGAATCGTCTGGCAGAACGACGCCTTCTTGGTCGTCTGCCCATGGTGGGCTGTCTGGCCCTTTGAGGTACTGGTAATAGCGAAGCGACATGTCCGCGCTCTTGTAGACCTTACCGACGCGGAGCGAGTCCAGTTCGCCGAGGCCATCCAGGAGGTCACGAGACGCTATGACAACCTCTTTGAGACGAGCTTCCCTTACAGTAAGACATTCCATCCGATCCGAGGGCATGAGGTCCGATGCTGATAACTCCCACAGGTTCTGGCATCCACCAGGCGCCACTTGACTGCACTGCGGACGAAGCCGAAACCTCTTGGTTCCACATGCATTTCTACCCGCCCCTTCTCCGTTCTGCAACTGTGCGCAAGTTCCTGGTCGGGTTTGAGATGCTCGCCGAGCCACAGAGGGACATTACCGCCGAACAGGCGGCTGTGCGCCTGAGAGACTGTGGCGGCGAACTGTACCGTAAATCATTGGACTGATAAGAAATAGGTAATGATTAGGCTTAAGGGGTATTATTTTCTAGATAGTCAATCCATCACCAACCACCGATGCGCGCGCTCTGCTTTTGCACCACCACAACCATGACGCCAAAGTCGCTGCTTGCGAAGAATTTACTGGACGTAGTGGCTCCATTGCAGGAACATCCAAGTCGCTCCACCGTAGGCAGCGAGAAAGGGGAAGACCTGCGGGCCGCTGAAGTTGATCGTCTTGAACACCAACAGCTCGCTCGTGAAGTGAGCGCCCGCGACGAGGTGGGTCCAGATACCGAGCTGGTAGAGTGACGGGTCTTCGGGTCGGAAGCTGGCATAGATTCGGATGATGCCCGCCATAAAAGTGTAAATGCCCATCAGACGGGCTGCGAGCGGCGTGACCTGATCCTTTGCCTTCTCAGCGTCTTTGCCCGTGGACGAGGCAGGCTTCAGCACCGCGGTGCTGTCCTCAGGCTGCCCATGGTTGGCGACGAATTTCCCGTTGTAGATTCGCCGGGTGTAGTGCAGTGTCGCGAGATTCTGGAGTGCATTGCCGACGGCAACGATACCAACCTAAGGCAGACGGGTTAGCTCCGAATGTGTGGACTGAAGCCCGAGATCCAGCTTACGAAGTACAGGTAGTAGGGTAGGTAACCCTTCTCGCCGGAGGGAATGTATTCTCGGAGGGCGTCCATCTTTGGTGGCGGAGTTCAATTGGAGGATGCGTTGGTTTCCACGTGCGCTGGCTGGTCACTTGGAGCTTGGAGCTGGAGTCTCGCGATGCAGAGTTGGATGTTTTTGCTCCAGCGGCCGCCGGTCCGATGTCCACCAAGCGACCCTTGTCTTGGCAGGGGATTACCAATGACGGCAACTGCCGTCCGCTGACAATCACAACATGCAATTGGCCAGAGCTCTCTTCTTGGCGTCATTAGGTAACTCCGTACTCCACTGAAACCGACCGCGTACCGCCATGTTGGAGACCGTACACTCCACAGCGGAGAGGATCATTCACAAAAATCTTGTCTCCCTGCTGGTGCCCCTCGCCAACCCAACGAACTCCCCTCCCTCAACCTCTCACGTTGGAATTGGACACATTTGACACCAATTGAGGCTGTCATGGACAAAATTCTCGATCTTTGGGGTTCGCTCCCACAGGCAGCCCAGCTGGTGCTTGCCGGCATTGGCGCCATCGCTGTCGCGCAGGGTCTTGGTTCTTTCCTTCGATTTGTCCTGAACGTTTTCGTCCTGAGCGGTTACAATGTAAGTTTGGGCTGTTTACATGGTGCGGTATGCATTCTAACCACTTTTTTGGGAATAGCTTTCCAAGTACGGCAAGAAGGGCACCTGGGCCGTTGTCACCGGCGCATCCGATGGAATCGGCAAGGAGTTCGCCACACAGCTCGCCGCGAAGGGCTTCAACGTCGTCCTTGTCTCGCGCACCCAGTCGAAGCTCGACGCGCTTGCCGCCGAGCTCAAGCAGAAGTTCTCGGGCCTGCAGACGAAGACTCTCGCGATGGACTACACAAAGGATAACGACGCCGACTACGAGCGCCTGGCCAAGCTTATCAAGGGCCTCGATGTGGGCATTCTGATCAACAACGTCGGCCAGTCCCACAGCATCCCCGTACCATTCCTGCAGACTCCCACCGACGAGATGCTGAATATCGTAAACGTCAACTGCCTCGGCACCCTCAAGACCACCCGCGTTGTCGCGCCCATCTTGGTGGAGCGGAAGAAGGGCCTCATCCTCACCATGGGTTCGTTCGCCGGTTACATGCCCACTCCTTACCTGGCCACCTACAGCGGCAGCAAGGCATTCCTGCAGCACTGGAGCAGCTCGCTCGCTGAGGAGCTCAAGCCCCAGGGCGTCGATGTTCAGCTCGTTATCAGCTACCTGGTTACCACTGCCATGAGCAAGGTTCGCCGCACAAGTCTGCTGTGCACGAGCCCCAAGCCGTTTGTTCGTGCCGCTCTTGGCAAGATCGGCCTTAGCGGTGCTGAGACCTTCACCAACACCTACACCCCTTGGTGGTCGCATGCTGCCTTCAAGTGGATTGTTGAGAACACCGTTGGCGCAACTAGCAGCTTCACCATCAAGAAGAATCTTGACATGCACGCTGATATCCGCAACCGGGCTTTGCGAAAGGCGGCGAGGGATGCGAAGAAGCAATAAGTTAATGCTGAAATGCTCCTGATCTCTCCCTACCAATTATAATGGAGGTCGACTGCTGTATGCTTATTACCTTAATCTAAAATATCATGTGGAAAATATGAATGAAGTTCAAACGATTTGGCGGTGTGGAAATCTTCAGAGTCAATCTCAGCGTCACATGCACTCATTTGACAAACCCCAGTTTCCCAGGGATGTGTGCAGAAAGATCAAGGCCAATTTCGTGGACTCTCAAGGAGACAATGGATGGCTTAAAATAATTAACTCCTTGGTGCCCGGTCGAGAAAAAAAAAGTACTGGCCTATCAACTCCAGCTCTTGATTTGTCTGCAACATCGTGGATTCCCGCAGAGTTCACGAGCTGTGGCGGAAGCTTCTCGGTGGGGCTTGAGCCTTGGCGCGCTTTGGCCAGGTCGGCTTGGCCAAGCGCGTTCGCGTCTCCAGCGTGGAGCGTTGGAGGTCGGCGCCCAATGATCCTTGCCCTCCAAAAATTGTTTACCGCGGGAGGTCCTCAACACCACTTCCACACCTTAATCGTGATCACCAACCGTCGACCAGTCGCAAATCAACAGCATCGCATAACAGATCCGAATCCCTTCGCATCACCTCATGAACCAGTCTTGCTGATCCATCCAGCTGCGAGCATCGGCTCACGAGCACACCGCAGGGGAGGAGCTGTGGATTGCGACGAGGAGCTTTGTTTCCCGCTTTTGCTGCCTCTTAGCTTGCAACGAACGAGCGATTGACGACCTGCACGACCGCCACGATGAATCCTGTCACGCCTATGCGCCAGATACCTGGCGCATATTTTAATACCCCTGCGCCCGGTGCGAACACGGCCGTTCGACGTCGACTGAACTTCAACGAGCCGACAGGCGCAGGCACAACGGGGCTGGGAGTTGGAGGGGGGAATCCGGCCGGCCTTGGGTCGGGAAACCTCCCCCCGGGTGCGATAGCTACGGCGGGCGCCGCGGGCGGGCAATTGCAGCCCGTGAGAGAAGAGCTCCCACCAGTTGTCAGAGCTGCCCAGTCCATCAACCAAAACCTCCAGCAGGAGGAAAGCTACCCCGATCTCGATTCCTACTGCAGACGTAAGTCCTTATGCACTGGGCGCCTTGAGATGATAATGAACTGCGAGCTAACCGTGTGATTCTCCTCCGGTAGCTGGCGCATCTTCAGACTATGACATCCAATTACCCGATTCGCCATGGGCCCCGTTCCAGAAGGTCAACATGCATCCTATCCCAGATCAGGTATTCGAGCGGTTGAATACGGGGGAAGTTAATACCAAACTTGGCCTATTTGCAAGCCTGGGTTACGCTTGGGCTTCGATCGACAGCTCTCTCTTTCTCTGGGACTACTCCCATCCCAGCCCTGACCTCATCGGCTACGAGGATGCCACCCACCCCATCACGGCCGTCGCCCTTGTTGCCCCGAAGCCCGGCGTTTTTGTCAACACAATCACCCATATCCTGGTGGTCGCCACAACCGCTGAGATTGTCCTCCTTGGCTTGTCAGCCGTACCTACCCCCTCAGGCTTGAAGGCCGTTTCGCTCTACCAGACAAAGATGGCGGTTCATCGTGGAGGCAGTGACGTTAGCATCATCAGAGGAACAGCATCAGGTCGTATCTTCTTCGGTGGCAACAGTGATACCGATATCTACGAGCTATTTTACCAACAGGAGGAGCGATGGTTCTCGAGTCGATGCGGAAAGATCAATCACACACACCCAGGCTGGTCGTCCGTCGTTCCAAGCGTTCCCGGCTTCGGTCAGCGTTCAAACGAGGTTCTTGTTGATATATGCATCGACGATACCCGGAACCTGCTCTACTCACTCTCTAGCAAGTCGACGATTCGGACTTACCACCTAGAAACCGCAGACAAGCTTACCAAGGTTATCGAGAAGGACAAGCACAGCTGTCTACGCGATATCGCCCACATGGTCGGCGGGTCACCCCTTCTAAACGACAAGATGGACATCGTGTCGCTGAGCGCAATCTCAGTAACGGAGGCGTCCAAGTTGCATCTTGCTGCCATTACTAACACTGGGTGTCGCTTGTTTCTGAGTGCGACGAGTTCTGCGTCCTACATTATTGGTGCAGTATCCAGCCTCGCCCCTCAGAGTATGCAAGTCCAGTTCGTCAAATTTCCACCACGAGAATCAGGCCGAGCGCGCAGGTCGGAAGGTCAGGTTCGCGACGTCGGGCTCGACACAGAATCAAGGCTCCTGGACTCTAGCGCCTTCGGCAATCGCTTCGCTCCCGGTTATTTCTTCGCAGTTGTCCGCAAAGGCGGCAATGTGAGTGATGATCGCCTCTTCGTCTCCAGTCCCGACACTGGAAGGATCAAGATCACACAGCCTGCCTCCGCGCTCAAGTACTTTGAGCAAGGAAACTGGATCGACCTTGGACCAGGAAACAGGGCTCTCGAGATTGGATTGACGACATCTTCCTTTGGCGCTGCCCGGCAACCCCTCGGCTTCGGTAACGAGCTAGCCGTTCAGTTTGACCACACGCCGGCCGAATTTGCAGTGCTCACTAGTACCGGTATTCACGTTGTCCGTCGCAGGAGATTGGTTGATATTTTTGCCACTTCGATCAGGGGTGCCCCAGGAGATGAGGGCCTCGAAAGAGAGCTCCGGAAGTTCATCAACCAATACGGACGTGTGGAGGCCATTTCGGCTGCATTGGCTGTTGCATGCGGGCAGGGTAGCGACCTGCGAACAGGAACAGGCCGTGCAGCTGATCAGGGGACCGAGGATAGGGCTCGCACCGCGTTCGTGGAGTTCGGTGGCCAGCCGAGGCTTGAGGAAACGGACGGAAACCAGATAACAGCAGACTCTGTCCGTTTGTCTTCTCGGCACGATGCGCTGGCGCTGTACCTGACGCGTCTGATTCGAGTTCTGTGGAAGTCCAAGGTTGTCACCGTCAAGATCGACAAGTCGGCTCAGACCGTCAGCTCAACAATTCCGTCCTCAAAACTAGTTACTGTCCAGGAGAATGTGGAGCGGCTGCGGAATTTCCTTGAGGCGAACAAGGGAATTATCCAGGGCCTCACTGGACCCTCTGAACGGGTGACGAGCCGACAAGAAGAAATCGCGCTTCAAAAAGAACACCAGGCGCTACACAGCTTGCGGAAGCTTATGGAGAGCGTATCTGAGGGCATTTCCTTTGTTCTCATGCTGTTTGATGAACGAGTAACCGATATCTTCGCGCGCCTAGACGAAAACTCTCAAGTACAGCTCAAAGACTTGACATACGAGGCCCTCTTTTCACAGATACCCGGAAAGGAATTAGCAAAGGTCTTGGTCAAAGCCATTGTTAACCGCAACATTGCCAACGGCGCTAATGTCGAAACTGTTGCTGATGCTCTCAGAAGGCGATGCGGCAGCTTCTGCTCGCCAGACGATGTCGTCATCTTCAAAGCTCAGGAGCAGCTACAGCGGGGCAGTGAACAAAGACAGAATCCCAGCGCTCTCCGGACACTACTCGCTGAAAGCTTGCGGCTGTTCCAGCAAGTTGCTGGTGGTCTCACTTTCCCTAACCTTCAAATTGCGGTCGAGCAGTTTGTTGAGCTCAAGTACTACGCTGGCGCAATCCAGCTGTGCTTGTCGGTTGCACGCGAAAAGGACCGAGGAAATGCCGCCCTAACGTGGGTCAACGAGGGCAAGCCGACGAATGATTCCCGAGAAGGTTCATTCCGGGCACGCGAAATTTGCTACAATTTGATCCACGACATCCTGGACCATCTTGAGGCTGCGTCTGCCCTCGAACCCGACACAATAGACGGCAGACTCACCCTGACCGGAACGAAGCGGCAGGAGGCGTATGATGTCGTCAACAGTTCTGACGATGAAGTATTCCACTTCAACCTGTATGACTGGTATATCCAAAAGAACTGGACAGACCGCATCCTGGTGATTGACTCGCCGCATGTCATAACATATTTGCAGCGACTAGCCGCCACCGACGCACGCCACGCTGACCTTCTTTGTCGGTTCTATACCCACCGCAGTCGGTTCTTCGAGGCTGCGCAGGTTCAAGCAGATCTCGCCAAATCCCCATTTGCTATCGGCATCAAGGATCGGATCACACTGCTCAGCCGCGCCAAAGGAAATGCTAGTGTTAACACTATTGGTGTTGGCAGGCAGCAGCAACAGCTTCTCAACCACGAAGTCACGGAGCTCCTCGAGATCGCTCACATTCAGGATGACCTGCTTGAGCGTCTGAAGGCAGACAAGCGCATCCCTGCCGCCAGACTGGTAGAGATTGAGGAGGCGCTTGACGGGCCTATTCAGAATCTCACAGAGGTTAGTTTCCTTGTCATCACCTGTCATTACTTCTGCTAACTTTACAATAGCTCTTCAACAACTACGCGGACCAGGCCGGTTACTACGACCTGTGCCTTCTCATCTACCACGCCGCGGACTTCAATAACCCGCGTGTCATCGCTGAAACATGGGAAAACCTTATACTCGACACCCACGCAGAAATTGAGGAGCGCCACCAGTACTGGGCTCTTCAGCAGGAAGGTGGGGCGTTGCCTGAAGGCGTTCCCGCGCCAGCGGGAGAGCCACCAATGCCCTATGAGTCGGTGTCGAACCAGATTCAGAACATCGCTCACCGCACCTCGCTGGACAGCCTCATCTTTCCGGTGGACACGCTACTTCCTCTTGTCTGCGCCTACGCCATCAACCAGGGGCAGGACGCAAGCATTGGCGCAGACCCTTGCTGGCCTGTTTTGGTGTTTCTGCACCTGGGTGTTTCCCATCATCTGATTGTAAACGTGTTGGAAGACGTCTTTGAGGCGCAGGAGGCTCCATTCACTGGACGCCGCAGGAAGCTAGTCGTTCAGTGGATCGCCGTCGCTGTTGAGCAATGGGTGCGCGACGTTGAGCGCCGCGGAACAGGCGGTAGAGGCGGCGATTCTTCCATCAGCGGCGGAGTTAGCAGCCTCTTGACCCGTCTGGATGAATGTCTGGCTCAACTCTCGGCCGGGCCTAGGAATCCCGACGCAGAGGAGCTCCTTGAAACAAGACGATTGGTGAAGACATTGAAGAGGGCAGTCGATGCCATCGCGGGAGCAGAGCAACAGGGCAGTCTGTTTAGGTGAAAGGCTCCCGTGTGGCGATGGAAGAATACCCTCAGCTTGAGCTGTCGCTATTTCTGTAGAGAATGATCTGGGCATGGCTTGCCTAAGTAGCACCACCGGCGTGGCCTGAAGGCGAGGAGGCAAAAGGTGATAGATGTAGAAAGCGTGATGATTGGTCTTCTTCCTCCTTGGACGGAGGAAGGGGATAATGTGTCTTGTACATAGGGTTTCTTTGCTTCTCTGGTTGGTTGGTGGGTTGTGTGCTTGTGGTTCCCGCGAACAGGAATATGGAAGAAGAAATCAAGAGAATATGACATTGGACTCGAAAGTTTGCAAGATGTGAAGTTGGTGTTGCTTGTTCTCTTGGTGTGTGCTTATACGACGTCTTCCGTGATACACCCAGGGTGACTGTTACATGGATAAGTGGTTAGGTTCTTCTCAAAACTTGAGACCAGGAGTGAAGTCAACGGCATTTGATTGATTAATGACTTGATGGTTGACAGAATAACGACATCGGCCCGAGTCTAACAAGCTTAACTGTTGGTTGCCAACGCCGCGAAGAAATCTGAACCTGGAATCAAACGCAAAGGAAATCAAGGAACGGCCTGCTAGTCCACTTTAATTATTTGTCGTTCATTCCATATTTGTCCCATTATTAGTAAGTAGGTGCCAGTATATACCCTCATCTCAGCCTTCATCCAACCATACCCCTAGAATATCCACCACTGGGTTCTCATCATGCTCAATGCTACAAAGCCAGGTGTCTGAGCCGGATATGCATCCAAATCAAGCAAAAACGCCATACATCAACCACCACCCCACCAGTAACGGCGCCAAGGCCAACAACAGTCCCCACAACTCAATACTGAGCCGTACTCGCATCCATCTCTTTAGCCGTGTCTTCAGCTTCCTGCTGTGTGGGCAGGTGGTGGTTCCGTTTATCAAACAGCCAAGCCCAGGTCGGGATTCGCACTCGATGTGTTCTCTTCGCCGCTGCATGAGAAGTCTGGGTTTACAGTCAGACGCTGTCACCCTAATTCAAAATATTTTCTCTCGGGGGGGGGGGGGGGAAAAAACCCCCCCCCCCCCCCCGAAAACCG
>Ga0247770_1001514_pt1 | contig 17462 bp, 14 predicted proteins | sample UWRJL136409B6_FD_179943 | JGI IMG/M metagenome (GOLD analysis project Ga0247770, IMG submission 179943) | Plant litter microbial communities from Arlington Agricultural Research Station in Wisconsin, United States - UWRJ-L136-409B-6 | ecosystem: Environmental > Terrestrial > Plant litter >... | reverse complement strand
AACACCGAGACCCTCCTGTTCCACTTGAAGACCTACATCGACTCATCGTTTTCGAATGGTGTGTGGACGATAGGGTCAGACGGCGGATGCCGTAGCCACCTTGGAAGTCACGGAGGAATCATACTGGTCGAGGCCTGGGGACGATTCCCCACCATCGTCCAGCGCATGCCTCGGTTCGAAGATGTGCAGATTCTCAGCATTCTGGATCCAGCCTTCCGCTCCTTTCGACTAGCGACCAGGGAAGAGACCCTACGTGCGTTCAGTTTCATCCTTTCGGCACTTCTGGCCATTCGACGCTATGGACGAAATGACCTTGTCGGTGTTTTGCTCCGCTTCCTCTCCACGATGAGTCGGGAGGTATTCGGACGTCATCACCACAGGAGGCTGAGAAGAAAGCTCTGAAGGTGCATGATGAGCGAGTGCAAAAGGTCAGGTAGGATTGTGTGTGTTGAAGCTGCCGTCTGTTGCTGCTGCGGTCGTGCAAAAGAAGGAAAAGCAGATTCTAGGGCGCTCTATTTGAAGAGATTCTCAAGGACGGCTAACTGTCCCATGATGACCTGCTCGTCGATTATTTGGGGTCATCCCCCTTTTCTGTCTTTGGGCGTTTTTTGGCTCGGCGTCATACAATGTCCCTGTCATTTCGGCCGATGGCACCATCGTTCAAGGCCTCCCGCACAATTTTGTGTCACCGTCCTCCGACTGCCGAGACGCGTCGAACCTCGACAACAATAACGTCTACGCGCGCATGCGCTACAACCCCAAATATGGCAACGACCGATCGAGACCGCCCTCCGATGAACATTTTCGTTAGAGCAATGGGCAAAAGTCTACATCCCGATGGAATCACCGAAGGCAATAACTTCGTCCACTTTTTCAGATTCGATGGCGCCATGCTTGGCTTCAAACTTTCCCGGTTCTAGCTCCTCCGCTATAACAGCACCTTCTGCAGAGCAATCGTAAAGAACTTCAACTGGTACTAGTACTACTACGACAAGAGCCCTGTTAGGAGAGTCCGGCGTCACCATCCCTCTCGCCACAGTTCTCTGGCTTTGCCTTTTTATCTACACCTTCTGCGTCGAGTTCTATGTAACGCTCCTTGAGTTACCCAGCATCATGATTCACTCACTAGTAGTTCGCAGGTCCACTTGACACCCACCGAAAGCGAAAGCTTCCGCAACGTATCATATCGGCGCCTGCGACAACAAGACGCCGTCATTGAAGTGGACGATCTATGGGCGTCCATGGGTGCTCAGCTTGAGGAGTCTCATCCTGGATTTCAGCACATGGTATCTAAAAGAAGTTGCCCAGCCACCCATGGACCTCATTAATCACCCCCGGCGCTGAACGGTGAAGAGTTAAGCTATGACCCACATCTCTGGGCATCATGATTGAGAAATTGGCCAACGGAAACAAGCCCCTAGTTCTTTCCAATGTCTCTGGGCATGCCGCCGCACCTTCGGGGCAGAACAGAATGTCTAGATCCCCCGTCACCACCAAAACCGGCCCCGTAAAGGCCGTCACGCGCGTCTCAAAGCCTGGAGACAGCCCCTCACCAACTGCGAACGTGTCGTGAGTGTCAAAGTCAATCTGCGGAAGCGCCGGATCGAAGTTCCCAGCGTAGAAGTAAGATGTCCGCACCGGCACGTTCTTGCCCGCCCAATAGCCCAGCGGAAGCCCTGGGAAACGCGCTGGGTTGACGATTGCGGCCGAGGCAAAATCTAGCTGCAGATTGATTGGTAGCGCGACCGTAGACGAGTACCCTGTAAGCACATAAGCGTCAGCGGCGCGGGGGTTGTCCCTTGCAACGTGGTTTCCCAAGGCCGAGCCGAAGGAATGGCCGACATAGACGATCTTGTCAAAGCTCGGAAGACGGAGACCAGCAATCCCTCCTCGTCGCAACTGCATGAGGAGTTCCTGCGTGAGTGTGTCTTGTAACGCGCTTTGGTTCTCCCGGATGGGATCGGGGTAGTGGGTGAGCGGTCCGCGACCAAGGCGGTTGACGGCGATGGTGTGGTAGCCAGCCCTCGTCGCATAAGCGTGCCAGTTATAGGCTTCAGAAAATCCGAGTCCCGCCCACATCTCCTTGTTATACGTCATGCCATGCACCAAGACCTGGAGCGTGCGGTGCTTGCGACGATAGTGCCTGCCCCGCGGCTCGCAGTACGTCGCGACGACGGTGTAGACTCCAGATACGTGCTCCGTGCCGTTCATCCAGGAACCAGTCGGGTCTGTGACCGCAGAGAAAAACCACTCTCTGATTGCCGTGGCATTGTTCTGGTCCAGCGGGCTTGTGAAGCGGATGTTGTCAGCGGCCGCCGAAACGTTCAGTTCCACAGAACGGCATTTGGGGGGAGCAGCATCCCCACTGGCAGATGAAGACGCTATGGTGGCCGCACTGAACGTGACGAAAACGAGGGAACCGAGACGCATGGTGGAGCGTGTTTTGCAAAAACCTGGCTGGAGAGATTTCGCGTGTGGGAAGGTGCAAGAGGACAAGCAAGAGTGACACTTGCCTGCACTGGCATGTGCCACTAATAATACATATGTAGGTAAGCAGCCACATCCGAAATGGGAAGGGTGAGCGGCCAGGTTAGGGAAGGCTTCAAAAGCAAAGTCTAAACATGACAGGGAACTAATGAAGGACGGGTGTCCTGAGCCAACATCTCTGCGCCAATCATGTGGGCCGATCCAGGCCTTTCGGTGTTGTGGGGCGCATGAGCTAGTCGTGCAAAAGACCTTACCGACATGTGGCTTCCATTCAGAATGGACTACAGTGGGGGACAAAAGTCTGGAGCTTACCCCGCAAATGCAGACGCGTCTTTTCACGTCGCGTTTCTTCTTTCCACACTACCTAATCTTTAAAACCGAACGATAAAAGTAATATAATAATACATACCCCTAACTGTAAGTATAACCTTTATAAAAGGGTTAGAATTACAGCAGGTTACAAAATCAACCTTATACAAAAGGCCCTCATCCTTCCTAGCTCACCACCCTCCCATTCGCCACGCGCCCCAAGACCAACCAATGTGGACTGTGAGGTAAGAGCTGTTAGACTGAGACTCCAGCGACTGTTCAAGCACGCCACCCACCGCTTTTTAAAACATGTGGTTATTGAGGATCGATATTCATGAAGCTTTATTGGCCACTTTGTGGCAGTCCCTTTACAAGAAGTATCCCAGTGGGAGATGGTGCCTGTCCGTTTCAGTGACCTGTAAAGACCTGTGCCAGAATGGATATCAACTGAGGGCGGCTCACAGGACCTCAATGTGGTTTGCCAACCTTCAATGTGCAGGGGTTCATAAGCCCACCTTCTCTAATACCCTGACGGACAATATCACTTTCCGGAAAGCGGGGTCCCCAGTGGCGGACCACTCCGCCACATTCCAAGACTGTCCTTAGATTGCTGTTTCGGTTTGTCATTGGCGGTTTGGTGAGGGGCTGGTGCAACGCACATCCGGCGGCTGAGCCAGCTCAATACCACGCGACGATGTAGAGTTGCATTACGGCCGGGTCAAATATTGCGCCGTCCTTTGAAAACTAGACCATGTTGCTACCTATTTATCACTCTGTCCCCTCCATCGAGCTCAACTTTCACCTCGAGCAGCTTCTGAACTAGCACATTGGTTTCTTTTTTTGATCACATTCAACATGGTACCTCTCCACCTTCTCCAACTCATAACCGCCGCGACTCTCACTATCGCTCAATCTGCACGCCCGAGTCCAAGTCCGACTACAAGCGGCATTTTCGTGATCCCAACCGGCCTCACCTGGGATGACGCTTTGGCCCGATGCAGAGAACTAGGAGCAAACATCTACCCGATCCCTGCGACCCCAACCGATCCCGTCTTCGCATTTGTCGAGTCCAAGCCGGAGGGACTCTATTGGATTAGCAGGAGGGGCGGCACGACATGCACTTGTATTAGGAATATAAAGGATGGAGGCGGTGACCAGCTTTCTGAGGCACCGTGTGGAGAGCTCCATCCGGCCGTTTGTAGGGGTTGAGGCGGTCTATCTTATTTCAGTATGGTTGGTAATTTTGTGGGCAGATTGTGGACGTAGTGTTCTTCTTGTAGCGGGAAAGTGAGCATAGTGGATCACAGACTCAATCTAGCTGTTTTGTGTTGTTGCAAAAGAAAGCACTAAAGATGGAGGAAGATGACGTCGGTTCTAGGTTTTGCCCGGTCAAAGGGATGGCCGAGCCGCGTGATTAGGGGTGCTTCCCGGGTCCGAACCCGAAGAAAGCGACACTCTGGTCGGAAATGTCCAATTTGATGACTTATCCATTTTAGGGTCGCCTTGCTATGCAAGTAGCTGACAATGCACTCACAATGTAGAGCGCGTCGGCCAATGCAGTGATTTTCATCAGGCGCAAAGTCACATCATTCGTTGCCTCCACAGCGGTATTGCACGCTGTGCAACATACATGGCTTGAGCTTGGCGATATTTGCAGACAAAGTTTGCATATCTAGTTCATCGGGCAGGGCTGCATGTGCGCCAGGGTTCAAAGCAATTCTTTTAGTTTGAAGCCCAGCTGCGACCTTCTTCGGTACATCGACTTTTGGAGGTATTCAGAATTGACCATGTATTTATCCTGGCCTTAAGCAGGATGTGTAGTTTTGGGCAGCTCTTACTTCTCATTTCACTTGTCATCATGACGACAGTAATCACAGAGTCACCCTTACCTGTTTTACTCACCAGAATGAAATCATGGAGAAGGAAACCATGGTTCCTTCTGCACGGTCGGAAGACCCCTCGAGGCTCCGTGTTTATGTGGGACCAAGGGCAATTCCATCCGCCGGATTTTCAACCTGGCGACTACCGTGGCCTGGCTCGGTCCAATCATCACCCTCCTGGTTCTCAATCTGACATAGCACGTTGTCGTGGCGAGCTGCGAATGTCCCATCAGGAGCAAATGTTACTTCGAATACTGGAACGACCCCGAGGAAATCCATAAGAAACTCTCGCTTGTGGACCGCGACGTCGTCGACGCCCTTCAGTTCGTAGCTAAGGCTATTGAGCTCTGGTTTCTGTTCATCGCATGCAATCTAGTCTACAAAATTGTGATAAGATACGCGCGTTCTGGTAACGGCACGGTAATGATGACACGACATCTCTTTCCCCACGACAACCTGGCCTACCCTGGCTCGCCATTTCACCCTTCGTTCTGGAAGGCAGCCTGGCAGACTCGAATCTCGCCGCCTTCGCAGCGCAAAAAACCTACCTCTATTTCTTTATGGTACTCTTTATCGTTCTATGCGCTGCTACCAATTAATGGGTCCTGCCGTTGCCGTCCCCTTGATAATACCAACCAGAGGCAGGGGCCACGGCAGCCATTCTCGCACCTACGGATTTCCTGAGCCTAAATTCCAGCGAAGCGCCAACTATCCAAAACGTCAACGATCTAGAATATGGGGAGGTCTTTCAGCTCATGTCCAACTGTGGAACACAAAACCAGGGTGTTTTCGGCCGTTTGTTGGCCGTTCGGCAAAAGAGTTATCGAATTGCTTATTCTAGGTAAAAAGGAGAGAGAGGCAGAGAGCCAGTATTATAGTGCTGGAAAGTGGGGAATCACGTGGCCAATCAGGTGACCGTATGTTTCACACCAACCCATCTTACAACTTTAGTCGTAAGGATATGGCACTTCGGATGGCCAAGAAGACCCCTGGAACAAAGCTGGAATGTTCGTCGAGGGCTGGGGAGAGAATGTAGGGGCGACAGTTAAGCACACTGGGATCTGCATTCCTGGCCAGATGAGCGAGACTTTGGCCCCGAGCAGCCAGACGCTTCGAAAGCTCAGCATGGATATGATGCGATATTGGGAGGCCTTTGACAGCGAGTTAACAGATCTTCCTGCCAATAACAAAAAGCTGGCTTCGTCCGTCATCACCGCATACGAGACGTCTCTTGACATTACAATCGAGCGGCGAGGTTCGGCCCTGCGCCTAGCACAAACTACTTCCGAGGAAATATCTCCGTCATCTCGGTTGGCGAGGACAAGTCGGTGCGATGCTACACGTCTCCGCCACTCCATGACCCCCTCCGGTTATTCCCGGTGTGACTAGCAGCTCATTGATGTCGAGGGTTGGATAAGTGTGTGCATCCGTGTTGAATCTAGCTGGGCAAAGAGCAGAAACGACAACGCCAAATTCATCGTTGGCATGGCTGATAGTTCTTTTACCGAGCCCCAAACGTCCAACCTAACGTCAGTCAACATCTACTCGGCCAATCAATCAGTCTATTTTAAACACATCAACCCAATACTGCGCAAGGCTAGGCGCTGATTGTCACGATGTTGACACAGATGTGCCGCGCCATTGGGACGCAATTTTGTTGAACCCCCTCCCCTTAGACTCCAGCACCCTTATACTCGGCAAGGACAGCAGGTCATCGAGTACGATTACGGAGACTCCGCAGAAAACAGCTCAGCACATACACGTGCGCATACTCCATACCGTGGTGCCACTCCATCGCGGGCTTGACCTTCGAAACTATAAGACCTCGCTAAGCCGCAATGGCAACAACACCTATCTTACCCACGATGACCCTGGCAACTCAGTATACATACCCCCGAGCCGGGTTCTCGCCGCCTGGGGTGCGGACAGCATGGGAACGGGATACGACACCATGAAAGATGCAGCACCATCCACTCTGATCTTGGCTCTTGGCAGGGACTTGACGGAATCGGAAGACAAAAGGCCCGCAACTCGACAAGAGCGAATCGCATCATCAACACATAGCCATCGCTAGCAACGCTTTGACCCTGATTAACAACAACGAGATGACAGTGGCGGCCAATCAAGCCGCTCCCATGAAAGTCCTCGATACCAACATCATCACAACAGTGTTGAAGTACGGACTCGAATCCAGGACGTCCATGTTGGGCTGCGCTGTAGCCGGAGTAGGCGGGGTGGCCGCCATTGTCAGTTTTATTCTTATTCTTGTTATGCGGAAGGAGTGCTACAAAAGGCCGCCGCCCTTGGCCTTGTTTTTGGGAGCCCTAGCACTGGCCCAGCCACAGCTGAAGGCGACACATGGAGATGATCCAAACTACCGCCGAATGGTCCACATGAACATGAAGATATCGAAGAACCATCGAAAGCTGCGCCTGAAGATGATGACCAAGAAGCGTCGAAGGGTGCACATGAAGCTACAGAGGAGGAAAGAAACAGGGGTGCAGGTGAGGATATTCTCGAGAAAATGAAGAGAGAACTCCGTTTCGAAGTAGAGAATGACGATCCTGTTCTCCTTCGGATTCGGGATACCTTGAATCATTGGGATGAAGAATCACACTGAGATGGAGGAGCCGTGGGAGCCTGGTTCCAGGGGCCAGCGGGATCCAAGCCGTATGAGGTACCTACTAATTGGATCGGGTGTTGATGATTCGGCAGGCTGTGCCGCAGGCTGCCGAAAATGGCAATTAGGGTGAGCGAAAGTGAGCCAGCCTGAGCAAATCCTAACCAGGGATTGAGCCGAGCCTGACAGGAGTGAAGAATATCACGTGCGTGAGGTACGAAAGTGGAAATTTGGTGTGCCCAGATTCGTTGCACATTACATCCGGTTCTTCCATGCCTCGCCTAGGAGAATGCCAGTGCCTCCATCTCGGCTTCCCAGTCTTACATCCTGGTGTATGGCACCCTCAAACAAGCAAAAACTCCCCTGGCTCCTTAGGCCACGGCAACTTCCCCATCTCCACATCTGCAGCCTGCGAAAACATCCCAATCCGCTCATACCGCCCTTCATCAACCTCCCGTACAACCAATCCCGAAACTCCAACAACAGGAAGAAGGAAGACATCAAGAACCTCCCGTCGAGCCATAAGGAAATCCACAATTGTCCGAATCTTAAGATACTCCTTGATGATTGGTTCTGATGGCGTTTGTTTCCTTTTCCTCTTCCCAGCTTCCAACGGGTCTTCGAATTTGACGCCCCTAGCGAGATCTGCAAAGACTCGCTCGGCTCTGGCTTCGGCGATTCGCTGTCGGCGCCTCATGTCGACTTCGTGTGTGAGGTATTGGCTTGCTTCGCGTGATATCCCAACTTTGAACGCTAGTCTAGTTGCGCGGGCGAGCTTGATGAGAGTGTAGTCGGCGCTTCTTTGGATTTTGGATTTGAATTTGGTGTGAATGTCGTGACTGGTACCACCCCCGCGGAGCTCAGGGACGATGAAGACGCCCTCCTTGGGCTTTGGACGCCGGGGAGGGCTTTGGATTGGTCCGGTGGCTTGGAGCTCCTTCAACTTCTTTTCAATCTTCATCCTCTGTGTCCGCAAAGGCTCCCAGTGTCGAGTTTGGCCAGCCTCCTCCTCTCGTTGCTTCGCTGCTTCCAATTCTTCCACTGCTTCTTTTATTGCCTTTAGCCTCGCGGCCTCTCGTTTCGCTTCTTCGACCTCAATCCGGATCTGAAACATGGTCAGCGTAGTATGCGACGTTAGGTTGGTAGGTTACTCACGATCTCAGCCCATTCCACCCCCTCCTCTCGTATCATCACTTCATCAAGGCCTAATCCCGACCGGCTGGTGAGGATTGAGCACGGAAGGAGAAACCCTAGCAGTCGTAGTCCCTCCTGAATGTTCCTCGTATTGCCATACCTTGGGTTTGGGTTGACTTGCACAGGCTCAACCACAGTGATCAGTTTCTGCTGGTCCGTGCCATTTCCGCTTGGAGCGAACTCAATCGCGCCGCCCATTATGGCTGCCCAAGAGAAGGAAGGGGCCACATAAATCCTGGGGCGCAACAGTGGTTCCCCTTTCACATGCCAGAGGAGCGCATTGGGCAAGTCCTTGGTGAGCCACATACCACCACAGTATCGCTCCCCGGTGAGATCCTCGACCAAAGCAGCAATACCTCTAATTGCAGCCAAGCGATCAGACCAAACCGTTAGTTGCGAGGACATGTAGTCTTGCAGAAACTTCCACCACGGTAGATGAGAGCTGCATATCCCGTTCTTTGGATGGACGAGGAGGTTGAGCCGGGTCTTCTCAACTTCAACCGAGTTAAACGTATCGATATGATTGTCGTTTGTCTTTCCACACGGCCATGTCTCAGCTGCTTGCAGTTTCGCACAGCCCCACAAAACTTGCGTCTTTGTGAATATCAGGAGTCGCGGAGCCAGCATTCGCTCTTGAAAGACCCAGCCGCGATTGAACCACTCGGAGTTTCGTACGTTTCTGTCGTGAATTTTGTTGAGATATTGACTCATGACTTTGAATGAGTATTTCGAGTTTGTTTTAAAAGGGCTGGGTATGTGGCACGGCCGAACGCGGTATTGGTTTCGGTTGGTAAGAAAGCCTCTCTCCCCCTCTCCGCTATTGGCGGCTGCAATGGTGCAAGTTGACAGGCTATACACCTTGAACATTTTGTCAGACTCGCGAGCCCAATCCTGTCCATTGTCGTCCTGGATGATACACATGCAGTCCACCCATAGGTAGCGGATGCCTAGGGCGCGCGTGACTCTGGCGGCGTCTCGTACCGTGGCAGATACGTCGGACATTGGTATCGCTTCCTGGTATGTAGCGACGTTGCGCGAGCGCAGAATGAAGGTCTGATTGGCGCCCCATCGATGGCTCAGGGCAATATAAAGTGCTCTGGGGTCCAAGGGAGTGCTGGAAACGAGGCGGAGGATGGGAGTCTCCATCGTATCCACGTCGATCAGCCGTGTTGGAAGCCAGTCTTCAGCTCGGGATCGACAGGAAGGGTGCGTCTCCTGGCAGTCCTGCAGCCACTTGTTGGCAATTCGAAGGGTTTCCGACTGGCCGGTCGACACTTGTCTATCAAGATTGGTCTGAGCGAACCGCTCCAGTGGCTCGTTGGTGCAGATTTCCATGGGCAGCAGAATGTGTTCGTTCCCGAGGAACTCCAAGACCATCCAGGACTTCTTGGCTTCCTGGAGCAGATTGTACGCGTCGGTAGCGAGGAGCGTACCCAGTCCGTTTGGCGTGGGGTCTTTTTCGACGCCTCTGATGAAGTCCGCAAGCTCGGCCACGGGGTCGTCGTCTCTGCCGCCTTGTTGATAGGCGTACCATTTGTTGCCCACGCCGGATCGCGCCCAACTAGGCTTCAATGGTTTGAAGGCGTAATTGACGTTGCGTGGGAAGTCAGGTGATATCTGTTGGTTGTAGCTTCGGTTTTCGTCAATGATGCTGCAAAGATGGCAACCGTCTCTCAGCGCGCGACGAAAAGACTCGGGGGTCTGCAGCCATGGTGAAATGCTGCCGTACGCGAGGCGTCTTGGGTTGGAAAATATTTCCTCGCAAGCGCTGCAGCGCATTTCTCAAAGTGGAGAGGGAGGGAGGGGGAGAGTGGGGAGCGCTCGTCGATTCCAATTGCGAAGCAGTCGATGGAGGAGCTGACGAAACGGGAGGGAAACGGTCGCTGGAATCGAGATTTCGTTTGGGCTTTCAGCAGCTTGGCACAGCCACCGCCCGACCAGCCCCTTGCCCGTTTTGGACACGAGCTGAAATTAGCTCCTCCACATCGAGAAAAAACGTGCAAGGCTGTAGGCACCCAGTCAAGTCAAAGTTCGGAGCGGAGCCGATTTTCAAAAGTGAGGTCCTCTTTCGGCCGCTGATATCCAGCTATCTGGCTCTCTCGCTACCTGGAGCCTAGACCGCCACCTGGTCAGCAGGGGTCAGGGAGGTCCGTTTTCATAGGTGTCGAACTGCAGCCGCCTCGCTAGGCGCTCAGGCGCGCTCAGGCGCCCTGCCGAACCAAGCTTGGCTGGAGCGCAGGGGCCTTGGATCATGTGCTCTCCCCACACACAGGGAGCTTCCATTTGTATATAACTGGGGGTGCTTCGCACTCCCCTTTTCTACCTAATTAAGTTGCAACTGCACTTCCGTTGCTCCTGAGCCCCTCGTTCCTCAGTCAAACGCTCCACAATAGGTTGTTGGAGCAATTGGACCCATGGAGGGCACACTAGACCAGTCCCCGAGCGACTGCAGAAACTTTGGTTACCGAACCTGATGAATTAGTGGGATTACGGGCCTGAGGTAGGGTTGAAAATGTAGCAAACTTGGGGACAGATCTTCTCGGAAATCAGAGTTTTGATTTCAACTGTTTTTGTGAAAAGGGGGCACTTCAGGCCCTCTGTTGACTAGCGTAACCTAGCGCTTACGACGATATGTACTGTATGAAGCCCTAGTTAGTCCAACTAGCCGTAAATGGAGTAGTTTATTAAGCCTATAGAGACTTACCGCCTTTGTTGTTTACTGTTGGATTTTGTGTTTGTTGTTGACTTTAGACTCTCGTGACTTTGTAAAATGCTAATTGTTGAATTTGACTAGCTAAATTGATAAAAATGTCATCCCTAAGCAACATCTCAAGCCCTCTGTAATCTGGCCATTTTTCTGGCAATCGATTCTCCGATGTCTCCCCCCCCTGCTCCCCCCCTCTGCTCCGTTGAAGGTGATTAATACGATGACGATGATGTCGATGAGGCTCCGGAATCGCCTTACAGTTACAGATCTCGCTAGGCACGCCTATAATAAGTAGTAGGAACGGTACAATTATTCGTTATTTACTTGCCCTTTTTATTATTAGTTGTTTGATACCAATCGGTTAGAGCCTTAACCCCCCTCTGTTCCGTAGTGGAAACGCGCCTTTACGAAGACTGTTATTTAAGAAACTGGATTGGAAGTCAGTCTATTGTAGCAGATTGAATTGCGAATCTGCGAGAGCACCAGGTTAGTGGCCACCTCTGTCGTCTCTTTTCACCACGGTCGACTTACAATCTCTCTTCCATACAAGGATGCGCCGGGAAGATCGCTCATGACGGAAGTAACAGCTCCATCCGGGGCCAGGAAACCAACTAGGAGGGATTCATAGCCGTGAAGGAAGATCCGGGTTTATAGGCGCTTTATTTTAACCGAAATGACAATGGCTTACAGGGTAAAACGTTCGAAAAAAGGATTTTGGAAGTTGAAATGACAAGGAAACAGAGGAGAAAGCGCAAGAGTGATAAGCAATTAGCTGCAGCGTTAAAGGGAGTAGCGTGGAAAACGTGCGTCTTTGTCGGCTAGAGAGGCATACTAGTGTTATTATTTTAATTATCAGAAATATGCGATTAAAGTGATTAGCTCGCTAATACTATATATTAGAATAGCGCATTTAACATAAAACCCACTCCTTCTCAGATAGCATTGCCTTGCACAGAGTCCACGGGACTGATGCCCATACGCCCTGCTAAGGTTATTATTACAGAATCCTATCCCTTGGAAAAGTCTCCATACCAGTAATCGGTCCGATTGCTGGAGTTCTATTAAATTACTGCGTTAGTCCATTCCAGGCCACAACAACGGAGGAATGGAACTATCCCATTGTACGCAGTATTTAAAGTAGCTGTTAGAAGCCCTTGGCTTCTGACGAGAAAAAGCATCAATCAACGCATTCGCTTTTCCCATAACAGAGCCTTCAACTCACAGCGTGTAATAGTTATCAAGAAGGTTCGACCGTAGCCGAAATTCCGGACTATAGCTGTATAGACGTCAGGCTCTCCGTTTTCCAGGATATGCTGCCGCTAATCTATTATTATCTATCCCTGTAACGAGCTGGCAGGCTGCTAGTTAGGCCGGCGCGGCCCGAAGGATCCCCCACAAGTCGCGCGGACGTGCAGAAATCTCGACAGCCTAATGTATCAACTGGCTGGACCCAGCACTAAGTGCTGTAATAATTACTTGGAATTGGACGTCTACCATTCTTGTCTTCCTCGAGCCCTACCGAAAAAGGTCTTCTTGCATTTAAAATGGCTCGAAACACCGGTTGACGAACGGCAATACTGCGCTTTTCCAGACTGCTGCGAATTCATCCCGCCAATTTACGAATACTATATCCTGAGGCCTAGAGGTGTGCCTGCTCACCCCGGGTCGAGAATGTACGAACCTGAAGCCTCAGAAGCCCGCCGGCGGATGTTCTGCCCGGCCTGTGAGCGGGATTCAGAGATCCCCCGAACAGAGGATGAGGCTCCGGTGCTAACTGAGGCGCAGAAGAGGTTCCCGTGGCTTCCAGCAGGAACTCGAACGCTTTTGCCCGCCGGGTCACCGCCGAGTGCTGCGATGATGAGTTGTACCAGGATGTCGTGACCTGGGATATGATGCCGCTTCTGGAGCCTGAGTCTCCCTTTGAATGGTTGACTAGCGATCTTGACAGGATTGAGATAGCGGCATTCCATTGCTAGGTGAGTAGGTAGACAAGATTTAGGACTGTTGCTGTTTAGCTCTTGAGGAGCTGTCCCGGCCTGACTCTTCAGCGAAATAAACAACATTGCGCGATATAGAGAATTGAAGGATATACTTTGCTTTCGGAAAAGGTGTTATGAAATGGTTCTGAGAAATAGTGTAACTATGGAGGCAAAGACGAGGGAACTCGAATGGTGTCTTGCAATTAATGTATATTGTTTCTAGAGGGCTGGGGTGGTAGATGGTGGCAGGAGGTCTCTCGTGACGGTGGCCGCTTGATACAGGAAGCGTAGAAGTGCAGATTTCAATTATTCGTATGTAGCATGCAAGTCAAATCACGGAATTCTAGTAGCAATTCTTTCTTTGTCCGAAATGTGGACAGCGTTCTTTGTTTTTTTCTGATATCATGCTGGCTTGCGTTCCCAGTTTTATCTCTTGTGACAGAGAGCCCACGGTCCGGATCTCTTTTCCTTATCGGCGCTCAACTGGGGACAGAAAACATTGAGATAACCAGCGACACCCAGGGAAGGCTCGAGCCAGATACTGGCTCTACATATCGCGAAGTTCCTCGGAGGCAATAAAGAAGCCGGTGCCGTAATCCCAGTAGAGCGTCTTCCACTCCTGCCATCCAGGAATGTCGAGAATACGTCCTCTATCGATCATTCCAGTGCCCAAAATGCCTCTGGTGTCGCCGGTGTCGCGCTCCTGGTAGTAAGAGGGCGTTCCGGCGGTGAGGTAGGACACTCTGTCGCGGTAAACTGTTGCGGTGAGTTCTGATGTCAGCGAATGCTTCCCGTAGGTAGTTTGTGATGAATTTCTTCTCGGCCGATTGCGAATGGGGAGCGACCATCGTAAGACCCGTGGCAAGAAGGGAAAAGGGCAAGAAGGGAAAAGGACAAGAATGGAAAACGGCAGAAAGGAAAAGCGACAAAAGCGGGGAGGAAACCCGTCGGGGAATTGATTGTACTCACTTCCGATGCGCATCATCAGGCCTGAGGCTCCCTCAGCCACTCTCGAGCAGTCCTCGTGCTTGATCTCGATCGGGACGTTCTTGCCGTTGATGAACTTGGCCGTCTTGGGGGTGCCGTCGGCGCCGGCCTCGGAGACCAGAACGGTGATGGTGGCGCCGGTCGGTAGTGAGGGGGCCGTGGGGATTCCGCCCACCCAGACGATATCGCGGAGGTTGATCTGGTTCGTGTTGGGATCCATGCTGTTATAGGTGGCATGTCAGTTGCGGTGGCTAATTTGAAAGTGCTTGGGCGGCGAGTGGAGGGGTCTTACGCAGGGTATGTTGGATGTGCTGCGAGATATTTAGGTAGTAAGTAAGGCAGGGAAATTGAATGGCAAGTGGTGAGAGTCCGGTTGGTCGGCGCAATGCTTGACTTGGGGAGTTGGTGGTCGATGGTCGGCTGAGTGGTCGGCTGAGAGTGACTGCTTCGGAGGTGACAAGAGGTGAAGGTCCAGAGATCGATATTTGAAGGAGCAGAGTTTTACGACTAGCCCCACGCGCTTTGAAAAAAAAAAAACGAAAATCCTCGGCGGAGAACCAACGAATTAAGCAAAGAATCTACGTGGGTGAGGTTTGTTTACCTCGCGATGGGATGAAGGAGAACGAAACGGGGAGGCCCGTGCGCGAACGAGAACAACCACCAACACCAATTCACTGTGACTCTCAGGGCATGGTGTACCATTAAGCTGAGCGCAGACTCGGGCACAATGGGAGTTTGGGGGCTCTAAGAAAACATCCTGTGAGGATGACAGCCTTCCACAGGTAGCCCACAGCACGAGGTTGTCCCGAGGTGAGGTGAACGCAGATGTGCCAAGCAAGCTTCACACGCAGCAGTATTGCAACGTCAAACTGCTTCTGCCGGTCCCTGTGATTGGAGTTATCTGGCCAGTGAGGGAATGGTAGGCCTCCGGGCAGGTGCATGCTCCCTTGCCCAATCAGGCCGCAGCCCAGAAATGCTGTGTTACCAGCGGAGGGTTGGGCCAACCTAAAACCACTCGCAAACGAGGAAACTAAATTTGACAGCTTCTGCCCCTACCATCTCTCATTCCCAGCCGTTTGCGTAGTCTTGCTCAAAATGTCAGACAATGCCATAGCTGTCGAAGCCCCCCTAGTTGATGTCGACTTGCCTCCGGCATCTCCTCAAAGCAAACGCTGACCTACGAGGAGTATGTTCCAAGATCTGTTTGTCGTACCTCTGTCTCGACTGACCGAAAATGACACAGCATTGCCTTCTCCAAGCCATTCCGATTCTCCGTCGGCCCGCAGAAGCGCGAGTTCATCATTCACTCCGTTCTCGTTTCCAACCAGTCCCCCGCTCTCGGGCGACTCGTCAACGGCCATTTCAAGGAGGCGCAGGAATGTCACGCCAACCTGGAGTCAGTCGAGGAGGAGACGTTCGTCTATTTCGTGCAGTACGCATACACAGGAGGGTACGGCGCAGAACGCCACAGAAGAGAAGTCTTGTCTGCAGAGCCCCACCCCAGTCCTTTCCAGCGGGGCGGCACCAGAAATCTCAGCCCGTGGGATAAGTTCAAGCGCACCGTATCCAAGCTGCGCGTCTCGGATGAGGAGCCATACCTCTCCACGCCCTTCCGAGAGCGCGTGCACAGGAACATCTTCTTGTCGCATGCCAAGGTTTTTGTCTTTGCCGACTTCTGGAGGGTGACGAGACTGAAGGAGCTGTCACTCCAGAAGCTCGGAAAGTGTCTTGAGGAAGTCAAGTTGACGGGCGAAATGGTGGAAGAGGTCGCCGCGCTCCTGGAGTACTGCTACGACGAGCCGCGGCCGGAGGAGCTCACCGCTCTGCTAATGCAATATTCAGCCTGCATGATTGACAAGTTATTGAAGAGCGAGCGGTTCCGGAGAGTGTTTTCGAGACATGGCGAGCTGGCGCTCTCTCTGGTCGGTGCGATGGTTGAGACGGCATAGCGGTCGCATAGCCCTGTTCGGTTGAAGGATAGGAGCCTTCATTGCTACCTATGTAGGTATGACTAACTGGGTGGTTTGGGGGTGATGGTTTCTCCCTTCAGAGAGCTGCGCTCTCCGTTCTCTTTACCCATCCCAACCAGCCCTGAGTTTCGATACCCTGAACCTTCAATTTTTCACCGGCGTGTCGGATGACACGTATCGAAATCCTCGAGGAAAGTTCTCAAACGTCAGGTGTCATGTTGAAACCCAAGGTTTCTTAACTTAATAGTACACAGTCCTGTTCCGAAACAGTAGGGCCTGCTCATCGCATAATTGGCCCTCATTGGTACCTTATGGAGAAAAGGCTGTTGGAATGTTGGAAGACTTCGGTAAAATGCAGAAAGGTGTTCTCAGTCTCCATGTGGGCCTTTTTTCTAGAATGGGATATGGCCCGGCCGAGATTGTATCGCTGCTGGATGTTGCTGATGGAAGGACGGTCGACAATTTGCGCAGTTGGATTCCCTACCTCTACCTCAGCCACTAGCAGACGTCAGACTTCAAGTTGAGTTGTTCTGCAACTCCAGAGTTGGAAGGTGCTACCAAGACTAACCTCGTGGCATTTAACGTGCTCTGAATCTTCTGCCTCAGTACCATTCCCGTCGTCCACCAATCACATCACTGAACAACCACACCTGGGATATTGGCCTGGCTTCTCAAGGTTGGTCTTCCCTCTAGGAGTGTGCGTTTCGGAAGTTGAGAACCTTCAGTTTCCACGTTTACCTCCCATTTCAGAACTTTCCGAACCGTCGCAAACCACAAAAGCCGTCCCACGCTCTGCAGATCCACAGTCTCAACATTCAACGCTATCATCAATACAATATTCGCACAAACACAACATGGAACCCGCCGTTTGCGACCATATCGGCTGCACTCCCGGTCTTGTTTGCAAGGAAAATGCCACCAACGCTCGCAGAATGGACGACGCATCAACTCCCCAGTCAACTTCTGGGCCAACTCCCCTGTCATCTCCTGGTGGAATGGTCCAAGCCATCGATTTCCGCAACATCCACTGGGACAGCAACCACCACCCGTGGACCCCGGATCACCCTCGCGGAGTGGCAATAGTGGTACGCATCCCAGCCCATATACCCGGCCAAATCACCACTGCGAGCTTCGTGAACGGATTGGGCATACCACTGCATGTACAGACGGAGGACGCCAACGTCGATCAGCATGGCCGAGCGGACCGCGTGTGATACTTGGCGAGGGGGACGCCCTTCACATATGTATTCGTGAACTCACTCGGGGGGGTGGAGTGGATGCAGCATCGGGGAGGGGGCTGGGCCGGTACTGGTCGTTGAGCAGATGTGC
>Ga0247770_1001513_pt1 | contig 17469 bp, 12 predicted proteins | sample UWRJL136409B6_FD_179943 | JGI IMG/M metagenome (GOLD analysis project Ga0247770, IMG submission 179943) | Plant litter microbial communities from Arlington Agricultural Research Station in Wisconsin, United States - UWRJ-L136-409B-6 | ecosystem: Environmental > Terrestrial > Plant litter >... | reverse complement strand
AGGGTGTTAGGGGGCTGCCGAGGCAGATGGAGGTGTTGGGGAGGTGCTATGATTCGAGGGAGTTTTGGAGGGTGTTTGGGTTGGTTCCGCTGAAGGCGAGGGTGTAGCAGCAGGTTAGCAGAGCGGTCGGCGTTACACTCGGTATCTCAGGCGCGGGACGGCGCGGTAGGGCTCGCCGCGCTACGGTTGTTATCTCGGGTGTGGGATGGGCGTGTGTTGTGGTACTTGAGATTCTGACAGCTTTTCTAGAAGAATGGAACCGCAAGCTTCGGAGCGGCGGTTTGCCTTCCAATCTCCGAACTTTGTGATACTTCCAGCCTTCTTGTACTTGTTTCCAGAGCAACGAATTTCCGAATATGGTTGAGGAGTTGTCATGATAGCCAAGGCGTCGACGGGCTAGGACACTGCCTCACTAGTCTGATGCAAAGTGTAGGAGCGCCATGTGATGTAACGTGGCTCCCGCATCTGCATTTTCGTATCACTATATGGCGGTGGCTGTTCTCGAGTTCCACACGGGGTAAGATGCCGTACGTCCTTCCACGTGGGAAAGGTTTATATTAATGAGATATCTAGCTGCATATGCACTGTATATTATTCGCGAGGTCGTCAGCGCAGGGTTCAAGGCAATAGTTCGCATCAATCAGTCGATTTCGTTTTGTTTCCCTTATCTTACCTAAGTGAGGGAGTGAGGGGTATTACCCTCCTACCAGTAGGGAGTCTCACCTTCGCCTTCCATTTTCTCAGGGCGAATCTTCCTCTGGCTCATCGTCGGTCGAAACACTGGGAGGCGCGGTTGTCTGTGAGCTCTGAGTGTCCTAATTCACTTCAGGCGTGGCACTCGTGAGCCACCCCTGACGCGCCTCTGGTCACCCAAGAAGCCTGTCGCGGGGTGCGCCTGAGGAAAGGACTGTCGATCTATTGCGAAGGATGATGGATTCACTATCATTCACTCGGGCTGAGTCTGAGTCGTTGACGAGCCCAATTGGGATATCCTCGTGGACGCCATGACCGGAGGCAGCAGTGGCAGCCTCATCAACGTTGGGAAGATTCTCTGAAGCAGCGGAATCAAGGGCAGGATGGTCCTCTTGGGGATCTTGATCATTGGCAACATTAGTGGTGTCGCCTGGATTCTCCGAGGGCTCGCCTTCCTCTCTCTCTTCCTCTAGCATGGTAATGACGAAGACTGAGAGGAATCTAGCCAGCTTCTCCCCGCCCTCGTTGGCTCAGTGGTCATAGTAGAGGTCCAAAACCTCCCGAGAAGAAAACATGCGGACCATGTTTGTGTTTTGAGAGTAGTTTTGTCGTTAGGTTGCTGTGAACCCGCTGTTTTCTAGAAGTTTTTCAAGTCTTTCAGCTGAGATCGGTAAGCGGGATCAGTAAGAAGGTTGAAGAGCCTGAGGATATTGTGAGGCCATGCCATCTCATCATTGCCTTTTATGCATCGAGGTTTCTGATCACACTGCCAACTTCAGGAACAGCGTTCAACTCCCTCCTAACACTAAGAGTGTGTTCAAGTGCGGCAGCACTGTCCAGTTTTCAACCGGTCTGGATTTGGGGGAGCAGAGCAGGGGGGGTCCTGACTTTGAACAAGAGTAATTCCAAAATACCGACCTTGGACACAAAGGCTCTTGGTTCCAGTCGCCAACCCATTGTGGCCCTCGAGTCACAATGGTCTTTGAGTGGCTTCTGCGATCCGGCGGACCTATCCGGGCCAAAGATAACACGGTTTGTGAGCGCGATCTTCGTAACAGAGAAAGTTACCTGCCTATTCTGGATTGTGGCCGACTGGGTTTTAGCCGACTGGTCGGTAAAGGATTAGGATGCGTTGGTCGGCATTTGGTTGAGGGCTGTTCCGAGAATCGCAAGCACATTCGTCATTGCGGGTGCTTGCGACGCGGGTGCCAAAGTGGAGGGTGTATCAAAAGATACTACTGTACTCATAGACCGAAGTCAACGAGCAGTCAACTTCTGCCACGTTGATTGTCTTTTGCAAGACAGCGATGTCCAATCCTCCAGGTGGGGCTTTGTGTAGTCATCGGATGTTTTGCTCCAGTGGTTTGCCCCACTATTCTTCGCCCCAGCCACCGCGCACGGCCCCTGGCGGGTTCATCCGGCCGGTCACCTGGCTTGTCTCATCACCAGCATTCAACAACCGAACGTCATCAAAACATCCATCAAACCCATCTTCAATTTACACCAAAACCATCCACACGGGTGGGAATTTGCTCTTCCTGAGGACTTCACACCTTCTTAGGTATCATCGCCAGGCTAAAAGCGATATTTCAGCTCGTCACGTGCTCGTTGACCTCCGCGCACGTGCAGGCACCAGCGCCGATGACGACAGCCAACATGGAGTCGGAGAAGGCCGCGCTGATGCGTGCGGACGAACGATCGGAGGGTATCCCCGAGACTCGCCGCCACCGCTGTCATGGACGCCGCCCTCCTTGGCCAGTACGGCTCGCCGTTCTGTCAATTGGCAGCTTGGCGCTCGTCCACAGCTGCATGCGGTTCATGGCTCCACCTGCCGTCGTGCCTGCCCCCGCGCCCCCGTCCGACACCTCCGCCGACACCTGCCTAACCCCGGCCTGTGTCCACGCTTCGTCTGAGATCCTTTACAACCTCTCGCCCAAGTACAAGGAGCTCGACCCCTGCACCGACTTCGAGGAGCTTGTCTGCGGCGGCTGGAGGGAGCGCCATGACTTGCGCCCTGACCAAGGCGATGCATTCACCGGCACCATCATGTCGGAGAACTCGCAGCTTCTGCTCCGCCACATCCTGGAGGCTCCGTATCCCAATGCCTCGAAGCACTCCTTTTTCTCGCCCATGCAGCTTGCCGCCTCGAGCCATTCTGTGGACGAGGACAACTTCGAGAAGCTGACCTCGGCCTACAATGCTTGTCTGGACGAGGACACCATCAAGGATCTCGGCATCCTTCCGCTATCCCACATTGTGGAGAAAATCAAGGAGACGTTTCCCCTCACCGCCAGCCGCTCGGAGAACGCCATCAGCGACACCATCCTCCTTCTCGCCAAGTATGGCATCTCGGCCCTTGTCTCGCCTGGCGCTGGTGCTGACGACACGAACCCGGATGTTGTGGTCGTCCAGGTCTCGGCTCCCTGGAGGATTGGTCTCCCGTCAAAGGAGCGCTACGAGGATGACGCTCTTGTCAAGAAGTACGAGAATGTTGTTGTCGAGGTTCTGTCCTTGTTGACGCCGGGAGTGAACAAGGATGTTCTCGCGGGGGTCGTGGACTTGGAGAAGTTGCTTGCTGCCGCGTCTCCAAGCAGCGAAGAGCGCCAGGATGTCACCGTTTGTCTCCCCCTCTGTGACCAGCAGAGACAAGTAACTGACTTTAACAGAAAACCTACAACCCAATGTCCCTGAAGGATGCTTCAGCGCTGACGCCAAAGATTGACCTGGCCAAGATTATTTCTGGCCTTTCTTCTGACTTCAAAGTGGACCGTCTGATTGTGGCCTCGCCCAAGTACATGAAGGAGCTGCAAGCCATCATTGAGAAAGTCGAGAAGCATAACGATGGCGCTCTTCTGCAGAGCTACTTTATCTGGAAGGCAGTTCAGTCTCTGTATTCATACATTGACTCTCCTGTCGTTCAGCCATACAAGGGCTTTGTCAACGAGCTGGCTGGCAAGGTACGAAAATCACCACTTTCAAATGCAAATACCGCAAGCTAACAAATCATAGGATCCTAATACTAAGGCTGAGCGCTGGAGGACCTGTGTAAATCATGTCGATGGCGCTGTCGGCTGGATCCTCTCGCGTTTCTTTATTGAGAAGGCCTTCTCAGCAGAAGCCAAAGACTTCGGTGACCTCATTGTCTCGGACATCAAGAGCGAGTTCATCAGGAAGCTCAAGGCAACCGAGTGGATGGACGACGAGACAACGGACAAGGCCATTGAGAAGGTGCACAAAATCGTGCAGAAGATTGGCTATCCGACCAAGAGCCCTGATATCATGAACCCGGACAGTCTGGCTTCCTTCTACAAGAAGCTTTCGGTCAGCTCCAATACCTTCTTCGCCAACGCCCTCTCCGCGCGGACCTTCGACGTTAATGAGGAATGGTCCGCCCTGGGCAAGCCAGTCGACAGAGAGGCCTGGGGCATGACGGCCTCAACAGTTAATGCCTACTACAATCCGTCTGGGGCGGAGATAGTCGTAAGTTGGCACAACCATGTGACCGCAGAGTTATACTGACACTCGCTACAGTTCCCCGCCGGCATCATGCAGTTCCCTGTCTTTGATGTCGACGTCCCCGCCTATGTCTCCTATGGCGCTTTTGGCTCCGTTGCTGGCCACGAGCTCTCGCACGCCTTCGACTCGACGGGTCGCCACTATGATCAGTACGGAAATTACACCGACTGGTGGAGCAATGCGACAGTCAAGGCCTTCGAGGAGCGCGCCCAGTGCTTTGTAGATCAATACGCCAACTACACTGTTCCCGGGCCTGACAAGAAGCCCCTTCACGTCAACGGTCGGTTGACTCTTGGCGAGAACATCGCCGACGCAGGTGGTCTCTCGGCCTCCTTCCAAGCTTGGACGCTTCGTGCAAAGGAGAAGCCTAACGCGCACCTACCTGGCTTGGAGCACTTTACCCAAGACCAGCTTTTTTTTGTCTCATATTCGAACTGGTGGTGTGGCAAGTCGCGCCCTGATACCGCCATCGACCGCATCTACACGGACCCCCATGCTCCGAAGTGGGCGAGAATCCTCGGAACTATGTCGAACAGCCGGGAGTTCAGGGAGAGTTTCCAGTGCGAAAGCAAGAAGCCAACTTGTGAGCTTTGGTAGGCTATTCGGCAGTCATGAGTGTTGTGATATTTGGATATTTGGAAACATCCACCTCGTTTGAGACAGGTCAGAAGTAGAACCACGGACCAATCAACAATAGCTATGTTCTTTCGCCGCCTTAGCCGGCTCTTTGTACACTCGGCTAAACTTTGCGTTTCATTGTGTATTATCAACATCGAATCAGAGAGCGTGAATCATCTTTGGACCCCAGATAATTGTAGGAAGCTTAGCATTGTGGCTCTTCACGACTGCTCGTCTGAGTGAATATGAGTTGCCATCATGTATGGACTGTCTTCAGCCACGTGTTGCATGCGCGGAGCCTCAACAGACAAAGCAAGCAATGGTTCTGCGTCTTTTCTTTGTTTATCCTTCAGGCAACCGTACCAGACACCGTCATCGTCAACACCACCTGACAGCGCGAGTTATCCAACTAGTAGGTACGGGTGGATATGGATGAATCATGATGGGCCTCTCGCTGAACAGACGGGATCCAGCTGGCCAGACTGGAAGACCGTCAGTGGACGAGGTACCTCTGTGAGTCTCGAATTATCCACTGCTCACTTCTCATGTTTATCTGGTGTCAAGGCAGTAAACCCTGAACGAATGGGGAATCATGGGCTTACCAGCACACCCAATTCTGAAACTACCTAGACTTCTCCTCCGTTGGGTATTGGGCATGCTCCATGTTTCTTCACTCCTGTGTAGGAAACTGGCCTCGCCGTCAAGCCAGGGTGCTGGGACCCATTTCCCCTCGTCCACCGACGGGACAGCCGGAGAAAGAGGCTGTAAATGTGCTCTTCCTGGATAGAAACAGGATATATAGATACCTAGTTGCTCTTATCTAAGTCCCAGAACCAAAGACAATAGACTTCAAGTCAACATTCGCCTTATCATCCTGTCTGCCAATACTACCATCCAATCATCGGTACTCTGTACTTGTTCAACCCCTCAAGATGAAAAACATCTGTATTCCGCTGGAAAAGATGGTCTGCGGGCCTCTTTTTTATTCGCGAAATATTGTTCCGAGTCGCGACTATGAACCGACTCTCTATCAACCACAACTACTTGCCGCCGACTCCGGCTCTCGGGCATAAACATTGTCGTATAATCCTCGAAAGTTCCATGTATGTTTGCAAGACCACGTGTGGTTTTCGGTGTTTAAGTCGAGACTAACAAAACCTGGCGAAAGACACCTTGGAACGCCACGGCTGGGAAGCCCTTCTGAGGATCCGACCCGGAGATGACGATACCGCCCCTGACGGCGTCACCGCTCCCATTGAGAATACCAGCGGGTCCCCACCGGGAGCTTCTCCCTCATCACAAACCAGCGATGATTCAGAGGTTGGTCTACCCCCCTCACAATGACATCCCATTCCTCCCATCTCTTCGTCCCCTCCCAAGTCATATTACCACCAGTTCCTCCCAGACTAACAACCCCCTCTTCTCCCCTCGAGGCATTCCACTACTCCTCCAATCCTCGACAACGACGACGACTTCCGCGTCATCGCCGCCACCTCCGTCAGACGCCAGATCCGCTATGCCCCTCCATCCCTCGGAGAATCAACCTCGTATCAATACTCCCGCGCCTACAAAGAGCATCGAGGGCCGGGACAACCCCAGAGAGTGTACTACCCTCTTGTTGCTGATAATGATGAGAAGAGGGATAAGAGTCAGCATCGATCTCAGTAGGGGTACAACCGTCCTGCGTTGTGTCACCATTGATCACATGCAAAGCATATTGCCTGTTATTATTCATGGGCCGAAAAGAACAACTTTGCCCTGTGCATGGCTCTGGACTGGGCATCTTGCGGTACGTGCCACTCAAATAGTCGACAAACAATGTAATTCAGTCTATTGCCTTTGTTCTATGTTTCGGGAGCTGAGTCAGATGGGACAAAGAAAATCGACAGCTTGGGCTCTCCAGCTCGGGGACTGCATCCAAAATAACATATTTTCTGATCACTGCTATGATGGGGCCCATTCTGCAATGCGGATCTGAGACATTCTGGACCCATGGGAAGGGCTGTGAAAGAAAAGGGCAGGTCACGCTTCGGGTTTCCTGACTGTCCCCTGCTCACTTTCACAAAGCAACTTCGGCCTGTCATATCTCAAGTCTTGTAAACACAAAAAAACATTCTGACTTACCTCGCCCTGAAACCAGCACCAAGTGTGTCTTTGGTCTCAGCCTTATTTTGCCGTAGCACGAGAGCATGACTATCCAATCAATCTCGAGAACCGCTCAGTTACTCACACAGCCGTTTCTTAAGACGGTGGTGGGGGTGAAAGGCATGATAGCGGGGCTTAAACTATATAATCATCTTCTTTTCTACGCTCGAATCTCTTTCAGCGTCAGCATCACTCTCCATCTCATCGTTCCACTCCATTTACCAGCTCCTGTGAAAATATCAACATTCCTTACCAGTTGAACTATCAACATCCCCGTACCATTCCAACTGTCAACATGGAAACCAGCCACACTCAAATCACACCATCTCAAGAGGAGTTCCCCACGCATCCGTCAGATAAACTGGCGAATATCAAGAATAAGCCAGGCCCTTCTCAGCGACCTCGATCAAAGTCCTTCGTTGTATGTCCCCATGCTTCAATCATAACTATATCTGAGGATCGGGCTAACAACCTATTCACCGTGCTGAATACGCGATCCCTGGTCTCCTCAATTGCAGGTTTCAGAGACTTATAGCGCGCTGGTAACTTGGTTTGGCGGTAAGCCACGTGCCCGTTGTCAGAGGACAAGGCCATTGACCATATCACCTTTGTTGTGGATTTCGGGTGGTCGAACCAAGCGGGTTTCATGCACGAAACTGACAGCTCGGATTCTTGAACCCGGAAAGCGGTTCTACCACAATGGTTACTGCCCGACCGGTTTGAGGTCATCTCCGAATCGCGGTTCTATGGATTTCACTGCTCGACAATGAAAGAGAACTGACCGAAGAGGATCGAAGGGCTTGTCGCACATCGGGTCTTCTGACTTTCCCCTGCTCACTTTCCTTGAGCAATTGCGACCCGACTTGTCATATCATCTTAGTATCTCAAGTTTAATCCTGAAACAAGAAACAAGTGTTTCTTTGGTTTCGCTTCCTCCGCCAGATGACAGGAGTAGTATGACCGTCGAATCGATTTCAAGAACAGCTGAGTTATTCAGATAGCTATTCCTGATAATGGCAACACAACTATTAACTAAGACGGAAGAGGTTCCCAAGCTATAGGTATAAAGTTGACATTTTCTCCGCTCCAACCGTCTTGTATCATCAGCAGTATCTTACCACTGTCCTTCTGCTAGTATTTGTCGTTACCTCCAGCCACACTTCTCACTCTAGTAACTCGCATCAAAACCACCTACACAGCGGAACGCGAGCAGAGCTAGACGCCATCTCTTCCTGAAATGACTCAGCTTACCCACACGCCCCACTGTTACCAGACAACCCAATTCGAGATTGGATATGATGATGGCCAGTACGCTAAAAACAAGATTGAGCCCTCAGCAGGTCTGAAACCGACATACAGCTCTGTCATTAAGTGGGGAGTGATTGATATCCACGGCAATATACACGATGTCCAGACGTCCCACCCCGTCGACGACGTTCCAAGCGATGATGACCACTCTATCCACGATGAACCGGCAAGACCAAAAACACCGTGGTCACTTGCGACTAGTGCTCTGGTACGTTCGAATGTATCTCTGAAATTTCAACAAGGGGCTGAATTACTAACACATGGTTTAGAAGTTTTTCATCCACTGCTTCGGGGAAGCGGCCAGTGGTGCCAAGAACGCATTCAAAAGAAAGAAGAAAGCAGTTGGCGCCACAGCAAGTGCCCGGGCTGGCGGTAGTCGCATCTCGGAATCCAGTTCCAACCAGACTGACAGGGGCTCGGCCAACTTGCTGAAGGGCAAGGGCAACGAAAGGTCGCTGTCAGTTTGTTCATACGTCAGTACATCTTCTGCCACTTTGTTACTCCCGAACCTCAGGTACCTGAATAAGGCTGGCGTCAACAACGTGGGTGATGGCAGTCGCCAGAGCACTGAACTGATTTTCGTGGCTTTTTAGTATTCCTGCACCCCGTTGAAGGACTCCGATCCGAGCCACTGGCATATTCCCGCCTCTCATGTCAGAGCCCAGGTCGCCACCGTTACGTCTCAGGCTCCACCCTCATCCTTTACTCAGTATCCGAAGAAATTCCGTAACGATGAGAATCTTACACTCAAGTCGGAATCCCCGCGGCGGGAGTACCCAATTATCCCGGACACTTACACCCAGGGCATGCGCCCTGGACCTGTGCGCGCTATATACAGTGCTAACGCGGCATACCGCGGTAACGAGCTGCCCGCGTTCGATGTTGTGTACCACCACCCGAGAATCAGAGATGCATCTAAAAGGTCAGGGAGGTTCTTCCTGGCAACGTACAAGCCTGGAGGAAACCCACAGTGAATTTCCCGGTTCTTTGTGGCAGAAGAACTGTCTGAGAACTTGGGGTAGGTGTTATGGAGTCTTTTGGGCATATTGGTTTATCGATATCTTGGATAGCAAGATAGATTTGGAATACCTGAAGTTTTGTTTTGGCGTTTGTCTTACAATATTACTGATAGTCACTGTGAAACGGGAATCTCATAGGTACCAATGTTGCAATCCGCCCCAGATGGTGTTGTCACACTTGGAACTCCAGCCACCACTTACACCGTCTGCATTGGAGTTTAGCGTCACTCGATCCACTTGACCAACCGCACTTATGCTGAGTCGGCGCCATCGAGGCCTTCAAGGTATTGCTTGTTCGCACCAAAATCCTGCAACTAACCGCCGTTGACAGCTGGGGGTGATTCAAGTGCAACGGAACCTCAACCCAGAATGATCGATTGGCCCGTGATACGTCCCTTCTAGTGCTAAATGCACAGGATGCTAGCCATTCAGCTCACCGCTATTTGCAGCACACAAAATCATCAGACGCCTGTGCCACCGCGTGTCGAGCCTCGATCTCCTCATCGCGTTACCCCTGACCGAGAACGTATGACTTGTGAGAGGAGTTCAGGTGGGGAGATCAGCTCCCGGGTCGCTGATACTGCCATCACGGCGATACGAATGTGACAGATGAAGAGCGGCATGCAGACGGGGAAGATATATATCCCCTCCACTGTCTTCCGACACTCAAGGCTGCTTTCCCTCAATACTGTTTAGGCGTCCCGCTCAAGAAATCAAGTACCGATTCTCGCCATACTTGTTCTCTACCTCAACGCTTCCAAAACCGTGACCACAGCATGAAATCGCTTTATTTCCTCGCCGGGGCCCTCTTGGTTGCCACAAGCCACGCCCAGTTCCCAGACTGTCCCGCCACCGAGCTGATGCCAGTCTGCGCTGTAAGACCGACCCTTTCAGCCTCTTCATTCCCTTCATCACTGACACCAACCAACTATAGATCCCTTGCATTACATCGGCAGCTTCGGTCGCTGGCTGCACCGACTTCTGGGACATTCCATGCCAATGCGCCAACTCGGACGCAGTGCAAGCCACCGCAGCTCCTTGTGTAGCCAGCAATTGCGGTACGGACACGGGGCCCGCAGTTGCCACGGCTGCATCTGCCATTTGTGCTTCTTGTGTCACCACTGCTTAAGTGGCTTTCAATTGGACTATATGCCAGATCTCAGGGGGGCTTCTGCATTGGTGGTTTCATACGCTAGCTTTGGCCTACTAGGGCATGGAAACTTTGATTTGAGGAGGTGAACATTGGGTGTTGGGTTAATTCGGCTCGGGATTCTAGGTCTCAACATAGTGTTATGAGTGTGAAGTCATAGGCAGATATCGAGAGGCATGTTGCTCCCCTTTTTCGGCCCAGTCTCCGTGATGATACCAATAGAACGGGGCAATTCCAAGCCGGTTCCTGTATATCATAGCCCAGGAAGGAAGGTCTACAAATGCGGACTTTATGTTGTCATTCCGGGCTTACTCCAAAGCCCGTCTTGCGAAATGCCCCCTTTTCAACAGCTAGCAAAATACGAAATACGAAGTCAGGTGCGACAAATCGAAACTCAATTGATCCGCGGAGAAGGACATCGTAATATATCCAACCGAATAAGTGTCTTGGACGCGGTCCCTGACGCCCAATCCTTTGGTTTGCACAACTCGCCTTACCCCTGAATTGGGGAACCAGGCGATGTCAGACCGGCACGATTGTTGAGCCGCAATTACAAGAAATAGATTCGATGCAGACCCGAGCACAACAATAGCAACATGTACCCCGGATTCACTGTATAGAAAGGCTGGGATTGGCTGTGCTGCGGTCAAGGGAAAATTAAATCCTAGTATCTAGAAGTCTTGAAGTCCTCCGACAATCACTCACCGCCACTGACAGTACCTACCTACTGCCTAATGGAAGAGAACGCAATTCCAAATATTCGAGTATTTAAATCGCTATTTCCCCTGGTCCGATGTATCTACATCTCCCAAACTTGTTCCCACAATCTAACATTACATTCCTCCCCTTTTCCAACACCCAAACCCCATAAACAATAACACCACCGCCATCACAACTTGGGTCAACATGAAGACTGCATCCGCCCTTCTCCTCGCCGCAATGGCATCCCTTGCCTCAGCCAGCGTCGGCGGATATTGCACCGGCAATCCGGAGCGCAAATGCCTCTGCCTCGTCGACACCACATGCAGGGGCATCGGCGGCACGCCCATCGAGAAGTACAACGGGGGCGGTTACCCTTGCCCGAGCGACCCTGGGAACGTTTGGGGGTGTTATATTTGGTGCGACTAGATGACGGCTGTGTGCTGGTTATTTTGACAGCGAATTTGGATCACTGCAGAAGGGGAAATCGGGAAAGGGTTTCGCTTACGTTTTGGCAAGCGGCAAGCAGTGGAAGGCGCGACGAGTCTCTGTATCGATAGTCCACCTGCACAATGAATGACATCTATCTTGCCCATCCTTATCATACTTACCATGGCAATGCATCCTGCCCTCTCATCGTCTCTCCTCGATAAAAAGAGAAGCGTCCCAGCCAAAAAAAAACACAAAAAAACAGTAAAAACACATACAACACCAGGGATTCGCTGGTCGTCACCGACCCAACTACTAGTCTGGCCCTCACTGGCTTATCTATGGGAGAGCGGACGGGATCCCGAGTTCTCCAGTGGGTATGGTCGTATGTGGAAGAATGGTGAAGCCAAAGCGGTTTTGAAGACGCTGGTCGAGCGATGTCTGTGGGCGCCTAGACACGTCATTCCGCACTGGAAATCGGTCGATGTAAGCGGTCCATCTGATAGCTCGAACCTACAAAGCAATGGGTCGTTATGTAAGTGTCTTCAAACTTAGACGCAACGAGAGTAAATTGCAAGGTGTGGTGTTATGATGCATCTCTAATCCCCAATCCCCAAAACCACCAAACACCCCGATCTCCGTGCCAAGAATCCGGCCGCGATCGGGACGGCGACCACGGAAAGCAAGGCGAGCCTCTACATTCGCCCAACCCCTCCAAGGAAACCCCAGCACAGCGTCCGCACCCTTCCGAACACCCCCCTCGAACCTTCTCCAAATGCATGTGCCTTGCGCCGGCCGTTCTTTGTGGCGCCCCCCCACCATCTGGCGTCATTGGCATGTGCGCGGCCGCAGGTGCCCCACTAAAAGCCGCTGGTGGGGAGCTATGACATCACCACGAAATCATGCCTGCCATCGTTTGCGCGACGATCACGACCAGACCGAAGCTTTAAAACGAACCAGCGCAGCGCCGTCCTCGCACGCAGCAAACCTTTCCATAGCAATCCAATCTTCCTGATCAATTTGCACACCAGTCAAAAGCAATCTCTTCCTGCTACCAATTTCCAAAAACTCACCAACACCAAAACACCAACACACACATTCACCATGTCGTTCCAAGCTGCCACCCGCCGTATGGCGACCCTCCAGATGCCCCGCACTCTGGCCGCCTCTTCCCCACGCGCTGCCTTCTCTACGAGCGTGACGATGCAAAAGTCCGTCGCCGATGCTACCAAGGACACGCTTAAGACAGTCGACCGCGCCGTGAGCGACAAGCTCGTCGACGGCATCAACATTGGTGGTGAGTACCTACCTACCTAGCTTCAGCCGATGAATCATGACAGCCCAGTCGAGCACAAGCTAACCTTCCCTCTCAGCCAATGTCGCCAACAAGGTCAAGGAGGCAACCGAGAACCTTACCGCCGACCAGATCGCCAGCAAGGCAAAACAGGCTCAGGGCGAGGCCAGCGGAAAGGCCAGCGAGCTCGCTGGCCAGGCCAAAGGCAGCGCTAGCGAGATGGTAGGGAAAGCCAAGGGCACTGCTAGCGAGATGGCAGGAAAGGCTGAGGGTACCGCGAGCGAGGTGATGGGCAAGACTGAGGGCAATGCCAACAAAGCTGCAGGCCAGGCAAAAGGCGCAGCTGAGAAGGCCCGAAAGTCGCTTTGATGGGACCAGAGCGATGTGGATGTGATGGAGGAGGGAGATGATGAGTGCGGGCGCCAGGAAGCTACCGAGGGAATGATTAACGAGACGTCGTCCATGCTTAGCATGCTGTATTATATCCCTTTTATCACGTAATTGCATTAGCCGGACAGCTGATGGTATCAGAGCTGTCTCGAACGGAGATTCGGAGTTATTGGTTCTCTACTACCGTCTTAAACCTCTGCGATGTGTATGTAGTGACTCGGTTAGCCGTTGTCTGGATAAGACGCCATCATGGACTACGTGCGCCAGGCCGACACTTGTCGCTGCCTCGCGCCTGGAACATCAATTCACAGGAAACGTAAAGGAATGTACCGACGCGCATCACCCCAGCTTCGTCGCTTCGTCGACCGACCGCCCGCCTGAAGGCAGGCGACAGGAAGACTGCGAAGTAGGGCGGCTTCCACACCTCCCACCACTGGAAGCCGAAATCCCTCCCAACCTCCCAAGGCGCCGGCGGTTTGCAACAATACATCATCACCTCCAAATGCCAAGGATGTTATCCTAGACTCAATGGGCAAGATGGTCACAAACACATTTAATATACCGCTCGGAATACAGAGCGTCAAGGATGGTTCTCGCCTTGCACTCCACCAAGCCGTGCGGATGTCGGAAAATAAAATTGCGGGGGACATCGAGGGGAGATGAGGGAACAGAAGGTTAACAGTCACTGGATGCAATCTGCGGAACAGGAGGGGTTTGCGTTCTCCTTTGAGAATCATGATTCGTTGGTCGCTATTTTGCGCTGTTGTTGATCGCGAGCATCGGCTCGTTCTCGGGTATCGTACAGCTTCTTCGTTGCCTCTCATTTCGACTTGGTCGTGGCCCGTCGAACTGGGAACGGAATCCTTTTTCTCCATTCCTGACGCAGGCTCTGGGTGAGATGGCGTAATGCCGTGTGATGATCGTCTGACACAAAACGTATAAGCCTCTCGCCCTCCCCTTCAGCCTCGGGCCAATCTCCATTAGCCAATTCCACACTTCACGTCTTCCTGTCCATCCACCATCACCAATCCCCGTTCATTTAGTGACGATCGCCGTTCTCAAAGAAAACGAGGCGTTTCTTCGTCGGGCTCTTGAGGGGTGAACGGATCTCGACCCAGCGTCCTTGGCGTTGGCGAGGCTGGAAAGACGGATATGTCTCCTCGGTATTGGTATTCTATCCCTCCTCGAAGAAGACACGCTTCGTGCCGCGGTCTCGATGGGCCTCCATCTCCTCCAACTCGCGGTCAATCTCCATTATATCCATAATCTCTTGGTCGACATCCCTGTTCTCGGCCTGCGACTCATCATCGGGGACATCAGCGGCGTAGTTCAAGTCATTAGCGAACAGAAAGCCGGTATCCCTCGATGGATTGGCCGCCGAGTCGTCAGCCTCGGTCGATGGTCTAACGTCCATATCCTCATCGACATTGTCGAATACACCTTTGACGGGTTCTCGGGGGCGCATCAGCGCGCCACGGTTCGACACACTCAGGTTAAACGCAACGCTGTGTGGCTTCTCGGGGCGGGGATAGGCGAGGATGGCTCTGGCACTTCGTAACTCCGCGAGCGGCTTCTTACGAGCGCCAAGGAGGCGGTTTGTAAGTGTTGTTCCATCCCCGCTCTCTTGGACAATGATAACGCGGCTTTCTCCCTGGAGCAGTACCTCAATGGGGAGACCACTCTCTGAGCTGCTTTCTTCATTGTCGCTCGGGGTGCTCGAGCCGTTGGCCCCAGTAGATGGGTGGCCGGGGTTGGAAATACCAATGGCACCAGTGCACCTCTCCCCAAGGAGTCCAGCCCCGAGATCGGTAAGGCGAATCATCCGAGCAGGCTGAGAGCCACTCCAGATGTTACCACCGCCAGAGGCGCGGCGGATTTGGGACTCCCAAAATCGAGAGATAACTGGAATAACCGACACAACGGGATCTGCGCCGCCCAGCCAGAGGATGGCGCTCTCGTCTCCGGGGCCAGTTCCGCGGGACGGGGCATGTTGGACAACATCGATCCCACCTCGAACACCGGCGAGTTTATCTGATCCGCCAATAATAGATGTGGCAACGGCATCACGCCTTGTGTGTGGAGTCATTGGCACAAATTCGCCGGATCCGGGAGCTGCAGGGGATTTCTGCATCGCTGGGTTCCGTAGAGGACTTGTGCCCTCCAAATGTCCAGTCACGCCAAAAGCCGTGATTGCCGAGCCGCGAAGAGCAGCGCTTGCTCTGCTAAAGAGCCCCGCACCAGAGCTACTTGACGATGGGCTTGCGCCGTCAATATCCCATATTCCCCATTGCCCATCGGCGAGCAATGCCAGCACTGCGTGGCCATGGGAAACCCACTTGGCGGCAACAATAGGTTTTCGTGCTGTCGCCATTGCAGACCCACGGGCAAAGGGTGGATATAGCGAAAGCAGCCAAGAGCCCTGTGTCGGAAATGGGCCTTCAGAAGTTTCGTCCAGGGGAAGCGATGGAACAGAATAGTCGTAGATACGGGCTGCCTGCGATGAGGCAACAGCCAGCAGCTGTGTAATGTGTGTTGGGTTGAAGGAGATGCTGGCTAGTGGCGAAGGTAGGTACTCTGTCTGGAACGGCTCAACCCGCGAGACCGTGCCTGGCTTCGTACCCAGCGGGACATCCCAGAAACGCAGGGTACCACTCGCCTCGCGAGAATGTGCCGCGACAACGGCACGGGTTCCCGACTGAGTCGGTATGCGCTCCGATGATCTGCTCCGCGAGCCTGAGATTGGCTTCACCAGGGTGATAGCAATCCCCTCGCCAAGTCGACTCTGGCCCCCAAGCAAGCTGACAGTCTCTCCCCATACCCCTTTGCCGGCATTTCCAGCCAGTAGGTTCTGTCGTAGCTCTGGCCTAGCCTTACTCTCGTGTGAAGGCGGCGTCAATGGGAGCGTAATAACGAAGATGTCGCTGGTAGCACAGGCTACAGCGAAAACTATCTTATTTTGGAGGATATCCGCCCCATTCCACGCGGCGTCTTCAGGTGTGCAGTGTGGCATGGGCAGGACAGCCAGTCGAAGTGCAGCGGAGCCCAGTGATAAGTCCAATGTCTGGACGATCTCGGGGAGCGAAGAGGCATTCGCGGTCGGGCTGTCTTCAAATTCGGGTTTGTCGACGAAGGTGGTCGGCACGGAAGCCGCCGCGGGTGCGTCGTCATCGGAATCTATAATCATGACCGCGTCGTCGTTCTTCGCGCCGTTTTGTTTCTCCTTTGGCACGAAAGCCTTGAGCCTCTTGCCGCCGCGCCAGACCAGAGTGACGCCATTCTGGTGGCCGTAGAGGAAAACCGTGGCTCCCTGGGGAGACTGCACGGGATAGGTCTTCACATCGTGTACTCGGCAGCCGATGGGATATCTGTAGAAAGGGAGGTCAGCAATCTAGCCTGGAGCCATTGCTCAACAGTCGATGAGGTTGTTCATACGTGTGCTGCGTGTTTTGCGCCGTGCGCCGCGTTCTGGGTGCCGTCTGCATCGCGCGAAATGTGGGGGGAGGAAGGAATAGAGCCGACTTCAAGGCCAAGTGGGCATCTCTCTTGCAAAAGAAGGCGCGGGGCTTTGATTCGAGGCTGGCGCAGGGAATGGCTGTTTCCAACACGCGCTCTTGCTTGAATAATGGTTGATGGTGACGAAGCTTCAAAAATCGCCGTGTTGGAAAACGCGAAGGAGCTTGGACCACAAGATCCCACAAGGACCCACTTGCTTCGCGCTCCCACGGCAAACCCTAACCCGCCACTTTGGCCCTTTCACAACAGCTGCACTCAGTTCGCTGTTACATTGCCACCAAGTTCCCCTGGTTTTGGAGGTTGGTACCTATTTAAGGCCTTGATCTGTCATCAAAGAGCTAGCGGCAGCCCTAGAACGGTACCTTCTCCTCTATTCCAGAGCACTAAATGTCCCAAGAAAGCTCGAGGAAGGTGCGGATGAGAGCTCGTAGGGAACCGAAACCAAGCGATGCCATGCGCCGAAAGCGTCACCCTCCAGAGGCAGGGAACGTCGACTCTTTATCGTTGCTCCATTAATCGATAAGTCCGTTGGCAGCAAAGATCAAAAACCGCTACCTGTCTACTTCCGTGGGGAACTCTTGCTCAGCGGCCTTTGAACACGGGCTTCCTCTTCTCCCCAAACGCCTTGAGAGCTTCATTTCGGTCTTCCGTCTTGACAACCCGGCCATACATACTTATCTCCATCATCTCGCTCG
>Ga0247770_1001512_pt1 | contig 17490 bp, 14 predicted proteins | sample UWRJL136409B6_FD_179943 | JGI IMG/M metagenome (GOLD analysis project Ga0247770, IMG submission 179943) | Plant litter microbial communities from Arlington Agricultural Research Station in Wisconsin, United States - UWRJ-L136-409B-6 | ecosystem: Environmental > Terrestrial > Plant litter >... | reverse complement strand
AATAGATATCGCTTCTTCTCCCCGCTCAAGGGCTCGCCAGCATGCGCATGCAAGCTCCTCATTATGAAAGCACCCATTCGCTACCACGCTTGACGAATTTGTCCAGCATCAGTGTCAGGTCCGACAGCACGAAGCGACAAATGTAAAACCCGAAGAACTCGGCAGCATGCCTAGTGCACAGCTCAAGCCCAACTTGCGTCTTGTCGGCGTGTCGCAGTCCTGGGTCATCGACCTGTCGGGCGATTTGGTCTGGGAAAAATGTCAGTCAGTGCGGTCTTCAAGTGTCGGTAGCGCAGGTACTTACCGATTGCCTGGGCGGCATCAAACAGTTTTGCCAGCGAGCTCATGTAGGCCGCATTAGGCCCAGAGAACGCCACGCTTCCGACATCGCGCTTTGCCGGCCGGCTCGTGGGATGGCTGGTCATGGGCAAGCTGGGTAGCAGCGTCTCCTTGCTGCCAAGTCCATCGATCGGCGTCGACGCAGCGCCGCCTCCTCCGCTGCCAGTTCTCCCCCCATATGGGGCAGGGGCACCCAGACTCGGCAAGTTCGCTGAGCTTCCCTTACTGCGTAGTCTCCTCCACGAAAAGCTGCTCCCCTTGCCTGTAACACTAGTAGACCGTGGCACAGCGGATGCCTCGCTTTCGACCCCGTTCGCGTCCTTGAACAGTGCGCTGGTGCCCTGAACACCCACCTCGGTGCCCAGTTTCCGTGTCAGGGTAGCCTGGACTTGCTCAAGCAAACCCTCAAGGGACTGTAGTTCTTCCAGGACGGCGTCGGCATCGCAGGTGTCAACCTTGGACAGCTTTTGGAGGGCCGCAGTCAAGTAGTCGCAGTTTGAGATCTTATCTTCCAGGTTTCTGAGCTTTACCCCCTTTACGCGCCACACATCCCTCGGAACAAACAACTTGTTGCTCAAGTAACCACCACGTGGGTGGCATAGGGTTTGGTAGAGACAGCGCATCAGCCAAAACGGACGGAGCATGACGTCGCTGGGGCACGCCTCCAGCGGAACTGGCGCATCAGGCATCATAAGATTCGGCGATCCGGGTGTGTTGGGGGAGTGGATCTGGTTGTCAAACAGATATAAGCCGCCGGTCGCCGAGCTATTCGCTCTCTCCTTGAAGGTCCCCGCCAAGGGTGTCGGGATGGAGGGTAGCGCGGGGTGGCGCGTAGATGATCCGCCGATCCCAAATTGGTTGCTTAACGGGGTTCCTGGAGAGGCATCGGAAGCATCATCAATGTTAGAAACGGAGAGGTTCCGAGACTTGATGCTCTTGAGACTGGAGGCCGAGAAGTTCTTCCGCAGACCCGGGGGGCGGCCGGCAACCGACGGAGAGCCAGATCGCGGCAGCATGTCCTGCCCAAATGCGGGTAAGGGCGGCGTGGCTGTTTCGTCTCGGATGCTGCTTGGCGCGGGTGATGGAGCTGGCCTTGCAGACACTGGGTTTGCAGACAGCGGGTTCGCAGACAATGGGTTCATCGTCCGGTTGGGTCCTGCGGACAACGCTTGCCGTTGCTGTACAATATAACTCCCGGTCTTCGGCTGGGACGGAACAGATAGCCCTGTTGTGCTGGCGCAGTCCCTTGGGCGACCACTGAAGTCTCTATCTTCAACTGCTTGGCGTTTTGGCCTGAAAGCCGGCGGGCGCGAACGCTCTGACTAGAGCCTTGCGATCCTGCTGAGTCTGGCTGTGGCGGTAGTTGGGGCAGCGATTGCTTCGGGGGCGGCGGCGGGAGAGGGCCCTTTGGCTGAGGGAGGGGCACATGCTCGCTGACTGTGGTGAGAATGGTAGTTGCGGTCGGCGGCGTCGAGCCCATGGAGCTGTGATAGGTACGGTTCGTCCACCCACTGGAGTCGGACTCTCGAGGCACGCTTGGCCTACCAGATGGCTTGTTCCCAACCCCAAACGTGAAGTCCTCGATTAAATAGCCTCTGGTCATTTCTTCCAAAATTCGTTCCTCGTCGTCTGTGTCGTTGCCATCGTAAAAGTCTTCGATTCCTTCTTGTTTCCTGTATTCTTCGTCTTCCAACTGCTGTTGTTGTCGTAGTCTTTTCTCCCTTTCGTTCGCCAGTATCAGCGCCTCCCTTTCGCTTTCCCTGACCCTCTCTCTCGCCAACTCGACACGCCTTAGGGTATTCGCCACAGCATCCTCAGCGTCTTCTGGGTTCTCGTCCCTAACATCGTGGCTATCCGGTTCGTACCCATCGTCATATGCTGCCTCTATAGCGTCATCCAACGCGGCATCAAATTCAGCCTCCGTGTCGCCGCTGGGAGCTCGGATATGTCTCCTTCTGACCCCAACGGAGGACGACCTCGAATGCACCGAGGAGGCGCTGGAGCCTGCGGATTCGTCTATGGGATCTAACCACGAGACCGATTCATGACTGTTTCCTCTTTGATGGCCCCTCAGAGAGGTCCCCGGGGCCAGTCGAGCTCCGGACATTGAAAAGTCGGCCCGAAATACCCGCTCCGGGCTCTTCGGTTCTGGTGGGTGTTGAGGCGGAGGTGGTGGTGGGTGGGCAGGCGAGATCGGTCGCCTGGGGGATAAGGGCGGCGGTAAATATGTGGTGTCTATCGGTGGTTGTAACGTCAGGCCATTACTTCCTTGCCTCGCTCTCGAAAAGGCCGAGTGGAGAGAATATTGTGAGCTAAGCGGACCATCGTCTCGACGATCTCTAGACACATCAACAGCGAGATTCGGAGGCACTCTCGGAGCAAACGGTTTCCTTAATACAGATGTCGGAGAAGAGTAGCTGGGCGATTGGTTAACGTCGGGCCCCCGGTCTCTCAAGGCCCCCAAGAAATCCGGGCTGCCGGGGGCATCATCTTCGGGGCTCCCAATTTGCGCGCCGAGGATGTCTTGCAGATCAGTGCTGCTCTCCGGTCTCAGCGGCAGTTCTTTGTCGTCGAGTTCAAACCCTACACCCAAATCGTCGAGCTCGGTGATGCGGGCGGTGTATGTCCTGTGCTATGCGCAGGGAAGACGCGTCAGTAGCCGACCAGGGACCAGGAGAGACTGGCCCAGAAAGTAGGGAGGGGAGGGGGAAAGGATGAACCTACGATGGCCTCCAGTTTGTTCCGATCTTCCTCCGCTGATGTCCTCTGTAGTACCTGCTGTAGCAAACCACAAGCCTCCAGGTAGGCCAGCCGTGCGCCCTCAATATTCTGTGCGTTGTCGAGTTGGACAGCCGTGTTTGCTTTCTGCAACGCTCTGGATAACATGGCCCTTTGGGACGGAGGCCTTCCTGGCCGATCCCGTTCGCGATTCCGGGAAGCCGAGTCAGCCATGCCATTCGCGCCTGTGGACCGACTTCGGGAGTGACCCCTCGGTTCGCGGTTCTGTGTGTAAGGCATGCTTGTCCCCGCCGCAGCGGCTGCGGTTTGGGACATAGAAAGCTCGGCGCGATCTATCGTGTGGGGTGGTAGCAGTCCCGACTCTTCATCTGTACCATCCCAATAAAGTCCTGTACCATTACTCGGTCGTCTCACGTGTGCGTGCTGTTGTGTCGGCGATAGCCGTCCAAGCACATTCGTTCCCCTAACTTCCTCCTCCAACGATGGCCCAGTCGAGATCCGGGGTAGGGTTTGCAACGGCGGGATGGGCGCCGGTGGTGGTGACCCGCTTCGCGCCTGGACAACGGGCTCGTGCCGGGGCGAACCGCTCGACGTCGACGGCTTGCTTCTGTGCAATCTTCTCCCCGGAGAGTGGAAGGCGCCGGCGATTTCGCTGCTGACGCGTCTAAAATTGGTGAGGTTGGAGGCGCGGCTGGAAGTTGTGGAAGCAGACCAGCGGTTGAGGTTGCGGAAGCTGTCGCTCAGGCCACCCGTGCTCGTCGACCGTGAATGGCCCCTCCGGCCTGGGGAGTCGTGTTCTTTGATGGGGTCTGCGTGTGGTGTCAGGTCATTGAACGGGTCTTCGAGCGTTGCAGGCGTGTCCTGGTTGGCGGAGTCGACCGCAATTCGCAGCGCGGGGAGGAGCGACGACGGGCGCAGGAGGGTAGACGGAGGGAAAGTCGTGTACGATGTTCGGTGAACAGCCGCGGAGGGCTTGTGCTGGGTGGTCGATTCTGGGGCAGCAGCGGGCTGGGTGTTGGCAGGGGTCTTCGGGACCCTCTCGCGCTGGTGGCTGTCGTCTGGATCCGGGCTAAGAAATTCGCGATCGAAGTCGGCGATCCGCAAAGAGGGTAATGCAGCGCCTTTTGGCCTCGAGTGGGCCCTCGACGGCAGTGGTGATGTCGTCGCCGAAAAATTTGCGTCGGGCACCGCAGTCGAGGTCGAGGGCGCTGCAGCGGTTGCGGTTGCGGTTGGGGGCATCGCAACTCGACGAACAGACGGCGTCCCAACTCCCTAGTGCCAGGGCAGCCGGCCGGATTGAGACAGACGGGAGCACACACACACACACACCACACACGGCAGTCCAGGGGAGGCCGAGACAGGACAGAAGCGGGTTGGGGTGGGTGACCTGCGTGCCCAGTGCCCAGGGAGGAGGGCAAGTTGCCAATCAGCCGGACGCGTTGGCGATTGATCCTCGGGCTGCCGTTGGCCGCCGCAACTAACGTTATTATTGACGAGCGTTTCTGCAGCTCCTTAGCCCGAGCCCCAATTCCCCACCGCCCCCAAAGCGATGTGGTTTTTGTCGGTTCCCGCCGCAGAGATGCGAAAAACCCGGAAGGTCTGGATGGAGGGAGCGGCCGAGAGAGATTGCGTGCGTCCCTATCTGCTGACTCTTGTAGCAAAACTATGGAGTTCAACAGCCGTAGGCGAGACGACAGAGGATGCGAGTGTGCAGCTGGCGTGTCACGACCGGAGCCCGGAGTCTTGATTTGGCTGACACATAACGTCGATGGCGGGTTTTCAGTGGTCAATGGAGCCCGACCGCTGCTGGCGCGGATTGCTGCACGTTACTGCAGGAAACGGGGGGCCTGGACGGGCTCGGACCCAGGGCGACGGTTCACCTTTACATACCACAGGTAGAAGTCTCGAACTTGCCCTTGCGAGGCGAGAATTGCCTTTCGCCGCTCTGTTTGGTAGCCGCCGAGTCAGCCCATCCCGGCGAGCCCTCGCATTGCGATCGAAGACCGAGTGGGCAGATGCAGATTTCCGTCAACTCATCGGCCCTCAGCCTCCCAGGCTGTCCTGCCGCCGGAACGAAAATCCCCTTTCCAAGTTCATCACTGTGCTCACTCCACGTTCTCCTGTGCCTTGCGGCGCCTGTGGAAAGGGCGATGCAGGGGCACTTGCGCAGAACGCGAGAGGCGGTCAGACCTGGTTATTGGCTGTGGCGTGCCCCTCACCCCACTGTAGGTACTGGGGGGCATTGAGCGGGTTGCAGATGAAGTACCGACACCAACTTAGCTAACATTTCTAGCAATTGTCCCCCGCATCCAGCTGATAGTGATTCTTTGCCAAGTACCGGGCCTCTAATTTTTGGAAAAGGGGCTCCCCTCCACCAAACCGAACCCACGAATCTGGACAGCGGCTCCCCGCTCTTTTCGGGAAAGAACCAAGACCCTCGAAATGACGCGCAGCAGAAAAGCCAATGATGCCGAGCAGCCAGCAAACCGCAAACCGCACCCGAAGTCCTGAGACAGATCCAGCGGAGATTCCACCTCGAGACGCGATCCCGACTGTGGCCCTCATCAATGATCGTCCACGACTTAGGTTGCGTAACGCATCGCGCCGTCGTTGCTGCGACCAAGGCTTCCACGACTTGACAGGGGGCCAGGTTGGTCGGTCCTGCAGGGCCCGGGCATGTGCAGCAACCGATCCAGCGCCTCGCTCAGGACGAGAAAAGCAGCGCTGGCCGAGCCTGGCGGGCCGCCCGACACATCGAAACACAGGCGCCCCTTCCCCTTTGGCACGGGAGGGATGGATTCACGGCTCTTCCCCTTATCCCCGCGGCTGGTCCAGTGTGACGGCGCCGATGCAGGGCTGAGGCCAAGTTGACCACAGTTATTTCTATTATCAGATCACGTATCACGCACGCAGACCGGACCTGACTGGAGGGAGCCAGGCACCTGAACACAGCGCTCCAAACCCCCACCACATATCGCCGCCCCGACCTGCGTGCCTGCCTCCCGTGACCGGTATGAGGTCTGGAGATAAACCCGTTGTCGGCTTCAAACACCTGCCGTTTCAAGGCAATTCCAACTGTTCTCTCCGGTGTTGAACACCGTTCAGAATTCGGCTCTCCACTGGGCTCGACAATTTGCCTGATGGCAGAGGCAGGCAGAATCGCAAGCGACGGAATGCAGCGCGAAACGATTGCTTCCACGGCTTCTAGCGAGGCTCGGCGGTCGGCGGCGGAGCGCAACAGGCCAACCTGCCAATCTCGCGAAGGGATGCAATTACCCATTTCTCCTTCACACACAGCCATTTTCTCAGATGATGGCGGCAGCCCGCAGTCCGGGGCGGCCCATGGACGGCGCACCCGGCGGAAGTCACAGGATCTCCCGTCCGTCCATTTTGTCGTCGTCATCATCTCAAATCTGGATCCCGTCAATGCTGGATGCGCTGCTTGCCTTTGGTGAATCTCGCTTGCCAACAACGTCACACTCAAAGATATTGTTTTGACTCTCTGCCCCTCATCGCGTCATGCCCAATCTCATGGGAATTGGTCTTCGTTTCGTTTCAGGCGCAAACACAAACCAACGACCCATGGCTCCAGCATTACTCGGCACGGCTGGCGGGAGCTTGTCCCCATTTCCAAAATGCCATCAAACTGCCTTCAATTCCGCTCTGATATTGGTAGGCTTTGCTGACGATTTACACCAAGATGACATACACTGCACCAACAAGTCCAGTGCTTGAGCAACCAGGATCAGCGTTGTTACCTCTGTTCCTTTTTGTTTCATTGCCACCACAGAACACCCTTTCCGTTGCTCGTTCGCTGCTCGGACCTTCAGGAAAGGGTCGATCCAGGTCAGGGCGCCGACTGGAGATCCTAGACCGCGTGGATGTCTTCCACTGCGTCTTTTCCATCTGTCCACACACAGCTCAACTTCCACAGAAAATGTGTCGTGTGCGGGCGCCATTTTACCGCCATGTGTCCACATACCTTGAGCCTTGAGTGTGTCAGATTCCGGCTCAATTGCGACGCAAGACAGCACGGCAAGGGAGAATTTACTATCACCCTACGCCCAGCCAAAGGCCAGCAAAACTATTTGTTTGGTAAGTCGTGGCTGGCGGCTTACGCATAAAGGTAAGACCCGACAACCTCTACGGCCCCCGTCGCACAGGCCTTCGTGCACTGGCCGAGCTGACGAAGATGATACTAACACCCTTGAATTGATGAACCCGTCGAGGGATCCTCTCCCGACTGCTTTCTCGGGAATAAGCACCCACTTTGGTACCTTGAATGCCGTTCCGTGATCCGAGGGGGTTCCATATTTTCCCACCACACATACCAGGAGTACAACATTACATGTTCGACGACGGTCGGATCATCAGCAGAAACCCTCGCCAACACACCACCTTTAGCAGCCGCCAGGCACACACACATACATACACACACGGGCTCACCCCACATGTGCGCAGATCATCCAGGCTATTGTCGTTCCAGATTCTCCTTCCGCGTTGCCCACATCCCGTGGAGCCTCAGGATTTGCAAATCGCACCACCACGTCATGGGTTTCTCTTCGCTGTCCACCGGTTTCGGCATTGGCCGCCATGCCGTCACTTCTGCATTGATTGGCGTGTCACCTTCTGGGTCGGCTTTCGTAGGCCTTGGGCTGTGCCTCTGTAACCAGAATATATCCCCTGCATACGAAATCCGTCTTGCCTATTTGTTGGTAGATAGGAAGGATTTACATCGTGAGAGCCAGGAGTCAATGTGGTCTGGTGATTGGCATAGCTCCGATGGTTGTAAGTAGCCCATGGTTGAGGGATGAGCCTCATACGATGACTGTTTTCTGGTGTCTTTGCTGTGTCTCACTGGAGGGTTTCATCAGAGTTGCGAGGAATAGACCTCGAATGAACCCGTAACTACATTTGCGTGCATGAACAGGAAAGTTGGAGCCAAACAGGGATGTTAAAGCCAAACATGAACAAAGGGAAGTTCTCTGCCCAGAAAGCCAAATCTAGCAATGTGATGGGACAATGACTTTGTCAAGCTCATTGAGGACCAAGTCGTCTGTTCCTTAAAAGAGCAAGACACATTGCTGAAGATGAGCAGTCACTCCCAAGTATCCCATCAGTCTTTGAGCTCGATTGACATTGAGAACCTCAAGGATCTTCCAAAACTGCCAGTCGAAACCGACAGATTAGGGACGTACTACGTAGCCATCAAAATGAGCAACCATCAGCCCAAGTCGTTCTCGGATCTCCCCCAGGAGATCAAAGACACTATCTGGAGTGAAGTCAGAAATGAGCCCGGCGTTCATTTTTTCGACTATTACAGAAACCAAGAGGACTGCCCATTCAACTTCCGGAAGCGCCACCAGTTAAATGTGGTCCCCATCTATCAAAACGGACCACGATTTGACCTCGTGACGTTTCATCACCTCAAGCAGGCTCTTGAGTCCCGCAAAGAGGCTCTTGCGGCCCACCAGGAGAACCGCAGCCCTAGAAATGTGTTCGAACTACCTCCTCCGGCCGGTGAGCCCCCTACGCCGGTGTTTGCCGCTGCTTGTGATGAGCAGATCAAGCTAACCCTTCCTCAGATCCAAACAGACCTGCTCGAGGCTTCGGCCTACTATGCACGCGATCTGCGTCTTCGGCTGGTCGACCGCAACACGGGCGATACCCTCGATGAGCTGAAGAGGCTTGAGGATATCAAGGGTAAGTCAGCGAGTGCGGACACGTGGGACATCCATGTTGATCCCACAAGCAAGCATCCCACATGCTCGATTGACGTAGACCATGACAAAGACTTGGTCTGCCTGCTGCGGCCCCTCTATGGGATGGGCTTCGGCGCCTTGAAGAGGAACACCCCGCTCCAGGACATTATTGGGGGAGAAACGGTCCAGCAGATCTTCAAGCGATGGGTGCCGCACGCAGACAAGCTCAAGTACCTAGCCGTGGTCTGGGATGAAGATCTCTACCCTGCTGACTGTGACGGCTGCAGTCGTCTGCAGATGCACTACAAGCAGCTTCGTAAACAGGCGCGCCATCGCGCCCAGCTGCGTAGCGCACGGGAGGAGCGCGGTCTGCCGAAGCCGGCGTGTAGGATGTGCACTGGTGTCAATGAGTATGTTGACCAGCTGCTCCTCCCACATGTTGAAGCCGAGCGCAAGGCGATCGAGAAAGAGGTGCGCCAGGAGTTCATCGACCAGCGTCTCAGCACGTTCCGCCACGAAATTGACTGTGCTTGTCCTGTCTCGGGTCACGCTGGTTCTTACCAAGACCTTCTCTTTACGGCGGACCGCTTTGGGGGCTTCTGTGACGAATGGGGAAACATGAAGGAATGTTCCTTGAAGCAAACCCTCCTTCCTCTCGAGGACGTTGACGATGACACCGTCTCGGTGTGCTCCAATGACGCCGACGACGATGATTTCCGCTTCTACAACATCTCAGGCCAGGCCGTGCTAACCAGGCATTGCTCGCTACCCGGAGACCAGCGGTATCTGGGACCTTTCTATGACGAGGTGGAGCTAAAGCCATCATCGTTTGAACCACAAGCCGGTCAAGACCCCAAGAAGGTGCCTTGGAATGAAGAAGACATAGACTCGGATGATACCATCCCACGGGTTCGCCATGGCGACCACCCTTGTTGCTGTATCACTGAACCGGCAAATCATTGGCTGATTAATGTCTTTGGCTTCCACTCCGACCTGAACAGGGGGCTTTCTCACTTCCGGAGTCTGAAGACGTTCTATATGATCGATTATAGCATCACACTTGGCCCGGAGGTTGATGAAATCCCTCTAGATGGGAGACACTGGTTCGACGGGTTGGGCGGCCTGTACATCGAGGTCGACCCAACGGCTGGCCACTGGGTAGTCCCGACTATTCCCTACCGCCGTAGTGTCTTCGAAATGGTCTCCGACATGAGAAAGAATTTACGGTCGGCCTTCAGGATCGAGGTCCTGGCTTATCTTCGGGTTAGAGACCGTACTCGTCTTGCGGGCCTTGTCGATTCTGCCATCGGCGACAGTACTGGCATCCGTCAGTCTGCATCTGATGACCGTGAGTAAAGTGATGCCCTGCGGCAGAGGGAGATGATCTATGGCCCGCCTTGAGCCTAGAGGTGTTAAACTCCACGTTGCGGCGATGGAGAAATGCAACAACCTGGAAGCCCAGAAGGAAGAATGTTGTAAAGAAATAAGTTGTAAAGAAATAAATTGCTGTCTAAATACTCGTAGTCCCGTACCCCCAGCTATTGGTCATAACGACCGCCAAACCCGCACCGCCTGACTTCGAAGGGTGGCCGAAACGAGTGAATCCAACGCAGTGCGGGTCGTCAAAGTAGTCGTGCTGTGTGCGGTATGCCCAAAACTTACGGGCGAGCATCATCTTGAGGATTACAGAGCTACCGGCACCTGGGGAGATGAAGTTACTTCGATCGGGTTTGGGGTGCTGACCAAAGTGTCACGGGGCTAAGGCCCCAAAGTGGGTCTGGGCTGAGAGCCCAGACCACCGCTCCCATGGAGGCGGGTCTCCGCCTATATAGCTGCGCTCCGCGCAGCTCCTGTATCTACTCTTGATCTTCTTCTTCATAGAAACCATAATCGATTCAGTCACTAAGTAACGGTATCCACCTTACTCGGCCCCTCACATCTGGTTTTTATCAAACCGCCGGATTAGATGGATTATAACACGTAGTAAAGGGACCCCTTCGTTAGGAGCGCCCACGACGAAATGATAGACGACCACCCCTTTACGAGGATGGAAGGAATTTCGCCAGAAGCCTATATCCAGTCTATGAAGGAAGACTTTAGCTGACAGCTTACAGCTTTTAGGGAAACGGCACGAGTCGAATCCCGTGTTAGAGAGGCGGTGGAGTAAGAGCTTACCGTAGTTAAGTTAGCAGCCCTTTAAGCAGAAATAGCTGTTAGAAGATGAGAACTTAAGCTCTTTACACCAGCCTTTTAGACCTCTTTAGTTACTAGAGCCTTAAATACGTTAATTTCCGGTTTCTAGGGAGCGGGCTTTATTTACTAGGGTACTAAACCCACTCTTTAAGAGGTGGTATTAACCATCTGAATAACCACGTTAACTCTCCTTACAGGCTTAATTAGCGTGGGAGCCTCTAGCTTTAGCTGGCCCCCTTAGACGTGGGGACCTCTGATAGGGGCTTTATAACCTGCTCTTAAGGTACTGGCCTTTAGTGAACATTACTAAAAACTATTAGGCTGGCTGAAGTGGGATGGCGAGGATAGTGCCACCTTTACGTTTTACCTTTACTAACTCTAATAAAAAGTGGAAGTTAATAACCTTATAAGGGTGGACCTGTTTAGTAGAAACGTTATAATTATATATGTGATTATTGATAACCTTTTAAACTTACAGCGTTATTTAGTAAAGGATTACTAAAGGCTTAAAGCTTTATTTTATAAGGATCTTATTAATTATATTAAGGCTACGTTTAATAATATTACTGCTGCTTTAAAGAAGGTATATGATAAACTTATTATTACGTATTAAGGAGAGGGCTAGACTTTTTATAGCTTTATACAGCTTTAGATTACCCTTTTAATAAAGGCTAATAGTAACGACTGGAATGATAAAGTTAAAGTGGTGTGGTTTATTAGTTACCTTTTAAAAGGACTCCTAGGGGAGTTAGTCACGGTAACTCCACTTACGGAATTAAGGCCGTTAATTTAGGAATACTCCCTTATAATGGTACGGTGGGAACGTATTAAGGCCTTTAAATTACTAATTTGTAAGTACAGGGAAGGTTTAAAGATTATTAAGGTTAACTGTTATTAAGCAACTTATTAATACTCTGTTATATAAATAGGAGTGCTGCCTGCCTAACCCTATGTGGATGTCGACAGGGACGTTATCATATCCTTTATTAAGTTTTAAAACGGTAGGAACCGCTTTAATAACTGCGGATAATATAGCCCTGTAATAAAAACCTTTATAAAGCTTAAAATTACAGCCCCCTAAGTGAAATGGGTAATTATAACGGAGTGAGAGGAGTGTAAGATTAACGGCCGCTGTATTTACTGTAAAGGGTCTGGTTATAAGCTTACGGCTTGCCCTTACAGACTAGCGGCACGTTTAAAGGAACTAGCCGTTAATAAGGTCTCCTTCACTTTACAGTTAAAGGATGGAGTTGGAGACGAGGAATTAAAGGAGGACGTTATCTTTACTTTAGGAAAAGTGTAGCTTTAGATTAAAGATGGGGTCTGGAGTTAAAAGAACTGGTAGTTAGGTAGGTAGAGAATTTTATAAAGAATGGTTATATGATAAGCTTACTTACGCTTATTTTAATTATAATTAGACTTAGTGATTTTTATTAGGCTTTTGTTAATAAGGGTTACCTTTATTACTTTATAATTAGTAAAGAGGTGGTGAACGAATTAAACCTTACTGTTATCCTTATAATGCTACATTTAGTAAAAGGGGTAGCTGAAGGTATAGCTATAATAGTAATATAGGGGATTATGTACTTCTCTATTAAAGTGACTGGTTAAATATAATTAACTTACATATACGTTATTCCTAAACTTAATAACCTAATAATCTTAAGAAAACTGTAAATGGAGTAATATAGAGTAAAATCTAACTTAGTTAAAAAGAGGCTTTAAATTAGCTTTATACACTAATACGTACGGTATTAGGTTAATATCACCCACACGCTACAGCTAAAAGAGCTACACTTTATAGTAAAAGTAGTGGTGGTAACTTGGAAAGGCTACGTGAAGAAGTTACTCCACTCCTAGGGAGGCAAGGTACTTAAAACCTTAATATTCGCCCTTTTTATAAAGGATGTAGAATAAGTATTTGTAAAGAAACACCTCCTAATTAAAGCTAAACTAAAAGCCAGGATCCTTAAGGAATTCCACGACCTGCTCCCGCTTTTTTTAAAGCGGGAAGCTAACGTGTTTAACCCTTATAAGCCTGGCATTAATTACGAAATCTATATTAAAAAAGACGTTAATAGGAACGAACTCCTATTACCATTTAGCCTACTTTATAGTATGTTACGAGAAGAACTTCTGGTTTTAAAGAAAATGTTTAAGGACTTACTAGATAAGGGATTTATTAAAGTTAGTAACTCTTTAGCTAGAGCCTTAGTTTTATTTATGTGGAAGTTAGGAGGAGGATTAAGATTCTGCTACGATTACAAAGCGCTTAACGCCATTACAGTTACAGACTGGTACCCCTTTCTGCTAATTAGGGAGACTCTCTATAACCTTACTAGTGTTAAATAGGTAATAAAAGTCAACGTAGCCTAAGCGTTTTATAAGATTCAAATCACCTTAGGTGAAGAATGGAAAACGGTGTTCTATATTAGGTATAGCCTGTTTAAGTAGCTAGTAACCCCCTTTAATCTAAGCAGAGCCCTGGTTATATTTTAACAGTATATTAACTTTATACTTAACGACTACCTTAACGACTTTATAACCGTTTATATTAATAACATCTTTATTTATATAAACGGAATGAGGGAAGAGTATAACGTATAAGTATAGAAGGTTCTAACCCGCTTAGAGAAGGTAGGCTTACACCTTAACCCTAAAAAGTGCGAATTTAGCATTAAAACGGTTAAATACTTAGGATTTATTATTAATATCAGTATTAGTATTTAAGTGGACCTTATGAAGATTAGCGCTATCCTGGACTGGTCTGCTCTTATAATAGTGAAAGGCTTGCGTAGCTTTCTTAGCTTTGCTAATTATTACTAGATGTTTATCCTTAGTTTCTTATAAGTAACTACTCCCTTAACAGAGCTTACAGGGAAGGGGGTCCCTTACGTGTAGGGGGAGAGGTAAAAGCACACGTTTTAATTAATAAAGACCCTTTTTACGTAAGCCCTTATCCTCACGTAATAAGACCCTAATAAGCTTACGTTCTTAGAGACGGACTGTAATGGCTACGCCTTAGGTGGCGCCCTTATATAGGGGGAAAAAGGTAAATGTACTATAATGGTGTTCCACTTTTAAAAGCTGACAGCGGCTAAAAGGAACTACCTTATTTATAATAAGGAGATATTAGTAATTATCTACTGTTTAAAGTAGTAGTTAGTGGAACTTTATAGTTATAAGGGTTTTACTATATTTACAAACTATTATAACCTGGAATATTTTACTATATAAAAGAACCTCTTAGAACGGTAAGTTTATTAAGCTGAATACCTCTTTCGTTTTAATTTCGAATTAAAATACCGCCCTGGTAAGGAAGTAGTAATATTAAATGCTCTCTCCTGTAAGGATTAGGACGGAGTAATTACAGAAGATTAGGAGGTATAAGATATGCAGTTTATTCCTGAAAGCGCTTTTTAGAACTATATACGGATCTTTATAATTAAGACGGTGGAAGAACCGATTCCCTATATTAAGGTGTTTAAAGATGAAGAATTACAGTTACTTTAGAATAAAGTGGTGGAAACAGACACCCTTTATAAAGATGTATATTATATAGTGAAGAAAGGGGATTACACTTTAGATAGTAGAGTAGTCTTTAAGGTTTAAATCTTAAACTGTAAGATTAATAAAACAGGGTGCTTAACTTATAAGGACTGGATCTAGGTCCTTAGAGTGCTGGCAGCTTTTAAATAAGTGGAATAAGAACTCCCTTTATAGTTATTAAAGTGGAACACACTTAAAACTCAGCTTATATAGGCAGTTTATAACTTTAGCGTGGTAGGCTACCTTAGGAGAGAAGGCACCCTAATAGCAGTTAATAGGCAGTTTTACTGGCCTTTATTTTACCATTACATATACCGTTTCCTTTGTAATTGTGATGTGTGTGGCTGTAATAAAATCTGGAGAGAATATAAAAAAGGCCTCCTAAAGCTGCTTTTAATACTAGAGCGTTTTTTTATAGATATTTAAATAGACTTTATTACTAACTTCCCTTTAACTAACGGCTATTAAAACCTGTGGGTTATTAAGGACTGCTTTAATAAGTACATTATCTTGGAACCTACTGTCTTTATAGACGTGGAGGAGTGCACAGCCCACTTCCTTTTCTGTTAGGTATATTATTATGGCTAGCCTAAACGTATTATTAGCGATTAAGGGTTAAATTAAATTAATAGGTTCTAGGTGTATATATGTAAGCTGCTAAATATTAAATAATAGCTAAGTATAACTTATTACCCCCAGATGGACGGAGGTTTAAAACGGATGAATTAAGAGGTTTAGGCTTACTTAAAAGCTTATATCACTTTAAATTAAAATAACTGAGATATATATAGTGTTATTATTTAGTTAGTTATTAACTGTAGGATAAACAGCTCTATTAATATGTCCCCTTTCTTGGTAACACACGGTTATAAGCTGGCCTTCTTAATACTAATTACTAGTGACGTGTATATAGAAGAGTACTGCCTTAATGCCTTTAAAACGCTAGTTAAAAACTACATTAAATGTATAAAAGATATTATAAAGCTGTATAAGGCTGTTATAACTGCTGCTATGCTTAATTAGGAGCGTTACGTTAATTAGAAACGCGTGCCTGTTTAATGGTTTGCGGTGGGGGATAAGGTGTGGCTTAACTTACGTAACTACGCCTTTATAAGGCTGAAGAAGAAGCTTAACTGGCTTTATATAAAGTTTACTGTTTTAGCGGTTAAGGGCTTTTACGTGGTGGAACTTTAAGATATATTATAAGGGATTTACCTTTATTTCCATATAGACCTCCTTTACAGGGCTGGAGGAGACCCCCTTCCTGGCTAAATATAAACGGACCCTTAATTACTAATAGTTATATTAAGTATGTATAACGCTGACGAAATCTATTACGTAAGAACTTATAAGATAGGATAAGGCTTATAGTGTAAAGCCTTTATTAAATAAACTGGTTACGCCGTGCTTACGTGGGAGCTTATAGCTAACGTTAAAGGTACCGTTGCCTTATAGGAGTATGAGGAACTTTACGGCCTTATAGTAACGGAGGACGGGCTAAGGGAACGATTTACAGGCTGGGAGAAGAAGGTGTGAAAACAGCTAGAAAGCGGTAAAGCCGTGGCCGAATTAATTTCAGCCCTAAAGGGCGTTTATAATGATGCGTTTACAGGGGAGTGGAGAGCCCCTTTAATAAGGTGGGTAGTTAGTAAACTATTAATAAAATAAAAAAGTAAAAAACATTACTAAATTCCTCCTTACACTAAAGCGTTACAAGCCTCTTTAAGGCTTAAGAGCCTTATTAAAACGGTGGTAAAGGCCTTTATATTAACGAGAGTGGGAGTGGGGACTATGGGAGTAGGTGGGGCTGGGGGAGTAGGGGATAGTAACGGTGACGGTATAACCATTAACGGCTCTTTAGAGAGAACTAGGTCTGGGGAGCTTATAGCGTATATAAGAGTCAGCTGCGTTTAAAAAACCACTTTTATAAAAGGGGACTTACGGGATAGGGTACACCTGGTGTTTAATAAGCTGGCAAAGCCTATTCACTACCGTTATAATAGTGGTGAAGTTTACCTAAAGGGCACTTTCTTTAAAGCGGCCGGCTGTGATTTAAGCAGTGTGGCAGCGTAGTAGCACCTTTAAGGCAACACCTTTATAAAAGTGCTGGTCTGTAATATAACAGAGGCACATGCTACTTTTAAGTCTAAAATAGATTTTACAGGGGAAGTTTAATCCTATATAATAGGTGTAGGGTATTAGGTTTATATTAAAGGGTTATATAATAGTAATTAGTTAAACTCTGTCTTTTAAAAAGTAGGGATAATATTTACAGGATATTTAGCAGTAAAGTATAAATACACCTAGGTGGGAGTACCTAATACGTAAGAGTAATAAGGGGTCTTTATAATTACAGACTTATTATCTAACTTTAAAGAGTTGGTGTATGGTAAAGGGGATAGGGGAGGGGAGAGCTTTACCTTAAAGAGGACGGCCTCCTCCTTAAAAAAGGTGGAGGGAGGTGGTAATAGGGTGAACGACGTATTAGTAAAAACGTCTTCCTACACCACGATAATTAATATAATAATTACCAGTTTACTAAAATGCCCACTTATAAAAGTAACGGCTAAAGTTAACAAATCCGCGCTTATAGTAACAGGAAGGAGGGGTGAGGGGGTAAGTTTTTAAGTGTGCTTTGAGGAGTGTACGGAGCTGGTAGGTGAAGTGGCGGTACAGTAAGTAGGAGTAACCAGAGTCACGGTGGCAGAGTTTATACTTTTTAATAATTAACTGGTAACTCCGCTCGTTAGTAAGCGGTTTAATCGGTAAGGAACGCTGCGCGGAATCCTTAAGAACGGGGGGGATTACTTACGTTGGGTAACGGCCAAAGAAGAAGAAAAGAAGAAGAAAAACAACGAAGGCAGTTGCGTGAAGAAATTACTATCTACTGGTGGATTACGCGCGCCCACGCGCACGCGCGCGAGAGCACGGGCCTAGTGGGGCTCTAGTAGGGGGGTGATGTCACGGG
>Ga0247770_1001511_pt1 | contig 17496 bp, 16 predicted proteins | sample UWRJL136409B6_FD_179943 | JGI IMG/M metagenome (GOLD analysis project Ga0247770, IMG submission 179943) | Plant litter microbial communities from Arlington Agricultural Research Station in Wisconsin, United States - UWRJ-L136-409B-6 | ecosystem: Environmental > Terrestrial > Plant litter >... | reverse complement strand
GCGCAGCTCCTGTATCTACTCTTGATCTTCTTCTTCATAGAAACCATAATCGATTCAGTCACCAAGTAACGGTATCCACCTTACTCGGCCCCTCACAGCAGGTACACGAGATCCGGGAGTCAAACACCGTTAGAAACTCACGGAAGGGATGGCAATGTCTTGTTTTAGGGCGCTGTTCCACGAAATCCGTAACACAGGTGCTGCGGTGAGGAAAACTGTCTCTGAACCTGCCGGCAATTCCGGCGAGACCCAAGAATCGGCTAAGCCACAGACGGGTCCTGAGCTTTCCCATCTAACCCAAGCAACAAGCGAGGCAACTGCAGCACCCAAGCGGGTAGTGCAAGCAATTCATCAGGTTGAGCATGTGGCCAAAGAGGGTTCAGAGCCCACTGGGGATCAAGGGCCTGGGGAGAAGGAGTTCAAGCTGCGGGACAAGACTGAAGTCAAGAGCGCAACATCAACTCTAGAGGCTTCTAAGGTGGCTGAAGATCAGGCCAGACAAGAAGATAAGAATCAGAAAAACTCCGAAGGATAGAAGCAAGCCGTGCAGGAAGCTCTGAAGCGGATCGGTAACTGCGAACGAGGGTATGAATGGAAAAAGGTTTATGATGGCTACCGATGCAAGGCTGGCTTTTGTTTTGTGTCTGATGCCGATGTGGCGAAGGCTATTCGACAATTAGTAGTTTATATTGATGGGATTTGAATCCGCAAGTTGACATTGCAGCGAGATAGGTATCTCGAGCACGCCTTTAGAGTCTTCGTTAATGTTTCATGAAGTGAAGGAGGACTTGGGAAGCCAATACGTGGTCATATTCCTTGCTTTCGACTCTGAATGAACTCTACCGACCTCGATTCCCCTTCATCAGCCCTATCTTTTCTAACAAGGAAAAGGAAATAGTTAAAAAGGACACCTTCTACACTGGCTAAGGGGTCCCTCTTTTAGCCTGAGCCTTTGTACTGGCAGTGCAACTCTGAGGCTAAGTTGCATGTGCCTTATTCACATGTTTTGTACACACTCTATCCTTCTCTGACAGTGTAGTTTACAGGCTTCATTACAGGTAATTGTGACAAGGCTATATAACACAATGCGAAATGACAAGTGGCCAGACTTGTTATTTCGGCACACCTTTTGGTAGGCTGACGCAGTTGGGGTTTGTTCAATTGCTGAAGTCGCCACAGTAATCTACAATCTAACATTACAGTCACCTTTATCCCTATTCCTTTACTCTAATGTAATACAACCGATACCATTTCTCCCAAATCCCTCTTTAGGCCGCTTCCATTCGCCTTGCAAAATCTTGTACCCCGGGAATCCCTCTCCACCCACGCAGTCGCTCTGGGCCTCCTTCTATTTTGAGTCTCTCCAGCGTTTCTGCGCGTGACAAGATAACATAGACTTGGCCCTCCTCGAAGCTCCTTGAAAGGTCAACAATAACGCGTCCCAGCGTCATGCCCTGCGCCTTGTGTGTCGTCATCGCCCAAGCGGCCATAAGCGGGACCTGGGTGCGGCAGACAAGTGCATCCTCATTTGGCTCTCCAACCTTCGTGACGCTGCAAACTGGGTAGATGGTTCGAGTACACTTTCCAGAGTTGCCCCCGCTTGTTGGTCCGTTGAAAAAGTGAACGCGGGGTCAGCCGGGGAAGTCCTCTCTATGCTGTTGCTTCCTGGCGAACGCTCTGATCTGTGCCTCCATGAGTGATGCGTGCTCGCCGACCAGGCCTCCGCTAGGGGTTCCATCGAGAGATTTCCGGGGCAATTTCTCCTCGTCGTAAGCCTCAAAGTCGACGACCACACCTTGCGACCCATTGCACAGGCCTTTGCGCAGGTTCAGATTGGCGAGCAGGACCACCTGCATTTTCAATATCAGTTCGATGGTCTTTTCGAATCGGTGGTCGCGGCCGAAGTATTTGAGTGACCCGTTCTCATCTTCCCTAAACCTTGCTGTGTTGTATATATGCTCCCCAACGAATTGGTCGTGGCATGTGTAACAGCGAGCCACGCTGGAGAGCTTCGCAAATTCTGCGGTGTTAGTTTGTCGGACTTCAGCGCGAGTGGAAAATAGCTTGACGGCACCCTTTGTGTCTGATGGGTGGTTCATCAGCACATCGATCTCGTCTTGAGAGAAGGGAATGCTCTTTCGGCACTTCTGGAGCAGTGAAACGAATGCGTTGTCCTTTTGGCGATGGGCAGTGGTCAGTTCGATGTGCCGGAATTTGCATTGCTCCCAGACTTGGCTTTGGAAAGTCCATTTGTCGCTTTCTCTGTACATTATGAAATCTTTGCATGAATCGCAGGTGTAATTAACAACGGTATCTTCGCTATCCTCGCCATCTTCCCAATCGGTTCGGAACGGGCTTCCACAGTATGCGCAGTGTTGGAATGGTTTGACAGGAGGGAGCTGGAAGAAGTCGCCTATCAGGATGACCTGAACTCCGCCAAACGGCTCGTCATATTTACCACGGCCGGCCTGCATGACCGCGTTGATGCGCTCCAGATGCAAGTTCTCAACCATGCTGATCTCGTCGATGATGATCACACCAGTTTCGTTGAAACGCTTTCGAGTGTGTTTGTTGCGAGCTGTTCTGTCCTGCAGGGACTCAAGAGTTTTCTTGTTGTCGTCAGGTCGAAGCCCAGCGAACGACCAAGTAGTGGTGCCTTCGATTGCAAGAGCGGCCTTGCAGGTCGGAGCCATGACCCGAACCTTCAACTTTCCGGGGTTGCCATCGGCGTCGAGGCGGGCCCTGATGGCGTTGAGCACTCGGGTCTTGCCACTTCCTGCCGAGTCGGTGTAGAATATGTTGCGCCCGGTCGCTGCAAAATCAACGATTCTTTGCTGCTCTTCGCTCAAAGGAGGCCCTGTGTCGTCGTCATCCTCGCTATCGCTGCTGAGAGGAATATATTCCGGGAGTGCATCTGGATCCGGGTCTTCCGTGCATGCATCTGCTGAATCCGGGGTTTCTTCTCTCTTAACTCTCTTTCCGTCGCGAAATGCGCAAGCTTCCGGTGTAAATCACAAGAAGTTCGTCGCTTCTCCTCTTGGCAGGCACCGTGGAGGTCACGCCGGCTGGGAGCGCCAGACCTTGGGGTACAGGCTTGAAGTGGCTGGAAATGGACCAGTAGGGCACGAATGGGGTCGACATCCTTCACTGTCACGGTGTTACCCGGCAATGCAGAGAAACGCACGTTGCAGCCGAGGTGGAGCGGCGGTAATGTGTGAAGTGGAAACTTTGCGGAACGCGCCCGAATGCATCTCGACCACGACACGTGACGCGCCCAAAACTTTCTGAGGGGCTCTCAGAACCCCCGACATGATTTGTGGGTGGCGTTTGTGGAAATGACGCTAGCAAGCTCCTCCTTGGGGCGTGCACTCTGTAACCCTAACCCTTTCCATCTCGAACCTGACCACCCACTCAAGGGCTTTCATCGAGGAGGCCCCCCGAGCTTCGCAATGGGCAGACACCGCTGCATTTAGCCGTTCTCGGCGGCCGCTTGGAGTTTCTCAATGTATTGGCCACAAACGGCGACGATACGTCTGTCAGCTATAGTCGACATCAGCTGCTTCCACCTCGCCGTATCGGCGAGATTATCGAGGGTGAGGGCAAGCCTGGCGTCACTTGTATTCATGAAACAGCAGAGCATCCTCTGTAATGTATTGAGATAACCAGGACAAGAGGATAATATTCAAGCAGCTCGCCGCTTCCCAGTCACCCGCCATGGACGTTACCTTTTATGCACTTGTCGCCACTGTGAGGGGCCAAGTAAGGTGGATACCGTTACTTGGTGACTGAATCGATTATGGTTTCTATGAAGAAGAAGATCAAGAGTGATACAGGAGCTGCGCGGAGCGCAGCTATATAGGCGGAGACCCGCCTCCATAGGAGCGGTGGTCTGGGCTGGGAGCCCAGACCCACTTTGGGGCCTTAGCCCCGTGACAGCCACCGCCATGATGGTCGGTATGCTTCTGGCCCTGGCCGCACTTTTCGTAAATCTTTACAGCTCCAAAAACCCAGAGCTGACCCCTTGGCCCAGCCGGTCGCATTGGCATCAACGGAGCTCCGGCGTCCCTGAAGCCTCCGGCACCCCTGGATTCCTTGCCCCCTTCGCTAACTGTCGTCTAACGGACATGTCGGTTTGTTGGACTTGGCGGTACGCGCCGGGAATGCTACCGAGGGAGTGATAATCGCATGCAAAGTATTGTTTTGGGGGTACGTTCTTTAAAGGGGAAGTCAATGTCGACGAGCATGGGGCTTAATGAACCTGTTGAGATGCCGGGAGTATGGCGAGAACTGGCTTCGTAAGGTAGATAGCCGATGTTCTTATGTTTCAGGGGGTAGCCCCCTCATAATTTCCCAAGTCCTTATCTGACTCGAAGAAGCTACCTATCAATGCGATGATGACTTATTGTGGACGGGCTGCAGGAGCTTCACATGCCATTGGAAGGGTGTAAAATTTTGATTAGTTCGGCTTCGAAATACTTTCATGGCTTCTTGATGGCTAAAGCCTCACGCCAGCCTTCCTGGTCCCGCCCAGCATGCCGCGTTTGCTTCCGGCACATTATGCCTTTGAACAGAAACGACAGCGCTCAGAACTTTATGACGCATAATCGAGATCAAGAGAGCAGACTTGTAACTCTGACATCTTTTGGTAAGTTGGCTCAATGACCAGTAGTGTGTGCATGTCAGTTGCAATGTGGGGAGAAGAGAAGTTTGCTTGGAGAGCCTGAACGTGACCTCAAACTGTGTGGCTTCGTCCATTTCACATGGGCAAACTTTAATATTGCAGCAGAACATGTAAAGCATCGTTCGGCTAAAGTTGGGTATTTCCTTTTACACCGTGAAGCTTCCTCTTGTTTAACATACCGCAACGTCAACTGCCTCGTTGACAAACACAAGCGGTCTAGTCTTCTTTATGCCTTCCCCGTTTCATGATTCATGTATGCTTGTATAATACAATATCAACGTAGCCAACCGTCTGCCTACCGCGCCGCATCCCGCTCAATACCAATGCAGTGTTTCTACAATAATCATACCACTATTACCTCTTCCTTGTATCCCTCCCCCTCTTCCTACTTCTTTTCTTATCCCTTGGTAACTCCAGTGGCGTGCCTTCCAACGCCTTCGCCATAAATGCTAACATGAAATCATCGACGGTGTGCATCGGTTCCCCAAATGCGTTGTGCTCAGTCTCTGCAACATCATCCACGTCACCAGGAAGGTCATCGGCCGATTCGGCAAAGAGCCCGAGCCCGGATGACTGCCCGGTCTTGCCCAGAGAGATCGCCGACAGTGGCGGCTCTGTTCCTTCCCTGGGAGTACCTTGTCTGACGCTCGACACACCCGACCCTGGGCCTGATCCAGCGGGCTGTTGCTCCAGGAAGTCCGCATCGTCCTGCTCGATCTCCTTCTCCGCCACGCGGGCAGCTGCAACATCCTCTGTATCCTCGGCCTGCTCCAGGACACGTCCAACATTGCGTGGGCCACTACTGTCAACACCTCCAAGTACTCTGTCCATTGCCAGGTTGGCGACAACGTCGTTTTCGTTAGCCGACACCTCGCCATTAAGGCCGATGACGTCGCGCACCGAGATCTTGTTGAAGTAGTCTGTCGTGAATTCGCCCTCCTGAATAACGACGTCATCCAGCATTTGCTTTTGACTTGCCTTACGGAGAATGTTGGCCTCGATGGTGTGCTCACTGACAAGGCGGTAAATATGCACGTCTCGCGTCTGCCCGATTCGGTGACATCGATCTTGGCACTGCTTGTCCATGGCAGGGTTCCAGTCCTGGTCGTAAAAGATGACGGTATCGGCACCGGTGAGGTTGATGCCGAGACCACCCGATCGGGTTGAGAGGATAAAGCAGAGAATGCGTGTGTCGACGTTGAAGCGATCCGTCAGAATCTGGCGCTGCTCGACCTTCGTCGCGCCATCAAGGCGGAGATACTTGTGTCCATGGATGTTCAAAAACAGCTCGAGTATGTCAAGAACCTTCGTCATTTGTGTGAAGATAAGAGCACGGTGACCACCGGCCTGTAGCTTGCGCAGCAATTTGTCGAGTGCTTGGAGTTTACCGCAATCGTACTGGAGAAGCCGCTTGTCTGGAAACTGGATGCTGAGCCGCATACGTGCCTCGTGCCATGGGTCTGGTGGCGGCTCCTTTGGCATGTATGGCGCGTACTTGATCGGTGCTGAGAGTTTTAGATCCAGCTCCTGGAAGGCCGCGACTCCTCTTTCTCCAAGAAGATACTTGTTGACGTCGTTGGTGACCACGGCCGGAGTGGCGCAGGCAAACTTTGTGATGGTTGTCTCCATGGATGCCGCGCGCTGCTGAAGCGTCAATATGGCGCTGTTGAGGAGGAATGAGTCCTCTTCAAACCAGGCCATGATTTTTGCGGGGACCTTCGGACGCTGTTTGAACGGCCGGCGCGTAGTGTCGAGTGTCAAGAGGTTGACAAGACGTTTCCCGTATATCGGGCGCTGTTGACGGCGTAGGGCATTGAGGTACACGCAATGCTGCAACTCCTCGAAGCGGCCCCACCTTGCCGCACTCTCTAGGTATACAATGTTGGACTTGACAGTAGCAGGGTCCAAGGGAGTGTAGGCGTTGTTTGCTCGGGCCTTCTGCGCTTCCCTCAGGTCGAGGAGGACCCGATGGGAACTCAGCTGGACGATTCGATCGGTGTGGATGGTCGACAACTCTTCATGGAGCGTGGGCACCATGTTGAGGAAGCTTAGGCTGACGGTGCTCATGGGTTTTTCGGCCAGCAGAGTCCTTCGAACTGAGAGTTCTTTGAGTTCGTAGTCCGCCGGAACCGATCGTTGCATGCGGAGAGAGGTCATGATCGGTCGGTCGACGAAAAGATCGGGATGGTTGCAGACCTTCCGCAGCTGCATCAAGCAATTGATGATTGACATGTAGTTTCCCGATGCCAGTGTATTTCGGGTGTCTGCTCGAGAGAGAAAGCCATCGTACAATTCCCGCTGTCGTTTTGACAACCTGCAGAACTCGACATGCTCGTACTTGGCAGGCATTTGCTTCTCGACATCTGCCTTCAGTCGGCGGAGGAGATACGGTCGCAGTACCTTGTGCAGCTTGGAGATGATGGCACGTGCTTCATCATCCAATTGCTCCCGTCCGCTCTCCAGAATTTGCGACTCTGGTCTGGAAAACCAATTATGAAACTCACTCAGATCAACAAACCCTCCCTCGCCATTCTCCGGTGGCGCCAGGAAGTACAAAAGCGACCACAGTTCCGTAAGGTTGTTTTGCAAAGGTGTTCCAGTCAGGAGCAGACGCGAATGTGTGTTGAACCCCAGCAAAGTCTGCCAGCGTTGTGACTTGAAGTTTTTGATGTTGTGGGCTTCGTCGAGAATCATGTAGTGCCAGCGTCGTCGTCGAAACACTTGCTGATCCTGGAGAACCATCTGATATGAAGTTATGCAGACGTTCCAGACATCGTCGTTTGTCCACCCTTGCCGCTTCCTCTTGCGCTCATCTTGATTGCCATAGTAGGTGAGGATTTTGAACCCGGGGCACCATTTCTTGAACTCCATTTCCCAGTTCAGCATGACACTTGTGGGGACAATGACGAGATGAGGCCCCCAAACCTCGTGGTGGCAAGCGAGGTGGGCGAGGAGGGCGATGGTTTGGATTGTTTTCCCTAGACCCATCTCGTCGGCGAGAATGCCATTCGTGTTGTTTGCGTATAGTGCGGATAACCAGTCGAGGCCGAGATGCTGGTACTCGCGCAAAGTTCCGCGCAGGAGGAAGGGAATCTCTGTTCTTGGAACTACAGGCTGGGGCGATGTTGACCTGCTGTCGGTCTTTGGAACATTGAGCAGGGATGCTGTCGTAGATGTTTCCACTTCTGAAGGCTTGGACTCGTCAAAAACCCTCGGCGACTGGCTTTGAGAGGGGCTGTGTGGGTTTGTCACAGCATTAGCTTCTGGGCTTTGGCATTGGCCGTTGGGCAGCGCCTCGGTAATCTCGATTTGGGGTGCTTCTTGTCGACTTTGAGAATGCTCGACTACGGTTGTGGCATCGGCCATAGAAACATCTGAAACATCTTTGTCGACTGTGGATTTCGGCGACGTGGTTGTGACTGGCACTGGCGCTTCAGGGGGGGTAAGAACCATTGCAGGGAGCGAATGATGAGGCGTCCCGATATCCCCGACCGGGTCGGAATCTGGCGATTTGATGTCAGAGGTAGTATCTATCACACCTCCTCGTTGGTCGTCTTTCGTCGCTTGTTCTTGCATCGTACATGATGTAATTGGCTGGGGTTCACCCTGGGGGGTGTCCACCACATCTTCGTTCGGGGTTGCGTCTGTTGCATCGGGCTCCGCTGCAGGTTCGGCATCAACCATTTCGATGTCTTGGGCCGTCTCGTCCTGGCTGGGCTTGACCTCGTCGTTCAACTTCTTGAGCTCCGACTTTTTGAAGAAAAGCCCAAGAAGACCAGCCGGCTCGTCGTCGGACTCTTCCGCGTCGCCGTCTGATCCACCACTATCCCCTTCCTCGTCTGCAGAGTCGTCCTCCGTGGATCCTAGGTCGTCATCCATGTCGACAGACTCGTCGCTCGTGTCATCGTCAAGAACGCTACCGGCGTCCTCATCTATTATTCCCTCCTGCAACGCCTTCTTCGCGCTTTCGGGGACATCGAGCTCCGGCAGGTTGGCGTATTTTTTGCGCAGCTGATCTTGAGTGAGCCCTTCGTCGGACAACACCGAGCTTTTATCGTCATCATCGTCAGAAGAGGACATATTGCTCTCATCTTGTCCCGAGCCAGCTTCCGAGGCATCTCCGGGATCGTCCTCGGAATCGTCGTCGTCGTTCATGTCGGTGTCTAGCCCGTCCTCTCCTTCGAAATCTTCCGTGAGATCTTCGGTGTCTATCTGCGCTTGCCTCGCCTGGAGCTTTTGCTCCGAGAGGTTGACTGCCTGGTTCAGCGCAGCCTTTACTCGGCGTTGCTCCTCTGCTTCCCACTCTGCAAGCCGGCGACGATTGATCTCAGCCTTCACGTTGTCCCACGTGCCCGCGATCGCCTTGTTGACCAGGCGCCACTTTGCTTTGCTCCTTTCCGACTGTTCGAGCTCGAGCTCCTCCTCCGTTTTCGGTTGGGGATTCCGTCGTTTCCACTCGGCCTCGCATGCGAAGGCCAGCCGTTTTGCTGCGGCACGGTGACGCTGTTGTTCAAGGAGCATGAGCCTCCGGAAATTGCCCATAGCCTTTGTAAGATGGTCCATGTGCGCCCATTGTCGTGGGGGCTCCTCTTCGGGCTCCGGCTCAAATACGGAGCATCTCTCCTTGGAAAGAATACCACCGGGTTCCACCTCTTTCTCGATGCGCAGGATGATTTGGGCATCATGGCTTGCCATCTCGTCCGTGTATTGTGGGCCATCCTCCAAGGTCAACAGGCCACCTTCTTCTACTGGAATATCTGCCGCACGCTCAAAGTATTCCTCAAAGGTCGGGCCAAGCTTGCGACGTATGTTCGCTTGTTCGCGGTGGACGAGGGGAATGACGGTTAGCGGGGGTCTGGCTCGGAATTTGATTCGCGGTGTGGTGCGTGTCGCATTGGGAGACGCTGCGTCTCCATCTTCGTTGGCCTCTTGAACATGACGCGTTGAACGACGCGTGCCGACGGCAGGTCTGGTGGGTGTTGTTGGACGCCTGGGAGAAACCGATCGACGGCGACTTCGGGTGGCGGATTTATTGTCTTGCTGTGTTGCTTTTCGCGTCGAGGGCTTCGTCGCTGGTGCCTTGGGCGGCATCGGCTTGCCCGAGGAAGTCGGGCGTCTTGCGGTGCTAGATATCGAGGGCGTGGTGTGTGTAGGGGTGGTGGTGTGGCCGTTGGCAGAGGCAACTCGAGTTTTGGAGGGGCTAGCTTGCTGGCCGTGAAGGGATCTTCTGGTGATCCTCTTGTCGCCACGTTGTAGCTCTAGCGGGATGGTGTTGATGCGCCCGGATTTTCGGCGGCCGTCTTGTGCCACGAAGGTTGACGGGCCCTCGGCCTCAACCTTCTTCCACGGTGGCGACTCGAGCTTGGGACGGCGCGGCGAGTTGTCGGGTGTCTCTTCGCGCACGCGGCGCCGTTTTGCTGGCGGTCCGTCTTCCATCGGGGTTGAATCGCGTGCATGACCGTTGATGCCGTTGATGCCGTTGGTGCCGTTTGGCAGAGGACTCGAAGCTTGCGTCGCTGGACTTTGGCCGTCGTTGGGGTCTGGAGAAAGTGGGGAATCGTCACGATCGTTGAAGGGGAGTTGGGCTTCTTTGAACGAATGTGACTCCTCCGCGTCGGCGAGGTCGGCGGCGTGGGCGTCGTGAAGGCCATTGTTGCCGTTGGTGGCAGGCGGGTCAGCGTGTGTTGGGCCGGGCGAGAGAGGCGACGCGATCTCCGTCATAGTGTTGGGTGACAGGGAGAGGCGGAGGGGACTGAGATCTCAACGAAACGGGCATTTGGCAGAATGAAAATAACGTCACGGGGATTGCAGAGGCTCAAGGTATCTCCCAGCAGAGTCTGGACGTGATCAGCCTTCTGGGAGGCAGGCTGCAGCGTGATTTGTTGCGAAGTCGCCCGTCATCTGCAAAACTTTGACGGCCGACAAAAAAATCCAGTCCTTGCCAGCCTGAAAGGCGAGGGCCGCGGTTCGAGCACCGCGCTTGGCTGCCTAAGGCAGAAACGGCTGTCGGCGATTTCCCGGCAAAACTCTGCGACCCAATCACGAGCTGCTAACCTACGCTGCGACTGAGCTGTACGTCCAAGCTCCACACTCCACCCAACATCGAGCGACAGCCGTCATCAAAGACCTTCGCACAAACACACTTGCCCTGCAGTTCGACCGCATCGCGGCACTTCCTCTCGCAAAGGTACATATCAATTGGATCTCAATTCCGCTGAGTGATTGGCTGCTAATGTGCGATTGATGCAGATGTTGTCCCGTCGGATTGTGAGGGCATCAACCTCCCGCGTCGCCGCCGCAAGTCGGCTCCCCGTCGTGCAACGCCGAACATTTATGCCCGAGGCCATGGTGGGCAGGAAGACTCTCGATGAACACTACCCGGACTCAGACTACCCGACTCTGACAGATGCGGAGGATCCTGAGATGGTATGCTCTCCAAGGGGCCGGGACAGACATGGATCTTGACGATTGACAATTCGCGCAGAACGGTGGCTATGTCAATCCTCCTCGTATCAAGCGCCAGTTTCGCGACCCTCACGGCGACTGGTGGGACAAGCAGGAACGAAGAAACTACGGCGAGCCAGTGCACGAGGACCACGATATTCTGGGCATGTTCAGCCCGTACGAGTACACCTGGATTGGGACCGGGAAGGGACTTGCTCAGATTGGTGCATTTGTGGCCGTCTTCTGCAGCGTTCTCTACGTGGTGAAGCTGTCATACCCCGACAGACGCTCGTACCCCCGCGAGTTCGAGGGTGGTCTGGAGAAGGAGCTTGGCGGTGCTGGAGCGATTCGGGTGAGTACTGCCCGTTAAGTAAAACTGTGGTACTGGAAGCGAATACTAACCTGCGATAGGCGAGAGCATCCGGCGACCCTGAGCCGTAGGCAGGGACGAGCTGGACATGTACATATGTAGAGAGAGGCGCAAACAACCAGAGATACTATGTGGATGTGGAGAAGTCGGATGGCTTCCATGGTCTCTTGGCGCAGTGACAAAGTTTGAACTCCTTGCTCCGTTGATATCCCAGATCAATGGCAGTGGATAGTGACTTCCATGAGCCAGGCTCAGATCTGACGAGCTTCCAGGGAACCGCCCATCTCTATCGACAGCCTGGCCCTCAAGAGCTCCGTGCCTCTTCCTTCTCGTAACCGATAACTGAGGGAGCCTGAGTTTTGCAGACCGGGAAGCCCCGTGCCAGGTGGCTGTGTTATCGATAATGTTGGCGCGCTTTCCCCTGGAATCTCCGAGAAAGGGGCATCTGATTGGTCGCATCACGAGTCTCTCAGCAAACGCGACTTCCCGGCCCTGACAGCTGCTGCACGATACTCAATCTTCGCCAGTCACGTTGGCCAAGATAGACTTGCAGCCAATCGTGCCATTGCCGTGAGTTCCCACTGACCGCAATTCAGCTGCGTGGAGCGGGATGATGCGAGAAAACGGGAGCGCGGGCAAGAGCAACCCTCGCCGGGCACTCTGTCGGAGCCGACGATTAGGTCATGGCGTGACCTCTCCCTTTCTGCGTGGTATTATCATCGCAAAACGTCATCTTGGATCGTTACCAACCATCAGCTGGCTGATCTGCTTTTTTTTCTTGCCTTCTTTTTTTGTCTGTTTTGTTTGCGTTTGCTTCTGTCTTGCTCTTCTTTCCGCTTCCCCAGGATCTCACATCACGACATATCCCTTCGAGCTTTGCGCCATCTCCCTCCCAGCCATGCGGTTTGAGGATTGGGATGTCATCCTCTTTCCCGTCGGCAGAGACTCCAAGATACCCTTCAAGGAGTTCAAGGTCGCATGCCATGCAGCTCCGGACCTTGAGCTGTCCCACATCCACGGATCGACAGGCATGCCTGTCATGACCTGCTTCGTCCCCAGTTTACCCGCTGGCACGCCATTTCAGATCTCGATTCACTGCTGGAGAACCCCCGACATCAGTCAATTTGCTCGGACCTACAGCAAACATACAGACCTTGTCAAGTTTGAGGCCCGTATCTTGCTTGACGGGCGGCTGCTGTCGTGCGTTACAATCCCTTCACTTCACTAGAAGGAAGGCCGAGCCACGCACTGACGGCACCGTAGTTCAACGACCTTTGATCGCAAAGTCAATGGGCCTCATCTGATTACTAGTACTTTCGGTATGTACCAAGTTGTTACCGACACGAGGATCACAGCTAACAGCACCCTACTTAGAGTTCACGAAGACTGGCGAACTCGAGCGGCTCAAATTCCCGCACTTCCGCCGCGAGCTACTGCTCCAGAACCATTGGAATCCGGGCGACGATCTGGGACGCATCAAGGTCATCATCAGTGAAGGATTTCCCCGCGACTCGTTGTCGGTTCCTATCGAGAGGGTGAAGAATGTGGTGGCATTTTCTTTCCAGCATGCTCCGTTGGGTAGGTGAAAAGTCTCGCGCTCCGCTGCTTCTCGGCCTCAATGGGAGCTAATGAGTTGATGAAGAGTTACTTGAGAGCAACGGTATTGCATGGCCCAGTCCGGCCATGTGGCAGCGCCCACCATACAACCCTCCTATGCCGGTGCCGACGTACCACCCAGAGGACGGAGCTCACTCGCACACACACTCTCCGCGAAAAAGGTCTTTCTTTCGTGACAGCAAGAGCCAGGGTTTCCAGCCTCCGTTCGGGATGGGAAACGTCTTCCAGCCCCAGCCATCCACAAGCTTCTTCGGGGGGCAGCCGTTCCCAATGCCGTTTCTCCCGCGGGGGAATACGACAAGTTCTTCGCTGTCATTTCCTGACTCTTTCAACGAGTCCGCGTATTTCGATTGGGTCAATTCTCTTTCCAGTGGGCAGTCATCTGGTGAGCTCGGCAAGGCGGTCTGGCCAACCACCACGCGCAATACAAGCAAGCAGTCCAGCACGGACACTAGCATGCCCGACTATATGTCGAATCACAGTGTCGATGCGATGCATATCTCTGGGCCGAGTCTCGAAGACGACCCGATGAGCCTCAAGGTCCCAACAAACACTCCTACGGCAGGTCCGACTGAAGACGCTCAGGGCCCGCAGTTCAATTTCTCTTCGTATGGCATGTCGTCCGACCTCGCAACATCCCTGACGCATTCTCTCCTCAACCAGCCTCTCCCGCTCCCGATCCCACCTCACGCTATCCCGCTCCCGTCGTCGGAGATCAAGTCTCGCAAGGAGAACCGTCATTTGAACATCAGCGGCTCCAACCCCGCTTCAACACAGTCCACACCGCACGGGGCCCAGACCGATACTCGGAAATTTTCCCAGCCCGTCTTTGGCATTGGGGGAAATCTGGGAGCTGGAGTCGGAGTGCAGATGTCATCCACTGCTGGTCTCGGCACGCGTGGCCTCTCACCCAACTCGGAAGCTGTTTTCACTCTGGAAGCATCTCGCAACTCGTCGGCTAATGATTTCGGGGTCAACCTCACCAATAATGGCGCGGGACTTGGTCCATCATGTTCGCCGATGCCTATTTCTCAGCATTCATTCGTCGAGGCAGCCACAGATGGCAACAGCCCGAAAGCCCTCTCTACTAACGTGTGCAATGTGGGTTCGAGGCGAGCGCGAAACTTCACGCCCATTTCCGCCAAGGTGATTGATGAGGAGGATGAGCCACGGAAGTCTTCCAGTCATCATCATGTGAGGGCCACGGGACACGGCGAGGAAGGCTCTGTTGAATGAACTCTAATACGAAGGTTTTCTTCAGCATAACTACTATCTGTAAGAGCCTTTAACGTTTGTTAACCACACTGTTGGCTGAAGAAGCATATCCTGGTGACCGGCGCAGCTTGTTAGTTTTGATAGAGGTTTAAGCTATGCGGCCGAGAAATAAGCAACTGATCATCCCATAACAAGGGCATTCTGTGGGCATTTGGTGCAGCTTTGCCTGACCGAGCAGTGCATAATTCGAGTCCTGTGCACCTACCTGCTCATCGTCAACATTCGCGACCGCGTACTTACGACAATGTCGAGCTCGTCGCATCTCGTGAGCGTACCGGATCATCTCTGAGGTCCTCTGAACCGACGCTCACAGAAAGAAAATGAACACCAAGAGGAAGCATTCGTCGTATGGGACCCATCTTCTCGTCATCCTATACACCAGTTGGCGAGTACCTTATGTCCGTGAGTGATGAAGCAGGCGAAGTCCGGCTGAACCTGAAGCGACCGGTAGAGACTCTCTGCTTCTAAAAGCGATGAACTGTCGCATTTGCAGCCTGGAAGCCGATCTCGTTCAGATACAACTTTCTCAAGTCTGCATTGGCCGAGCGGGAGAGAACAGGGCCATGGAGATTGCAGAGACGTCCGGAGGGTGAACTGACAGGGCAAATCGGAGTACATATCGGGGCCGTGTCAAGCAGGCAGCACCCGTCGACTGTCGACCCTGCGTGCAACTATTCCTTCTGCTGCAGCTTGTAAGTTGTATGGCGAGAGAGTTTTTAGATATATACCCGTGTGGGTGAAGCGGTTCACACGAGCTTCGGCTTTATATCTCTGCATCTTGGGACAGTAGTTCTGAGAAACCCGGCTTCCCCGGCATGTTGTGTTCCCGGTGCACGCGGATGGGTTGGGGGCACACGACATCCATCATGGACTGAAGGCGCCACAGAAATAACACATTGGCATGCGAATTTGACTGTCACTGGCGACACGAATGCGTGATGCGCGGCATGGCCGACCGCCATGGTCAAAGTGGAGGGCATGGAGGGGCAATCGGAACTGTGATCTTGAAGGATCCGAGTTCCTGACTCTGCCGAGCCACTAGTCCGACGCTATGATCTCGGCGCGAGGCCGGGAATTTTGCGACCTTTCAGCTCGCGGGCACTAGTATCCCGTCCGCGGAACGCGACAGAGTTAGCAGCCGGCTGACCATCGCGAGTTGCGGCTAGGGTAACTCCCTTTCTGTATTAAATACTTCGGACGGCAAGCTGGTTGTATTTAGGCGTGTTAGTGGCTGAATTCGCCGAAACAGAGACAGGAGGAAAGCAAGTAGGAATCTGAAGCTGACATGTCCGGTGTGGTCGAATTCGCCGAAGGAGAGAGCTTCGGAGGATTGCGGACGAGATATTTAGAGCCGATATCCCCGATTGACCTGCGCGAGCGAGATGTCCGTTGTTGTTTTGCACCCCCGCACGAGGGAAGATTTCCGCTGTCGATTTGACGGGTCTACTGGTGTTTGAGCCTCTCGGCTTACCTGACATTTGGCCCAACCGCTTTACCAACAAAAGGAAAATGAAGTCGTTGACAAACACCGAGCTATCCTCGCAATTGGTTCGGTGTTGTGACACGCTCAATCTCTGACACGGAAGTCCTGAGGGGTTATTTTTCGGGCAGTGGGATAACCCCGAGCCCGGTGCAACTGAGAATGACACCTTGGATTGCGGCGCGATGACATACCCGTCCGTAATTACGCTGTGGACGCCCCGGTTCTGGATTCTCGTGCACCAGGCTGGCAGTCCATTTTTTGCCAGTGAAAAGCCTACCAGCGACTCTATAGTAACTACCCGGTGGATGTAACTCTCAAAGATTGAGGCAGTGAGGAGACTGGGCGAGGTTTTCTCGGAGAGGAGCAAGGCCTCGATGAGTCACGAGGTCCACGTTGAGAAGCGGTTGCGAGCGTTCGGATTGTTTCCAGCAAGCACTAAGGATTTCATGTTGCGTAATACGGGTTTCATTCGCCGGGTCTCCCACCTGCACTTGCCAAGACTCTTTCGAGTGCCCAGCAAAGTCCCCTACCGTTTCCGGGTTCTGTGTGTGTACTGCCACCCAGTTCCAACCGCATGTCGCGTGGGGTTCGGATGGTTTCAAGCGCCTTTTAGCCTTCCAGTGATTGATTCTGCGTTTTTCTTGATTGTGTATATTTAGAGCTCCGTTTTCTCCCTTCGTTCGGCGCGACACGGATCGAGTTCCGGCCGGCGCCCCGACTTAGACGAAAAAGGCGCCAAGGCTAGCGACCCCGGGACTTGGATGCGACCTGGGGGGGGCGGCTCAATCAACGCAAGGGGACCTAAGACCTTTTGGGTGTACTCTCCATCCAGGGCCGTCCCGCCCCAGCGCCCTGGTCTGGAACTTCTACGCCTGTTCCATTCCGGAGGGACGCGCGCGTCGAGGAACTTATCCCGGCGTCAAATTGGCACTTGGCCTGCTGCGGCTAGTGCTGATGTTGGCAGTTATCATTATTCCCAATTGACAATTCTGGCGCCTGGGATGCAAAATGGTAGACGGTCATCGCATTGCGTCTCTGGGCCGCAGTGGGAGCCAGATTTGCTGCAGCAGTCAAACACTGTGGACCCAGTGCCCAAGGCGCGGGACGGGACACACTAGTTCGGAAACAAACCAAAGAATGACAACGGGATTCTCGCGGTTCGGAGACAAACGGGGTATCCATGAGGCCGTGTCCCCATCCGAGCCCTCCCTGCTCTTGCTGCCACAACCATTGGACGCCCTCCCCCCAGACCCCATCCCCCCATCGCAAGCCGCAGATGGCCACACAACGCGCCAGATGTGATGGGCTGGCAGGGACCCCCATCTTGCGATTGTCAGGATTTCAATATAATAAGGGCAGAGCCCACAACCTGACGGCCTCGTTTTCAACCCTCTGAGCAGACCGGCTTCCCGTTCTACCCTTGCGACACAGCGCCAGCAGCGCGGATTCTCTTGCCTGGACGAGCATCCTCGCGCGCGACCTATCTCGCACACTGAACCACACTACGATCCACCCACACCACCAGACCGAAGCCATGGACGACAAGCTTGCCGTCCCGACGGCGTCGACGGTGCCCGAGTCGGAGGCTGCCACCATCGCCGATACCAGTGTCGCGGGTGACGAGAA
>Ga0247770_1001510_pt1 | contig 17504 bp, 19 predicted proteins | sample UWRJL136409B6_FD_179943 | JGI IMG/M metagenome (GOLD analysis project Ga0247770, IMG submission 179943) | Plant litter microbial communities from Arlington Agricultural Research Station in Wisconsin, United States - UWRJ-L136-409B-6 | ecosystem: Environmental > Terrestrial > Plant litter >... | reverse complement strand
TGCGAACTGTCGCTCAGTGTTCTGGGAGACGTGAAACTACCCCAAAGGAGAGATATTTCCCGTGAAACTTAAGAACTTGAACATCGCTCGGGTTTTCCACTTGTCGTGATTGTGAGCCATCGCGCGAGAAGCGCAACGTCTACCTACCATACCAATATGGCAGAGGGAGCATACGGTGTATCAAATGGCCCTGTAACGCCTACTTTGCGAAAACGTTCTGGGGTCTTACCAAGAGGGCTCGGGTAGGTACGTGTCCTCCCATCGGGCAGGTACATGCAGCGGTGTCCGCAGCCCAACCCCGACCGAGTAGGTACCTCGATTGGAGAAACCTATTCTTCAACTTCGCTCTGAACTTCTCTTTACAGACATACGTGGCGACAATAATGGCTTTACTTGCCAAGTAGAAACATGCCAACTTGTCTTTTGGACAGCGCATTGGGTGGAGGATGCGGCGGGGAAATCCGATCTCCAAAAGGGGGGGCAAGTCCGGCAGCCCGCGCGGCCGCCCAGAGGTCGTTTTCTAGCTTGGTCCCACATCGAAAGCCAAAAACTTCCAATGCAGTGCAGACACCTCCCTCGGCCGTTGGGCAAACATGCAACTTGAACACGACTGCGAATTTGCACTTTGAGGGCAGGTTCACCTGGTATCCCTTGCTCCACGCAACGTAGTTGGAATGCTTAATCTGGCTCAAGTAATGAGCCGCCCCGTGTTTCAGATGGCCAGCGCCCAGAGCCTTGCGATAGATGAGCCCCAATTTTGTGTTGGCCGGTCGGTGTGGTCGAATCTGGAACTTATCCCTCCGCCGTTAAGTCATGGGCGGATACAACTATTAATGGCGGCCCCACCCCGTGTCCCTCGCACCTCCCGCGCGTCCTACATCCCATTTAGATCATGATTCTCAATATGCCTCTTTTGGACTGTGTTTTCCATTGCTGGCCGCGATGCACGCGGCGAAAGCCAAAGTTGCTGCCCTCGTTCTCACAGCCATCGTTCACCACAGACCACCCAGACTACACCGAGCCACTGCCGCCCCCAATGCCAGCACGCGTCATACTCACGGAAACAAGCAAAGTTCCAGCCGTCAACGTCAACGAGACTGATATGCATTGCGTGCTCGGTGCCATATTTGGAAGGAGAGGTTACGAAGTGGCTCTCAATAGGGATATTTACCGGATTACCGCGCACCGCAAGTTGACACAAGTGAGTAGAAAGGTCCAGACCTCGGAAACTACGTGAAGCTATTCCTGACAATTTGGTTCACAGCAAGAAAGGAGGAAATTTGGTGGGTGAGGGCATTGTATCGATGGGGAACAAGGGGGGGGACGGAAGAGAGCACAGTGGGGAAAGTGGGCAAATCTGGGTTGCAGGATCAGCTGGCCGGGGGGTCGCATCTGGCCTTTGGGGGCTGCAGGCGCACGCACACACACCGATGCGCTGTGGCCAATAAGCGCCGTGCCCAGTACACCCTGTATCTTTTGGTGGCTTGAAGCTGCATCGAGACGTCCCAGTCTGGGCAGATACGCGCTGGGAAAATTGGTGGCTCATTGCGCAGAGAGCCTTGTGAGGGCGATGGCACACCCAGTTCGATGAAAGCGAGACACAGAGTGAAATATTTAATCAAATGGCCCACCATTCCAACGCCAGGAAGCTGAACCCACTCAGGTATGCACCGCCGTGAATTGTCGATCATGAAGTCTATCAAAGTCAAAGCCAAAACGGCATGGCAGAAGCTGGTTGCCATTGGGAGAGTGAGTACTAGTAATCCCTACCTTGAGACATATTTCAAACATTTCTGACGCATGCCGCAGCGAATAAGCAATCCAAATGGGGGCCACGTACCGGGGGCGCCTGCACCTGTGGATCCAGTCGGCACTGGAGATCCCATCATGGATGCGATACAGGGTAACGAAATCCAGGTTTGGGGACTAGAAAATGCCCCTCCTCCAAAAGCCACCCTGAAGACCTGCAATGACGGAGGCATCGAGGCCCTATTCGAAGCCAGTGATGAAGTCGCCCGAGGGGAGGTGTCGACAGAACCGGCCGTTTTCTCAGCTGGGGCCCAGTTCGCACACGAAGAATCTTTCAGCCAGCCAAGTACCATCAGAGAATTGGACACCGAGGAGGTCGGCCCGGAGGAGGCTGGAAAGCAGAAGCTGAAACAGATGGACGAAGAACTCCGACAAAAATCGCTTGAGCCTTTCGAAGGACCCGGGTTCTACATCCCCATCAACTCGCTGCACTCGGTCATGACCCGCGATGCCATCAGGATAGTCCTCCCCTACATCGCCAAGAATGTCCGGCCAGATTCGCTCTTCGACCAGCTAGCCCAAGATATCTACGGCCGCAAGGAGGAAAACCAGAGAACGGCGAAGTCGTATCGAAAGATCCTGGCAGTATTGGTGCTGATTGGGAAAGCGGACACCATTGTCGATTTCGTCCGAGCCGGCGTCACGGATGCTCAGCTTCCCCTGAAGAAACTGGGATACGTTCGACCATTTCAGCTTGCTATTTCCGACAGTGAAGAGCCACTACGACTGTTTCGAAAGTGGGAACACAGAGACATTGAAGAGTTTGAGAGCAAACAATGGGAGACACTGGCTCCTTTCTTCTCGACAGAGGCAAAGGGGAAAGACAGGGTTCGGTACAAGCTGTCATGGCGGCATCCGCTTCCCTTTAAGATCATTCCCGACGGCACCGATATAAGCGCCGGGCGCAGTAGGACCACGAGTGGGGGTACTTCGGGGAGTGAAGCCTCATCACCCGACTCGATGCAAGGGGGCCACGGCAAGGTGTGGAAGGTGGAAATACACGAAGCGCACCATAGCCTGCAGTCGTATAGAGTGAGACACCTTCTCCTTTCTTTCTCCAATCAACATTGCAGCGCTGACCAAATACAGGGCAACGAGGAAAACCCCCAGCTGGCAATCAAGCGACTCTTGGTTGCAGACAAAGAAGATTTCAAGAACGAAGTCGACATTCTCACGAGACTCAACAAGTGCAACGACCCTCACCTGGTAAAACTCCTTCTTACCATGGAGATTTCAGGCCGTTTCGGGAAGGACAGCAACTTCTTCCTGATTTTCCCCCTTGCGGACGGCAATCTGCGGCAGTTCTGGCAGCGTAACTTTCCCCACCAACAGGGGACTAACACGGCCACATATCCCCGCTGGGTTGCCAATCAGTTTCACGGGCTAGCGCGAGCACTTTGCAAGTTGCATGACCTGCACGAGCGCGAAGTCGTCAGCTTGAACGAGGAAGAAGACGACAAGAAGAGCAGCGCTGGCGATCCGTTCTATGGCATCCACGGCGACATCAAGCCGGAGAACTTACTCTGGTACAAGGAGTGGGTTGGACCAGGCGGTGCTCATGCGCTCGGAAACGAAAACGCTACGGAGGTCAATCCGGGTACACCGGACAGCAAAGACCCGTTTGGCGTTCTTCAGCTAGCCGACTTCGGCATCAGCAGGCTGCACCACACCGAGACGAGGTCAAATACTAACATGCGGCGGTCGACGAAGACGTATGCACCTCCAGAGGTCGAATGGGCTATCGGAGACTGCTCTCGGTCCTTCGATATCTGGGGCCTCGGTTGTGTGTTCTTGGAGTTTGTCTGCTGGCTGGTCCAGAGCGGCCCCGAGAAGACTAACCCTGTCGACATCTTTCACGACGCGCGGTACCTTGAAAAGGATGGCCGGAAAACCAACACGAGCTTGGAGGGCACCATTCAAGATACATTTTATCATGTGGTCAGGAAGAAGCACACTACGACATTTGAAGTCAACCCCGCGGTCGAGAAGGTAAGATAAGTTGGTATAAGGTAAAATTGACAACCGAAGAATTGCTAACCTCTTGTTTCAGCTGATCAACACACTAAGAGAAGGGGCATCTGCATTCGTCAACGACATCCTAAACATCATTCTGTACGACATGTTAGTCGTGGAACCAAGGAAAACATCACTGAAGCCAGGGGTTAAGCCCCACGACAAATCATCCTCGGACGGCAAGCGGCGCATCACCTGCCCCAAGCTAGCCAAGAAACTCAACATTATGGTTTGGAAAGGGCGGGACAACGACGACTACTTCACGAAGCCAGGCATGGGATCGTCTGGCACGACCCCCAAGACCGTGCCACAGACAGTCACGATCCCCGAGTCAGCCATCGAACTAGTAAAGAGGCGCTCGATGACTCGATCATTTTCCATTGAGAAGAACAAGGAGAACGACGCCAAAGGAGAACAACAACCTCGGACCTCAACCATTCATGAGGTCGCAAGTCGGTAATGAAGGGAGATGAGCGCGATCCTCGACATGTTGGTAATGTCAGGTCTGCTGGGAGGTCCCCGCATAGTAATTATTTCCAGGAACCGTGTAATGAGGATACACGTTCTGGTCCTCGCTCAATGAGCGGAGCTCGTCCTAGGTTGAGCCATGTTAGTAGTAATGAACCTGTGCTGCATGTGGCCGTTTCAATGTTTGAGTACAGACCTTCGTCAGCTTTTTGACCGCGTAGAGAATCAGTCTGTCGTTTGACATCTGCATCACTGTCAGGCCACAACGCCCCAAGTGTGGACATGCTGTTGAATACCTCAAGCTGGAAATTTTTCTCGCTCTTGTAGATTGCCAACAGCCGCGTCATCAGATCATCCGTGTCAAGATACGCGCATCGGAGTGGCAAAGCTGGCTGTTTCTTCAGCTTGGACGGAGCCATGTCATTGGAAACGATCGACGCCAAACTCAAAAGATCGAGCGTTTTGGTGGTGGCGATGCTGGATCGACCGAGGGTGGATGCCTGTGTGGACACCCCAGGCACCAGACCTTGCTCGAACCTCACTTATTTACACGGCTCCCTCCGCCCCGGATGCGCGCAGAGCCTCAAGGACCCCCGGCATCCACCACATTTCCTGATAACGACATGGGCACTGGCGCAACATCAAGCCCTCCGATGGGCCGCATTGCGCCCAATGTTGCAGTTTCTTGCAGTTTCTTGCAGTTTCTTGCAGTGAAGACGACGCCACCAGCGGCAGACGCGGGAGCGACCAATAATGTGATTGGAGGACCCATGCAACCTGCACTGCCAGCATGGATGTGTCACCCGACCAGTAAAGCAGTGCCGGGCAAAGGCTTGGCGTTGTTTTGGATGGTACTTCACTCCAAGCGTCTCCAGGAGGCATCCGGCAGCCTTGTTCCTCCGTACTACCACCGCGGGAGGGTGTCGAAGGGTAAACAAGCCAGGGAAACCCTATTTCTGCGCAACGCTCACTTGGTATTATCCTCCAGTGACCACCTATCAACCATAATTTGTTGCTAAACGCCCTTGATCATGGATAACCTCTGGAGGACCTCCGCATGGAACTGGGGCGAAGAAAACAAGGACGACAGGGTGCCACTCTTCCGCTGCCACCCCGGTCGAGAGGCATGTGTTGTTCAGATAACCAGGAAGACGGGATCTCCCACACCGGATTTCGATCAGAGTATCCATTCTCGGTCCATCGAGACTCAGGAGGAATGGGACAAATGGCTGGATGAGGTATGTCAAATCCGCCTGGATGTTTCCACTGGTAGTCATCCTTGATCTCTCCTACAAATCCATAAATCACAAAGAAATCAGCTGGGCAGCATTGATTGCTTTGTTCATTGCTGATGAAAACCAGATTCCACAGCCACACTCAGACAATATCGAAGGGTCTCTAAGCTTAGTGTAAGTCCTCCGGCCAGGGCAAAGGTCCCCACTTAGCAATAAGCCATGAAGCTACGGTTTTGGCAACCGTAAGTACTAATACCAACGGGGCGTAGAGTTTGCCGCCGTCACCCAGACACCAAGACAGCCGGCGGGACACTGCGCAACCCCCTAAATCTCACCCATGTCCCAGTGCCCGGAGGACGCGTATTCAGACGTCTAATCGAAACATTCCACATCCACCAAGCCACCCAAACCATCATGAACCGCGGCTGGCCGATCATCCTCCGAAGCGAAGACCTCTCCGGCCCGGACCGCAAGATCTGTACTTCCCCCTTTCTCTCCACCCATTTCTCCCCCAAGATCACTAACCCCCCTCCCCTCCCCCAGATTACAACCTCCGCACAACCAACACCCTCGAAAACGACACCGCCCTCTCCCTCACCACCATCCCCTCCAAATCCCTCACCTACGCCATCTTCTTCGGCTATACCCCCCTGCAAATCACCACCGTCCTCTCCCGCCTCTCCCTCTCATCGCACGCCGCGCTCGAGCCCTTCACGCTCATCAACGCCTTCATCCAGCTCGAGAAAGTCCACCGCTTCGAGCAAGTCGAGCGCCACGCCGACGAGATGACCGACCTGATCAAGAACTTCCAGATCGACGCCGCGGCCGCTGCTACGTCCGCGCGGGTGCAGGACCCGGTGCCGGAGGATGATCCGCGGGATTTGGTGGGGCTGGCGGCGAAGATGACGATGGTGAGGAACGGGCTGGTGAGTTGGGCGAAGGAGCTGGAGAGGTTTAGGGCGAGGGTAGGCGGGGAGTTTGGGAGGGAGATGGTTTTGCGGGTGGCGGCGGCGCAGCATGGAGGGGGTGGGGAGGGGGAGGTGAGGATGCCGTTGTTGGATGCGGGGGAGTATTTGGATCGGACGGTGGATGAGTATGCGGCGATGGTGAGGAGGTGTGAGGGGATGTTGGAGCAGGTTTCGATGACCTTTCAGATGGTGAGTTTGATGGTCCCTGGTGGAGGTGGGGGTGTACGGTATGGGCTTGGCTAATGTGGGTTGGATGGTAGGAGACGTCGAGTATTGCCCGCCAAGAGGTCAACAAGATGAAGGCGTTGGCGATCTTGACGATGGTGTTCCTGCCGGCGACTTTTGTTGCGGTGAGTCTCCCTCCTTTTTAGCTCGCTCGGATTGAAGTTGCAGTCTTGCTGATAACCGGACTTACAGACGTTCATGTCTATGGGCTTGTTCAACTGGCACGCTACAGGCGACGAGAAGATCTTGGCCCCTTTGTGGTGGATCTATTTTGCTGTTGCGGGTGGACTGACGGCTCTTGTTTTCATTGTTTACCTGTTCTGGTCGCGACTAGCTGATGCCTGGTCTCTCAGGGGGGAGAAATCAGATCGACACATTGTTTGAGTGGTGCTTTGAGTGGCCTGGAGGCGGTTTCGAAGTAGCAAGTAGCTGGAGGAGTGCAGTTCCATCTCTACATAATTTTCTCAAACAGGGGTTGATATGTTTTGTCCGAATGCTCCAGCTAAAAGAAAGGTTCCCCTTCCTGATCCCGAAGCACATCTACGTGGTGAGTGATGAGGGGATACAGCGCTCGGCCAATGTTGTGATTCGAGCCGCTCTTGAGATGATGGATGGGGTGGACGAGGCCTTGAAAGATCATCGGGGTTTCAGGCAGTACTTCTTTAAAGGTCGATATCGGAACCCCTAGCAAATTTGCTCGGGTTTTATGCTTGTGAAGGTTGAACGCGTGGTTGGTTGGGGAATGCCTGTAACATGTCTCACACAAGATATCAACGCAGTCACCTGGCGGCGCCTCAGCCGCAACGCCTCCTCCCCCGCCGGCCCGAAGACGTGCAAGACGGGGGATTAGGATCTACATTCCCCCTTCCAGAAACTGCATTCCTTCGATTCTGTAGTCCTTTTTTTACGCTTCCTCCCCATATCATAACTCAAATACTCTCTCCCCTCCCCTCCCGTTTTGACCTCGTCCATTTCCAACTGCTCACCCCCACTAACATCCCGACGATTCAGCAAACCACCACTATTATCGTACCGTTGGGCTAAGAGGGGGTGCGAGAGCCGCCAGAAATGCCTGAAGAGCCCATTCTCACCGCAACTGGAGGAGGTGGGACAGGAAACGAGAATCAAGCGGGCCAGACCGAGACACCCCCAGTTGACAACATTCGCGCCAGGCTGGTGATTGTTTATACAGATGTGGTATTGCTGTTCATCGCAGTGATGGGCTCTCAAGCGATGTTGAAGTACGTTCGGTTTGCCAAAGGGAGTGAGTTGTGGTGGAGATGTAAGACCCTCTTGCACCCACCCTCACAACATAAAGCTCAACGTGATTTGCATTCATAGACAGGACGCGATCCCAAATACCACGTGCCGCGCGACATCCATTTCACCCAACTTGATGAAGAGTGCGCTATCGAGTAGAAGGACTGACACTGTTTAGCTGGCCATTTGGCAGAACATGAGTGCTATGTTCAGCACCTATCTACCCTTCAAAACCCAAGTAAAGGGCGAGATAAAGTAAACCCACGTCCTAAGTGCCACATACCCAGGTCCCCATCTGTACCGTCACCTCACCAAACACTCTCATCGTCGCCCTTCTAGACACTGCCTTATCCTGCGTGATGTACTGCTGTCTTAGCCGACGCAGAATTCCGCGGCCTGTGAATGGTCTCGAAATAAGTTTCTCCTATCCTTCTCCTCTGTCTACCCAAATCATGAATGCAGTACACCAGAGACGGGATATGGCAAGCATTCTACCATGTAATGTCAATACAGATATAGTCACTACCATATTACTTGACGCTTCATTGGGGTTCTGGGGGGCCGTTGAATCCTGGTTGGGCATTCCTTGATACCAAACAACTCTACCATATTGTGCCATCGGGTGGAGTTGTCAGGGTGGTTATCTAGGCGGTCTGGAGGTTTTTCATGCCGAAACTTGAAGCCCTGGTGTTAAATGGGTAATAGATAGAAGTGGGAGTGAAGAAGTCATTTTATAGTTCGCATATGTCCCAATCTCTCACTAACAAATTGTCTAGGTGTTTACATGGTAGCCACTATCTATTAGGGCCCTTCGAAATGCAGGGAAGCCCTTTCAGAATGGCAGATGTTCCTATATATAAAAGATTGTGGGTAGCGTTGGCGGTCAGAAGGTAGGTATTATTCACACTGGATGCACTGAAGGAGGCCATTTCTTTCCGCTCAAGGCGTCACAATCCCACCCTATGTAACCTACCTAGGCTTGTGGAGAATTCTGGTAAGTACAGTCCCTCCCAACTACAAACGGCGGCGATGAAGAAACAAAGACTACAAGAACAGCCGCGTATGCCGCTGTTGCCGCAAATACCTCGGCCCTCCTGGCGTTCGTCAGAACAGCCACGCTGGCTGCGAGGAGGGCCATAAACATCCCGATCAGCCCCAGTTGGCTATCCCGGTTCTCTATCATTCGTAGAGCCACTATCGCACCAAGCAGTAGAACGGCTGTAGCCAGCATGCTAATAACGGTAGCCACCCAAGTGACATGGATTTCCTTGTAGTGTTCCGTGCTGGATGTGAGATTCGTCGTCCCAAACATCCAGTGGTTCTGGAGAAATATAGACAACATGTCTTTGTCGGCAGGCTGGCGGAGGGCGACGAGATCTTTTCGATTCTCTTGGTCAAGCTTCCATTCCAGGTAAGCCAGCTTTGACTCCAAATGAAGCAAATTCCGGGCGCTGAGCCGGTCAAATGTGCGGAAAATAAAACCTTCGTAGTCGGGATTCATGGCAAGCCTACGAGCTAAGGCTGGAAACCCCGTCCCTTCGGATATGTTCTCAATGTCCATTGTTGGCTGCCCGGCGCTGTAATTTTCGGTTAATGATCAGTACATTCCTACGGCAGTTGGACCAAAATTTGAGAAAGCAATGTGGTGATTTGAACCAAGCAACGACAGCAGGTTATGGCAATCTTACGTAATGGTCAACGTGCCACGTTGATGTTACACTGCATTTGGTGCGTTGGCTGTGAGGTGGCTGTGCTGCAAACGAGTCCAATTTCTTTGAGAAAGCGCCGCCAGCGCATTCTCGTTCCTCTTGTCATCAAAATATCGCCTTCATTTTGGACTCCACTACTGTGACTCAGCAGATTCCTCCATTTCCGCCTGCTTTCTATTAGACCATCTGCTCTCCTTTCCAACTCATAAACATAGGTACATGTACCTATCGAAATTGGGGGGCATGTCGTCGACTCGGACTGTGTCTCGGCCTCATCAACCGATCAATTCGAGCCACTTGGATTTCCTCGTCGGCCAGAATCTCAGTCCACCTTCATTACTATCGAAACGAAAGGATGCAATTATCGCCAAATCAATGGCCGTGATTAAACAGCACATTGACCAATGGCTTGACTCGGAACGTTCCCACATGATACCCCGTGCGAATCAAAAGCGCAAACGGGACGAAGACGATGAGGTGATTCAAAACAATGAGGACAACTATACGTAAGCTTTGGCATTGCTTCCATGAGACCTGTATGTGGTGATGCAAGGTCGCGCTGACCGGGAAAACGTGAGCTATGCAGACAACCCAATCCCCCCTGAATACCATTCTCGCAATGCAATTGGATACCCGAACTCAAATGGACAACCCACAAGCACCAGAAGGCGGACAACAACAAGGAAGCTAGCAGAGAACGACATTGTTGGGGGCACGTGGTTCGAAGCCCCGGGAACCTTCAACGGAATTCCAGTTGATGCAGTGCCGGACTCAGGCTCTTTGATCAACGCCATCTCCGAGGACTTTGCTAGACGGCACAACTTCAACATTATCCCTGGCGATAGCTCCATCGGTCTTATTGGGAAGAGAAAGGCCGAAATACTCGGACGCGTTGTTGGCAATTTCCAGTTTAAAGGCGAGAAGCAAGTATATCGCCGTGAGTTCCATGTCCTACGGAAATGCCTACCCGAGCTCGTGTTGGGAGATGCGTTCCTGAAAGAGACAAAAACCAGGGCTCTAGCCAGCGGCAGAATCACGACGCGCATTCGGCCTATGTTGTGGAGCGGGAACCGGTTCTGTTGCTGAACGAGTCTCCCCAGGATCATGTCCGCTGCACCCTTAACGGTGTCGCGACCTCAGCTTTCCCGCATACCGGCTCTGAGCTGATGATGGTCTCTAACGACTTTGCACGGCGTAACGGATTCGGAATTCACCACGAGGAACAGTATAGAAAGGAACTCACTCTGATTGACGGCTCAACTATCTGGACCGATGGCATAGTGTTAAACGCCAAGCTGGAGTTCGACATCCCACCAGACGCGCTACCATCAATGGAATACGATGAGTATCTTGACTTTGTGGCTGGAATGACTTCGCCTGAAGACGGGAATGGTCGAGCGAAGAAGACGGCCTTCATCTGCGATCTTCACGTCATCGAGGATCTACCTTGCGATACCATCCTGAGCGGCGGTTTTGTTTTTCAACACCAAGTGTTTGACAGATTTGAGACGCTATTCTGCACCACCCAAACTTCGGCGGCATTGCCAAAAACTAGCCAATCGCCCATCTACCGGCTTCTATTTGTACGGGAGCGTCGGACACTGCTATCTTGGTTCCCCTGGCGCACTCGGACGCAACTGCTGCCGGACGAAAATACAAGCAGTGAGTGGATCATCATTCTCAATATGTGGAACGTTTTGACTGAGGAACGAGGGGCTCAGGAGCAGCGGAAGTGCAGTTGCAAGGTGACTTGATTTGGTAGAAAAGGGGAGTGCGAAGCACTCCCCAGTTATATACAAATGGAAGCTCCCTGTGTGTGGGGAGAGCACATGATCCAAGGCCCCTGCGCTCCAGCCAAGCCTGGAGCGGTAAGGCGCCTGCGCGCCTGAGCGCCAAGAACTGCCGCTGCAGTTCGACACAATACCATGATAAAAGCATGCTACTAACACCAAATGTTCAGTCCCCCTACAGCGGCCAGGGATACCGTGGGGGACAAGATGGAGAATTGAAGAAGGCAGAAGAAATAAAGTTGACTTGTAGCTTTCGCAACTCCCAGAGCCCCCAAAACAACTTGAACAATCCAGGGAAGATAACAGACGGGTGTTATGGGACAGGGAGGATCCTCGGCCTCCTCGAAATAATGTGTGATGCCGCTGGAGCGGTTGGTCATGGAGATTTGGATGGCATGGGTTGATATGGCAATGGGTATCCGTACGAGGTACCCTTTTGGGTAGATCGGCAGCGCCATAATTAGGGTAGTAACGATGTTCATGCTTACAAAGTACAAGGGCCTTTCTCGGCACGATGTGACACTTGGTAAGCAATCCGGACCAGCTTTTGCAAATGGGGTTCTATGTAAGATATCCACTTCGCAATGATGTACTTTGTAGGTACTAGCTGCTGGTAAGTCTACGATTGTCGCCTTGAAATAAATGTTCAACAGCTGCGGCTTCACACACTAACTAAAACAAAACACAACAATATTATAGCCTCCCGCCATAGTGAATATTTGGAACTGCTGGCGGGGAAAACACGCGCGGCAAGAGAGCGGGGTGAAATACATATGAATGTAAGCCTCACGGGCGAATTGCCGCGGGTGGCACAACGACCGTAGAGTAATATCAGGGGTTCATCAGGGGCGCGGTGCATACGGTGCAACCACCTCGAATCAATGTGGGAAATGATTGTAAATCCTGTCACTGGCTGGCTATACGCATTGCAAGACCGACTGGTGCGAACCCCAACACTTAAAAATCCCAATGCTTCAACATGCTAGCGTTTTCAGCATAAATTCGCTTCTCCTCTTTGACCTTGAGTAGCTGCGGTGTTTCGAGGTTTGCGTTTGTTTATTTTTGTACTTTTAAGGGCCTAGAAGAGAGATACCTAGGTACGTATATATGGATGTTAGAACGGATGAAAATGGGCCAGAGATTCATAAAAAGACCCGGTGTCTAATAAACAACCAGTAGTGGTGCTAGAAATGCTAAAACCGCCAAAATGGCGTGTTCGGGGCCTTCCCCGCATTTTCCCCAAAAGTTACCGAAGGCGGTTCCATCGTCACATTGCGCGGCAGGCGAAACCAAATGGAACGAATTGATTTGCCGGCTGTGGAGTAGAGTTGTACTTCCCAATATGCTACAGCCTGGGTGTAAGCCTTTGACCTACGTGCCTCGAGTTTAGAGTGTATGCCTACCTAGCTAATTCCACGAATCACCAATATTCCTAGCTCTATTGGGGTGTCAGAATGAAAAGGTTCGATGTTGACCTAATAATACATACCATGTTCCCAAACGGTCAAGATACGAAACACGTAGGGGGGTACTATATAGTGAGGCGAATCATTCCAGCCGTGCCGCATTTTATAATTATGGGGCGCTTTGTCACCCCCTTGCAGTCAAGACTGGGCCGTCTTACTTGGTTGGTTGCTTCACTTCAGCTCCCTTCACCTGCATCCATGAAGAACCCAAAGCATGAGGTACATGATAGAAACAGTTGAATGTTGTTACCTGTATAGGAAGCTCGTATGCATACCTCAAGATGCAACATGGAGAGCACGACGCTGTTGTTAATACCAGCAGCTCGTAAGCTTGCAGCTGCAGAAGTCCCTCGAATCCAATACATAAATGCCAACGTCCTCCTCCAATTCTGTAAAAATCATCAAGTCTGCCAGAGCTACTTCTCACACCAATAAAGACACCTCAATCACACGACAAGACTCAGACCCCGTTGCCCATCATGAAGCTCCCAATACTCGCCCTCTTCATCACCCTATCGTCAGCCACCACTACGGCCCCTGGTATTCTCCCCCCTCTCCCTCTCACCCTTGCCCACCATCTTTATCTAACAATCCCCCAGTTCCCGCTGAACTCGGCAACAACCCCGGCGCGATTGCTGAGTACAACCGCATCATCGGCCTCGCTGAGGCTGCCCGCGCCTCCAAGGGAAACGAAACCGACCTCCTCGACAAGCGCGGTTGCGGACTCGACCCCTGCTGTCCGGACGGGTCGTTGACATGCGTCGACGATTTTTGCAGTTTCGGGGATGGATTGAATTTCTTTGGGTGTTTGCTTGGTATGTTTTCTCTTTTATCTGTTTGTCTCCGTTGGGGGGTTTTGTTCTGGGAAGGGAAGCTGATTTGTGAGGGGTGGTAGGTTGCTGTGTGGCTTGTAATGACCATACGAGGTATTGCAATGGGAAGAAGCCTACCTAGAAGGGAATCTAGGATGCTCACCTGGATGGCGTCAACTTCGAATTTTTGGGTTGAGATGGATTTAAGGTTCAATGTTTGCGTGGTAGCTTGGAAAGGGGGACATGAGGGGTTCTCCAAAACACCACAAGAATATAGATGGGTACATTGTCTCGAGTTTCTGTCCGGACATTGAAAGCCTGGCAACTTCAACTAGTACATCGTCCTCCCATTTAGACCCTTCACGCCCAGATACATCTCGATATATCTACTTCTTCCTCCCCCAGGCCTTCCTCGTCGCATCAGCAGCCAACCCACACCCTTGCTCTTTTGGTGCCTTGCCGAAGAATGATCGAAGCCGTTGGCCGCACTTTGTCCCAAAACCCACCCCCAGTTTCTGTCCACTTTCAGCAGCCGTTGGATGAAGGGCCGGAGGTGCCATTGTTTGGGAGACCATTGCGGGCCCGATGAGCAGGCTAGTGGCGGCGGGTTGGAAATATGTAGACCTCGCTGGAGCTGCTTGTCCGGGCACCGAACTTGAAGAAATCGTAGGTGCCACTCGTTGAGGGACCGTTGCGGGCATGAAAGCATGGATAGGTGCCGACTGGGCATAGGTGGATGGTGTTGGAGCCGGTATTCTCCGGCACACTGCTGGGGCTCCAGCTATTGTTACGTTTGTTGGCACGGACGAAGTGACGCTGCCCTGAGCGGCCACATTCGGTCCTGCTGCTGTATAGTGATACCACAGGGGCTGCGTGGGGTCCTGGTACTGGTACTGGTACTGGTACCCGGGCTGGGACTGTAGTTGGGTCTGAAGCGGGGGCTGGGACTGATACTGGGGCTGGGACTGGTGCTGGTACTGACTCGAGGGTGTGTGGTATTGGTACTGGTATCCGGCTTGGGGCTGCTGCTGAATCTGGGGCTGAGACTGAGGCTGAGACTGATAGTGAGCGCGGGACTGTTGTCGGGGCTGGGACTGTGTTCAATTGTTGTTAGTACCGGGACTAGATAGGTAGGTGTGGGATTGAGTGAAGCTAGCCCTTCGCCCACCAGTGCTCACGGCGAAATCAAAATCAAACCTCACACCTGAAGTCCGTGTCTGACTAATTCCGCGACCGGCCAGAGCATTAGAAACAAAGCTTCCAGTCTTTGCGCCGAAATTAGATCCGTTGTGCCCGAAGACGCTCTCGAAGAAGTCGGCACGCTGTGGAGAGAAATTGGCGGTCCGGGAAGTGTTAGTCGCGCCGCTAGGCCTCCCAGTGCTGGAGCGCGCAGCCCCCTGACGTCTACCATTCCCAGCGTTGGAGCGCGAGGCCCCTTGACGTCTACCATCCGCAAGCTCCTTTTCGATTCTGTCCTGCTCACGTATCGCCGCAGAGCCCATTTCCAATACCTTGCCCCTAATCCTCCAGCCAGGGGTGTTTTTCATGGGCGGGTAAAAGTCGTAAACTCTCTCGGCGGCGCATTTCCTGACGATAGGTCTCTCCAAATATCGGTAGTAATTCGTACATGCCTGGTTCCGGCACCAGAGCGAGCTCTTGGTAGATTGCTCGGACTGGTCGAAGGAGCTGGGCGCGAGAGCCTCTAACCACGAGTAGTCGACTGTGCGCCATTTTTGATGGAACGTCGCAGCGCAAATAATTGATCGTTTGTACGACACTTCTAGGCAGTTGGATATCGACGGACAGGAGCCAAAGGTTACAGTCCATCCAGCCTCTGCTCCGAAGGCAAAGCTCAAGAGTGTTGATGTGCCATGCGCACCGGTCTTACCCCTTTGTATCTCGTTCAAGGGCGTGTTGCCGCTAGCTTCCAGTAGTGTCAGCGGGAGAAGCTGCCGGCTTGGGTCGTTTCTGCAACATTGAGTTGTGCGGCCACTGCCACTGCCTGGTATAAGAGCCCAGCGCGAATTGGCAGGATATTTGTCGCCAAAGTCCAAGCAGGAACAGTTATTTGGGTCGAAGCAACGCATCTCGGGAAGCTTTCCGGGCGCTGCCTGAGGGACGATGTACTCGCCCGCCCCTTTCCGCAACCCTCGTAGACACGTCTCCATGGTATCCGCGGACAACCGATTTTGCATGTCTGGTAGATGGAGGTGTCCGGTCCACGTCAAACAGAGGACGGTGCAGCCTCCAATCCACCGGAGGATAGCCGTTGGCCTTGCTTTTGATTCATTAATGCCGTCGTGGTAGCCTTCGACGCCATGGTCTATCGGCACATGGCTGGGATGCCGGCAGGTTTTCACCAATATCCCGTTCTCGTTCTCTGGGCCGCCCTGAACAAGCCGCTTTTGACCATCTGTCACCATCTTCCAGGTGATAACCAAATGGTCGCAAAGCCGAACATGCCCCTGATGTCCGATACAGGTTCGAACCTCTCGGTCATTCTTCCGCCTCTCCTCGGCCGAGAAGAAGACGGTCGGGTGATCAACCAAACAGGTTGTGCAGAAGAGGAATTCGATCGCCGGTTTCCTTGGACTCTCAAACAGACTTATCTGACACTGCAGGCATTGTCTATCCGTTTTGTCCTTCTGGATCAAGTAGCGAAATGTTTTGGTATACGCCTGGTTCTCAAAATCGGGACTGCCTCTGATCCACGGGAAGCGCGGGGTATCGATGAAAGGTTTACTTGGAGGGCTGTAGTGCCAACGGCGGAAGCATGGATCCGAGAAAAGACGCAAGAAAATTCGATCTGCGCGGCGTAAACACTGGAGGCTTGTCGGGTCAAGGTGTTTCATGATCTCGAGGAGAAGCTCCTCCGGAAGATCTAGAAGATGGCGCGCCATGGTTGAGTGCATTCGGTTTCAGTCGAAACCGGGATGGTTCGACTGAAAGTCTGAGTGAAGATCGAGTTTCGAGGGGAAGAAATGAGTATGGGTACACATTGGATAGGTGCCGATATTTGTGAAAAGTGTGCACAAACTTTACTTTCACCTACGGCCGTTAGAGTACACTCCCTTCAGTCGAAACCTTGTGTACCGGAAAACCTCGTGGCATCAGCGCCATGCTAACGAAGTGCACAGGTCTGCAATCACGAGACCCCCACTTGCATAAACTCAGGGAAGATATGTGATTTGGGACTGGTGTAATTTGGCTCGGAATGGTGCATGCGGATGTCGCGCCATGCAGAACTAGGAATGTATCTCTTCCTCAACTTCTGAGGCCTTCAACATGGAAACTTCCCAGCCCTCTCTCGACCTGATTTAGCCCTCACTCCGCACCCAACTGAGCTACCAGCCCACCAGCAGCAAACATGCCCATCGCCATAGCATTGACAACAGCCGGGACATATGATGCGCAGTCGCCAACAGCAAATACCCCTGACACCGTCGTCTCATAGAATGGCTGACTCGTCTTGATAACACCCATCTCGTTCATCTCCAAGCCCAGTTGCTCAACAAACGGGCCGTTGACTTGACTCTTCGGCCTGTGAACCTAAAACCATCAACCTCCGGGTCAGTCTTCTGCGCCCACACAACACAAAAAAGGGGCATCGTTCAAAACTCACCACAAACCCATGCTTCACCTCCGTCCCATCCTCAAGGCGCACCAAAACCTTCTCCGTCCCCTCCTCCACCTTCTCCAATCTTACCACCCGCCGTCCATCCACCACAACCCCCCCCTCCCCCCCCAAC
>Ga0247770_1001509_pt1 | contig 17504 bp, 11 predicted proteins | sample UWRJL136409B6_FD_179943 | JGI IMG/M metagenome (GOLD analysis project Ga0247770, IMG submission 179943) | Plant litter microbial communities from Arlington Agricultural Research Station in Wisconsin, United States - UWRJ-L136-409B-6 | ecosystem: Environmental > Terrestrial > Plant litter >... | reverse complement strand
TTAAAATTGCTGGCGTCGCTTCGTTTGTCATTACGCGACGGCCCTTCGCTACGCTACGGGGCGCTCCATTCCTCACTTTCGCTCCTGGCAATTTTGGCGTGGGGTATTAAGCTTATTTTAATAAGTATAGCGAATAAAGCGACAGAAACCTGTCCAGAGGCCAATATATCTGTTTAAAAACGTGAAATAAATATTAAAAGAATAATAATCAAGGTTAAGAAAAGTAATCTTTATAAATAAATCTTAGGTTTTATTAATCTTATTTTATAAAGTTTATAAGCTTTAATTTTTAAGGTTCACATACTTTATTTTATAAGGCTTATAAGCTTTTTTCTATACGGTTTAAAGGCTTTATTCTACAGGGTTTACAGGCTTTATTCTATAGGGCTTACAGGCTTTATTCTACAGGGTTTACAGGCTTTTATTCTACAGGGTTTACAGTTTTTATTCTATAATTTACGATTTACAGTTTTTTTTTTCACTTTCACAAATGCAATTCAAACTGGGAACCTCTTTAATTTATATTACGCTATTTACCACTATACTATTTCTATTTCTATCTGTGAAAAACTAAAGGTTTTTTTTAACTTAACTAGATGAATTAGAGTAATAATTTAATAATTATTAATGATAAGCTTACATAATCAAATGATACGTTTTAATATGCATTACATGATGTAGAATCCGATTTTTACATTGTTTTCAGGGTTAGGGTTAAGTAACGGGAGATATTCAGGTTTAAAGTGAAAAAATTATGACTTTCATAGTTACTATTTTAGTTTATAATATAGAAAAAGATAGTATTATACGTAGATTTTAAACGTAATTCTTAATCTAAAGCTCGATTTGGAATAGCTATTAAAACCAGAGAGATATTCAAGTTTATGTTAATGCTATTATTATTATTTAAGTTTAAACAGTCATATCTTTGTTATTATAAGCCGTATAGTAAAAAGAATTTCAGCTCTGTATTCTACGTAATAAATTGTATAGGAAACGTAATTATTACTTCTTGTTATACTACTTATTGACAGTTCATTATTATAGTAACTATTATTATCTAACTTTAAACATTAATATATTTCTCAATTTAAGCATTATGGTAAAACTGATTCCAGTTCTGAATTCGACGTAATAAGTTATATAATAAACGGAAGTAATAGAACTTATTATATTACTTATTAACCAGTTATTATTTCAATAATTATTATTATTAGACTTTAAACAGTAATATCTTTCTTATTATAAGCTTTATAGTAAAACGAATTCCATTTCTGAATTCTAGGTAAAAATCTACATATAAAACCACCTTCTTTGATTAGATTTAGCCTTTTTTTTATTTCCAAATACCCATTTGTTTAATTTTTTTAAACGCTAATAACTCCTGAACCATAACCCTAACCCTGAATCTGACTTCAGATTTGAAATCCTGGTCACGTGACGTATCTGAAAACATATCGTATCACGTGATTTGGGGCCCGAGTAGGGGCCCGAGCGGAGAGTCCCGAGCAGACCCACTTTTGATAATGAACCGACCAGTCCTAGGTCGAGTTGAATTTCCTTATCAGTTTTGACTGAATTTCCCATAGTAATTTTTTTTTGGACCACCCTTACAACAAATTGTCCTCCGGACAGGATAAGGGTAGAAATAGAGGCGGTATATTACAGAGTCTTTTACACCCTGATAAAAAGCTTTAGTAATAATAGTAAGTGAAAAGTTACTGTAGTTATTTTCTTCCGTGTGTATTACCCGCCGGATTTAGCGGTTTCCTATCTTGGAAATCTTTACAATTCTAGTACTTCAGGTTATGTCACACGCTGAACGCCCTCAACACATCTGATTGGCTGCATCCATGAGGCATGGCCCCACACCGACTCATCGAGATTCGATGAGTCCGTGTGGAGAACGCCAAGGATTTAGCACACGCCGCCGACTCGTCAACGAGGTTTGGAGCATCACAGCCAATTAATCCTGTCACATCGTCATGAATGGACGACGGACTCGCGCTAGTAAGCGCCGACCGTGCTGGCAAGACCGCACTGGTCCAGATTGTAGATGTCATGGAATGTCATGGGACTTCGGTCCCAACGGCCTCAGATATTTAGATAGCCTGACATAGCCAGATTGTATTTCGAAGGGCAAGGACCTTCGAGGCCATAGTCAATTATTGTGATCCAGAATAGACTCTTACAGTGCCCTCTAGGCCACGACTCGTTCCACGCACCAAGCCACAGTAACCCTTCAGCCACCAATAGCTCGGCGGTGTCACAAAAAGTGAGCATAGACGCAAGGACAAACTGTAATCTGTGCCGGGGACGTATACAGTGCTAATTACATCAGCAAGAATCTGTCTTAAGAGAAGGTGGGAATAATTCCTAGTAGAGAGTGGGGAACGGTCCCTAGGAGCGGGTAACTCCTAAGAGGGAGATTGGGAAACGGTTCCTAGGAGATAATAGCTCTTAGGAGAGAGCGTGGGGAACGGTTCCTAGGAGCAGATGACTAACGATTCCTAGGAGATAATTACTCCTAGGAGAGATGGAAAACAGCTCTTAGGAGAGGATGACTCCTAGGAAAGAAAGTGGAGAACGATTTCCAAGAGAAGATAACTCTTAGAAAAAGTAAAGAACTCCTACATTCCATGAGTCATACTCTACTAAGAATTATTCTAAGGTAAGGTAGTTCCTATGAGAAAATGTTATTTTAGCCACCATTTTAGCAATAGAGAACGATTATAACTAAATACATGGTAGCGTTAATAATAGCTGACATTTTTCTAGTTTTACATACTGTTATTTTACAAAGTAAGTACTATAAAGTAGCGCTATATAAACAGAATTTCGCTATGCTTACATAATTTCTTCTACAGTGTAATGTACTTTATAAGCAAGTACGCTACTTTCCCCAACCTAACTATAACTATCCTTAATTACACAACCATAACGTTAGGAAAAAACAATAACTAAACCGGAAACAGATAAATCAGATAATTCTGCAGCCTCCTTACACGTACGTGCATTATAGCCAGGCTTACCACACATGCCACAACGCTAAACTTTTATAAAAGACCCCCCTGTACTGCTACTACTTTTATCGTGTTTCCTAAGCTAACTACTTACCATAGCCTTGTGATCTAATAGGTCCTGTGCCTCTTACATAGTAAGTGACCCTCTAAGCTGTACACGTGTTTTTTTAGCCCTCTGTCTCTTACTAAGTCCCTTATTAGCCTTACGTAGTGCCGAGACCTGTCACGGCCTGCTCTAAGTACACCGTAATAACCCTAGTAAAGACAGATCGTAGGCAAGGACTACTAAAGGCTGTAGGGGGTAAGAGGACTGAATGAAGGCTAGCACAACTCTTAATGTAATCACACGGTTAAGCGGGTCGAGGATCCAGAGGTTCCGATTTACTCTCTGCCTCTGCTAGAGAGTCCTCCTTATATGCCTATTGTTACACTTGTGCATAATTACCGTGGCTCAGTCTAATTAGCGTTCTGATACGCAATCGCTGTGGCTTAGCCTGTAACAGGGTGGCCAGAGGCCGACCCTCTGCGCCGGAGCGCGCTTGCGGATCAAAGGAAGCCGTGCCGCACGATTAAAGGAATCCAGCCGTGCCGTGGAGCCACAAAGGCTGAAGCAGTTGATGTGATTTTAGCGGTGATGGTGCAATAGATTTAGACAAAAGGAGGAAAGGATAGAAGAAGCCGGTGGCTGTACCTCCACTCGGAGGAAGGCTACGTTCCAATTGAAATATACACACACATCTACTGTTAGAAACACGGCACACTGGAATCTCTGGGGTGTAACTGCGTGATTGAATTGCTTGTGTTCTTTGGCTCTCTGGCAAAGCTAGAGAGCCCCTTATTATACATGAAGACGACCCTGGCCAGCTGAACTGGCATAGTATTGGATTGGTCACCTGCACGGTTGATTGGTTTAATTGACTGTATTGTTGTGTGTGTTGCCAGTCTCTGGCTCTCCAGATTACTCTGGAAATCTCTGCTTTTGAGGCGCGTGCGCACCCCCTGGCGTGGAGGTGTCAGATAGCACGGCACTCTGGATTGCCGGTGTGATTAGTGATTGCTTGTTGGTTCTCTGGCTTCGCCAGAGAGCCATTATTATAGTTGTGGCTTGTGGCAATGGTGGTGGCAATAGTGACTCACACCAGCTGAACTGACTACGTCAGCTCAGCTTCCATTGCCACACCTTCCATGGTGTTCTGGCCTCTGGCCAGAACCCCCTGAACTCCTGACACCTACCTTTGCACTATTTACCATCTTGTTCTTGAGACCCTTCTTCGATCCCCCTATCCCCTGACGCCTCCGCGTTACACAGCCTAACTAGCGTTCTAGCAGTGCCAGGCATCTAGTCAGCTCCGTTGACTAGATGTGTAAGGAAATAAGTCAGGTGGGGGCTTTTGGAACACCCCTGCCTTTGGAACAGCCCCTGGATTGAACCGTGCACAACACCACAACTTTCAATTGCGAATAATTTCGTCAATTAGATAGCTACAATGATATAGTCTTCAGCATCAGAATCGCCTGATTCTTCTCTTTCGGGATAATTAATGTCCTCCCTGCCAGCCTCTCTTTATGAGGCACGAACCTCCTCAATTCCAGCAAATTGCGTATTAGGATCGACTTGAACCCTCCTTCTCTTTCGGCCTCTTGTGCGCTCCAGACTTTTTTCTGCAGCCTCCAATTGATGTGCTGTATTGGCCAGTTGAAAAAACATGTTATCAAAGGCTTTTACAGCTTTACGAATAAAAAGCCGGTCGTTAACGGTTCGTTTCTGGCCAGCTAGAAAGACCCGCTCCTGAACACGAAAATCCTTGAGCTTTTTAAGGGTAAACCACACAGGCCGGTCCTTAGGATTCATATCCAGAATAGGGCCATAAACTTCCTAAAGGTCTGTAGAAATCTTAGAGGTTACCAGACCGACATCACTATTAGAATTCTTAATAATAAGGCCGTTACTTAAAGGCTTCCTAAAGCTAAATGGCTAAAAGCCTGTAACTTTCCAACTAGCTTTAATATTAGAATCGTTCATTTTATAAACCCTAGCTTACCGGTAGAATTTAAAAAGCCCTCTTTTCCACAACAGTGCCTTTGTTAAAGCCAGAAATAACCTTGTTATACTTAGCTCTGTAATAAGCTTTTAGAGAGTTAAATACAAATAAATCTAAAGGCTGGAGAACATATAAGGTGTAAGCTGGTAGAAAAAATAACTATACGTTATTTAAAAAAGCTAGCTATATAAATTCTTTAGTAATATAACTGCTGTGGCTATTTAAAATAAGAAGGTGTTTCTTTAAAAAGGTAATGAGCTAAATCTCTAGAAGAAAGATATTATAAAGCCAGGTAACAGCAGTATTATTATCAGAGTAACCGTTTTTAGTAATCTTCCACTTCCAGCCCTTAAATAGCCATAATTCACTTAGGTACCACAATTATTAAAGGCTTCCACCCTTAAAAATAACAACTAGGTTTAAATACCGGCTGTCAGCAGAGATACACTTAATAATTAAAGTCCAGATTCAGTCTCCTTTCTTCTTTTTCTAGATCTTCTTCCCTTCCTTAAAGCTAATAACTAAGCCATTATCTCTAATATTAAAAGTAATGCCAGTTTTATCCATATTATACCTATGTTTAGCTAGAATAGCCTTTATACCTAGAAGCTTTAAATACTTAAACTAAGGCTGAATAACAGCCTTATAAGCTCAATCAGCACGGTTTACATAGATTCTCCGAGGCTTAATAGTAAAAATAGATGGATTTCTAGCTAAAAACCAGCTAGTCCAGCGTTTTCCAAGGGTCTTATCGTCTTTAAGCATTCTCTTAGCTAGTTTCCAAATTTGGGTATAGGTTGGAGGGTAGCTAAGCAACCCCTAGAATAAAATCCATTCGGTCAAACACTTTTCTATAGCCGGAGAGAGCTTTTGATTGATAATTTAGGCCTTAGAGGCTGGCGTGGAGCCGTGAATCCGATTAAAAAGAGTAGTAGGGGATATACTATGGTTCTTAGCATGGCTGCAGAGTACATTAGTTTTTACATACTCCGCCAGCGCATTCTGTAAATCAAGCTCTTTATATCGCTTCATTGTTTAATTTTGAATCGAATGAAAAAAGAAGTAAAAGGATTGGAGCAGAATTGGTTACGTTATTAGCGATTGAAATAGGTGGTGGTGGTGAGTCAGTGATGACAAATCCTGTTCCAAACCTAGGGGTGTTCCAAAAGCAGGCCCCCTGACTTACCCTTAGCGCACTGTCAGAAAAGAAAGGGGTTCCGGCCGAAGCCTGAATGCGTAGGAGGAAAGTGTGGCTAGCCGAACTGAATAGAGTTTATGGGAGCTGAACTGACTACGTCAGTTCAGCTGGCCAGGGCCACAGTTTGCCACCACTTGCCACTACGCAGTACTATAATAGAAGCTCTCTGACGAAGCCAGAGAGCTGGAGAGACCAGAAGCAATTCAATTAAGCAGGTGCAACCTATAATTTCTAGTGTGCAAACGTTTCTGACACGCACTACATACACACACCACACACTCCTAGGCACCACACAATCTCTAGCACACCAACCACCACCACCTTGTATTTAAACCACGGTCCTCGCCCATCTCTTCGGCTTAGGCCAAGTTGAAATCTTACGCCTTTGCCAATTTTTGCTCGCTGCTATTATTGTGACCACCTTGATTAGGGGTATCTGCCTTTCCTTACACTAAGGCATGACAGAGTGAACACCTTGGGAAAATTACATCGTTCCCCATCAATTCTCGCATCGCCAATCCTCCCGCTTCACTGACTAGCGCTTGACTTCCGACGACTACGAGAGAAAGCCGACGTGAAACTGACAGTCTTCAGTCTTTTGGATATCCCCGGCAATGTGTACTGCTGCTTTTCGCCCTCTATTTCCGTCGCGTCGCGTTTTCGAGTCTGTTCACCACGGTCGAACCTCCCAAACGCCGAGTTCGTTGCTTCGATCTGTGCTGGGAACGGTGCTGAAGCCTCTGCTGTCGTAGGCTGAGTTCTTAATTCTGCACTTGAGCTTAGCTGCGAAGACGACTGGTTTAACGAGCTTCGTGAACTAGATCTGGAATCAACAGTCTTATCGGCCATTTCCATCGATTTTAGCGACAGACGCTCGCTTTTCCCGCTTGTGATAACGGCGTCCACGGTCGAATGCTCAGCGTCCGACCATAACCTAGACAACTTAGAGCGACCGAAGATTACTGCCCCGTGTTGGCAGGCATCAATGTCGACCCTTGTCGAAGATTTCGCGCTGGAGAGCAAAGCTTTGAATGGCAAACCTGCCGGGAGTAGCTCCTGAATTGGGCTCCGTCCCGTTGAGTCTTCGCTCCGCGACTCGAACGGACTGTTTTGGGATGGGTTGTGCCACAAAATTCCCCTAGACAGCGTCAGAGGCTGTGTTGCTCGATCTCCCTCGCTGTCAATGATGTCTCTCAAGTCGGCTATGCACGCTGTGAGAGAACTTGTCCCTGTCGGAACCGTGTGCCAGAAATTACCATGCGCAGAGACGGGTTTAATTAAGTCTCCAAAACCACGGCCGAAGAACGTTACCGCACGGATCGACTTGGCAAAGTTAACCCAGTGGCCTCCAGAACTTGGTATAGTCGCCACCCGGAGATAAAGGGGGTCGCGGTTCGTGACAACGTCGCGGAAGTCCCAACCCTGCAATTGATCCCGAATGCGGGGCCTCATGTTTACGCCTTTTGCAGACGCCTCACTCTGTGCTTCATGGTCGATTAGTTTTTCGAGGGTTTCGAAGATCTCCAAGATTTTGTCTTCGACGGTTGTGTACGAGGTACGGATCTTGGTCATGGTCTCGCGCCTTCCGTCTGGCCATTGCACCGTTTCGTCAACGATATCCTCCTTAAGCTTGTACAGCCGAAGTCTCCTATTGGACGGGTCCTTGAGAGCCAAAACGGCGGAGTCGTTCCGAAATCGCACCTTTGGCTCTTGGAACTCCCTGGAATCGAAGAGAAACTCGTCGCTAAACTTATCGTTCCTGCAGTGCTCGAGTGTTGACCGTAGGATGTGGAGCAACACGCTGGTCCCGTTGACTAGCCACCCACGCTTATCTTCCTCGTCCCAAAGAATAACATAACGCTGGTTGATCCACTGCAGCTTGGCGATGTAACCTTGTTTCGAAATGTGGACTGGTGTATCTTTCCTTCCAATGGAGAACTGGCACCCACCAGTGACGATCTGACCGACTGAGAAGGATACCTTCTCTAAGGTAAACTCCTTTCCAGGGATGCGAAGCATCGAACTTCGGATATCATGATTTGCAGAATCATCACCTGTAATTTGATATCAGTGGTCGACGAACAGCATTTGTTGAACATTGCTCGGCGCGCGACACTCACCAGCTAGGTACGATGCGTCCGAGCACCATCCTATCACATGCCGGGATGACCTCAGTACGCTAATGCTAGGGCGTGCCGTAACGCTGCCTGGGGCGGCGTCAAGATACGAGACTCTCTTTCCAGTAGCGTTATAGGACAGATGCCAGAGGACCACGCCCCCAACTGCTTCAACGGGAGTGAGCATCGCTGAGAATCCTTTGAGGAAGAGTTGGCCTGCGAAGTTGTGCAATTGCCTTGCATCTATCAGGTTAGCGGCCATGTCTAGCGGAACCTCCAGCCCTGTATTAGGGCGCGGACGACGCAGAATGGGAAAGCCGTGAACAACGACTGGGTTACGGAACATGCTAAACCAGCAGCGCCCTGCTGGGTTGCCTTTGTCAAGATCCGGGACGAAATCGAAGCCAATTTCGCAATGGTAAATGTCATGGACCGCCATCCCGGCTAACACGCCTCCTTGGCCGGATGACACTACACATGGTGCGTAGCAATTAATCAAGTCATCACTAGCATTGAAACGGAGAGCGGCAGAAAGCCACCCAACGATTTCTCCGATTTCTGCGATGAAGTCTGCTGTTCCTCTGGCTAGTAGTAGGAACTGCTGGGAGTCCTTATGACGCAATACCTCAATCTGTGATCTATCGGCGAGAGTCTCTATAAACAAGCCGTCAGCCATGCAATACATTCATGTGTAGATAGGAAGCTACATACTGGTCGCTCTTTCACCGGTTCGAAGTACTTCGGCAATTGCCGCCAGGACGTTAGAGCCGGTTGCAGGCCATGTTTGCTTCAGATAATCGGAGGCCGGAAGTGCTTGTGCATTATTCATCGACCCTGTGAGTGTAATCACGCGCCCCAGAATCTCGTCCGGCTTCTCTAAGACCTGATACTCATTTCGGAGAAAAGTGGCCGGGTCCCACGCCGCATGCAGCATCATTGTAAATGCCTTGGATTCCAGATGTCGACTGACGCGTCGCTCGTTCGGAAGTATTCTTAAGATGTTAGATCGGATCTTTCTCATAGCATCCGAGTCGTCCACGAAAGTGAGGGTTGCTTCGCGCACTATGCGCACTACAAGTGTCTTGTATGCTTCGGAGTCAAACACAACGCGTCGATACCCGTGCTTGTCTGGAAGGACTACCTCCTCGGCCTCTTCTTCTTCGGAGGTAGTTATAAGGTGCGGTTTGCAAATTTGCACCATCGGTTCCTCAGCCATCTGAGCACCTAGCTCGGCAAGCCATTGGATAACTCGAGACGTCGTGACATCAGTGTCGGCCCTCTCGGGATTTCGCTGTGGCTCAGAGTCTTCTTCAGCCAGTCCCAGCATCGTCTCTTTAAATTTTTGGGTCAAATCGCTACACCTTTTAGTTAATTGATCCTCTGTTAGCTACGGTCAGGGGGGACCTCTCTTACTGCCGATACTTATGCACAAAGTACATCACATCTCTCTCCGCTTTTGACGATCCCGGCTGACCGAGCCTTAGCGCGAACGCCTTCATGTGCGATGGCAGATCCTCGAATATCACCTCCAAGCTCTCGGACCCAAGCCCCACCTTTCGGACCTGCTCGACCAAGCTGTCGACAAGCTCGGACTTGTATACATCTAACTCTGCTCCGGAAATACTGCCCTCATCGGAGTACACTGTGGTAGCATCGCATGATTCGACCTCGGACGATTCAGCGGTCTCGAGGATTTCCATCCGGGATCCGAGCGTATCCTTTTGGTATCCCGATACGAGTGCAGACACGTACCCGGAGTCCATCGAGTTGCCGTGGACAGTATATACATCTGCCAGAGGTAGGGCACCGACATCTGGGAGTACTGGTAAGGATTCATGGTCTGCTTCAAGCGGTTCCGGAGTGCCATCATCCGAAGGATGCAGTACTGAATGAATGAACACGGGATCCAGATCCGGATTTACCGGGCCCTCAGGTTCAGGTGTTCTGTAAGAGATGCCCTCTGGTAATTCTTCTCTACTGAGCGAGAAGTTATTTTTAGCGTTGAATGAGCTTCTTCTGTGTCGGTCAAGCACTCTCTGCGGTATCTTGCCGTATCTGGTTTCGAACTCGGTCTCCTTCCCAGATCTGCGGCGTTCATCCTGTATCTGAAGCATAATATTCACTTCGCTGCGGCTGAAAGATTTTTTTACACCCCATTTCTGGAGCTGTGTCTCCAGCTGTCTCTTCCTGTGACAAGGAGTAAGTAGGTAAAGATGTGGCCAGCGGCATGTGGAGCGTACGTTAGAGTGACTGCATAGCGCTCCCTCATGAGACTGGTCACCTCGCTAAGACTGTGGTTTTTCTTCAGGTAAAGGTCGATGATTTGATCTTTATGAGAGTCAAATTCCAATAGCAAGCTCCTGATTTCGTTTGGACGGATTGAAGGAGGGCTTGCATGGGAGATCGGCCGCGGATACGTGGGCATCATCGTCGTCAATGTAGTGACTGATCGGTGCAATAGGGCAGAGCTAGTAGTTTCGAAAACCTCATCGAGTTCTCCCAGCAACAAACGCGCACCTGGCGAGAGAGGGGTTGCTAGAATTTTTCAAGAGGCAATCGGGTTGTGCTGCGCCACTGCAGGTTATCACAATTGGACAACGCTAGTCGCGCCACTTAGCTACCCCGCCCTGTTTTCCACAGATGGGAAATGAGCCCATGTGGTTGAGGGGTTGGTTAGAAAACGCCTGCGGTTAGTCAGGCTGTGTGGCAGATGCCTACTGGCTGGCCAAGTGGGGCGACCTCGCAGGCTAACACTTGGGCAGATGCGGGCCGACGATTAGCCCCGCATGAGGACAGTACTCACCACCATGTGCACTAGGCTGAGAGCGCAGGGACCGGGGATCCATACAACCAATCAGAGGCTTCCCTGTGCCAAGACTTATCCCCGACAACAGAGCAGGACGAGGAGGCCGAAATCCCGTCTACTGGCTTCCCGTAGATCGACATCCCCATCCTCGACGTGCATCGATGGATGCTGGCTCGAAAGCACATTCCCGCAAGCAACTTTCTCTTAAACACGGAAGCCATTTTGTGGCGCGTCTCTAGCGTGTTGGTTTCTTCAACGGTTATTTTAATGTTGCTTTTGTTAAAAAGTACAGAATAGGGGAGGTAATACTTTACTTCGTTTCCTTAACTACTTACTTTTATATACATTACTTCTCTTAAATTTCTTCTTAAAACTTAAGTAATAATATCTTAGCTTATTCTTCTATAAAGTAATCCTTTTTAATAAGCTAATATTTAAAACAGTTAGTAAAATAGACTTTATCATAAAGCTGTAAGCTAATCTTAAATATCTTATCTTTAGATTCCATTATAAGGTTTTTAACTTATAAGTCCTTTACCTTATCTATTAGTTCTTAATGTCTGTTCTTTAAATCTTAAACCCTTTATTAATATACCTATTTCTTATCTTCTTAAGGGATCATTAAGGTAACGGTCTTAAATACACTAACTTTAATATAAAGCAGTTATCTAAACTATCTTTTCTTTAAAGAAGTAAAGGTACTGATCTACTTAACGTGTTTAAAACATTCAAGGGTCTTAAGGGATATAGAAGAAAAGAGTTTTCGTTTTTCCAGCTTAATTCTTTCAGTCTGCTCCCTTTCGCTTTTTAAGGTTTACTTTACTACTTAGGTAGCTTAAAAAGCTAATTTCTTAACTCCTTTTACTATCTTAGTAAAGTTTAATTTAAGGTCCTTTTTAAACTTCTTTAGCTTTTAGGTTTACAGTATAAGGTTTTTAAAGTTTATAATTACTACTTAAAACGCTCCTTTTTAAAGTCAGTTTATAATAACCTGCATTTCTAATCGTCTTAAGTTTCTACTTTAAAGTCAGTCTGTAACGACCTACACCTCTGTAATTAACTCTTCTGGAATTCCTTTAAAGATTCAATATATTATATTTTAAAGTTCCTCTTCTTCTTCTTCTTCCTTATCTCTTAAGTTACATTCACTTATCCAAGTATAGTCTTCTTCGTTACTTATTATCTTAATATAAACGTCTCCAGAGTTAAACTTAACGTATTTTCCTTTATTTAAGATTAGCTTCTAACCGACTTATTTTAGTAAAAGACATTATTACATTATATAACCTTTCTTATTATAGTTAAAACATTAGACTTAGGATATATCCTTAGGTAATCTTTATTGTTATTACCATTATAACTTATCGTAATTAAGCTAATTCTAATAGTTTACTATACTAGTATCTATTAGATTAAGGTGAATATTATACGTAATGCTTTAATATTAGTAGTTAACGCGGAAAAGCTTTAATATATTTTTTCCATTAATTATAAAAGGAGTACCTTATTAATACTAACCTTTCTTCTTTAACTTACATTTAAACAGCTAATTATTAATAATAATAGCTTTAATAACGCATTAATTAAAGTTAAACACGTATTAATCTTTCTTATAAACCTTATCCTTAACGTTATCCTTTAAGCCTTTATAAAAGTGGAACTTTAAAGCTAACTTATATTAATTAACTTGATACTAATTATGGTTAAAAGTAGACAAGTACGTGGTTATTACAAATAGCTATACTAGCTTCTCTAAGAAGTCCTTAGCTTACTTTTACTTATCCCAGACTCTGTATATCTTAATAATTTCAGTTTTAAAGTTAACTTATCCTTTATACTTATTAAAAACTTTAATAGTAATAGTCCTTTGTTCTATAAAGATTAAGTTTAAATAATTTTTAATAATTACTGAAAATTAAAAGTTAAGATCGCTCTTAAGCTAACTTACAGTATAGAGGACCTTCCAGTCTACTGTAATAATTGCTTAAAGTTAAAAGTTACGCTTTATATAAGTAAGTTAAGTAGACAGTTTAGTACTCTTACTGGTAAACTTAAGTAATTAGCTAATCTTAAGGTTTCTAACCTGTTATTAAACGATTAACGTTTTCTTCATTATCTTAGCTATAAATACTCTGTAAGTCTGGAAAGTTTTAATAAGTTCTTCACAAGAAAGCTCTCCTTTATCTTTAATTTCTGCTCCTTTTCCTATAAAAGTAACATTAGGTATTAAAACATTATTAGAAAGATCGTTATTTCCTATCAATAGATTATAGGGAGGAAGTAATATTAACATAATGATAAGAGGAAAAAGGTATTTAAGAATTTAACAAATAGCGTTTAGAACTGTAACGTTAATATCGTATTATAACTTACACTTAATATAGGCTTTAAAAGGATTAGCGCAGGTTAAGACAGAACGTATAATAGGATATTAAAAGTTACAAGGTATTCTGAAAATAGTTTATTAAGTTAACACTCCTAAATAGGAAGTTTAATGTCACTGTAAGTCGTTATTATTATAATGTATAGAGGAGAGTTTAAATAGTAGGATATAAATAAATAATTAAATACTAACGTGAGGAACCAGAAGTCCCTTACAGCTATTGTGGTTATAATGATGTCTATCTATACTAACTAACGAAGAGGTACCTTATACCTTACTCGTAATGTTGCGAGTGCTTGTGGCACGAGCACTCTGCTCCTCGCAAGCGCTCTGCTCGCAAGGTTTCTCCTGCTCGCAATGTAAGCACGTAGCATGCTGCGAGTACCTTGCCATTAGTCGTAGGGGCTTCGGGTCTTTGCACCCCTGGCCCAGTGCGCAGTACTGTGCGTACTGTTTCCCTGCACTGTTTTTCCTGCGGGGGATCCGTCGGGCCGCGCCGGCCCAAGGGACGTCCTGTAAGGTCGTCACAAAAGGGTCCAAAGTGGTAGTTGGTGGGCTGAAATGACACTGAACGCGGATTTGCGCATATCAGCCTCAGACCCTTCGGTTGCGGTTGATAGGGGTGGGTTGTGATTGGTTGGTTGGTGTGGCCAGGGTGGTGTTGCAGGGAGGTACATTAGTGTGGCGCAAAACGAAGGGTCCGAGAAGGATTTTTGGTGTTTGTCGTTTGTCAATTTTTTGCTGTTTCATTTTTGGGTATCTGTCGATCCTGCGACGTATGGATTCCAGGGAAAACGATGTCGTCCGCCTTCCGCCAATGTACGTGACCTAGCAGCCCGTCCTGAACCTTGATAAGCTCTCTCCGGCATCATCGCGATTGGAGTCATCACTCTCTGTTTGTCAGAAGCCTGCCATCAGTGGCTATCAGGTGTCAGGGCGTTCAGCATGTGACAGACGATGCGTGTGTGCAGCGCGGCGCACACGAATTTTAGCGCCTTGGCAAAACTGTCTTGTGCTTGGGAGGACAGTGGATCGATTCTCTGCCTGCCATTCTCCGCCTGCAGCTGAACACGTCTTCCTTCGTCATCACAAACTCAACCTCATTCTCATCATATCCCTTCCTACACCCATTTCTACAAGCCAGCTACTACTTGTGGTAAAGAGATGGGCTCATCAGCGTCCAAAGAGACTTCCCGTCCTCTTACAGGACCCCAGTCATTAGGCTCCCTTCTGTGCCAAGAGTGGTGGTTCGATAGAGACCACCGAAGCTGGATCACTTTCCAGCGCGACGGCACAGGACCGGTACGTTTTTTTTCCTTCCCACCAGGGCTCATTCATCATATGCTCATCCGTCATATGCTCATCATCCGTTATCAGCTTTCCTGCGGCGAGGAGAACAACCTCTTCATCGCTGCCGAGTTCCAGTGGGAGGTGGGAAATGCCCTCGATGTTACCCTGCATCCTGACGATCCCGGCGTTCTTATCCAATGTACCTTGCAAATCACGCTCCAGAAGCAGTGCTGGGACCCGACTATTCCTCGCAGAGGCTACAAGATCAACGAGGCTGTGCTTACTGACGATGCTTTCTTGCCGAAACAATACGCACTGACGGTGGAACGCGGACGCTTTGCTACGGCCGACTACGCATACGCAGGGGTGTCACTCGCTGAGGTTCCCTCATGGGTGCCACGATTTGCCTTCCGCCTCTCGTTGAACCCGTCTCCGTATCCGCCACGGGAGCAGTGGAAGGGGTGGGCAGAGACAGCGGCAAATGCCTTGCGATTTTGGGAGTGGAAGGAATTTAGCGGTGGCCAGCTCTGAGCCGTTCCTGAAAGAACTTGCCTTCCTCTCGCTCAGCCCCAGCACGGTAGGGGATCGTCGGTGTCGAGGATTTAGTGGATGGCGCGGGACAAGGGAGGGTGCGAAAGCTGGCGCGGAGAGTGGTAGAATTCTATCGTAACCTTCCGTTGACCACACTTACGACGGGCGAACCAGCTCGAGAATCAGTGACCGAACCTGCCCGCCCGCTCACCGCCACCGAACGAAGCGATGTCATCGATGCGAAGGGACACAATTAGTTAAAGGAACACGTGGACATGCTTGCTCGTGGAGGCGCAGCTACGGGCGTCCAAAGGCGGGCAGTCAATCCCCAACCTTAAGCATCTCGCCGACATGGTCACGAGTAGACTCATGTCCGTAATGATACTTCCCACCTCAATGGCCAAAGTAGTATTCCCATTCGCTGCACTTCGAAAGGGCCCTCGGAGTCGCCGAGAATGGTCAGACACAAAGCAACAGATGGCCGCCGAGAGAGTTTTCATGGTACCATCTGCACATTCGGCTACTTGCACTACCTTACTTTGCGAAATTCTGAGCCGTGTGTGGTATAACTCTGGGGGCTACTGGGGCCACAGACTCCGCGCTAGAAATGCCGCGAGTGGCACCCTTTTTGAGCATCGTAGCCGTTTTGGCATTTGCTGTTGATGCGGGATCTGCTCGTGCCAGTGTGTGTGTGTGTGCCCCGGCTGACGGTGTGACCGTTGCCCTTACACGAAAACGGGGACTTTCAAGTCCCAGCATCGTGGCCGTCCGGGCATTTGGCGGACAGCTCTGCATCATTGCTTCATCAGCCTCTCTCTCATCTCCAAGTCTCGCTGCCCCTGGGATGTTCCTCCACCAATCTATCTCCATCACTGCTCACTGCCCCCCCGGGATATTCCTCCACCTTGCCATCTATGATCTTCATCAAGTTTCTCCTCCTAGGCGTAGTTCTTAGCAGCCGCCTTGCCCGAGCTTCACTCACCCGTCTCCGTCGGCGGAGTCAGAACGTCATCATCGGCTACAGGAGCGCCAGCAAGGTAATGGTCTTCCAAGCACTTTGTGCTAGTCTGTCATAGCTAATCTGTATTTAGAAACAAGCTGATAAGTGGAATGCTGCGGGGACCCCAACTGACGATGGCAATTGGTTCAGCACGCAGATAGGGAAAGGAGTTTATACCACTGCAATGCCTAATGGTCGGCAAGGGGGAGCCAATGACTGGTAAGTAGCTTTACCCTCCTAACGTACCATTTCCTGCTCTTACCTAGGTAATCAATAGGAAATGTGTGATTCTTGCTGATTCAGATGCGTTGGATCGCGTTTCTAAAGCCTGGGTGCCCGAGACATATGCTGGAACGAAGTTGTGGTATAACGATGATCAGATTGATAAGTATATTACTTTTCTTGAGGATAGCTGGGACCCAGCTAAGACGATCCGTTTATCTCTCCTCTCGGGCATAGGATACGACGACGTACAGCTGTTGATACCTCCAGGGTTGCTGAACATAAACGGCAGCGCGATGGGCCTTGTAGCCATCTGTAAAGCGACCTTGGCGGATCTGCCTGATATCGTTGTCAATTATGACGACTGGCAGAATAATATCAAGGGGAGTCGGACGGATCCTTGGCTAGCCTCTTAACCATTGCGGTAGGAGGCGTGGCCAGCTTGGTCGTTAGTTCCTAGCTATTTCAGCAATGCTATAAGCTGCCACCTGTATTGTTGTTCTACCAGTTTGGCTATCTAAGTCGTCTTGGAACGCCATCTCCTTAGGGCACTACTTGGAAGGGAATCTGAATGGTCAAGCAAGAAAGGCGGGTTGATGGTGCTTCTTGAAAGCGCGAGCCCTCCTTGCAGAATATATATATATATATGTCAGGCGAGTGTGTCTGACGCGCCACACCCAACCAACGTCCCGTCAGAAACACCGCCCCAACGTCCCATCGCATCCACAGTCTCCGCCAGCGACCTCGAAAGATTATGCACCGAAAACGCCGCGGCTCTGGTATCGATCATCAGCCCGCGATCGCGGATTTCGCTCTCATAATCCGTGGCGGGCGACACTCGCGATGGGGGTTCGCTGGGGGGGCAGCTCGGGGTACTGCTCCTGTGCGTACT
>Ga0247770_1001507_pt1 | contig 17558 bp, 1 predicted proteins | sample UWRJL136409B6_FD_179943 | JGI IMG/M metagenome (GOLD analysis project Ga0247770, IMG submission 179943) | Plant litter microbial communities from Arlington Agricultural Research Station in Wisconsin, United States - UWRJ-L136-409B-6 | ecosystem: Environmental > Terrestrial > Plant litter >... | reverse complement strand
GTTTTGTGACGACCCTGCAGGCTGTCACTTGGGCTGGGGCGGCCCGACGAATCCCCCGCAGAAGGAACAGTGCAGGAAGGACAGTGTATACTGTCCAGACGCACTAGGCCAGGGGTGCAAAGACCCGAAGCCCTTACGACTAATGAGGTGCTGCTCGCAACATACTGAGTGCTTGCACTACGAGCAGAGGAAACCTCATAAGCAGAACGCTTATGCTATGTAAGGTACTTGCGTAACAAGCACTTACAACACTATAAGTAAGGTACGAAATACCTCCTAATTAGTTAGTATAGATAATTATAGTTATATCCATAACTACCGTAAGGGACTCTAGTTCCTTACACTAATATTCAATTATTTATTTATGTCCTACTGTTTAAACTTACCTCTGTGCATTATAATAATAACGACTTACAGTAACATTAAACCCCCGTCTAAAAGTGCTAGCTTAACAAACTGTCTTCGGAACGCCCCTTACCTGTTAGCGTCCTGCTATACGTTCTGTCTTAACCCGCGCTAGTCCTCTCGAGGCTTATATCGGGTACAAATTGTAATATAATACTAACGTCCAGTTCTAAACGCTATTTATTAAATTCTTAAATATTACCTTTCTCCCACTAACATATCGACTTCCGGAAAAGGAAAGGAGATTAAGGAAGCGTAAGCTTAGCCTTAGCTCCTTACTATTAACAAGTTAACTGCACGTCTCGAAAACTTAAACCTTAACTAGTAAAGACTAATTAAAAAGCTTAATAAAGCTTTTTCTAAAGACACTAAGAGTTACATTAGTCTTATCGAGAAACTCTAAGCTTAACTTAACGTTATTAAGCTGGAGAATAACGACCTTAAGGGCTTGCAGAAGAAACAAGTAAAGCTCCCTCTGCCATTGCGCTTTAAGGGAGACTTTACGCAGTTAGAATCCTAGATAACCTAACTCTAGAGCTATATTACTTATTACGATAAGCAGTTCTTTAAGGAAGAAGGGAAGGTTAGGTTCGTTAGAGCCTTACTAGATAAAGTAACTACTTACTAGTATAAACCCTATACGAAGATAATTAATAACCTCTTTATAGACAAGGTACGGAAGGAAGCTCCCGAAACTTAAGCCCTTTTCGACGACTTCGACGTCTTTATCAATTAACTTTAGACCAAGTTTAGAGAACTAAATACCCCCAGGCAAGCTAAACAGCACCTTATAACCTTAAAGTAGACGTCCTTAATCTTTAAGTTCTCTATACGCTTTAAACTGGAAACAGTAAAGATTAAGCTCAGCTAAGAGGCCTTAATAATACTATTCTGGAGCGGTCTGAAGGAGCACGTTATTAGGGACCTTTACTAAGAAGACCGACCTAACTGTCTTTAGGAATTAGTTAAGATAACTATTAAAGCTGATAACCGGTACTATAATTACTATTATTAAAAGAACTTTTAAAAAGAATAAACCCCTTAGTTAAGTAAATCGAAGAAGGGGAACTAGTCGACTGCAATAGGTTACCATTTTAAGCTAATAGACATTAATATAGTAAACTGCTAGAATTGACTTAACTGCGATAAGCCTTAATAACAGTAATAATAGAAACAGTTTAAAGATTTATCTTAGATCTAGTGTTTTAATTACGATAAGAAAAGCCATATAACGCGGTAATGTCCGTTACTAAAGTAAGTCGGTTAGAAACCCGTCTTAGAAGGAGGAAAGTATATTAAGTTTAACTTAAGAGATATCTATATTAAGATAGCAGGTAACGAAGAAGACTACACTTAAATAAATAAGTGTAATTTAGGAGATAAGGAAGAAGAAGAACCCTAAGACGTAATATACTTAGTCTTTAAAGGTATCCTAGAAAAGTTAGCTATAGAAGTACAGGTTGTAAAAGACTAACTCTAAAGTAGAAACTTGGAATTACTAAAGGTGCAGGTTGCGGAAGACTGACTTTAAGAAGAAATATTCTAATTAGCTGTTATAAGCTTTAAAAACCTTACCTTATAAGCTTAGGAACTAAGGAAGTCTAGGACAGACCCTAACTTAGAAGTCACTAAGATAGTAAAAAGAGTCGAAGAACTAGCCTTCTAAGCTACCCGAATAGTAAAGTAAGCCTTAGAAGGTGAAAGAGAACAAATTAAGAGAATCGAACTAGAGAAACGGAAGTTCTTCTTAACAGTACCCCCTAAGACTCTTAAATATTTCAAGCACGCTAAATAGATCAGCACCCTTACCTCTTTAGAAGAAGGATAGCTTAGATAGCTACCTTACACTAAAGTTAATATACCTTGGACCGGAACCCTGAAGGTCCCCTGAGAAGGTATAAAGTAAATATATTAGCAAAGGGTCTAGGAGCTAAAGGAGAAACACTAAGAACTAGTAGATAAAATAAAAGACCTACAAGTTAAAGGTCTTACAGTAACGTCTAAAGACAGAGTAGTAAAGATTAAGTTAAAACTCTATAACAGAGTTCGCTTCGTTAACTAACTCGAATACTAACTTATTAAAAAAGACCATTTTGTAAAGGAATAAGCTAAGTTATTACTACCCGAGTTTTAAGAAGAGGTTTAAGAGAAATAACGTACCTGGAGATAAGTGGAGGAAAAGAAGAAATAAAGCGTTACTTCCCCTGTTCCGTACTCCACAACTGTAATATTAACAGTTAACATTAACTACCTTAGTTACAGAGACATACTGTAAATCGATTACGTGTATAATAACTACGCTTTTAACTAGTATTATAGGCTTAAGGCCCTCTATAACCACTTCCTAAGCATATAAAGACAGGACTACGCTATTATAAGGGTAAAGTTAGAACTAGCTTATTACTAAGTCTCCTACTCCTTAATAAAAGAGTTTAGTAATAAGCGGAAGGTTACTGTAGTTAATTAGACTCTTACTACATGCTAGTAAGGAAGGGTGCTTAATAACTGCTTAGTTGTAACGTGTTTGTTACATCTTAACGGAAAAGCTAAAGAGTAGCAGAAATGGGAAGATTACTAACGGATTTAAGAGCAAAAAGACATTACTGTAATCTAAGCCCGTAAAGTGTACTATTGACTTATTAAAGATTTTAGGAATATCGTACCGTTTAAAGTCGACTGGACGTTAAAGTGTGAAAATTTAGGAAAGGTTAATTGCCAGATCTACTAAAGCTACCTGTTTTTCCAGAAAGAATTAAGAAAAGGCTGCGGGCCCTTTAGAAAGGCTGGAAACTAGTAATTCGCTAGTTAACAAAAACCTTAAGAAGAAAAAAAGGTATTTAGAGGTTAGGTTAGATAAGACCTTAAGGACAGATAGTTGCTATAACTCAGATGTTAAAGAAGTATAAGCATTATTCCGTTAGTATCGATATAACAAACGGAAAAGGAAGGCCGTTCAAGGTAAGAGCAGTAATTAATAACAGAAGTGCTTCTAACTTAATATACCCCTCGCTAGTCAACTAAAGGAAACTTCCTAACAAAGGGTATAAAGAGGCTATTCCTATACGAAATGGAGAAGGAGGCTTATACTAATATAATAACGGTAAAGTTACTTACTACTTGCCACTCCTGATTAAAGTGGATAGAGATAAATAACAAGTGGACTTTAACGTTACACTAGTAATAAGGTATAATATAATCTTAAGTCTACTATAGCTGGAAAAGTATAACCTTATAATTAATTAAAGGAGTGGCTACCTTGCCTTTAGCGAGTCCCCTAGCTGTAATTACTGTTTAGAAAAGGCTAAGAAGGTACCGAACCGTTCTAAAAATGTATAAAGCACTTAGAAATACGTTAAACCCTTAAAACTAAGTACGGTTTAAGTTAGGTTTACAAAGACAGTTAAAGGACTAGAAAGTCTACTGTATTACCTAAATAACGATTTAGAAGGTAGAGGAAAGCAAGAAGCTAATCTACAGATAAGCGAAGAAGTTAACTTATCTAAAGTACTTGTTAAATATAGGAAGTTTACCCTGTTTCGAAAAAAGATACTGTAACTACTAGACTATAGACTAGGGGATTACGAAATTAAGCTAAAGCTAAGAGCGAAGCTCTGCAGCTTCTAGCCTTACTATTTAAACCCTTAATAAACTAAGGCTTTAAGGGAGTACATTAATAAGAACTTAAAAAACAGGTTTATCGTAAAATCTTAGTCCCTAATAAGGTACTTAATATTATTTATCTTAAGAAAGGGAGATAATAAGTTACGTATAGTTATTAACTACCGAACGTTAAATAAAGATACGATTAAGAATCACTACTTATTACTACTTATTACGGAAATGTAAGAGCGGATTACTAAGGCAAATTAGTTCTCTAGCCTCGACTTCCCTATAGGGTTTAATTACGTTAGAATGAAGGAGGAGGATAAGTATAAGATGGCTTTCTGGACTTATAACAGGTATTACTAGTACCGTATTATACTGATAAGATTAATAAACGCCTTAACGACCTTCTAAGGCCTTATCGATAATATCCTCTACCCTTTCCTCGATAAGTTTGTCTTTATATACTTAAACGATATTCTGATTTATTCCGAAACTTTAGAAGAATACTGAAAGTATATATAATAAGTTTTAATAGCTTTCGAAAAAGTAAAGCTGACAGTAAACTTAGAGAAGAGCTACTTTTACGTTTAAGAACTGAACTATTTAGGGTTTAAAGTAACTTCCGGAAAGCTTAAAATGTAACTAGAGAAGATAGAGGCAGTTAGGGACTAGCCTATTCCGAAGAACCAGAAAGAGTTATAAGCCTTTATCGGCTTCGCGAACTTCTATTGCTATTTTATTAAGTACTTTACGAAGATCGTAAGACTACTTTACAAACTTATAGGTAAGGGAAAGCTATTTAAGTAGACCGATAAATAGTAGAAGGCGTTTAAAGAACTTAAACACGCTTTCGTTATAATGCTAGTTCTAGCCCTTCCTGATTTCTTAAAGCCTTTCCAAGTCGAAACAGACTCTTTAGAATTCGCAATTAGTGAAGAACTTAGCTAAGTCTAGGACGATAGGAAACGCTACCTAGTTACCTTCTTATCGAAAGGAATTTATAGTTTAGCTTTGCGATATTTAATCCACGATAAGGAACTAATGGCGATTATTTAGTGCTTTACCAAGTAGGTATTATATCTAAGCGGTACGGAAGAATTAATCTAAGTCTTTTCAGATTATAATAACCTCTAGTACTTCCTAACAAAGGAACTTAGTTTACGGTAAGTACAGTAAGCAGAATTGATAGCTTTATTCCACTTCTAGATTTACTATGTTAAAGGAAAAGATAATAAGTAAGCTAATGCTCTTAATCGGAGATAGGATTATAAGGATACTAATCTGGTCTTAATCCCTGTTACTATATTTAATAAAGCTAAGAACAGTATATTAGAATATACGTTATAAGTATTAGATAACTAGACATTAAAATAGACTATTAACGTTTATATAAACTTATAAACAGAGTATAACATTTATTAATAATAATAGGACTTTTAAGTAAGAAGGTTAGCGGAAAGAACTTGTAAGTATAAGTACCCTTTAGGAGACTTCTTAAGGTACGTGTAAAACTATAGTAAAAAGTACTTAAAATATCTAAATTACGATAAAATTAATTATTAGTTAAAATAGCTGCTAGAAGGTGTAAATAGTATACTTGAACTAGGAGTAAGGCTTTAGTACTAAGAGAAACTGTACATTCACGACTTAGATAAATGAAAAGAGTACGTTTAGTAAGTCTATAAGTCCTGACTTAAAGGATATATAAGCTAAGCTAAGACTCTTATATAAGCCTAGTAAGCGTACGCCTTCCTAGGAATAAAGAAGTTAGTTAAGGAAGTGGTTAATAACTGTAATATCTGTTATAAGAAGTAGAACTGACGTTATAAGCCCTATAGACTTCTCGAACCACTCCCTATACTACAGGCGTTGTGGAGTTTAATCTCGCTTAACTTTGTCATTAGGATCTTAGAGTTTAGGGACCCTGTTATAGGAGTTACCTATAACTAGATCCTTATAGTAATCGATAGATTAACAAAATAGGCTTACTTTTTACTAACCTTGAAAAATATAACAGCGGAGTAATTTACTTATGTCTTTAAGAAAAAGGTAATTACATAACACCTTTAGCTGGATAATATCGTTACGGATTAAGATAAACTGATCGTATCGAAGTTCTAATAAAGGTTAATGTAAAGAATAGGTGTGAAAAGTAAGCTTTTAATAGCATTCTACTTACAGATAGATAGTTAAATAGAATAAGTTAATTAGATACTTATAACGTATCTTTAAACTTACGTTAACTTTAAATAAGATAATTAGCTTAAGCTGTTACTGATAGTATAGATAGCTTATAATATAATACTAGTTAAGTTAATAGGTATATTACTGTTCTTCACTAATTACGGTAAAGAGTTTAAGCTCTGTTAAGGCTTACTTACCAGTACCCTTTAAGCCGCAGTCTATGTAGACCGAATGTAAGAATTACATAACTATTTACAAGCCGAACTCGAGTTTATATGCGAACGAATAAAAAAGTTTACTAATAAACACTAAACTAAGTAACTAGTACTTAAGAAAGGACTTTACTACGATAGCGAATAAGTTAAGAGACTGACTTTTCAGAAAGAGGACTACGTTTACTTTTTTTTATAAAACTTACGTTTAAAGCGGCTTAGTAAGAAGTTTAATTTTAAAAGGTACAGACTGTTTTAGATTAAAAAGAAAGTCGCTACTTCTAATTACAAACTAAACCTACCTGCTAGTATAAAGGTATAAATTAAGGTTTTTTACATCTCACTTCTAAAACCAGCCCTAAAGGAAGTTTCTCTGGAAAAGAAGATTAAGATCGATACTGATAAGGATAAATATAATGTTGAGGAAGTTATAGATTTACGAAGAGGAAAGAATACGTTCGAGTATTTTGTTAAGTGGTTAGATTACAGCATTAAGAGTAACTTATAAGAACTAGTTAAGAACCTTAAGTGTTTAAACTTAATTGCAGAGTTCTACTAAAAGAATCTAAATTAACTAAAACTACCCGTAAAGAACGTAAGGTAAAGGTTAAACTAGTTAATATAGCTTTAAAGAGGTAAACTAACTAGTTTACTCTGGAAATAGAAAAATAAGATAAGATTTAATATTTAAACTGTTAAACTGAAGAGTAAGACTACTGTAGGACTTAGAGCTTAAGAAATAATAGGGAACTCTTTAGTAAGTATAGAAGGATATTTATTAGAAATCTTAGTTAAGGTTATAAGGACTTTAGACTTAATAAGGAGGTAAGACCTTTAAAGCTCCCGATAAGCTCTATATAAAAAATAAGTGCTGTTAAGGAAAGAAGTTAGCAAAAAAAAAAAAAGAAAATAAGCAAAAATTACTAAGACTCTTATAGGAAGTTAAACTTACGACTTCTCGTTAGAAAAGGCAGTTATAAACTAAGTTATAAAGTAGCTGCTTACTGCGGAGACCCTGTTAGAAAGTTCCCCTAGTTAAAAGACTTTATGTTGTTAAGAAGAGCGTTCAGCTTAACTTCCTCACTTTCTTAGAACTTTAACAGTTCCGCTTCACGATTAAATACTTTCGCAACCTAGTCCTTAAGATAAGACCGTTGCTTATAGAGGTGTATTAAGCGCGCTAATGCCTTTTAGAGCTTAGTAGTAACCTTATAGAGCTGTTAAGCAGTAGACTTAACTTAGGAGTTAAGGTTCTACTTTTCAACAAGAAGAGCTTTTAACTTCGCTTTACTAATACTAAAAGCGTTACATTAAGAAGGCTAGTACCTCTTTAAATAGTGGTTGTAACTGTCGGACCGGTTCAAAACCCGGTAGATAAGTAGAGGGTCAGTAGACTTACAAAAAGAATAAAGGGACATTTCGCTACTAAACGTGTGTGTGTAAGCTGTAAGGTTTAAATAGTGGTTAGTGCTTTTGCCCTGTTCCCGTTTTAAGACCTGGGAGCTAGACACTTATTGTATAGTGAAGTGGTGAAAGGAGAAACTTACCTCTTAGGTTCTTTATGGAAAAAGAACGTTAAAGAGGGGGAATCGTGTGACGACCCTGCAGGCCGTCACTTGGGCCGGGGCAGCCTAACGAATCCTCCGTAGAAGGAATAGTGTAAGAAGGACAGTATATACTGTCTAAACGTATTAAGCTAAGGGTGTAAAGACCCGAAGCCCTTACGATTAATGAGGTACTGCTCGCAACATGCTAAGTGCTCGCACTACGAGTAAAGGAAACCTTATAAGCAGAACGCTTACGTTATGTAAGGTACTTGCATAATAAGCACTTATAACACTACGAGCAAGGTACGAAGTACCTCTTAGTTAGTTAGTATAGATAGTTATAGTTATATCTATAACTACCGTAAGGGACTCTAGTTCCTTACGCTAGTATTTAATTGTTCATTTGTGTCTTACTGTTCAGACTCACCTCTGTACATTATAGTGACAACGACCTACAGTGACATTGAACCCCTGTCTAGGAGTGCTAACTTAATAAGCCGTCTTCGGAACGCCCCTTACCTGTTAGCGTCCTGCCATACGTTCTGTCTTAACCCGCGCCAGTCCTCTCGAGGCCTGTGTCGGGTGCAGGTCGTAATACGTTTAGAATAGTAACGCTAGTATTGTATTACAACCTGCACTTAATATAAGCCTTAAGAGGACTAACGCAGGTTAAGATAAAGCGTACGGCAAGACACTAATAGGTAAAGGGTGTTCTGAAGACAGCTTATTAAACTAACACTTTTAAACAGGGGGTTTAATATTACTGTAAGTCGCTATTATTATAATACACAGAAGTAAGTCTAAACAGTAAGATATAAATGAATAATTGAATATTAGCGTAAGGAATTAGAGTCCCTTACAGTAATTATAAGTATAATTATAACTATCTATACTAACTAACTAAAAGGTACCTTATACCTTAATTACTGTGCTTACTTAATATAAGGAGTGATTAGAGTGATCAGAACGCCTCTAATTACTGTAATCACCGTGCTCTTAGCGAGATTAGAGTAATCACTTAACGATTGGTCGTAGGGGCTTCGGGTCTTTGCACCCCTGGCCCAGTGCGCAGTACCGTGCGTACTGTCTCCTTGCACTGTTCCTTCTGCGGGGAATCCGTCGGGCCGCTCCGGCCCAAGTGACGGTCTGCAGGGTCGTCACAAAAAGATCCTCTATACTAAGCTAAGCTTATAAGCGATATCTACTATAAGCCTTTTAAATGCTATTATTTCCTTAACTGTGTATATAAGTGTAAGTAGCTCAGTTTCGGTTAATAACGTTATAACCGTATATTAACAAACAGCTCTTTAGTTAATTACACTACCAAAGAGCATTATAATATACCCTTATAATAAGCAGTATATCTTTATATTATCTGTAAAAAAAGTATCGTTAGTAATTATAAAAACCTCTTACCTTACTCCTCTATACTTAATCCCTATATACTGTAAGTTATACAGGTACTTAATTATCTACTTTACTACAGTTAGGTACTTTAAGCTTAAGTTAACGAGAAACTGTAAGAAGATAAAAGCTGAAAAGGTTACGTCTAGTCAAATTATAATTACTGTATATAGGATAAATCTTATAAGCTTTTAGTACTCCTTAACTTCCACCTTTAACACACTCCCTGTATTCTTAAAGAGTTCCACACTAAAAAAGAGGATACTTAAGAATATACCTTTTAAAAGGTTATACTATTTAGCAATCTTCTTAATATACTAGTTATAAATTAGCTAAAGCTTTTATTTACCCCAGTCCCTAATTACTTAAATACTAATAAAGCTAAAGATCTCTCCCTTTTTATAAATTTCATACTACATGTGGAGCTCTTATATAATTACTTCTATAGCTTTACAGTGCTTTTTTACAAATATTATAAAGTAGTTATCTACGTAAAAGAGTATAAATACGGTTTTACTCTTATTAAATGTAAGGTATAACTCCTCGTTTAATAAAATAAAGCTAAGCTTTTTTAATATTAATATAAACTCCTTATATTACAGTAATAACAAGTCTTATAAGCCATATAACGCTTATTTAAGCTTATAACAGAAGCCTTCTTCCTTAAAGCTATTTAGAAGTTTACATATTATTAAGGAATCGTCGTCTTATATAACGTATAAGAAAACCTAAATTATATTAAACTACTAGACTTTTAGGTCTTATTAAACGGTAAACGCTATTATTATCCTAAATAAGTAAGCAGCTAAAGTTATTATATAAATGTTTTAAAGCGTGTTAACTTTTTAGAGGTCGCCTTTTACACAGATTTTAACTTTACACTTCTTAAATATATTATCTTTATAGAACTTATAAGTAAATACTTATTTAAGTAAAAGTAGCTGTAAGAGTGTTATAACATACTTTATCTTATATTATATTCTTTTATAAAGGAGGTGCTGTATCTTAGTTTAGCACGTCTCTTTAAACTTAAGGCTGAGTGTGTGGTTTTTGAAATCCCTTTAATACTTTAGGAACTATAGTTTAAAAAGGTTATCTCTGTAAAGGCAAAGTAAGCTTAAAGCTACATTAAGCCTTACCTTTACTTAAAGTATTGCTACTTAAAATACGGTATATAATGTCTTATAAGCTTTATTCCCTTCTTTAACTACCGTTTACTAATTAAGTAAAAACGTTATAAAAAAGCCTGTAAAGCTCTTATTAAAAACTAAGTGGTTAATCCTTACTTTATTATAAATCTAAACAGTAAACGTATAAATTACTAACTTAAGTGATCTAAAAGGAGCTAGCTACCTTTAAAGTCTTTTACTTTATCTTAAAGCAGGAGGGTAGTTAATTCATAAGTGTGTGTTTTATATTTCCAGCTCCATTACTGTAATAATATCTTTAATTAAATCTTCTAATAAAGTATCTTTATACTCCTTTAAAGCTTTATATTTAAAGGTTATAAATGTCTTATTATAATTATCCTCTTATAAGTAACCGTTTTCCTTAAGATTTATACGTAGCTTTACACTATTAGTAAAAGCCTTATCTAACTGTTTTAAAGTTTCTTATCGTCTAAACCCTTATTTAAAAAGCTCCTTAGTCTTTTTAAACTTATTATAATCTGTAAAAGGTAATTTAGCACACTTATTAGTTAAGTAAGGGTATAAATCCTAAGTTTAAAGTTAAGTTTTAACTTCTAATGTTAACTTTAAGGTTAGAAGTCCTAGTTTAGTGTTTATAAAGCTTTCCTTAAGCTCTATAAGCTTATCTTTAATCTGAAAGAGTGCTGCTCCGTCTCTAAGCGTATTTACCCCTAAGTTTTAACCCTTAAGAGTATCTTTATTATTAAATTTAAAAGTTAAAGCTTTATTATTAGTAGGTATAGGTGTAGCGTCTAGGTTTAGAATATTAGTGAGAAGCTTAAGTACAGATAAAGCGTCCTGTATCTGCAGTTTAATTTCGATAAAGCTAAGCAGTTATTAAGTAACTTACATTAACAGTACCTTTACTTCCTTACTCTCCTTCTTATAGAAAAGCTTCTTATTAAATATTATATTATATATCGTAAGTACCATTTTTAATTACAGGCACTAAATATAGTAGATATTAAAAGTTACATATCTAATTAAGTACCTAATATGCCTTTAAGGTTTAGTTTTAAAATTAAGCTTATCTTACTTTACCTTTTACCTCTTATTAAGAACGTAAGCTTAATACCTGTAAGTGTAGATCCCGCTTTAATCTAAGTAGTAATTATTAGCTAGGTTTTTATTAAGCTTACCTAATAGTGTGTATTACTGGAAGTATTATCTGAACTACTTATAAAGCTTCTTATTAGGTAACATTTAATTATTTTATTAGTTAGGGCTTATCTTATGTAAGTAGGTAGTTATTTACACGTATTTAAGCTAGATTAATTTAGGAAAGTTTACTCCCTCCTTTATTTTAATAGATTTTACGATTAGCTTTTAACTTATACGCTTACTCTTACCGTTTAGTTTATATATATGTGACAGAGTAGCTTCGATTTTAATTCCTTCTTTAATCATTTAAAGTTAATACAGCGTGTATCTCCTAATCGTAATCGTTAAAGTCTCTTAATCTTAACATATAATACATATAATAAACCTAAACTGCTGTTTTACCTAGTTTATAAAACTCTTAATAGTTTTAAACACTTTTAGCCCTTTCTTATCCTTTAATGGATAATAGAAGAGCTTCCCATTATACTTGTCCTTAACTATAAGTAAGTAAATTAATCTATCTTATACTCTTTTAAAGTAGAAAAGGTCTTAGCTAATTTATAAGAACAGGTAATGGGAGAAACCTTTAAAACAGCATCTTAAAACAATTTATTATAAGTATATAAACGTGTAATGTTTACAGTTAATAATCTTTATACCTATAATTATAACGTTACGTACTTATTTAATAAGTTTCTTAAGAGCTTCTAGCCTTAAGTGCCCTACCTAAGCGTGCTAGAGGTACTCTATGTCTTCTTAAGGGCGTAGCTATTACTGTAAGTGCCTTACTCCTCGTTTTATTATAATTACTAACATAATACTTATAGCGCTTACGGTAAAAAGTATTAAGAAGTTTAAATAAGTGAAAATAAGAGTGTATTATAAGAACACTAAATTATACCGTCGTTTAAACTTCTTTAACATTATATTCTTTTCTATATTACTGTAGTAAAGTATATAGTTAAACCTATAATATTAAGTTTTAACTTTAATAATTAAAGCTTTTAAGACAATATTAACGTAAAAACCCTTTATAACAGCTACGTTATTAAGTATTAGATCTTCACTATTGGTTCCTTTAAAGCTTATAAGCACTTTTAAGATTACTTACTTATTATATCTAAAGATTAAGAATAAGCTAGTTCCCGTTTAGATATAATCTTTAGCTTTAACATATTAGAAGCTCCCCTTAATTAAAAGCGATTTATAATTAATAAGGTATATTACTTTATAATTATTAACTAAGGTGCTATTAGAGAGTAGATACTTAATAAAACTTATAGTAGAGAACTGCTCTACTATTTTAATAATCGCTTTTATTATATAAGCGTTAATTATTGTAACGTTAATAAATCTTAAGAACTTTAAAGCACCTAAGCAGTCTTAACCTTAAGTAGTTAAAGCAGCTCCCCACTTCTCCTAATAGGATTAGTGAACTTTTAACCACTTAAAGCTTACGAATTACGCTTTAATCTTCTCCCTTATCTTAGATCCTAATATCTTAATACGCTTAGCGTAAGTAAAAGCGTTTAAAAGTAATCTAGTAATTACTAAATGTAAGATCTAATAGTTTATAAGCTCTTACAGGTGTTTTTTTCCATAAAGACAGTCTTTCTTAAAACTTTAACTAGTCCTGTTAGGTACTTTAAAGTTGTTGAAAAGCAAAAGGGGTCAAGGCATTGGAAAGCAGTGTGTGTTGAAGGTGATTAATTATTTCTATCTTCAAGAGCGGAAGCCGTGTTATTATAGCCGTGAGGGTGGCCAGTGCACGGAGTGCATTGGCCACACTCGCTTCTGCGAAGCGAGGTTGGCTGACTGAATACGAGGTTGGCAGTGGAGTCTGGCGTTCTTGGCTGTGCAGATCCACGGATGCAGCCGCGGAGCGGCTGCGTGGATCCAGCCACACTGTTCTAACCACACTGGCCGGGTTAGGGTTGTAAAAACCCAACAAAAGTCTCTAGTAACATACTCCTTTAAACTACTTTAAAACAGCATTACCAGGGCCTCTTAACTAAGCTTAATCTTTACTACTTTTAATTTAAAGCGTGTCGAGAACTTAAGGACTAAGGACGTCTGCTTTAAAGCCATAAAGCGTTACTTAACTTGCCTTAAAGTGTCTAGTTCTTTAAACTTAGTTTAAAGTTAGTTAATAAACACGTTAAAGTTATCAAAGAGGGCCTAAGTCTTAAGGGCTTCCTTTCGTACTTTATCTACAGAGAGGTCGTTAATTATCTTCATATAAGGTTTATACTAGTAAACAGCTACTCTATCCAGTAAGGTTTTAGTAAACCTAACCTTTCCTTCTTCCTTAAAGAACTGCTTATTATAATAGGTGACATAACTTTAAAGTTAGGCTATTAAGACTCCAGCTGTATAAAGTCTTCCTTAAACCGTAACAATAGGGGGAGCTTTACTCGTTTCTTTTATAATCCCTTAAAGTTATTATTCTTTAGCTTAACAGCGTTAAGCTGCGTTTAAAGCTTTTTAATAAGACTAATATAACTTTTAATATCTTTAGGGAAAGCTTTATTAAGTTCCTTAACCAGTCCCTACTAATTAAGGTTTAAGTTTTTAAAGCGTGCAGCTAACTTATTAATAATAAAGAGCCGAGGCTGGGCTTACACCTCCTTAATCTCTTTACCTTTTTTAAAGGCTAATATGTTAACAGTGGGAGAGAAATGTTATTTAAGAATTTAACAAACAGCGTTTAGAACTGTAACGTTAGTATCGTATTATAACCTATACCTAACATAAGCTTTAAGAGGACTAGTGTGGGTTAAGACAGAACATATAATAGGATATTAACAGGTAAGGGGCGTTTTAAAAACGGTTTATTAAGTTAGCACTCTTAAATAAGGGTTTAATGTCACTATAGGTTGTTATCACTATAATGTATAAAGGTAAGTTTAAATAGTAAGATATAAATGAATAATTAAATACTAGCGTGAGGAATTAAAGTCCCTTACGGTAGTTATAGGTATAACTATAGTTATCTATACTAACTAACTAAGAGGTACTTTGTACCTTACTTATAGTGTTATAAGTGCTTGTTATGCGAGCACTTTACACCGCGTGAGCGTTTTACTCGTGAGGTTTCTCCTGCTTGCGATGTAAGCACTTAGCATGCCGCGAGCAGCACCTTACTGGTTGTAGGGGCTTCGGGTCTTTGCACCCCTGGCCCAGTGCGCTCGGACAGTGTGCACCGTCCCCCGCACTGTTCCTTACGCGGGGGATTCGTCGGGCCGCCCCAGCCCAAGTGACGACCTGCAGGGTCATCACAGCTACTCCTGTACAGGGAAGGAGAACAGAAAGCATTTCGACGGTTATAGGAGGAGATTATCAAATCTTTAAACACTAAACCAACTATTGACGAGGCTAACACTCGTTATCTGCGGGACTTGTATATCACTAACCTACGGCACGATAAGCAGCGTATCGAAGCTGTAAAGGGCAGCCTCTTGGACGACGCTTACGGCTGGGTGCTTAGCAATGCCTAGTTCCAGCAATAGCGCGACTGCAAAGACAATCGGCTCCTCTGGATTAAAGGCGACCCCGGTAAGGGCAAGACTATATTACTCTGTGGCATTATAGACGAATTAATAATGTCTTCCCCATCCTCTTTTCTATTATTCTTCTTCTATCAGGCTACTAATAAACACATTAATAACGCCACAGCCGTCCTACGCAGCTTAATCTACCTCCTTATTAGCTAACAGCCAGCACTTATCTCACACGTACGGTAACATTACGATATCGTCGGTAAAGAGATATTTAAGGGTATAAACGCGTGGTTTATCCTAAAGGAGATCTTTAATACTATACTGTAAGATCCGGTATTAAGGACGACTTATTTAATCATCGACACGCTTAACGAATGTGTGACTGACCTGCCACGTCTTCTCGAACTAATCGCCTAGATGTCATGTGTATCTCCTCACGTCAAGTGGATAATCTCGAGTCGCAACTAGTAGCAGATCGAGGATCAGTTAGCAGCGGTTACACAGAGTAAAATATTAAGCCTCAAGCTAAACGCCAAATCCGTCGACACCACCATCAAGGCATACATCGACTACAAAGTCCTCGAATTATCGCGTAGGAAAAGGTACGATAACGAAACAAAGATCGCGGTACAGACTTATCTTTCTTCTCATACAGACAGCACATTCCTCTAAGTAGCCTTAGTTTATCAAGCACTTACAGACAAGGTAGAGGGGCGGCCCACCATAAAACAGCTTTCTTCATTTCCTCCTGGGTTAAATTCCCTATATACGAGAGGGATAAAACAGATTCGTTACTCTAAAGATACAGACGTCTGCAAGCAAATTCTCAGCATCATTACGATTGTTCGCCGACTCATCACCCTTTCGGAACTAACTACACTTATCGAAATACCAGACGATATTTTAAATGATCTAAAGTCCCTAAAACAGGTCATCAGAATCTGCAGCTCTTTTTTAACTCTTCGAGGACGTATTTTTTTTTTCATCCACCAATCCAACAAGGACTTTCTACAGGGAAAAGCTACGCACCAAACCTCTAAGAGGGCTTTCAACTAGGTCTTCCCCCAGGGTTTAGTAGATATAAACCGCATCATCTTCTTAAAGTCACTTAATAAGATATCGACAGTATTACGACGTAATATATACGATCTAAGGGTACCAGGAATCCCAATCGAAGAGGTTCAGATACCATCTCCAGACCCGCTAACTACAGTACGATACTTATATATCTTCTAGGTTAACCACCTCTACGACTCAATATCTGATAAAACCACGACAGAGTACGGTACATACAATACAGTATATGTCTTCCTTAAGCAGAAGTACCTTTACTGGCTTAAAGCTCTCAGTTTACTCCAAGCAATGTCAGAAGGTATTATCGCCATAAAACAGCTTAACGACCTACTAGTGAGTTTATACAACCTAATACTAAAAACTAAGACTAAGATCGATATAGGAACGCACCAGTAATAACCAACTCACAAAACTTACTTAAAATACATACCGGTTTACTCTGGCTTACAGATAGGTAGTAAAGCAAGCCCCTCTCCAAGCGTACACATCAGCCCTCATATTTGCACCAGCTTCAAGTCTAGTAAAGGAGAAATTTAGGGCGGAAGAACCTAGCTGGATCAGCACAATGCCAGCAGTAGAAGCGGATTAAAATACATGCTTCCAGACGCTTAAAGGGCATAACAACTGGGTTAACTCGGTCGCCTTCTCGCCGGATGGCCAGTAGCTCGCATCAGGTTCGCGCGATAACTCTGTTAGGATCTGGGATACCGCCTTAGGGCAATGCCTTAAAACGCTTGAAGGGCATGGCAGCTGGGTTAAGTCGGTCGCCTTCTCGCCGGATAGCCAGCGGCTCGTATCGGATGATTTAGGGACAAATGGGTATAGTTTGGGGGAGGACCTAACCTGGATTATTTACAACGACCGGAACTTAATATGGCTGCCACCGGAATACCGCCCAAGCTGTTCTGCCGTCCAAGGCCGGATGGTGGCTATCGGTTGCAAATCAGGGCGAGTTTTTACAATCGGCTTTTCGTGCCATGTCTAATTCGCTTCAAGCCCTCTCCATTCATCTTCTATATTTCTTTTTTCTAGCTTGGCACCAGAAGGGCCTGGGAGGACGGGTGAATTTATAAATAGTTTAGAAATTTTAGCGGTTTCCAGCGGTGCTGATATACGTATTTTGAGAAGGGAAAATCAACCTCGACTTTTCCCCTTCAGAGGTCTAAGTGGTCAAAATATGCTTAGTATCAGATGCTACACCACGTGATCGCTACGTAAAGAACACCTGTTCTCTATGACTCACCTCTTCACCGAGAACAATAATCGCCACTTACACTCTCTTAGCGCCGTCTCGAAATGGATTCAGAGGAATCTGCAAAGGATTAGTCCAGTGGC
>Ga0247770_1001506_pt1 | contig 17569 bp, 11 predicted proteins | sample UWRJL136409B6_FD_179943 | JGI IMG/M metagenome (GOLD analysis project Ga0247770, IMG submission 179943) | Plant litter microbial communities from Arlington Agricultural Research Station in Wisconsin, United States - UWRJ-L136-409B-6 | ecosystem: Environmental > Terrestrial > Plant litter >... | reverse complement strand
GATAGGGGGGGGTGGGGGGGGGGGGGGGGGGGGGGGGGGGCGGGGGGGGTGGGGGGGGGGGCCGCGGGAAGGGGAGGCTTTGGAGGGGGTAAATGTGAGTGTGCGGGTAGGGACGCCGAGGGAGTTGGTCAGGGTGAGGGTTGTGGGCTTTCCGGGGGCGAGGAGCGGGGCGAGGGTGAGTGTTGCTGTGGGGACGCCGCGGGAGTCGCGGAGGGTGTGGACGGAGGGGGCGAGGGTGATTGTGGCGGTGGGAGCGCCGCGGGAGTCGGTGAGGGTGAGGAGGGTGGGTTTGGAGGGCGGGGTGGTGGTGATTGTTGCGGTTGGGCGGCCGGTTGAGTCGGTCAGGGTGAGGGTGGTGGGTTTGTCGGTTAGGGCGGCGGTGATGGTTGCGGTGGGGACGCCGGCGGTGTCGCGGAGGGTGAGGGTGGTGAAGACTGGGCCGGCGGTGGCCTCGATGCGGGTGACTGTTAGGGTCGGGCTTCCGTTTGCGTCGCGCAGGGTGAGGGTCTGGGCAACTGGCAGCGGGGTGTCGTCAAAGTCGCCGTCGGTATCGGAGTCATCACCGGGGGGCGGACTGGTAGTCTTCTTCAAGCCTGGCGACTCGGCGCACACGACGCCCCCGAGGTATGCGTCGTCGATGGCCTTCCATGCCAGGGAGGGGTTGTGGTTCCGTGCTTCCTGCTCCAGCGCGCCGTACCACACCCACTCCTCCCAGCAAGCGCGGTGGTGGAAGACGATGGCTGGTCCGTTGCAAGTGGCCCAGCACGCATCAAAGGTGTCAGGGTTGTTCGGGTCCCCTCCGACGTAGTTCACCCACGACGCGCCCTCGTACGGAACATCGTTAGCATCGAAAAAGATGTTGATGAGCGGCTGGATGATCTGGGTTGGGCCGCTGTACTGTGCGTACGCCGACGGGTCGTGATGTCTGGTTCGGAAGCGTGATGGGCTCCAGGTCTGGTTGGGCTGGTTGGCTGACTGGGAGTCGTTGAGAAAGGATGCTGCTGGGAGCCCGAGGTGCCGTGCGAACACGATCGGCTCGGCCGAATCTATGTGCGCTTGCTGGATTTCTGTGAGGTTCGCTGATCCAACCAAAGCTGGATCAGGGGCGTTGGCATTACCGTTGGTGTTCATGTTTTCGAAGGGGGAACTGCCCTGACGGGGGCTCCCGGAGGTTGATGCCTGGGGACTAATGTAGGTCCATGTGGCGACACTCCCGGGCTGCGGCGTCGGTGTTGGCGTGTCCGAGGCATCCTTGGTGCCATTTTCTGCCCGGCGGAGCTGTTGGCGTGGTGGTCTCAATGTTGACTCCCTCTTCACGGGCTGTGATACAGCAGTCGGTAACGGTGCTCTGGCGTTGACAAGCGGTGCTGTGAAAAGTGCTGTGACAAATGGTCCGGTCTCCCCTGAATTGTCCGGAATGTCGTCCGACGAGGGAAACGTCCGGCCGGCGACCTCAACCACGGCGATGAGGGCCGCGACGTAGACAATCAAGGGGACCAGAAGCGGCCATCTCAACGAGACGGGCTTGTAGTCCTGGGATCCGCTCCTGCGACCCATGATCAAGACGATGTTGCCATGGCCAGGAACCTGCGGGGCACCTTGCAGATTCCTTCTCCGACTAGAACCCGTCGATATTAATGGGATTCCGCGCTCCGCAGCCCAGCCCCACGATCGGCTTCCATCCTCGCTTCCACGCTCGGATTATGGTAGGGCAACCCCCTGCTGCGCCTTAAATGACCGTTATGCGCCAGTGCTTCAGCTGGGTTCGCCAGGTGCAGGCAGCACGGCAGACTTGCGGCACAGCGACAAAAGCACCGTGCGGGGGTCCTTTTCCACGCGACAACCCTGGTCGAACCAAACTTCGGGACACACAAGGACGCGGGAGGCCAAGCGAGCGATCGCTTATGCGAACTGTAATCGATTTAAGGACCGAATAACCTGCCGCCGTTATCTGCGTTGCCCCATTAGGGTGTAAATTTCGCGCATCGAGGTGTGGGGCGGCGGCGCAGAATGTTTCACGCGTCTGGTCTGGAAGTGCGATGGAGAAGTCGCTCCGCTTCCCCGATCAATCTCGGCCACGTGGGCGGCTTGAGAGGATGCGGTTTTGCAGGTGTTGGGTTCTTGCCCGGGCAGCTATTTTGGGGTTGCTTTGTCGAGCGGATTTCCTTCGATTGGCTCGGAAGGATGGGAAGCCAAATTGTGTAGGACTTGTGTTGGCGACGACAGTCGACCGGTCGCGAAGGGAGGAGCAAGCTTCGGAGGGAAAGCTGGATGGTGGTGAAGTGGGCCAGTTTCTGGGCTTGGCGTGTCCGGCTCGGCCGGCCTTGGCGTGGCGGGCGAGCTTGAGGTCGATGGATTTTGCAGGCAGGAGCACTTCAATTGCCCTTCGATTCTGCAGCAAATAGCGCCTTGCAAGAGATTTCACGCTGCATGATTTGCTTTTGGCACCAATCGCGCAACATGATATGCAGATACAACGAGTACGTCCTTCGGCAGGACCGGCTGCCATTCGAACAGAGCAACAAGTGCCCAATTCGGCAAAGCGCCTCTGTTGTATTCATCGGGTCGGGCGATCGATGGCTTGTGCATCGTATTTCGGCTCAGCCCATCATTTCTACCTCTCACCAACAGACAACTCAGGAACCGAACCGCTATAGCTTCCACTATAAAATGTTCGAAAACGACTCGGGGCTTTTCACCCCGTGCGGGAGTGTCCAAACGTCACAGGCAACATGAAAATCACACACGCTCTCACTACAATCCAAGTCTTCACCCTCCTCCTCCTTGCCGAAGGAGGCAGAGCAACTGCTTCCTCACAGCGCTGCCGCTGCCGCCCTTCGGAAACGTGCTGGCCGTCGGCAGAGGCATGGCAGTCCCTCAACTCGTCCATCGACGGCAATCTCGTGGCCGTCCGGCCCTTCGCTCATGTCTGCCACGACCCGACGTATAACAAAGGCGAGTGCCAAACAGTCAAGCGCATGTCCAACGACTCCGTTTGGCTTTCAGCGAACCCAGGCGCAGTCTAGTGGTCCAACTGGGCCGCGTTGCCCCTGAAGAACGAGGCATGCTACGTCGACACAGCACGGTCCGTCTCATGCAAACAGGGAAGGGTCTCGCTCTATTCAGCTACTGTTCGCAAAGTGCAACACATCCAGGCGGCTGTCCGTTTTGTCAGAGACCACAACATCCGGCTGGTTGTCAAAAACACGGGACATTGCTTCCTTGGACGGTCGGTTGCGCCAGACTCGTTGCAAATCCTCACGCACCATCTCAAAAACATCGACTTCGTCGACAACTTCCAGCCACAAGGATGCACCCGTAACACGGACTACGGCTCAGCAATCACGGTTATCGCCGGCATGCAGCTAAAGCACCTCTACACCGCGCTCGGGCAGCGCAACTTCTCCGCCGTCATCGGCGCAGCCCATACAGTAGGCATCGCCGGTGGGTACATCCAAGGGGGTGGCCACTCGCCCCTTGGACCGTGGAAGGGGATGGCCGCCGACAACACCCTGGAATTTACCGTCGTCACCGCCTCAGGCGACCTCGTCGTAGCGAACGACTTCCAGAACTCTGACCTCTTCTGGGCCCTTCGCGGCGGCGGCGGCGGGTCCTGGGGCGTCGTCGCCAGCGTGACAATCCGCACATTCCCCGACCCACCCGTGGCAGTCGAGTTTCTGAACATCAACACCACCAACCCCACCGCCTTCTGGGACTTCATCTCTGACTTCCACGCTGCCCTCCCCGCCATCAACGACGCTAGCGGTTCAGGCTACTACTTCATCACCTCCGCTCCCAACCTCTCCATCTCGATCGCCCTCCTCTTCGCTAACCACACCACCCCCACCAACGCAGCTGCCGTCCTCGACCCCCTAATCGCCAACGCCAACAAAACTCTCAGTCCCTCCTCCGTCGTCGCCCTCCGCACCCACGCCCCCTCTCTCGTAGAATTCATCCTCTCCACTCTCCTCCCCGGCGAATCCGACGACACCGGCTCCATCGTCCGCATCGGCTCGCGCCTCGTCTCCCGCGAGTTCCTCTCCCACCCCTCCAACATCACCCGTCTAACCGCCTCCCTCGAGCAATACTTCCACCCCGACATCGCAGGCCCCAACTCTCTCATCACAGGGCACATTGTCGCAGGCGGGCAGGTCGCTCGGAACAGTGATAACAGTACGAGCATTAACCCCGCTTGGCGCAGGACGATAACTCACCTCGTCGGGGGTGTGACATATCCCCCTGATGCGTCGATACAGCAACAGGAGGAAATGGCAAGGCGAGTTACGGAGAGAATTGTGCCGCTGTTTAAGAAGCTAGAGCCAGATATGGGGGCGTATTTGAACGAGGCGGATGCGGAGGAGAGGAATTGGCAGGGGGAGTTCTGGGGACATGGGGAGGGGGGCAACTATGCGCCTTTGAAGGGGATTAAGAGGCGATGGGATCCGGAGGGGGTGTTCATCACGCGTAGGGGGGTCGGAAGTGAGGAGTGGGATGAGGAGGGGGCTTGCAGAGCTTAAGGTTGGAAATATGTTAAAGCTCTACGAAATCTGCTACCGTCCCGTGCACTTCATATTTATATCTACCAGAACCCGTCTCGCTATTCAACACCAGGTTGAGGACTAGAAATCCTCCCGCCCCCCTTCCTCACTTCATTTTATCCGTACCCTCGATCGCTCAACCCCCGCCCAATAATCCTGACCCGTCGCCCCAACGCCAACCCTCCGATAGCACCTTACATCCCCTGCACCGCCAACCTCTGCAAGCAACAGAAAGTAAAACGTAGTCTCGTACCGCAACACAAATGTGTTCTCGGCGTTTTGCAGCGAGCACACCCGAAGGCAAGACAGCCTGGGAAACACCACAACTTCCGACGCCGCCATCTGGTTATCCAGGGATACCCACGACCCGAACTGGTTTCCTGCTGATGTCATGGAATACAGCCTTTGGATTGGCGGATCGAAGAAGGGCATCCCCTGGGGGGTAGGGTTGACTTTGGCATGCACAAGCCCCAGCTCGACCAGCAAGCCGTCCACTACGAGGAGTTGGGTTTTGTCGATGGTGTGACGTGGCTCTGCCATTCCCTGTGCCGCTTCTGGCATCTTGGTGTCCTCATCGCGGACCACTGAGAGGTCGGACTTCATCGAGTCGGAAAGGGTGTTGGGGTAGATGACAGCGCCTCGACAGCACGCCCACGACCACGAAGGTAGCGTTGCCGTGACTTCTACGTGCTTTGAGCTGTTCCGAAGGCCGATAATGACCTGGTCGGCTTCGTTGTCGCTGCCATTATCCGTGGCCGTGGTATTGCTTTGGCCCTCGTCGCTGACAACCCCGTCCTCGACCCCAGCATCAGAAGCGTCGTTGCGCGTGACTTGACTGGTGAGAGTCAACCTGTCAGAGCCGTCACGGTCCCGAATGTCAAAGCCGTCCGCAGTCACATCCCCAAGATCCCTCCCCACCGGCCGCCCACTCCCATTGACCCACAGCAGCCCCAAATGCACCGCCCTCTCCCACAGCCCAAACATATACCTCCCCGGATCATTCATATCCCCAAAGCTCTGCGCCAGCCCCGCAATCGCAGGCAAGCGGTCCTTCTCATACGTCAGCGCACACTTGGAGTACCGCTCCACAAGCCGATACCAATACACCGAGCCATGAAACGAGTCCGTAACAGACCACTTGCCCTCTTCGAGACGCTGAACCGGCGCGTTCACCACATCATCTGCCACCGCACCGGCCGCGTCCTCAAAGAAGGTATGATGTCGCACGAAATGCAGCAGCCTCCGGGAGAGAACCCGCTCCTGGAACACCCAGCCCCGCCGACTCAGGAAGCTCGCCGCGACCTGGTCGGCAAACGACCCGAGGAGGGTTAGGTGGGTGATGGTGCGGAACGGGTTGAGGAAGTAGCTCGCCGAGCGTAGCACCAACGTCGGCGGCGGCTCGAGACTAGCGTCGAGGAAGCCGGCGCGGCTGTTGCGCGCGGTGTGCGCAGAGATGGTGCACGAGGCGTTGCTGTAGACGGCGGCCATGCGGCCCGACTCCCGCGCCCAGTCGGTGGGGTCGTCTTGGATGATGCAGAGCGCGTCGATCCAGAGGTAGCGGTGGTGCAGGAGGCGGGTTACTACGAGAGCATCTTGGAAGGTTTTGGGGATGGTGGAAAAGGGGATTCCGTCGCCGCGCTGGAGAGATGAAGAGAGGGGGGAGGAACTTTTGAGCGTGAAGTCCTCGTCGTCGCCCCAGCGGTGGCTTAGGGCGAGGTACCTCCCGCGAGTGGAAGGTGATGTGGTGATGAGTTTGACAGTTGATGTTGATAGATTTTTGCGGATCGCAGATACTGTCAGATTCTCGATGTCGGAGTCCTCGCACCCTCCGAGGTCCAGTAGGCGGGTGGGAAGAGGCGCCCCTTTGGTTGTGTTCCCGCTCGACGGGGTAAACGATTGGATTTGGTTGTATTCTTGCCCTTGTAGCTTGGTAAGACTGACCCTCATCCTCGTCCTGTTGGTGGACCAACGTTCCTGTTCGGGAGGCCCTGTGAAACTGTTAGAGATTCCTAACAAGTATTAGCCGGGCCCTTAGACGGTGACTTACACGCTGCTAGAAACAATTTGCCCGCTGCAAGAGACAAGAAATGGGTAGGGTGGTTCTCTCTCTGCCGTATCCCCCGAACAAAGTAGACCAAGGAACCGACTGGGCCACGGGGGTTGTAAGTGTGTTGGTAGATGTTGCAGCCTATTCCGGGCCTTTCGAGAGAAGTTAAAGTGGACGAAATCCGGATGCAGGAGACGCCATCTGTGCGTTCAACCCACGAGTCTGCCACCAGTGGAACACTCTCTTTTCTCAGGGTCATGGCAAGCTCCATGCCATTACCGCTCATGCCAGACTCGATATCCGAAATAGCGCCGAGACGTCCTGCGGGCCGGTAGCCTTCTTGGCCACCGTAGTCGACGAGTTCGGTCCACATTGGTGGGGCGACTAGGCCTTCGTCGTGGCCCACATTGGTACCAAAGATCCAGGAAGCCGAGTCGCCAGCCAGGCGGTAGCCGTTTTTGATTGCCCCGAGAGCCAGAGAGAAGCCCATCCAGATGGCACCTAACGGTGCGCCTATGATGGCAGGGGCCGGCTCTCTACACACATATAAACACAGTCCCGCGAGGACCAGAGAACAGACAAGCGCGCCAACCCAGATGCCAACGAGGATAGGGATAGAGGCAACGCCAATGGCGATGAGACCGCAGGCAAGGAGCACCAAGCCAACATCCCCCACAAACTTCAGCGTAAACCACACCCCGCGCACACAGCCGAGGCCAAGGCGACGGAGACTGGCTTTCCAACGAAAGCGTTTGCGGGCTTTCCTGGATTCAGACATGGCCGCCATGTCGTCGGCTTCGCTTTCGCAACGCGATGCGTACGTCGTGAGAATCCATTGCGTGATAACTGCACATGATCTGCAGTCGGCGGCCTGTGATACAAGAGTCGCAAATTTGAATGTATCTTGGAACGGCGCGGTCCAGTGTCCGCAGTCACGCACTCCGATCTGGACTCGGATCGGCATTGGTATTACTTTCTCTGTCTGGTCAGTCGGGCGGTGGTGGACAAATGACGTTGGTGATGAATGGCAGTAAGCGCCCCGAACACAGCCCCGTCAGCTCGTTGAATGAAGAAGAAAAATTGCTCCGCTTCTTCCGGGAGCCTTACCAATTCAATTGACCACAAAACATCCTCCAAACAAGAAAGCTTGAACCCGAGCGACACCATTCCTGGACTAGCCCCAGAGTGAATTGAATCCTAGGCTACATCAAAGCTCGGACCAAAAAATCAGAGAACAAGTCTTGGCATCATCCATCCATGCTCTGGTGGTCAACAGCGATTTGCTGACAGGCCCCCCGGTTCTGCTGGGCTGCCATTTGGGCTTTCCGGAGTAACCCGTGGATGTCCCGGGTGACCCAAAAGCACGGAGGAAGGGACTATCGGAATAGATCCAAGAAAACGCACAACCCCCCTCGCTCTGCCCGGCTGCGGCTAAGATGGTACCGGCCAAGCTCCCGGGATGGAAGGATTGTTTTTTAATGATCTCAGTCTTGGAGATGTCCGCATCGGGTCCAAGTTCTCGGCGCAGAGTTGGTACCTACAAAGGCTGGTCATTTAAGTGGTTTTACTTGCTCATCGGGCAAACTTACAAAACACGCAATATACACATCCAAAATGAAAATCTTCCCTCAGTTTAAAACCATTTATTATCTGTACCAGAGTACTAATAGCTAGTAACCTTACTTTGCCTTACCTTACCTAAGGTAGGTAGCCAGGCCCCCTACTCACCGGGTAGCCCACCGACCATACCATGATCTAAACAGCTACCTTGTTTTTTTCAACACGTCATCCCCCCTCATGGGCGATCACAAATGCTTATTCACCAGCAAGCCTCCCAACTCCTCCCTCCTCAGGAGGAAATCCATATCCTCCGTCCTCAGCGCCAACAAAACCTCCCAGTCCTTGTCCCCCTTCGTCCCCCCAACCCTCGGCATGACATTCACCGCCCCGCTAAAAGGCGAGTACGCCCGCCTCACAAACGTCGGCTTCCCGCTGCCCCCCGTTCCAGGGATGCGGAAGTTAAGATCGGCGCCGAGACCAACCCACATCGATGCATCTACCCCGGACACGCCACGGTTGATGGCGCGACGGACAGCGATGTCAACTAGCGTGTGGTTGCGGTTGAGGGCTGCAATAGCGAGGTGCTTGCGGAGGTGAGTTGGGGAGGAGAGGGAGGTGATTGCTTCTCGGATGCGCAGGGCAGCGAGGGCAATGTAGGGAGTTCCGTTGCTGGTACTGGTACTACCTGTCCCGTCAGAAGTGGGAATGGGTCCAATCAGCTCGCTAACCTTTGCGAACGCAAGCACCCGGAGGAACATATTCCCAAAGTAACTCTGTCCTCCGGACGGCAGGGACGGGAGGATCTTACTGCGGATGTCAACTGCAGTCGCAAACCGGGAGACTTCGTCAATGGCGACTCCGCCTCGTGCAGCGCGGGCACGGGTGACGAACACCCATGTCAGAGCGCAGATGACGTCGGAGGTTGACACGAAGGCCTCAGAACCGTAGGTGTTCTTGACATATTCGAGGACATCCCTGCGGATTCTGTCGACAACGGACGCCGACAGGGGGAGAATCTTTGCTGTCCCGGGGGCAGGGTCAGCAGGAGCTTCGTGTGACTCGTCGAAGTCGTAGTCTGTCATGGAAGCGGTGTCGACTGGGGCCTCGACAACACAAGAGGAGGTGAGAGTGTGGAAGTTTGCCTTTTGCTTGATGAGTTTCTCGAAGGAGTCAGCATCCGCTGCGGCGTTGGGGGTGTCTACCCCTGAAAAGCAGCTGAGGAAGTCAATGACTGCGCCGCCGTCCATGATACCGTGGTGCAGGCCGAAGCCGAGCAGGAGACCACCGTCGATGAAGGTAGCACGCAGCGTCACTGGATGACACCCCTCGCCGGGACCGGGGTTCGTGGGCGGGAGGTTGAGCAGAGTGTCCTTATCCATCGCCACAGCTGGACCATGCTGCTCCTGGAGCTGCGCAAAGGTCCAGCCAAACCCGTCAGCGTTCAGAACCTGGGAGTCAAACACCTCGTCGGGGAACAGATCAAGCCCGGTATGTCCGGAGGAAGAGTAAACCAACTTGGGAGGTGTGTGCCAGCCGTTGCCGGTATCACCGCCAGCGATGAACTGACCACCGAGGCAGGGCCACTTGGAAAAAGTGCGAGCCAGTCGCGACTTGATGTGGGAAAGGGCTTCTTGGTATTGGGATGCTCGTGGTTCGCTGACGAAAGGGAAGGCGAGGATCACGAGGATGTACCCTTGCGGGGCAGTGAAGTCCGGTGGTGTGAGGGGCATGGCCTCGTTGAGGCTGGCCACCCAGAGGTTCTTGGCATCCATGGCTGTTGGTTGTGATGTGAGATTCCGTGTGCAAGTCCAAGTGGTTCCTAATCTCTCTAGAATCAGATGGCACTTTGAATCAAGTACTAAGGTAAGCTTGGTTTCTGATGACAGGAGTGTGACATTGGGGTCACATTTCGCGCTGTTATGTTATATGGAACTTCACAAAGGGCTGTGAATGGGTGTAGAAACAATGGCATTCTGTGTTGTTCTGTCGCTATCTCCTTGTTTCCGGGTGCAATGAATGAATAATGAACTGCACAGCTGGGGACGATTCCCGTCTCTTTGTTTGATGACTTGAACTTTTCGGAGTCAACAACGCATTGAATCAAGTACGTGAAATACCCGTACTATGTTGCTGGCTCCGAAAAGAATCCTTGATACACTAGAAACTTACATGTAGGTGAATGAGAGTATCCGAGTCGTCCAATGAACAAACCATTTGCTTTCCACATGAAGACAAGGTTTGCACAAAACGGTCGCCACCCAACTACCATGCACCCACAACCAAAGCCCAGCTAAAGATGGGAAGTGAATGACATGAGGGGGTACCTGAGGCGGCACAGGTCACTTGCTACTGACTGATTTTCCGTCGTTCTGCTGGGAATCATTATTTCTTCTACGGATCTACTATTTTGCGAAAATCCCAACGCCGTCATACGGCCCCTTGGCAACGCAGCCGACAGCGAGCCAGTTGGATCCCATGCTCTCGGCCACGACTCCCAGGTGACTCCTACATACCCTCGCATAATTTCCAGATTCCTGGTATGCTTGCACGATGCCAGCCAGAGTTTTCCCGAAGCTTTCCAGCTCCAGCCGGCTCTGGCTATCCAAACGGACATGCTGACCAGCATGAGTATTTTTTATACCGCAGGAGAAGGTCTGCTGCTGCTCCTACCACTCCTAGCTACGATAGAGGGCAGACTACCACCACAAATGTCAATGCTGCGACTTGTAATTCGGAACCCTTCTATGGTGGTAACGAAAGGAACCATTGGCGATTTGGCCTAAAAGTAACTCATTACAAGTCCTTGAAGTTCAGAAGGTACGGTATCCTCATCCCCACCGAACTCTTCGTCCCACTCGGAAAAGACACGTTCCGCAACGCCTTCTACTTCGGCCGGCGCCCAGATCCGTCCAGGTCGTGTGTACTGCAGGTAATCGATATCCTCTTTTCCATCCAGTTTTACAATCCACGGCTCAAGGCAGTCAGCAGTGGCGTATGGGGGGTTCCCTAACGCACGATTTTAGCGGCGAGGTTGCGAGACAAGGGCAGCTGAACTCACCCGGGCCGTAGATTCTCCCCCACGCCTTTCTCTGCTCCATCCGTGTAGAGAGATAAAGTTCAATTTGTGTCGATGCATCCGCCAACGGGAATGCTAGGTCGCTAACGCACAGCCGAAGACAGTTTTCGGACCATATCAGCTCGAACATTCGGAGGAAATGGAACTGTGCCACCGTGGTCGAAGTCCCAGGGAAGGAAGCCAATAACATCATGTCGTCTGCGAGATCGGGTATCTTGCCGCCGCTTTGAACATCTTCATGCGTGATTCTGTCTGACGCCGATGCATTAGTTCATCCCGCGGTACCGCAATGCGAAAGGGATCAGAGGGTACGAAAACGTACTATCTGGCAGCCTGTGAACCCATGGCCCCAATGAGTGCTTTACCGTGGTTCTCTGCAGGAATGCGTACAATTTGCGCGTGGGCACGGAGCTCATCCACAGCATGCGGGCGCTGGAAGAGTTAGCAATGTACTTGTAAAAAGGAAAGAAAAAAAGGGAAAAAATGACTCTGGTGAGAGTCAAAGACCAACAAACAGAGGAAATTAATAGAAAAGGAAAATATATGACACTCACCTGATGAAATAGCCATCCAACTCATACCAAAGCTGTGCCCCCTTCTCCCTCAAATACCTAAAGATATCCTTCCGGGAATAGTGCCTTCCCAACTGGTCAACAAGGCCGAGCCTGATCTTGTCCTGCCGACCGTGGGCCGTTCCATGGTCTGTATTATACCCATACATGGGATCAACAAGTCCTCTATCCTTAATACTGAGATTACATGCATCCAACATGGTCATCATGCCTGGGTGCCCATCCAGCGAGGACTCGCCGCGATAATGCAGGTGATTGTAAGGGAATCTCTTGACTGGATGCTTGATTCGTACATGCTCCTCCATCAGTCGAATTATGTCAAGATTCGTTCCGGTTGCGGCTTGGAAGGTCGGAGGGAGGAGGTGAAGCCTGCCGCGGGTGAGGTGTTCAAAGTCTGGATAGGTACTTAGGATCAGGCGGATGAGTTCAATTTGCTCGACGGCATTGGCTATATGCGTGACATTAGCTTTTCTTCCATCTCTATGTCCGCTATTTCTCATCAACAGAGGGAGGAGAAGCAAGACAGATAAAGGGAAAGAGGGTTGTGCTTCAGACATACTCCCTTCCGAGGCTCTGAGCGCTAACTGGAGCAAGTTAATCCCAGCTGGAAGGTCGAATTTCGGCTTGGGTTCCAGCGACAAAAGGTAGCGGATCTGGTCGAGGCGTCCATAGCCGTAGATGTTTGACCACACAATGAGGGCGCCGGTGAGGGTTGTTGCGTTGGGCGGGAACGGCTGCACCCGATCATGATCCAAGCCGTACTTGACCCGGAGAGCCTCCGCAATGACAAGCTCTTCCGAGCCATCTTCCATGACGAGCGTGTCGAAAATGCCGGCCGTATCGATTTGCCAGGATGTAAGGATGTTCCGCACCGAGCGCCCGCCTCGTTGTTCGGGGGGCAAGCGCTCGAGGTGGTCGACGACGAAGCCGAGTACCGACGGCATGTCCTTTGCGATGCGGGAGAGTCGGGTTTCTCCCCCAAAGATATGCTGCATTTTGTCAGCTGGGAAACTTCTTCCGTCAGGTTTACTGAGAATCAACGGTAAAAGGCTTTCGTCCAGCTTCGTCGATGCTAAAACGTCGGCTCCGTGCCGGATGAGGGCCTTCACGGAACGGAAATTGTGTCGGACAACGCACTGCTCCAGAAAATTGATGCTCTCGCCCCCATCGCACACATCTAGCGACGCACCGGGGTCCATCAACAGCAGCAGCTTCATGATATCTGCGCGGTCCATGTCGTAGGCAAAGCCAAGCGGTGACCAGGCGGGCTTCCAGAAGAAGATGCGTGCTTCGAACCAGCAGGAAACGGTACGCAGTATGGACTGCAGGTTCTTGTAGTTCCTACCCGTCTCCAGCATGGCGCGGAAGCACGTCTTGGTCCGCATGAGCTGCAGGCCGATGGACTGTGCGATCCGTGCATCGGCTGTCCAATTCAGCCGCGGCCAAGATGGGAAATCTGTTGCGAGCATAGCCTCGAGACGGCTGACATCCAAGTCCAAGATGCACAGGGATAGGGGCGACACGGGGAGAGCGCACGCATCTGAAAACGAACTGGTGAAGTAGAGTGGGCACGCCCCGTTGGCGAGGAGAAACGCGGCCGCTGCGCCGCCAGAAAAGTCAAAGACGAGCATCGACGCAAGAAGCGGGGTGACACGGTGCTGCTCTTCTTGGTGGGCCACGAATCCCGTGTTGACGTCGACACCAGCGGCAAGGACCTGGTATCCAATGCCTTCGACCGCTTCCCGGGTCGAGAATTGACTTAGAAGGTGCAAGAGGGTGATGCCCTGCACCGAGTCCTGGCACGCAGGGTCAGCGCCGTGCTGGATCAGGAGAGTCGCCAACTCGTAGTGGCCCAGGAGGCAGGCAAGCCAGAGGGGCGCCCAACCGGGCGTTGTCCCAGATGAGTTGACGTCGACGCTGTGGCTTTGCTCCAAAATCGTCTTCGCTGCCAGCAGGTCTCTCCGGCAAACAGCAAGCTGCAGCAGGGTGAGCCCAACCTCGGCGGGCTCGTTCGGTTGCGCATCTTTACCACGGATTTGGCGAGCGAAGAGGCCTTGCTCGTGAGGGTCCAGAAGACTCAGGGTGATCTCGGAGTCGTGCACATATCTGTCCATGGCTGAACCAAAGGGTGGCTGTCGTCTCGAGCATGACGAGACCGCGCCGTGCTTCTCCAAAATGCGCAAGATGGTGGCATATAAATCAGCAGGGTATTGACCAGAGCTGACGTAGCCGTCAAATTCGTCCTTGAACTCCTTGGCCCATGACCGAAAGCCGATGAGTTTCTCATTGATATCTTGGCGATGCGCATAGAGAAAAACGGCGCGTCCGGAACGTCTTGGGGTTGCCGGCGACGTATCATAGGCCAATGGGAAGAAGAGCGATTTGATGCTGATAAGGCCTTGCCGCCGAAAGTCCGGGTCCCGGAATCTTTGCAATATCCGTTCCCGCGAGTCGGGAGGAAGGTCCTTTCCCATCGCCTGGAGGACGTTGATTGCGCCGGACATGGCCACCTCGCTGCCTCCGTCGATGGCCTTGACGAGGTATCGCTCGACTTTCCCCTTCATGCTGCCTTCGTCGTCGAGGTATCCGTTCAGCACCAAGGCTGCCAGCTGCAGCGCACAGTCACCCGCCTCGGGTGAATCGCCCGTGGACTTTCTTTCGAGGTCTCGACAGACTTCTTTTCGGCAGTTGCGGGACATCAGAGAGCTGCGGATTTTTGTTTCGAAGGCAAACTAGGAGAATTGTACCCCTTCGTGTCAGTAACATGGTCCGGACCATCAAGCAGGTCGAAATGTCGGTATGTTAGTTAGTACTCACGTCCGGCACCCTTGCGGCGGCCACCTTGCCAAGTACACCGGCCTTTGCGAGCGGTTTCCCCGGGCACGTTGGTAACATAAATCTGTCATCATAGCACGAGTTAGCACCGATATGTCCTCACATCGAAGCGATAGGTTGAATGTGTATTGTAGGTGTTGTACGTGCCGAAAACGTTCGATGACGGTAGGAAGTCCGCTCAGGGGGTTGGCAGAATCGCATGCAGCTATCTCTCTCATCAGGTGACCTCGGCACCTCCGGTAGATATCTGATGCATCCGTCCTGTCGGATGGCTTCAGCTGCAGCGTGCACGAGAGAATCTCGGAGAAGAGGGCGAGCAGAGGTTTCTCCAGGTCGTGGTTTGCTTTATTCGCCAGAAGGACCGACACAAAAAACTCGACGCTGCGCTCTGGCTCCTCGCTTTCTGCCTCTGGGCTGTCGTTCGTCGTTGGCCTGGTTTTGTCGATGGATACCCCGGGGCGGACGTCGAGGGGCACGCGGGTTCCGACAGCAACGGCGGCTGCCACATGCCCGAGGCTGTACATGTCGGTCATGAGAAGCCCCAGGGCATCCAGGGCCAGGCCTTGTTCCATCTCGGGCGCCATCCACCCCGGCGTGCCAACCCTGAGACGAAACTGGTGGTTGTCCGGGTAGTCGGACAGAATCACGGAGCAGCCAAAATCGCACAGCTTGACCATGTACGGTTTCACGTCCAGCGAGCCTAGCGACTGGCGTTCCGGGCTGTCGCAGACGAGCAGGTTGCCGGGCTTCACATCACAGTGGACGATGCCGTTCTCATGCAGGAATCCCATGCCGGAGGCGATGTCCAGAAGCATCAGCGCCTTGTCGCGAAAACCTAGCCGATGCCCCGAGACTTGGAGATAGTGGCTCAAACTGCTATGCATCGCGCCCTCGAGCAGCGCTTCGGGCAGGAAACGCCCCAGCGTCTCGCGCGTGTTCCAGGATATGCCAATCAGGGCTACAATGTTTTGCGACTGCCGTATGGCCTCGTGCGCTAGGATGCGCATTTCCGTCGTCATGGCCGCAAAGGTTTCCTCGTCCCCGTCGCCCTCGCCATCGCGATTGCGGCTACTAGATAGTACTATCCGCTTCGTGATGTAGCCCTTGATCGTAATGACCCCATCTTCGTTAGCCGGGGGAGCCACGCGGTCGAACCAGCGAGGGGAAATCTTGTTGACCCAGTCGACATCCTTATTCAGCGACATGCTAAGCATGGCTCGCGAGACGGCAAACGACAACCCTCCGCCAGCGGCAAAGGTGCCGCCTCCTCCCGGTTTCCTTCGGCAGAAGATGGGCACGCCCAGCTGCACGGCGAGTGCCAGAAAGCTAGATGGCCCATCCACCAGCGGAGCGTCCTGTCGCCGGCCGGCGGCTACCGTTTTCGCATCGAACTCGGTGTACGTGGTCGTGAAGTCGGCCATGGCGATTTTTCTTGACGGGTCGCGACGAAGGCAGTACAAGTCCTAAAAGGCATGGAGCAGTTCACGTTGGTGTGCTTGGCCCGATCCACTTCATGAGAGGATTGCACAGAGGAACGCACTCGGCCGAGTGTGTCCTGCTCTTAGCCGACGTGGATGTAAAATGTAATCAGGTACCGCGGTCAAAGCTTGCGATCCCCCCCCCTGGTGATTTTGCTGCGGCGGGGGAGTCCTGAAACCCTCGTTGGTGTCGTGACCGAAAACCAGAGCCAATGGATAGGTTCTCGCATACGGTAGGTGCCGCCGAAGAGGCCCGGCTATGCAACTGTGCCTTACGTCGCTACCTGTCAATGCGACATTTTACGTTTCAATCGATCAATCATGCACGAGCACGGCCCCCCCTCCTCCTTCCAACTCTCTCTATACCTAGGTATGTAAGGCACCAAAGCAATTCAGCTCATGATTTTCTCAACTTGGCCAAATAGCTTGGTGGGAGAGCTGTGTATACCATGGAAGTCGCCGCCTTCGTGATAGGGCTGAGCGGTGTCATCGCCGTCGTCGATAAAGCCTGTCAAGTTTGGCGCGCAATTGGCGCAGCCAAAGATTTTGGCGACGATGTTGGCGGCTCGATTCGGAAACTCGAGATTGAGTTTTTTCGTTTTCATTCCTGGTGGAGGGTAGTTGAAAAGTTGGAGCTCCGTTCGGTAAGTTGTGACTAGTATTTACTACCCAAAGCAGAATATCCCTCTAGGGACTTTCACTAGCTGATCACATTGATATCGGCCCGTAGCAAAGTGTTGAGGAAAATGCTGCGTGCTCGGGCGGGCCCCTGGCGGTACATCTATCGGGGACCACTCAGAACCCGATCATCACGGCTGCACAGGGCGTTCTCAGCGCCTTGGTCGACATTGAAAGTACTCTTGGAGAGTCTGGAGTACTCGAGGCTCTCGAGCTCGAACGCAGGGAGAACCACCCGGCGAAGCGACAACGCGTAACCGAGACACCGGAACTGCCCAACCCCCCCAGCGTCCAGGTAAAAGAGGCGGCTTCGGCTCGGGCCCGCTTGAGCCAGCATCTGGTGTCTGCTGTCCCTTGGCGAAAGCGGATACGACAGGACGCAACGCCATGGAGAGAGTCGCACAAGCAGCGTCTAGACAGCAAAATTCAAGAGATTGGCTACTGGAACCAGGTCTTGTACAGCCTCTTGCCACACGACCTGAGAGAAAGCATCCTACGCCAGGGCATCTCGAGCTATGTGCTGGCAGACACCGAGGAGGTTGCCCTCGTTTCACGGCTCGATGAGGGGGCCATTAGTCAACAAGCCAGGTTTTACGAAGCGCACAAACGGCTGGCCGAGAACAACTCCCTAGGCCCGACAGCTCCGGAGGTTCTGCGGCAGAGGTTGATACCTATGGACGCGTTTGATGCGCCTGGCGTGGTAAACCAGGGCGCCTTCTCTCTCGTGCGGTACAGGCATGAGCAAGGGGGTAAGTTCTCCGGCTTTATCTATCACCCACCCCGAC
>Ga0247770_1001505_pt1 | contig 17569 bp, 16 predicted proteins | sample UWRJL136409B6_FD_179943 | JGI IMG/M metagenome (GOLD analysis project Ga0247770, IMG submission 179943) | Plant litter microbial communities from Arlington Agricultural Research Station in Wisconsin, United States - UWRJ-L136-409B-6 | ecosystem: Environmental > Terrestrial > Plant litter >... | reverse complement strand
CAACTCAGCTCTTACAACCCCAGCTCTTCAACAGCCAACTCAGCTAACCCCCCCTCCCCCTTAGATCCCCCTCATCCTCCTCGCCCTCCTCACCGCCATCCTCCTCCCCCTAACCCTCTACAACCTCCTCCTACACCCCCTCCGCTCCTTCCCCGGGCCTCTCCTACACCGCGCCCTCCCACTCCCGCACTTCCTCTCCACCCTCCTCGGAACAACCCACACCTCCATGTCCACCCTACACACCCTCTACGGGCCCGTCGTGCGCATCTCCCCCAACCAACTCAGCTACATCTCCGCGTCCTCCTGGCACTCCATCTACGGCGTACGTGGTGCCTCTCCCTCGCACCCGCAGATGCTGAAGGAGGAGCTGGAGTTTCCGGGGGAGGAGTTTGAGTTCTTTGCGCCGGCGAAGCCGATGATTAGCTGTAATGCGGGGGAGCACGCGCGGCAGCGGCGGGTGGTGGGGCTGGCGTTTAGTGAGCGGGCGGTGAGAGGGTATGAGGAGGTTGTTGGAGGGATGGCGGGGGTGTTGATGGGAAGGTTGGAGGCGGAGCAGAGAGGGGTTGATGAGCGGTTGAAGGGGGGAGGGGGGAAGGGGGAGGGGATTGATATTATGGATTGGTTCCATTTTGCAATGTTTGATATCACGTCGGCGTTGGTGTTTGGGAGGGCGTTTAAGAATATGGAGAGGGGGCGGTATCATGAGTGGGTGGCGCGGGTGTTTCCTGGGATGAAGCTCGTGACTTGGAGTCTGGCGGTTACGTCGGTGCCGGGGCTGGGGAGGGTGGTCTCGTGGCTGATCCCGAGGAAGGTGGTGGATGAGGCGCGCCGACACATGCAGGCTATTGTCGACATGACGGATGCGCGGAGCAGGGTGCAGCTTACAAACCCACCGCACCAGCCGGACTTCATGTCGCATATACTACCTCCGTTGCAGTTGCCGAGGGGAGATGAGTCGATGACGGCCTCGCTCTCTACCGAGGAGCTCTACCTCAATTCCCAGCTTCTCTGCATTGCCGGCTCCGAGACAACGGCCTCACTGCTGGCCGGGGCGGTGTATTTCCTCGCTCTCAGAGAGAACGCCCGACACCGCGATCGTCTCGTTGCAGAAGTGCGAGACCAGTTCGCCACCGCTGAGGACATCACGCCGGCGAGCATCGCACTCAGGGCACCGTTCCTATGTGCCGTCCTGAACGAGTGTCTGAGGCTGTACCCGCCAGGGGCCATCAACATGCCGCGGACGGTGCCGCCGGGCGGGGCGATGATAGACGGGCGGTATGTCCCCGCCGGATCGGTGGTCGGGATCGCGCAGTTTGCGGCGTACAGATCCGCCACGCATTGGATCAACCCGTTGAAGTTTGCGCCCGAGAGGTGGCTGGACGGGGAGCAAGGCAAGTACGCGGGTGACAGGAAGGAGGTGTTCAAGCCCTTCAGTCACGGGCCGAGGAGCTGCATCGGGCAGAGTCTCGCGGTGGCCGAGTGTCGACTCATCGTGGCGAGGCTTTTCTGGGAGTTTGATGTGCATGTGTTGCCCGGTCAAGAGGACTGGGTGAGGCAGAGGACATTTCTCTCGTGGGAGAAGCCACCGCTCATGGTTCACGTCAGAAAAGCCCACAGGGTGTGAGAGAAAACCCGAGCCCCGGTTCTTGGAACGGCTTCGTCCCCAGGTCCGCAATCTTGTTCATACGCACACTAGTGCTACTCGGGTTCCCCGTCACTGGACGAGCCCGCGGGTTGGATTTCCAACAGCCAGATAGACACAGGCAACGAACGAGGTCTCATTTCCAGCAGCTGACGGTGTGCCGTGCCAAAGACAGAGCTGGGTTGCGGAACATGCCGTGCACGTGTCAAGTACCGGACGCAGGATCTGATCTCGCCGTGATGCCCTGCAATTTTGGAACGGTGACACGGGCGCGATCAATGGTCCACGTCTCCGGCACAGTGCCTCGTCCTGCTGCACTGTTGGTCGCTCGCGACGCTCTCGTGTGCGGTTGCATAGTGCAGCAGCGAAGGAAATGGTGGCCAATGAATCGGCGCGGGTGCTGAGTTGCCGCTGCAGATTGGCCAGATTGACCAGATATTGGCAGCTGGAGGCATACGAAACGCCCCGCGTCCCACCCGCACTCTCCAAAATCCGGCGGTGGCAGGCCATGTCCAGGGCAGGCGCCCGACTCTGTGTGCGCCCCGCAGGCAGCGGACCTTTGCCTGCTGCGCTGACGATACGATTGCATGAATAGGGACAGGGCTTACCGCACCCCATCGCGAAGGCTTTGCGACCTTGCGACCTGCGACCTGCGACTTGCGACTTTGCAAAGCCCGTTCAGGTTGTTGGCTCGGGAGTCGGTCGGGGCTGACTGCCACTGTCCAAACACCACTTCGCGGCGGTAGAGCGCTTGCCCGCACTTGCCCCGCCCGCCGCGCATCAGACACCCCACTTGCAGTTGAGATTTCGCCTCTCTGCTCCCGTCATCAATACCGGCGGTGCGAGCAGAAACAAGCTGCCCGCCGCTCCAGCACAGCGAGAGTCATTTGAGCGCAATAGCGGGGCCTCTTGATGCTGCCTTTGTCCGTCTCGGCTGGAGCAAGATTCCGTGTAGCTCCCCACCTCCAAAAGCGAGATTGGCGGAGACGTGCTCGTCGGATGGGCGGGGAATGGAGTGTTGGCTTGCGGGACGACACAACAAAAAAACAGCGCCATGTGCAAAGGGAGACGAAAACCGGAAGGTGTAGAGGCGGAGGCGTACGCAAGTCGGTGGCATACAGGGGCGGTTTGCCTGGATGGAATGGATGGATGCCGGCCTAGTAGGTCGAACTCTGAGCTAGGTTGTTGTCGGTTGTTCGTGTGCTGCTGCTGCTGCTGCTTGTCTCTTTGCCTGACCTGACCTGGCGTCGACCCCTCTTTGATTGACCGAGGAACACGGTGTGCCCGTGGCGCGTCTTCTGCGGAGGCTCTTCCGTGTGCAATAGGCGACCAGCCAGCCCTGCGCTTCATTGCTTGTTGATGCATCAAGCCGTCCACTCCGTCCGACAAATAGACATCGGCCGAGTTGGATGGCCGGCAGATCCAGGTCAGGTTGCTGACGCGGTGGTGAGGATCCAGCCAGCAGCAGCTCAAGCCACACTGTGTGACCAAGAAACGGCCCAGGGCTAGCCCCTCCTTGGGCGGTGGGTCCGTTGTCCAACCAGCGATGCAAGCCCGTCCACGGCATCTCACACGAAAGGCTTGAGAGATGGATGGCCCATTGTCATGCTGCAAAAGCCTCGACGTCTTGGATGCGTGCCCGCCGAATAGAGGGATCGCTCAGACACAGGCTCTTGTTGGCCGGTTTGGCTGGCTTTCTGCCAACAAAAAACTCGCCGGCGCCGCCGATTCTCTTTGCCAGAGTCAATTTGACGCGCGGGGAGACGCTACCCCTGTTGTGGCAAAGCCCGGCTCTCGTTTGCGCGTCCTCGTTCACGTTCACAGGTTCTGTTCTGCCTCTGCTGCAGGTGGAAGCACTCCTCCTCACCCGACGCTCTGGAGTCTGCTGCACGTCCTGCCGGGTGGAGCATTTCCAGAAAGCATGCGACATTCCAACGTCGGCTCTTCGTGAGGGGGCTGGCTACCTAGGTCTCATGCCATCTCTTGCTGTGCCCGCTCCGTCCACGCTCCCACGATCGACGAGTTCCAGGTTGGTGGCCCTTTTTTGCGTCTTCCTTTTTTTGTCGCACGACGCGGCGTCAACGACGACAGACAGGACTCTCTGGCCTTTGCGCGTGCATTGGGCCTCAACCACTCACGGGCGAGAAGGGGGCTGGCCGTCTTGGACACTTTGCATTCCTGTCTCGGTGTCACCACAGCCTTGGGCTGTCCTTGGCCGAGGACCCGGGAGCCTTGATGATTGCAGGTGGCATGGATGGCATGGGGTCTGGCGGCATTGCACGCTGGGGATTATTATTATGGACGCAGTGCGCACTGCGCAGCCCAACGTTTTGTCTCTCTTCTGATCACTGGCTCACATCCCGTGTCTTGACGGCGGGAGGCGTTTGATCATTGGCGAGGGTACCGGTGCTTGGTGCGCCCGGCTCCCTGATTGACTCGAAACATTTGTCGCGCCGAGTCGCCGAAATGGCTTGACATTGTGTGTTGAACACGGGCTCTCCCTTTGTGCCTCGTTCCCTGCCGTCGTTTTGGAGTTCTGACTTTTCCATGGCCATGGCGGCGTGAGGTGGTGCAGCGAGTCACAGCCCCAAGTCGCACTGTGGTGTCCCCGACTGGACTGGGCGGCGAGCGGGGTGGTTGCCTTCAAGCTGCGCTCTGCGCTGCTTGCCTTCAATTGAGAAACCTACCAACCTAACCATTTTGACGACGGCTCTGCGGCGAGAGGGGGCCGCGGTCCGACGCACGCATTGAGGGTGCGTATTTCGCCCGCACCAGACGGCACCCGATTCGATGCATCCGTCGCCAAAGCGCCATCCTGCCGCCATGCCAGATGGCCACTGGTCGCCCAGAGCAGGGAGTGCGATGGAGATGGATGTGGCCGCCAAAGAACACTGGATCCTCAGCTGCCTTGTTGTCGTCTTCTCGTCCTCGTTTTTCCTGGGTCAAATGGCGCGGCCCCTCCACACCGTACCCCGCCGTCGGTGGCACGGGGGTGGGGCGGCGTGCTGGTCAAGCCACACCATCCAATGCTGGCCCCTCGAGACCTTGAACCGGAGCAGGCTTCTGCCCGTCGTATCAAAAGAGGGATCGAGCCCGCTCCGAAGTCAAAATTTCAATGTTGGCCACATCCCCCCTCCCTGCGCAGGCAGGTACGTAGGTCGACGCCGAGCAGGTGCATGTTACACCGACGATGCAGAGACCCTCCTCGCACCGTCGTGTCGACGGGCGACCTGGCATCATCGCTTTTTTTATTTATTCATGTCACTGTGGGTGCGGGACCGGGAGGAGGTGTCGTCTTCGGTGGGTATCTCGCAGAAGGGCGCACCGAGGAATCCGCGATGGCGGCACACCCCTCCCAGCCGACCAACAGCGCACGCCCCCCGGGAGCTTGGCAGCTTCTCCTCCCGGGCTCGCTCCGGTCCCTCCACCATGGCACACCCCTGAGGTCACACCCATCATCAGTGCACCGTCTGCGACACCAGATCCCTTCTGCTTGTCCTGGCATCACATCATCAGCTGGAAGTTTGGTCAGCTGCTGCCGCTACCAGCTGGTGGTGTCCCGCACTGTACGAATAAATACTTTTGGCGGGGCGGGGCAACGCAAGTGTTGCCGCTGATAAGGAAGGAACCTTGAAAGGCAGGGACACACGCCGAGCGAAACACTTGAGCGACGGACCGACGACATTGGAACTCTCGTCCCGCCCTTTTCGTCCCCTACGGCAACTCACTCAAAGGGGAACCCAAGAATGCCAGATGGACGGCATCCGTTCGCAGAGGAGCAGGGCGCGCACTGCACTGCAGGTTGCCTATAATAAGAACAATGATACGCGGTAATGATACGCAGCAGTAATAACTCGGCACCTGATCTGGATCCTTGGTTTCCTTGAGAGAAAAGAGAGATCGCCCAGTTTATCCGGAAAGGGGCATATCGTTCATATGTATCCATTCCCGCAGTAATAGCTGTTGTGATCTAGCGGCACAGGCAGATCCAGGGATGATACGATGTGTTCAGCCAGTGCAAAAGACGCCCTTTTACTGTCAGCGCAGCCCACGGTGTTTATTATTCTAGGCCTATTCCAACGTAATTGAGACCTTCTGCAGTGCAATCAAGGCCTGTAATGCGACAAGCCAGGCCTTACTGTTCCGACGTAGAATGTGTGAGAACTCCGGTATGGAACACGTTCAATTCCGACGGAGAAGAGAGTCCCTTTCTTTGGCTGGAGCAGTCGTACGCAGCCGAATGAGTTCGCCAACCTGCCAGCCGTGAATTGGAGGTCATGCATTTGCCTGCTTGCCCTGGGGCCTTTTGGAGCTTGCTTGGTACATACTGCTGCTTGCTGCGGCGGGTGCGAAATATTGATTGGGGACTTGGGTTCCCAATCTCTGAGCGGAGCAGGCCCCCGACCTCATTGGCCCGTCTACCACGATTGTCACTCTGGGACTCGGGATTGCATTTGCATTCACTCTGGCGCGCAACTTGCAGCGATATCGACAAGTTTCGAACATGAGCCAGATCAGGCAGGAAGGAACCACGAAATTTCGGTTTGTGTCAACCTGAGCCAGGCTGCAAGTGAGCAGCATGGAGCCGAGCGATCGGCAATCCTTGTGCGTCGGTATCCGTCAATCAGCGATGGGTGCCAATGCCATGCCATGCCATTACCCCCGTCGTTTTATCGCAACAGCTCGCTTCGTTTCCCATGGCAAATCAGGCAGTTCTACAAATGACACTTGTCGGGGGTTGCGTGTGTGTGCGGCGTATCTGTGTGTGTTGTGTGTGTGCGCTGCGTGTGGAGGATGAGATGACAGGAAAAACGCTGGGAGGTAACCCCCAAAGGGAAGGATTCGAGTGACCTGCGGAACCTGGGAAAAATCACAAATCCCACGGCCGACTAAAAAGGGCGCACTGTGTGGCGCATTGCCCTGCGCTTTTTTATCCCCTTGTCATCATGGCGAGGAGACGGTTCCGGAGTCTGAGTGTGGGCTCTCGTCAAAGTCACCGTCTTGAGTGCTTTCATCCGCACGTATACGGATTGCATGTGGATTGTTGTTCGGTAGTAATGATGGCGCTGCAGTCCAATCCCGTATCGCTGTGCGTCCGTGGGCCATTGCTGACGGGACTACTAAGGCGTAAGAATGGAGTCAAACCCAGTCTTCCATGGCCGACGGCCGACCGAAGTGGCCGAAGCTGGTGGGAAAGTAACAAGTGGTGCTGCGTTGCTGGGCTGGGTTGCTGGGTTGCCGATATCCCGCGGCCAGCCCAGCCAAAACTCCAACAATGTAACTCCCTAGAATAGCATTTGGTGAGGGTGGGGTTTCGTCAAGGGGTATTCCCCTTCCGGTGTCTCTGGGCGATTCATCACCGGCGGGCATTTCGAGCTCGAATTTGGATCCCCTTTATTTCGAACAGAGGGGGGATATCGGGCTCAGACACGACTAGACACAGGCACAGGGATACCGATCCGTTAGTCGTCGACAATCAGCGGCCGGGTGGGACGCCCGTGGCGTGAACGTGCATTTTCAGGAGAAACCAAGCAGCAGCTGTGGCCCCCCGGCAAACACAAGTGAGGAGGCAGCGGACCAAGCCAAGCACCCAAGCTAGAGCCCGAGCATGGCATGGAAATTGATGGGACTCTCATCCAACATTTTGGAAACAAAATGCTGCGTGCTCGGTCAGGATAACGCATCCGGAACCTAGGGATTTGCTGGGCTCGTTTTAGTTCCCACCCACCCACTCACACTGGCACACCAGTGTCCAATTGTTGTTTGCTTTGACCGCCCGCCAGTCGAGCAGGCCCAGCCAGCCGCGGACGGGCAGGCAGCCCAAGACCCAAGACCCAAGACTCGAGCAGTGCGCCGTCAGACTGCTGCGCGGGTAGGCGTCGGTCTTGATCCTTGACTCGCCTTGTTTTGGGGGGATAGCCTGGGCGACTAAAAAGTCACGGACAGTCGCTTGGGGGAGCGACTTTGACGTCCCGGACCCAGACACAAGACACCAAGGCCCCAGCATCCAAGTTCGCCCGCGGCAGGCTCACGCCAACGCCGTGACCATTGGAAGCCTGCCGCAGCAACCTGGTGGAAAAGCGAAGACAAGGAGCCAATAGCGTAATCCCACCAGTTTGCTGTCTCCTTTTGCGATCTCGAAAGGGGCTCATGCGGATTGGTAGCGTTATTGGGCGGGCGTGCACCGCTTCAACCAACCCCCTCTGGCGCTGCTCCCTAATCCCTGCAAAGCAAAGCCCTACCCTGCTGCCGCTGGTTGCAGCGCACGGTGTTGTGAGCTCCTCCGCTACGGATTCTGCCGCCACCTGGCGATGGATTGACGACCGACCGACGGTGCTCGCGGCCGTCGGTCGGCGACACGGACAAGCAAAATCGGGCAGAGTAGCCAGAGACAAATGATGGCATGGTGCGAGAGCGACGGGATCAGCATCAGCAATCAGCAACACCTCAGGTGGCTCGCTGCAGGTACTCGTCTCGCTCCCTCCGTGTCCTGCTCTCCCTTCCGCGAGGCCGCCTCCAGCAGATCCCCGTCATGTGTCATCCGCAGCGCAGCGAGAGATAGGCAGATCCGTTTTTGCGAGTCGCGGGTATTTTATTCATGTATCGCTTGGGGTGCGGTGCGGTGCAATGCAGCGACGGACGCAACGGACGGTGCTGTGCTGCCGCCGGTTCCTTTTCCAGGTTCTCAGGTAACGTAAGAGGATTGCGCGCTGCGAGGGCGAGTCTGAGTCTGATGAGTCTGCATCATCATCAGCAGTAGCAGAACGCCAGCAACGGGCGGGCGGCCTGGTGGCACGCGCTGCTGGAATTGGGATGCACACTGCCCGCGCAGCAGACCGGGCAGCCTCTCGGCCGGCACGGTGCGCCGCACTGTCCCGTGCTTCCACCTCCAAAGCCCTCCCTTCCATGTGCCCTCATTTGCCCGTTTGGTGGCAAGCTGACCTGCCCTGAGTCCCGACCCTGGACCCCGCTGTACGACCCATGCCAGCTGCGAAGCAAAGCAGAAGCCGGAGCAGGCCAACGAAGGCTGCGGCTGAGCTGGGTGGAATGATGGCACTCGGATGAAGAACGAAGGCGCGGGCCAGAATAGAAGGTTCCCAACAACGAGAACAACCTCAGCGGCAGCAGTGCGGCAGAAGCTCGCAGCGAGCTGCGGTGGCTTTCGACAGAAATGCCGAGATAAAAGAAACGGGGCTAAGCCAGAAACGTGCTCCACCGGATCACCCCGCCAGCGTGCTGGGCTCGCCAGGAGAGGAGCAGAGGGTGCGCTAAGCGAGAAATGGGCGGCGTGGATTGGCCCACATCCTGGAAAGCCACCCCCCCTCGATGGAGCTTCACTGCTTTGATGGGACTTCGCCCCGTGTGAGCTGTGTGCCCTTTTGCAAGCGGCATGGGAGAGCAGCCCACTTGCTGCGCGGCACCAGACAACGACATCCACCAGGGACAAAGTAAATTAGCAGCATTTGCGGCGACCAGGACTAATCCGCAACGACACAACCACGCAACCGCCTCACATGGATGGGTGACGGTATGGATGTTTTTACAGCCCGGAGATCTTCCTCCTCTCTTGCCTCCCCCATCCCCTCCGTCCCTGTCTTTGAACCTTCACCACCACCATTCCTCCTCGCAGCGCTCCGGCTTTGGCCTTCTCCCTCACCGTCGCCCTCGTCGTCATCCTCGCCCTCAACGACAGCGCCCACCTCGACCTCGACGCACGCTCGCCATTGCCCGCCTCTCCGTCGTCAACCGCCGTCACTGCTGAATCAGCTCATGGGCTAGGTCGGCGGGCATCCCGAACCACGAGCTTCCTCTAGCGTCCCCGATCCTCGCCTGCCCTGACGAATTGGCACGGCGCAGCGATCGAGCCTGAACGAGCACTCCTGCTCCCATTGTTTTCCTACGAGCGCCTCGAAGGGCCTTGCACGACCGACGAGCCTCCGAGCTCCGGAGCCTTCCTCCTTCTCGAACCGCTCCGACCTGCGAGCTTGAGAAAGCACACAAGAAAGAATACACGTCCACTGGCATAAGAAGCCTGTGAATTGAGCTCCTGCCTCGCCAGGCGCGACTTCGCCATTTAGGTCACCTGCCCCTCCACACGAAAACTGCAGCAGCCACTGCTGCTGAACAGACCATCTGCTCGCAGACTTCGTGCCTGCTAGGTTATCGCGGCGGCAAGTTCGGCCGCTCGCCCACCCGCTGGCGAAGTCTGGGCCCCAACACCTCGAATTGATTGACATGGCTCAGGATTGTTGAGTAGGCCCGACCACCATTTGAGCGGTTGGATACGCAGGGCGGAAGGAACGAATTGGCCTCAGTCCCCGCGAGCCCTTCGCACACCGTCATTGTCGAACGATTCGAAACCTTGGACAGAAAGGCACCTTCCCGCTTGCCGTCGCTGGATCGCATCGCAAGTCACCGGATAGTCGAGGTTCTCAGCCGCGCTCTTTTGGTCCTTCTCGACGCCTTGGTTGTGACCGATTCCATCTTGGCCATCTTCTCCCCATGTATTCGACTGTGGCACGACCGAACCCGATCCTCCACTCTCGCTTCCTCCCCTCACCCTCAGCACTGTCAGGCGACAGCCAGACATCCCAACCACCGCTGTCAAAGCAAAGCTGCCGCGTGTACGGAGGCGCTCCAGCGCAGAGCGGCCTGCGCACACCACCCACCGACGAGAATATGGAGACAGCATACCAGCTGCCGAGCATGGCATCATACGAAAACCTGCATGCGCACCACCACTCGGCCTACGTCCCAGCGCCACCCCCCTCGGATCGTCCACGGCCAGTTCTTAATGAGCGGTTAGCTCCGAATGAGCAGATGTTCAATCCCAGCTTGCGCTGCACCGGCCCAGTGTATCCGTACTACCAGCCAACAGTCTCGCTGCCGCTACCCAGGGCCTCGATTCCGCCGTTGACCGCGGGCCCGGTCGCCCCTCCGACAGATTCTTCCCACTACCAGTCAGCGCAGCAAACCCAGCCAGCCCCGCAGCAAACGACTCGTCCCTCGACTCCCGGCCCGACATCAAGCAGTACAATGACCGAACAGGAGGTGACGGCGAGAGATTTGGCCATGGTTCACCACAGCTTGCAGATTCCGCAGTGCATCAGCCCCAAAGGCGGCAACCTGGCTGACTTGGTTGCTGATCTCACGGCTCTCTTTTGGTTTGAGTCGACGAAAGTGCTCGAGACGGCAGACCAAATCCGAACGATACCTGCGACTGCACACATTCGACGGATACCGGAGAGCGCGCGTGCAAGCCGAAATTTCAAGAAGTGGGTGCAGTCGGTCCTCTCCACGACCCAAGTCACGCAAAACGTCGTTCTGCTGGCTCTGCTCTTCATCTACCGGCTCAAAATAGCCAACCCAAAGGTCAATGGCCGCCAGGGCAGCGAGTATCGGTTGTTCACGGTTGCACTCATGCTGGGCAACAAGTTTCTCGACGACAACACGTACACTAACAAGACGTGGGCAGATGTGTCGGGCATCTCGGTCAATGAGATCCACATCATGGAGGTGGAGTTTCTCAGCAACATGCGGTACAGCCTCTTGGCGTCCAAGGAGGACTGGGAAGAATGGCTGGTACGACTCGCGAAGCTCTTCGAGTTTTTGGAGCGGGCCAACCGCGCCGCATCGCCGTCCCCCCTCCTCATCCCGTCGCCCTCCCACCGCAACTTCAATTCGCCGCTGCCGTCGCCGACTGGCACCTTGCAGCTGACGCCGCAGGCGCTGCATACATACTCGCCAAGTGGTAACGGCAATGGTCAGGGTTGGCCCTCGTATGTGCAGAACAACGCTGTTTCGCCGCTTGCGCTGAAGCCAGAATCGGGCTTCCTCCACCGGAAGAGGAGTTTCCCCGAAGATGACCCGACCGAGCCCCCTGCCAAGAGAATGAGCCGGGTTCTTCCTCCGCAACATGGCTTGCCAGTCTCGTCACAGCCAGCGCCGCTGCCCGTTCGCCAGCAGGTTCCCTCTCAGGCCCAGCTTGGCCCGCAGCGTCCAACAACGCTGCCGCCGGCACAGTCACGACCGCAAGGCCCTGTGGCATCGGACCATCCGCGCCTGTCAGTTCCGAACTTGTCTGTCAACACGAACCACAACGTCGCAGGCCCTGCGCAGCCCTATCCTGCTGTCTCCTACGCACCACCACAGGCCTCCCCTCTCTCTCTACCGCCGCTGGTCCCGGGCGTTCGAGCCATGTCGACTGTCTTCCCTCCTGCGCCGGCAAACTATGCCTCGCCACATCCGATACTCCCTTCGAGTGGGCCACATCCGTCCCTTCAACCTTTGTCGGTGACCCCCACGACCGCATTCCCTCCCGCAACATACGGCACCCCGACGAAGCGGTTGTCGCCCCAGAACGCCTTGACGCCGTCGGCGCCTTATGGGTCTTCCCCTCTGATCGACCCGTTCCACCACCACAACGGCACGCCGATTGGAAACCATGGGACCGCGAGCGGCATGCATACGCCCATTTCCCATTCGCCGTCGGTTTATCTGCAACACCGGAACAGCCCATACAAGCCCGTTCGACACGTCAACACCCTTCTTCATCCTCCGCCCTCCGGCCTCCAGCAATACCATTTCACCAACGCCCTGCCCCCCACACAGATGCACTATCAGCCACTGGGGAGACGCAACGAGCTGCGAACCGGCATTGTCCCGGAATTTGCCATGGCGCGTGCGGGGCACCAAGGTCCTATGGGTAGCGGACTCCATCAGGGTCATCCGTCTGCGGCCTATCAAGAAGCGCCTCAAGTTCTGCCCAATCCGACACAGGGGTGGCCGTCATACCACCAAGTGCCCATGGGTCGTCCCATCTCTTCAAACAACCCTTTCAACTGAACACGACGGCACGATATCATCCATTTCTACTTATTTTACCTGCCGACAATTGCATGAAGAGCTCGGTCGCCATTGTATTGATAATTGCTTTTTTCCTCTTTTTTTGCGATGCATTTGCATGGCTTGGCGTTGGGAATATGGAGATTACTCATTAGTGCGGCATAAAATGCAGTACAAGGCGAACAAAAACGCCAGGAGTTAGGCAAGGCGCAGCCGATGCATTTTGTTTTTTGCTCCCTTTGTCAGGTTTCATCGCGAAGCTTGGGGGGATCATTGGAGTTAGGAGGGTGCGATTTCTGGTGTCTCAGCGGACTCAGCATGAACAGAGCACCCTTTGCTTACAGTACTTTCGTTTTGCGGACATAATGATACGATCTTTACGAAGATGATCAGTGTCGCGTGGTGGGCGGGAGGAGGAGCGGTCGAAACAGGACTTGTTGGAGGCAACAGACGCAGACTCGGTGCTACTAGGCTCGGTCGGGATTGATGTGTTCATCTCACCCAGCGCACCTCTCAGCTATCCTTTGCAGATGACCATATCGAACAGCAAAACGACCCCGGAACCTCACTCAGTGGCGGGCCGAAACTCGGGAATCAGCAGCTGGGGCTGATGGCTGGGGGATATGTGCGCCATCAAGATACAAACTATGTACCACGATAGATAGACGCAGAAATAGCGCTACATTTGAAGTCAGCGATGACAACCTTACTCCAATGGCAACAACCGAAATGAAATGTGGTTGCGGGATATGTGGTGGCAAGCGGGCAGAATAGGGATGTGACCTACCAGGCGGCTTACATGAACGAGCAAGACTCTCACGGCGGTTGGAACGAAAAGCGGGCATGTCCGGGCTGCAGCTGGCGGCGAGTTAACTTTCGATGGGCTTGAGGTCTTGACTTCCGTTGCACGTTTCTCGAACCCCGCGGGGCGGAGGACAAGAACACCGGACAGAAGAAGAAAAGGGAAGGATGAAAGGATCTCGCGCCACAACGCTGCAGAAGAACGCTCTTATGTCAGGGACAGGAAATATTGCCGAGGCCATTGGTAAACTCTTTTCTGCGGGAATCGAAATTCCTGCTCCGGATTCAAGGTTCAGCTTGAACTTTGCGGGTTCGGAGACAAGGAGTAGTGGCATGTGCCAGTGGTGAGGAGTGACATGTGCATGTAGGATTTGGGATTTGATGACATGTGGCCGCTAGCGCATTGGGGGTTGGGAGGTTGGCAATATGAACATTGAGACTCAGACTCAGGATGGTCCTGGCGGGATGGGTAGGTGGGTTGCTACCTTCAAGTTAGTTGAAGTCGGTACGCCTCTGTCAGCGAGGGCGAGGGTGAAGGCGTCTAGTCCCAACGTCGACGCTGTCTGTCAGTGCCAATTGATGACAACAACGCAAGCATATCACCATTTTTTGGGCTTGATCGGATCGCATCACATTAGATAGATAGGCAGGCCGCGCCGTGAGTCTCGGCCCATGCTAGTCCGTCCATGTGCTCCGTCTGCAAGCCCCGGGCAGTCGGTCATGTGTCAACGCCTCAGGACAACACAACAGCAGCAGCAGCAGTAACGACAACAAACTCCCACCCCCGCCTCGTGTCCCTCCCATCCCTCGTGTTTCCGAGGCGGTGAAGTGGAGACCGAGCCAGTGACAAGCACACACCTCCGCGACCTCAAATCCGACGTTGAAGATGCGGTGTGGACTGCATTCACTTGATTTGCCAGCCCGCATGAATTCACTAATTTGATAATTTGCTGTCCTCTAATTCATGTATGATATGTTACATGTTTGGCAGGACTACTGCACGCCTCCTGCCCTGTCTGGCTGGATTAGAGCCAATAGCTTGGGGGAGGGTTGTAATTCGTTGGGATTTTGATTCTAGTTAGGGGTGTGCGTCTTTGGTGCCTGGTTGGTCTCGATTTGAGCTGGAGGTAGGTTGTACTGGCCGAGAGCGAACCAACCAACCAGGTTTCAAATCTGGCAAAAGGGGTATGGGATGGATACGGCCAAGTTGGCGCGGTCTTGTTTATGGAAGGTTTGAAGGGGCATATCATTGCATTGGAAAGGGGCTGTTGAGGAATGGCATATTCATTGGCCGGCGAGAGAGATCTAGAAACCTGTTGGGCTTTGGTCACGGGCCGTGTCCAGGGGAGAAATTCACCTGGACTGCTTCCGAGGTGACGTCCGGATGCACCAAGGATGCCCAGAGGCGGTGACTCACTGTCTCATATTGCTACGTCAGAGAGCTGTGGCTAATAAACTGGCTGTGCAGGGCATTCATTTGGGCAATGCTTCAGAATAAGGCAGCAAGACAGCTTCCCACCGGCCCCAGGGCACAATCAACTTCCATTACCCCTTCCGTGCCATCGCGAATTTCACATTACGGTGTAGGCTCCCGGGTGGTGTGGGAACCCGGGGTGTGGACGGCCGAAGGGCTCAGCCGGTGGCATCGAGCAACCGAGCCACGATGAAGCTGGGGCTGGTGAACGTGGACACCTCTCAGTCAACTAACACAGCAACTTGAAAACCCAGGCCGGACAGTGGCTGTACCGGCTCACCGGTCTCCATCAAAAGCTGTCCAAATGGATATGTGGTGCTCCCGAGAACCTGAGATGGGAAAGCCTTGATGTGTGTTGTTCCAAAAGCGGAAGAGCGCAGCCGGTTGTTTCCAGCAGCCATCCGGAAAGGCACAGCGGACTTGGGCAGAAATGGTGAATAAGGTAGGTATGGAACCTCTTTGATGAATGAAAGTCGATGGAAATTCCCAAAGCAGTGTATTTTCCCGTTTCCTCCCTCTCATTGAATGGCATTTGAAGATCGGCTTTGTCCCTGTAAGGCGGAAAAAGGACCCTTGCGTTAGGCGGTACCCGCACTCAGGGCTGTCATCGGATCGGATCGGGATCGGATACCCGTGATGCATTGCCGATGCGGTTTCCGGGATGTTGCTACTGGCGGCCTAGTGCTGAATCTGTATCTGTCGTGCTACAACGTTTTCGTTGTTTCAACAACTGTCAGTGAGGTTTCGAGATGGGTGAGTCAAAGGGATGTCTTGATATATCATGAATCTTCCACGTCTAGCGGGGACGTGACGTGCCAGCTTCGCTGTCATGGGCCAGGGGGTTCGCCTCAGGGTCCCCCCACGACCCTGGATCCGCCCAACCCGTAGCGATACGGCGTGCTGCGTCGCCCTGTGGTAGACCCCCGCCCCCTTGCATCCTGGAGGCCGGCAGTAACCAGTCGTCACCCGACACTTGACCTTCTACTGATGCAGAATGCCATGCTTAGCGGCCCCGGATCAACGGAGGAATCGCCACTTTGTAGACGTACATACTGAGGACGATACACGTAGTCAATATTTGCGCTCCCACACACACGAAGGCTCGGGCCAAAACAAAGGGTCCCCTCAGCCAGTGCGAAAGATGCTTTCTTACTGCCAAGACCACCTTGGTTTTTGGCTATCGCAGGCTATCTCCCATTCCGAAAGGGCCTGCCTGCATTCTCAAAAGGCCTTCCTGTACTTTTGAAATGCCATCCTGCGTTCCGAAAAGGCCTTTTACAGTGCCGTCAAGGCTTGTAACGTGGTAAACCCAGGCCCTGCTGTGCCGGTATATAACTGTGTGAGGATTTCGACAACGTGTTGTCGCACGGAGAACATCGTACGCTTCCGCACATGCGGCTAAGGGGGTGTAGGTTAGAATATTCGATTTGCTGGCTACATCAGAGTGGCTGTTGCGCGACCCGAGGCGGAGTCCGGCAGTACGCAGGCGGGCCCTTTCCGGAACGGAGGGCAGAAGACGATTGGGGAGCGGCGGGCGGCGTTGCTGGGGAAAGGCATGCCTTTATATGGCGCCGACTGGACCGGGACCGAGTGCTCCGCCTCCTGTGCAGAGCCTCACGGGCTGTGATTGGGGTTGCCAGATGCGGCGCAGCAGAGGGAAGTAGAGGACATGCCACGACAAGAGACAGCGGCAAGGCAACCCCGCCGACCACCGCTTGGCGCAGAGTGCGTCAACACTAAACCCTCGGCCAGTCGCGGCCTGAGGGGTGTGTGACATATCGTGCCCTAGACAGCTTCCCTCGCATCTCCCCAACATCATCAGACACGAGCCGTCGAAAAACAAACGAACCCGTTGCTTTTGCGGGCGGGCCTAGCCCTCGTCGAGCTCCTAGAGCTCCTAGCCGCAGACGCAGTCGGGCGGGGAAGCAGTCGCCGGCGATGGGGTGGTGCCACCTTGCAAGGGGCGGGCCGCTACCCACCCCTCCGGGTCAGATCGGTACGCTTCACCGAAAACAAACAAGGGCGGGCAACAGGGGGGCATGCGGCGTTGCAACCGAAGAAAAACAAACTCCTCCATCGTGACTTGGATGTGCCAGAAACCTCTCAATCTCGCCAGGGGTGGGAAACGCATGGGACGAGTGCTATCATTCGGGCCGCAACCAGTGTTGCACAGATGCGAACGTGAGCGTTCTGGCGGCTTCCAGCTCCAACCTCAACTGCGACCTGGCCGTGGACAACCGCGCCTCGCATCTCGCGACGATGCCTGATGCTCACTTCTCACTTGCCCCTCACCGGGCACGGTGCCAGGTGGTCCGGGGTGAGCAGAGCCCAACCGTAACCCTCAGAAAAAAGACACGGGAGCAGAGCGAGGAGGAGGCCTACAATGACAGCGCAAGCGGCCACTCAACTGAGCAAAGCAGTCCACATCACATCACACACTAGAGTGGTGTGTGGATCGGCGGCTCGGGGGAGGGAGGCTGGGAGGGTGCAAATTGCGTGTGTCGTTTTTTGCGGTTGGGTGAGCGTCGCCTGTCGCGCCCGAGACCGTCAACGATTGGAAGCCAGTGGAAGGAGGGAAGGAGGGGTGAGGTTGGGCACCCAATCCACGATGCTGAAAAAAATTGTTGTCTGGTGTGTCTTGTGCCTTCTCGAATTCTCGCAAATTTTCTTCCCTGGATCCATGCTGCGTGCTGGGCTGCGCGTCAGGGGGGGCTCTGCGCGGGGAAGCCAAATGGAGCTGGACCACGTTGGATGGCGTCGAGCCCAACTCTGTCTCGACGTTGATGAGGTTGATGCCCAACGTCCAG
>Ga0247770_1001503_pt1 | contig 17593 bp, 14 predicted proteins | sample UWRJL136409B6_FD_179943 | JGI IMG/M metagenome (GOLD analysis project Ga0247770, IMG submission 179943) | Plant litter microbial communities from Arlington Agricultural Research Station in Wisconsin, United States - UWRJ-L136-409B-6 | ecosystem: Environmental > Terrestrial > Plant litter >... | reverse complement strand
GCCGCGCTGGCGAACGCCCTCGTGGCCCAGGGGGGAAGGTGGCTGGCCAGCGCCCGCCAGGACGGGGCCGAATTCCACTTCCGCCGGGCCATCGAGCTGGAGCCCGGAGCCGTCGGCACCTACCGCGGCTACTCGCTCGGGCTCCTCTCGGCCGGGTACGCGGGCGAGGCGCGGGACGCCATCCGCATGGCGCGGCTCCTGGACCCGCGCTCGGCCGCGGCGAGCGCCGAGCTGGGCCGGCAGCTCTACTATGCCCGCGAGCCTCGCGAGGCGGCGGCGGAGCTTCGCCGCGCGGCGCTCCTCGACCCCGCGCTGCCGGACCCGCACGTGTGGCTGGGGCTCGTCCACCTCCAGGCCGATTCCCTCCCCGCCGCCCTCCGGGAATTCGGCCGGGCGGACCTCCTCCTCGGGGGCGATCACCCGCTCGCCACGGCGCTGCTGGCGCACGCGCACGCCCGCATGGGCCGGCGCCGCGAGGCGGAGGCGCTGCTGGTCCGCATGGAAGAAGCGGCGCGCCACGGGCGGTACGTCTCCCCCTGGCACGCCGCGATGGCGGAGATCGGGCTGGGCCGGCACGACGACGCCGTCGAGCACCTGGGGCGCGCCCTGGCCGAGCAGCCGGGCCTCGCCCCCATGCTGCGCCTGGACCCGCTCCTCGATCCCCTTCGCCGCACCCCGCGCTTCCAGCGCCTGCTGAACGCCTCCGCGCCCTAACTCCCCCGCCCTGCTCCGCGCTACCGCCAGGGCTTCGATCCGTCCGGCTGACGGAGATCCGAGGTCGCTACTCGCCGCCGGGATAGTACGTGCCGAAGGTCCACAGGTGGCCCTCGGGGTCGCGGGCGCCGTACTCGCGCGAGCCGTAGTCGGTGTCGCGAAGGCCGTACACCATCTCCGCGCCGGCCGCCGCCGCCCGCGCGTGGTGCGCGTCCAGGTCGGCCACGTACACGTAGACGCCCTGCGTGACCGCGCCCAGGTCGCGCGGGCTCCCCATCCCCAGCGCGTCCTCCTTCGCCGAGCCCACCATGATGACGCCCGGCCCCAGGCGCAGCTCCGCGTGCCCGATCGTCCCGTCCGGCTCGGGAAAGACGACCATCGGCTCGAAGCCGAAGGCGGCGCCCAGCCAGTCGATGGCCGCGCGCGCGTCCTTGTAGCGGAGGAAGGGGAAGAGGTTCGGGGCTCCGTCTCGCGTGGTCATCCGTATCTCCTGTCCGGGGGGATCTCGATCGGTTGGTGGACGGAAGATGGCGATCGGGGGGAGATGCGGATTGGACGAATGTTACCGGCTGTCCGTCGATGCGGGATCCGGATCTCCCGCCGCAAGATCGACATCTCCCGCCGCCGGATCGTCCCCGCCCGCGATGCCGCGCAGGTATTCGCCGGGGGTGGCGCCGGCGAGCTGGCGGAAGTCTCGGATCAGGTGCGCCTGGTCGTAGTATCCGCAGCGGTGCGCCACCTCCGTCCACCGCACCTCGGCCGACGGATCGAGGAGGGAGACGGCGTGCTGGAAGCGCAGGATCCGCGCGACCGCCTTGGGCGCCAGCCCCACCTCGTCGTGGAAGCGCGCCGCCAGGTGCTTGCGGCTGCAGCCGATCTCCCGGGCCAGCGCCCCCGCCTCCAGCCGCCCCGCCGTCTCCCACAGCCGCCGCCACGCGCGCCCCACGCCCGCGGAGGGCCCGCGCGCGCCCTCCACCCGCGCGCCCACGAACGCGTCCACCAGCCTGAAGCGCGCCTCCGCGTCCGGCGCGTCGTGCAGCCGCGACCGCAGCCGGTCCGCCTCCGCGCGGCCGAACAGGTCCTCCAGGCCCACGACCCGGTTCGCGAGCTCGCCCATCGGGAGGCGGAGGAAGCGGCGGGCGCCCAGGGGCGTGAAGTTCACCTGCACGCACCGCGACCGCCCCGTCGACTCGCTGATCGACACCCCGTCCGACATCCCCGCCACGAACCCCTCGCGCGGCTCCGAGACCTCGCCGCCGGAGCCGTGGATGCGGAACGGCGGGCCGAAGTTGATGATCAGCGGCACCAGCGCGCCCGCGATCTCCCGCCGCCGGACCGCGTGCGTGGTGTGCTCCGCGAAGTCCATGTAGCCCAGCACGTGCTCGCGGAGCCGCGCCTCCGGCTCCCCCAGCACCATCTCCCAGTCCTCGCCGCCCGAGCGGCGGCGGACGGTCCGCGTGTGGCGTGGATCGGCGCTCACCGTCGCTCCTCTTTCGGCCGGCGGTGGATTTCGTTCGGTGGATGCGGATCGGAAGAGACTACGAAGAGACTACGGGGAGGGCGATGCGGGGAGGCCCAGGATGCCGCGGCCCACGCGCTCGTCGTCGCGGATGGCCTCGATCAGCGCCTCCACGGAGGTGAACGGGAGGATGTCGCGGATGCGCTCCACCATCTCCACGCGGACGCGCTCGCCGTAGCAGTCGCCGCTCCAGTCCAGGATGTGCAGCTCCACCGTCGGCGCGAAGCCGGCGAAGGTGGGCCGCGGGCCCAGGTGGAGGAGCCCCGGAAGGCGCTTGCCGCGCACGGAGCCGTACGCCGCGTAGATCCCTTCCTTCGGGAGCATCTTGTCGGGATCGCCCACGTCGATGTTGGCCGTGGGATACCCCAGCTCGCGCCCCTTCCGCTCGCCGCGCACCACCACGCCTTCGACCGAGTACCGGCGGCCCAGGAGCGGCGCGGCCTCGGCCACGTTCCCCTCCGCCAGCAGCTTGCGGATGCGGCTGGAGGAGACGGCGCCGCCCTCGCACTCGAACGCCTCCACCACGTCCACCGCGAACCCCAGCTCGCGGCCGATCTCGCGAAGCGTCTCCACCGTCCCCTCGCGGTCCTTCCCGAAGCCGTGGTCGTAGCCGATCACCAGCTCGTCCATCCCCAGCCGGCCGATCAGGATCTCCTCCACGAAGCGGCGCGCGGGATACTGCTGCAGGACGCGGGTGAAGGGGAGGAAGACCACGTACTCCAGCCCCGACTCCGCCAGCATCTCCCGCTTCTCCGCCGGCGTGGTCAGCAGCGGCGGCGCGTGCTCGGGGCGGACGATGCGGAGCGGGTGCGGGTGGAAGGTGACCAGGATGCTGCGCCCGCCCGTGCGGTCCGCGCGGCGGCGGATCTCCCGCAGCACCTCGTGGTGCCCGCGGTGCACGCCGTCGAAGGTGCCCACGGTGACCACCGCCGGCCGCCCGTCGCGCGGAAGGGCGGCGGGGAGCGAGGGCTCGATGGCGAAGGGCGCCGGCCAGGACGATGGAGTGGAGGAGGACATCACGCCTGGGGCCGCAGGAAGACCTTGCGCGGGCGCACCTCCCCGCCCGCGCGCTCGGCGATCGCCAGCAGCTCGCCCTCCGCCGACGCCAACGCGAGGGGCCGGGCCTCCGGCACGTCGTCCGCCGCCGGCACCGCGCGCCCGTGCCGCAGCGCCGCGATCCCCGCCTCGTCCACCACCACCCGCGGGAGATGAGAGACCGCGTCCAGCGGCGCGATGGTCGCCGCACGGACGCGATCCTCGTCCCCCAGCGCGTCGATCGGCACCGCGCCCTCCACCGAGTGCGTGCCGACCCGCGTCCGCCGGAGCGCGCGCAGGTGCCCGCCCACGCCCAGCATCTCCCCCACGTCGCGGGCGATGGCGCGGATGTACGTCCCCGCCCCGCACTCCACCTCGAACTCCACGTCCGGCAGGTCGACGGACAGCAGGCGGATGGAATGGACCGTCACCGTCGACGGCTTCCGCTCCACCGCCTCGCCGCGCCGGGCCGCCGCGTACATCCGCTCGCCCCCCACCTTCTTGGCGGAGAAGATCGGCGGAAGCTGCTCGATGGTCCCCAGCTGCGACGCCAGCGCCGCCTCCACCGCCGCCGCGTCGATCCCCTGCCAGGCGAGGGAGACGGAGACCACGTCGCCCGTGAGGTCGTCCGTGTCCGTCGTCTCGCCCAGCCGCATGGTGGCCACGTAGGTCTTGGGCAGGCCGGTGAGATACTCGGCCAGGCGCGTGGCGGGGCCCAGGCAGATCAGGAGGAGGCCGGAGGCGAACGGGTCCAGCGTCCCCGTGTGGCCCACCTCGCGGGTGCGGAGCGCGCGGCGAACCGCCGCCACCGCGTCGTGCGAGGTGGGGCCGACGGGCTTGTCGACGGGAAGGACGCCGTTCACGAAAACGCAGGGGACGGGGGACAGGGAACAGGGGACAGCCGGCACGGCACCGGGCGGTCACGATCGATCGTGATCGCCCGCTGGCGGACGCGGATCGGGAGGATGAGGATCACGCCTTCTCCGCGCCGCGGGTCGACGATCCGCCGTCCGTATCGGAGTCGGAAGCGTCGGAATCCACCGCATCCGCCGAATCCACATCCGCCGAACCGCCGTCGACCGAATCGGCATCCACCGAATCCACGTCCGCGGAATCGACGTCGCCCGAATCCACGTCCGCCGGATCGACTTCCGTCGCGTCGGCATCGTCGTCGTCGCGGGCGGCGATGGGCTCGGGGGGGAGGGCTTCGCGGAGGAGGCGCTCGATGCGGGCGGCCTCTTCCAGGACGCGGTCCACCTCGAAGTGCAGCTCGGGGACGCGGCGCATCCGCATCCGCTTCCCCAGCTGCGAGCGGATGAAGGGCGCGGCGCTGCGCAGCCCGGTGAGGATCCCGGCGCGCTCCGCCTCGTCGCCCAGCGCGGTGAAGTAGACCTTCGCGTGGTCCAGCTCGGGCGAGGTCTGCACGGCGGTGATGGTGGCCAGCCCCACGCGGGGATCGCGCACCTCGTCGCGCACCAGGAGCGAGATCTCCTGCTTGAGCGCCTCGTTGAGGCGGTCGGTCCGTCGGAACTGCGGCATATCTCAACCCCAGGGTACAGGGGACAGGTTACAGGGAACGGCGGGAGACGGCAACGGCTTCTCCGCGGGTCCCGTCATCCTTCCCGTCATCGCAAAAAGAGGACAGGGAGCCCGGGACTGGGAGACCGCCGGCGACCACAACGAAGCAGTTGCCGGCTGTCCCCTGTCCCCTGTTCCCTGTCCCCTGTCGTTCCGTCCGTCAGTAGAACGTCGTGTACGAATCCACGATCCGGGCCCGCCCCTCCTCCTCGACCAGGCGGTCGCAGGAAGAGAGGACGGACTGCGCGTGCTTCCGGTCGCCCGAGACCACGCAGACCGCGATCTCCGCCCGCTGGAGAAGCTCCTGGTGCCCCGTCTCCGCCGCCGACACGTTGAACTTCGCGTGCAGCCGGTCCTTCAGGCTCTTGACCACCTGGCGCTTGTCCTTGAGGGACTGGCACCCGGGGACGTGGAGCTCCCAGACCACGACGCCGACGACCACGGCCTACGTCAGCGCGAGTCGCGGGACTCGCGCGGCGAGTCGCTCCCGGGGACGCTGCCGGCGTTGGCCAGCGTCCGGGCGAACTCCTCCACCCGGTAGCACTCCAGGACGTCGCCGATCTTGACGTCGTTGAAGTTGCGGATGTTGAGGCCGCACTCGAAGCCCTCGCGGACCTCGCGGGCGTCGTCCTTGAAGCGCTTCAGGCTCTCCAGCTCGCCCTCGTAGACCTGCACCGCGTCGCGGATGACGCGGATCCGGCCCCGGCGGTCCAGGATGCCGCTGGTGACCATGCAGCCGGCCACCGTCCCCACGCGCGGCACCTTGAAGAGCTGGCGGATCTCGGCCGTCCCCAGCATCACCTCGCGCTGCTCGGGCGAGAGCAGGCCCTCCATGGCCAGCTTCACCTCTTCGACCGCCTCGTAGATGATGTTGTAGAGGCGGATGTCCACGTCCTCGCGCTCCGCGGTGACGCGGGCCTCGGCCGTGGGACGGACGTGGAAGCCCACCACGATCGCCGTGGAGGTGGACGCCAGCAGCACGTCCGACTCGTTGATGGCGCCCACCGCGCGGTGGATCACCTGCACGTGCACCTCGGGCGTGGAAAGCTGCTCCAGCGCGTCCGAAAGGGCCTGCACCGAGCCGTCCACGTCGCCCTTGATGACCAGGTTCAGCGTGGCGCTTCCGTCGGCCTGCTGCGCCATCATCTTGGACAGGTCGGTCAGCTTCACGCCGCGGCTGCGGATGCGCATGCGCTTCTCGCGCTCCAGCCGCTGGCGGGTCTGCGCCACCTCGGCCGCGCGGTCCGGCTCCATGGAGACCATCTGGTCGCCGGCGCCGGGGACCCCGGAGAGACCCAGGATCTGCACGGGGATGGCCGGGCCCGCCGCCTTCACCGGCTTGCCGCGCTCGTCCAGCATGGCGCGGATGCGGCCGTGCTGCTGGCCCACCACCACGTGGTCGCCCACCCGCAGCGTCCCGCCCGTCACCAGCACGGTGGCCACGGGGCCCTTCCCCACGTCCAGCTGCGCCTCGATCACCGTCCCCACCGCGTCGCGGTCGGGGTTGGCGCGCAGCTCCAGGAGGTCGGCCTGCAGGAGCACCTTCTCCAGCAGGAGGTCCATCCCCATCCCGCGCTTGGCCGAGACGTCGGCGCTCATCACGTCGCCGCCGAAGTCCTCCAGCACGATCCCGTACTGCAGCAGGTCCTGCTTGACCTTGTTGGGATTGGCGTCGGGGAGGTCCACCTTGTTGACCGCCACCACGATCGGCACGCCGGCGTTCTTGGCGTGGCTGATGGCCTCGATGGTCTGCGGCATCACCGAGTCGTCGGCCGCCACCACCAGGATGACCACGTCGGTCACCTCGGCGCCGCGGGCGCGCATGGCGGTGAACGCCGCGTGGCCCGGGGTGTCCAGGAAGCTGATGGAGCGCCCGTCCGCCATCTCCACGTGGTAGGCGCCGATGTGCTGCGTGATCCCGCCGGACTCGCCCGCGATGACGTTGGTCTTGCGGATATAGTCCAGCAGCGACGTCTTGCCGTGGTCCACGTGGCCCATGACGGTGACCACCGGGGGACGGGGCTTCAGGTCGGCCTCGTCGTCGGCCGCGGCGGCCTCCTCCACCAGCTCGGAGCCGTACTCCTCCTCGCGCACCGCCTTGAAGCCGAACTCGTCGAGCAGGAGCTCGATCTGGTCGAAGTCCAGGCGCTGGTTGATGGTGACCATCAGCCCCAGGTTCTTGAACGCGGAGCCGATGATCTGCGGGGCCGGCACGTCGATGAGCTCGGCCAGCTCGGCCACGGTCAGGAACTCGTTGACGCGGACGGTGGCCTCTTCCTCGGCCCGGCGCGCCCGCTCGGCCTCGCGGCGCTCCTCGCGGATGGCGCCCATGTCGCGCTGCGGGCCCTTGCGCTTCTTGCGCCCGCCCGAGCCCATGGCCGCCATGGTCTTCTTGAAGGCGTCGTCGACCGCACCCTGGTCGACCCACCCCTTCCCCTTCTTCCCCTTCTTCTTGTTGTCCTTCTTCCCGCCGGCGGCACCGGCCGCGCCGGCACCCGCGCCGGCCGGACGGGGAGCGCCGCCGCCACCGGCCGCGGGGAATCCCGCGCGGGCCGGGGTGGGCGCGCCGAAGGGACGCGCCGGACGCGGACCGGAGTCGGCGCCCTCGCGGGCCGGACGGGGCGGGCCGCCGCCGTCACGGCGCGGCTCGCGGGAGTCGCGGTCGCCCGGACGCGCCGGGCGCACGGACGGAGGCGTGGGACGGCCGCCCTCGCCGCGGGCCGGCGTCGGGGCGCCGGCCGGACGGGCCGGGATCGGGGCGCCGCGCGCGCTTTCGGGGCGCGCGGGGGGCGGCGGGTTGGCGCCGCCGCCGGACGCGCCGGTGGGGCGGGCCGAGGCCGCGGGACGGAGCGTCTCGGGGCGCGCGGGCTCCGGGCGCACCGGGGTCGGGCGCGCCGGCTCGGCGGGCTCGGCCGGGGCGGCGGGCGCCTCGGCCACCACCTCGGGAGCCGCGGGCGCGGCCTCGGCGGCCGGGCGCGCGGGCTCCGGGCGCACCGGCGTCGGACGGGCCGACTCGGGACGCACCGGCGTCGGACGGGCCGGCTCGGGACGCGCCGGCTCGGGGGCGGCGACGGGCGCCGCCTCCGCCACGGGAGCGGACGCCTGCGCGGCGGGCGCCGGCTCCTCGGCTTCCGCGCGGGGCGGAAGCGACGAGTCGACGATGACGGTGCCGCCGGTGGGCTCGCGCCCACCCACGGTCACCAGCTCGGCGCCGCGGTCGGCGGCGGCCTCGGCCGCCTCGGCCATGATCGCCTCGGCGGCGTCCGCCATGGGCGACGCGGTCGAGTCGCTCGGCTCGTCGCCGGACTCGCCCTCGGGGAGGTCCTCGCGCTTGCGGCGGCGGCGGCGCGGCGCGCTGGCCGCGTCGCCGATGGCGGCCTCCACGGCCTGCTCGACGTTCTTGTGGCCCAGCCGGCGCTCGCGCTCCAGCCAGGTGCGCACGCGCGCCACGTGCTCGTCGGAGATGTCCGACATGTGGCTGCGGACCGGGATGTCCAACTCCCGCAGGAGGTGCACCAGGGCCTCAGCCTGTACGCTCAGGTCCTTGGCGACTTCGAAGACACGCATCAGTAAAGCATTCCTCCGCTTGCGTTCAGTCCTGCGGGCTCGCATCCGCGAGCGCGGCGGCCAGCTCCAGAGCCCGCCGCGCGAAATTCTCGTTGGTGAAACCGACCGCCGACGTCTCGTCGCGGCCCAGCGCCGCGCCGATCCGGTCCCTGCTCAGGCAGGTGGCGTGGCGGACCCCGCGTGCGTCCAGCAGCGGGACCAGCTTCTGTCTCTGCGTGGGGGAGGCGTCCGCGGCCAGGATGACGGCCCTGACCTCGCCGTCGCGGACGCCGCGCCGCGTGGCGTCCGTCCCCAGGACCAGCCCCCGCGCGCGGGCCGCCAGTCCCACGAGGTCCAGCAGCGCGCGCTCGGCCCCGTGCGGGGGGCCGGCGGGGACGCCGCCCGGTTGCCTGGTGGATTCGTCCGAATCTGCCAATTTCCCGGCGCCTTACGACTCTGTCAACCCCTCGGCCGGCCCGGTGCCGTCCGTGGCGGCCAACACGTCCTCGCCGTCTTCCGACCCGCCGGGGAGGGCCTCCGGGGCGGCGGCCGGCTCGGCCGACCCCTCCTCCTCCTCCACCGTCATCTCCTCGATCAGCTGCAGGATGCGGGCGGCCTCGGCCTCGCCGATCGCCGGGATGCGCATCAGGTCCTCGCGCTCCAGGTCGATGATGTCGAAGAAGGTGTTGTACCCCGCCGCCTCCATGGCCGCCAGCGTGGCCGGCGCCAGGTCCAGCTCGCGCAGCGGGAAGTCGGTCGACTCGTACTCGGCGTTGTCGCCGCCGCCGAAGAGGGCGCGCTCGGCGCCGTGCTCCAGCCACTCGCGCGATCCGTACAGGTCCAGCTGCCACCCGATCAGCTGGCTGGCCAGCCGCACGTTCTGCCCGTTGCGGCCGATGGCCAGCGAAAGCTGGTCCTCGTCCACGATGGCCGTCATGGTGCGGGTCTCGTAGTCCGAGATCACCTTGGCGACGCGGGCCGGGGCCAGCGCGCGCTTGGCGAAGATCTCGGGGTCCGGGTGCCAGGGGACGATGTCGATCCGCTCGCCGCCCAGCTCCTGCACCACCGCGCGGACGCGGCTTCCCTTGAGCCCCACGCAGGCGCCCACGGGGTCGATCCCCTCGTCGCGGCTGCTGACGGCCAGCTTGCTTCGTCCGCCCACCTCGCGGGAGACGGCCTTGATCTCCACGATCCCCTGCTGGATCTCCGGCACCTCCAGCTTGAAGAGCGACGCCACGAAGAGCGGGTCGGCGCGGGAGAGGATGAGCCGCGGCCCCTTGGGCGTCTCCTCCACCTTCTTCAGCACGGCGCGGATGGTCTCGCCCTGGCGGAACCGCTCGCGCGGGTTCTGCTCCTTCCAGGGGATGATGGAGTCGGCGTCGCGGGCGCGGTTGAGGAGCACCACCAGCTTGCCGCGCTCCACCTGCTGCACCTCGCCCGAGAGGAGCTCGCCCACGCGGTGCTCGTACTCGTCGCGGATCTTCTGGCGCTCGCCCTCGCGGACGCGCTGCAGGATGCGCTGCTTGGCGGCCATCACCGCGTTGCGGCCGAACTGGGCGAACTCGACGGGAACCTCCATCACGTCGCCCACCTCGAACTCCGGGTCGTCCCAGCGCGCCTCTTCCAGCGAGATCTGCCGGGACGAGTCCTCCACCTCGGCCACCACCTCGCGGAGCACCGTGATGTCGATCCGCCCGGTGGCCTCGTCGATGGAGATCTCGGCCTCCACGTTGGGGCCGTACCGCTTGGCCAGCGCGGCCAGGATGCCGTCCTTGATCAGGTCGTTGAGCTCGTCGCGAGAGATAGCCTTGTTGGCCGTCATCTCGCGGAAGGCCGCGAGAACCTGTGTCGCGTTGTTCATTGTCTTCCCTATCGTGTGTACAGAGGCGGAAGCGTCGCGCCCTCAAGTCCTCTAGCCGCGCGCCGGCTTCCGGTCCCACCGCCAGACCAGGTGCGCCCGCTCGACCTCGGCCAGGGGGAACGCCACCTCCTCGCCGCCGTCCAGCCGCAGCCGCACCGTCTCCTTCCCGTCTTCCCCGCCCTCCTCCTCCGCCAGCCCCAGCAGCTCGCCCTGCAGCTTGCGGGCGCGGCCGCCCAGCGGGTTCTTCCCGCGCACCGACACTTCCTGCCCGGCGAAGCGGCGCCAGTCGCGCGGTTTGGTGAGCGGCCGCTCGATGCCGGGGGACGACACCTCCAGCACGTACTTGTCGGAGAGGTCGCCGCGCCCGTCCAGGAAGCCTTCCAGCTTCCGGCTGAGCACCGCGCAGTCCTCCAGCGACACCCCGGGGTGGCCCGGGACGGAGTCGGGGCGGTCCACGTAGACGCGGAGGATGGGGCGGGCGCGGTTTCCCGCCATCTCCAGCTCCACCAGCTCCAGCCCCTGCTCCTCGACGGCGCGCTCGATGTCGCGCGCCACGCTGCTTTCGGCCATCGGTCCCTCCGTGCGTTCGGAGCCCTTTCCGCAAACAACAAAAAAAGCGGGGCGACCTCGCTCCCCACTTTCCGAAACGGACGACCCGCCCGTGGGGGCGCCCGCCAATCTCCGAACGGGCAAAATATAGACCGGCGGGTGGGGGAATGCAAGGCCGCGCCACGCTCGTGCCCCATTGGCGGCCCCGCGCTCACGGCCGCGACGGGCGGCGGAGGACCCTCGCCACCCGGCGGATGCGCAGCGGCCGATCCTCAGCTCGTCATTTCCTCGCGCCAGGCGGCCACGCTTTCCCCCTGCTCGTTCTCCGAGTCGTGGGCGTCGCCGGAGGGGGAGTAGTAGCGGCGCATCTGGGCGGCGACGCCGTCCAGGTCGGGGAAGAGCTTGCGCTCGTCGATGGCGCACAGGTCCAGCTGGTCGCGGACGTAGGCGACGCGGTGGGCGGGGATGATGAAGCGGGTGAGCGCGTCCGACAGCCCCTCCTGGCGCAGGATCTCGTCGAACGAGTGCCCCTTGTCGGTGGAGAAGGTGAAGGTGGCCGCCTGGGCGATGATGCGGTCGTCCAGCGCCGGCGGGTCCAGCATGCAGACGAAGCGCGCCTCGGGCGGGACCTCGCCCTCCAGCAGCTGGCGCAGCCTCTGGATCCCGCGCTCCTGGAGCATGGAGTCCAGATCCTGCACCAGGAACGCGATGGGCGGGAGGCCGAAGTGCTCGTGCACGCGCCGCCAGCTCAGCCGCCAGATCACGCGGTCGCGCTCGGGCTCGCCGTCCTGCGTGGCGAAGTGCGCGGCGATCAGCGGCGAGTAGCTCCAGTCCAGGAGCCGCGTCGGCAGCCCGTGGTGCTGCGCGGTCACCAGCAGCTCCCACTCGTTCGCGGGCTGGTGGGAGAGAAAGGGGCGCGAGTAGCGGATGAAGTTGCGGAGGATGTGCTCCTCGAGCTGCCCCTTGGTGTGCGGCGGGTCGATCCCCCCCAGCCGGTCCAGCGAGGTGAGGAGCGGATACCCCGCCCCGCCGGAGCCGCGGTAGACGGAGGTGTCGCGGATGCGCCCGCTGGCCGGGTCGCGCTCGTCCGGCGTCACCCGGTCCAGCAGCTCCCCCAGCGTCTCGATCCGCACTTCCTCGATGTCGTCGAAGCGGCACTTCACCATGGATCTCCGTCGCTCTGCTCTCCGTCGTCCCCGCGAACCCGTACAGAAAGAAGCGTTCCGGACCAAGGACAGCCGACCCGGCCTCCTCCGCTCGCAGGGAGGAACCGTTCCGAATCCAGATGCTCGGCGATCGTTACGCGGCGAGATGGATAAATTTTCAGGCCGGAGGATCGAGCGGCACGGACGATCGTCATCGATCCGCCTGCTCGGTACCAGGACTTTTCGAGCGTTCACGGGGCTGGGTGACGCGACGAGCGGCGCCCTCACCACGTGGGTGGGAGCGCCGCTTCCCGGGTGCGGCATGCCAGACTGGCCGATCGTGAATATTGTATTCAGGATCTGGACGCACGAAACGCCCGCCGGGCTACGCCGCGATGCTTACCGGCTGCAGTTGGAGCAGACGCCGTAGAGGGTCAGCTCGTGGCTCTCCACCTGGAAGCCGTTGGAGAGCTCGCGGGTGGGGATCTGCACGGGGCAGTCCTCCAGGTCGTACACCTCGTCGCAGACGCGGCAGTGGAAGTGGTGGTGGTGGCCCAGGCCGGTGGACTCGTAGCGGGTCTCGCCGGAGGGGAGGATGACCGTGGTGATCTTGCCGCCCTCGTGCAGGAGCTTGAGGGTGCGGTAGACCGTGGCCACGCCGAGCCCCGGGACGCGCTCCTGCGCGCGGTTCAGGATCTCGTTGACGGTGAGGGGTCCGGTGGCCTCGCGGATCACCGCCACGATCACGTCCCGCTGGCGCGTGTGGCGCTGGCCAAGGTTCGCTCGCTGCATGTACGTCTCGACGTGGGTAAGCATCTTTTCGTCCGCGGTAAAGGATTCCGCAACGCCGGTCACGACCCGGGCGTTTGCCCGTCGCCTAGACGATCGACGTACCGGTTGCGTCACATCGGTGATCATTTTCTGAAAACGATCCGGGAGTCGCGCCATCATCCCCTTGCCGCGCCTCGATTTCTCCGGACCGGCCGGATCCCGATCTCCCTTCTTTCGATCTTTCGATCTTTGGATCTTTGGATCTTTCGATCTTTCGATCTTTCGATCTTTCGATCGGGCGGACGAACGAGCGCCGCGCGCCGGAGGGTTCCGGCGCGCGGCGCTCGTTGGGATGTGTCTCGTACGCGGACCCCGACGTGGGGTCCGGCGAGGGGTCAGCGGGGCGCCACCGTCCGGGCGCGGACGGACTGGCCGTCGTGCCAGGCGACCAGGGCGGCGCGCGGGCCGGCGGCGAGCGCGGGCGAACGCGCGGCGTCCACCCTCCCGACCACCCGGGGCGCGCCGCCGTCGAGCACGGCGACGCGGACGGTGCCGGGCTTCGCGCGGCGGTCGTCCCACGCGGCCCAGACGCGGCCGCCCTCCGCCGCCAGCGCCACCGTCGACGGCGGCACCCACTCCGCCGTCAGGAGCGCCGCGGGCTGGCCGAAGGTGCGGCCGCCGTCGTCCGAGGCGACGTACCAGAGGCCCTGGCGCCCCTCCTTTCCCGTGTACCAGCCGACGTGCACCCGGCCCCGGTCGTCGATGGCGACGGAGGGGCCGGCATGCGGGCAGCCGGGGAACACCCAGCCGTCCGCGTGCACCCGCGCCGGCCGCGACCACGCGGAGGCGCCGGGCGCGAGGCGCGAGAGCACCACGTCGCGCACGTCGCCCTCGAACACCTTGCGCCACGCGACGTACAGCGAGCCGTCGGGCCCCGCCGCCAGCGAGGTGCGGCAGCACGGGCAGACGTCTCCGTCGACCACGAGGCTGGGCCCGAAGGTCTTCCCGCCGTCCGTGGAGCGGGCGGCGCGGATCTCGCCGCCGGGGAGATCGGCGTCCTCCTTAATCCCCCCGCCGTGCCCCTTCATCGCGCCATGGTCCATCGCCGCGCCGTGCGCCCGCATCGCCGAATCGTGCGCCTGCATCGCCCCGCCGTGATCCTTCGGCGTCGCGTGGGGGGATGCGGGGCGCGGGTTCCGGCGGGCGCGCTCGGCGTCGCGGACGCGCGAGTCCAGCCATGATACCCACACGGTTCCATCCTTCGCGACGACGACGTCGTGGAAGGTGTGGGAGGAGGGAGTGCCGCCCGCGTCGTCGTTCACCGTGACGGCGGGCCCGAAGGTGCGGCCGCCGTCGGTGGAGCGGGCGAAGCGGAGGTCGCTGGCGGGAAAGCGGCGGCCGGGGATCTCCGTGGAGTTCTGCCAGAGGACGTAGACGTTCCCCTCCGGGCCCACGGCCACCTGCGCGGGCGCCTGCTCGTGCGGGGCCGCGTCGCCCGGGCGGTCGTTGGCGCGCGCGCGGGCGGGCGCGGCGTCGTCCTCCGCCAGCCGCGCGACGAAGACGTTGGAGACGCCGCCCGTGGTCTCCACCCACGCCGCGAACGCCGCGCCGGAGCGCGGATCGACCGCCGTCGTCGGATTGGAGGCGTCTCGCTCGGCCACGGTCCGCGTGCTTCCCCACTCCACGTCGCCGGCGCGCGCCTCGGCGCAGGCCAGGACGGTGATCCCCGCCGCGCCGGCCGCGCTCAGCGCGAAGGCGATCTTCCTCAGTCTCATCATCATCGTCATCCCCGCGATCAGTTCTTCAGGCGGTACTGGACGCCGACATAGACGGTGCGCGGCATCCCGGGCGCGAACTCCTCGCCGCGGGCCACGGTGTAGCCGGCGGTCTCGGCGTAGCGCTCGTCCGTCAGGTTGTTCATCCGCCCCACCAGCTCCACGGAGGCCGTCACCGGCACCGTGGCGTGCAGGTTCAGCAGGTCGTGGCCGGCGTAGCGGTGCGTGTTCTCGGCGTCCATCCAGTAGCTCCCGATCCGCTGCCACTCCAGCGACACCCGCCCGTCGCCGATCTCCTTCGCCACGCTGGTGGAGAGGAGGGTGCGGGGCGCGTTCTCGATCTCGTTGCCGTCGTAGCTCAGGTCGGCGCGCGGGCTCCACTCCTGGTAGGTGTGCTTCGCGCGGCTGTAGCTCACGTCGGCGCGGAAGCCGGCGGGGAGCTCCACGCCGAGGCCGGCTTCGACGCCCCGGTGCAGCGTCTCGCCCGCGTTGGCGGTCTCGCGGGTGCCGTCGGGGTTGATGAGGGTGAGGATGTCGTTCTCCACCGTCATCCGGTACAGGGAGAGCTGCCAGCCGATCCGGCCGATCAGCATCCCCCGCGCGCCGGCCTCCACGCTGTGCGCCTCCACGGGCTCCAGGCCGACGGTGTTGACCGACTGGCCCTGGCGGAAGAGCTGGCCCTCCGACGGGGCACGGAAACCGTTGGCGTAGCTGGCGAAGGCGGAGAGGCCGGAGCCGAGCTCGTACGTGGCGCCCAGCTTGGGGGAGAGGTGGCGATACGTCACCTCGGTGTCCTCCGGGCGGCGGTAGCGGCCGGTCTGCGTGGCGTCCAGGTGGTTGTCGTAGTCGTAGCCCAGGGCGTCGTAGCGCAGCCCGGCGGTCACGTGCAGCCGGTCGGTCGGCGACACCTGCGCCTGGAGGTAGGGCGATACGCCGCGGAAGGTGACGTCGTAGTCGTAGACGCGCTCGGCCGTCGCGTAGCTGGCGAAGACCTCGCCGTTGCGCGTGGGGGCGATGCGGTCCTCGTCGCGGAAGCCGGGGGAGTAGTCCACGTCGACTCCCGTGATCACCCGCGTCCGCAGCTCGTCCAGGTCGATCCGGTACTTCGCGAGCAGGCCGGCGGAGCGGTGGCCGGTGGTGTAGACGGTGGGATCGTAGGTGAGCGACCAGTTCGGCAGCAGCTCCATCTCGTTCCAGCGCGCGAACGGGGTGATGCTCAGCAGCGTGCGCCCACCCGCGCGCTCGTACGCGGCGGAGAGGCGCGCCGCGCGGACGTTGCGGAAGGAGATGGGCGTGTAGTTGGCCGTCGGGTTCTCGCGGTAGTCCGCCGCCGTCAGCGTGGAGGAGCCGGCCGTCTGCTGGTCGATGCGCGACAGGGCGAGCGTGGTCCGGAGCGACTGCCCGCCGGCGAAGTGGTGGTCCCAGCGCAGCGTGCCGCCCTGGCGGTCGTACGCGGTCCCCGTCCGCCACCCCTCGGTGCGGGTGAGGTTGACGTCCGCGCGCACGCCGTTGCCGCCGCGCGTGCCGGAGGCGGAGAGGAGGAGCCGGCCCCAGCCGTAGGGGCCGCCCTCGCCGAACGCCTCGAAGGCGGCGCGGGCGGAGGGCGCGCGCGTCTCCACGTTGATCACCCCGCCGATGGCGTCGCTCCCGTAGAGCGCGGTGGCGGGGCCCTTGAGCACCTCGATGCGCTCCGCCTGCGGGACGTTGACCTCGTAGAGCGCGTTGTGGTTGAAGAAGCCGGTGGAGCGCGTGGGGACGCCGTCCTCCAGGAAGAGGTAGACGGGGTTGGTGGACTTGGGCTGGCGGATGGCCGTCATGTGCCCCTCGCCGCCGGTGACGCTCACCCACACGCCGGGGATGCGCCCCATCACCTCGCCCGGGTGCGTGGGCCGCGCGTCGCGCAGCTCGCGGGAGGAGATGACGCCCACCGTGGCCGGCGTCTCGCTGATCCGCCGCACCTCGCGCGTGGCGGAGACGACCAGCGACGGCAGGATCGCCGCCTCCTCGCCGATCCGCATCTCCACGCGCGCCATGGCGCCGGCGCCGACGGTGACGGCCCGCGTGACGGACTCGAGCCCCAGCCGCGTGGCCACCAGGGTGCGCGCGCCGGGGGCGACGGGGGAGATGCGGAAGCGGCCGGCGGCGTCGGTGACGGCGGCGGGGGCGCCGTCCAGGCGCACGGAGACGCCGGCGAGGGGCGCGCCGGACTCGCGGGAGACGGCGGAGCCCTCGATGGAGCCGGCCTGCTGCGCGGCGGCGGGGAGGGCGATGGACGTCAGGAGAAGCGCGGCCGCGAGGGCGGCGGCGCGGACGGGGCGAACGAAACGGGAAGGCACACTCCACCTCGGCGTGATGTTCTCGGCACGGCGCGACAGCGGACGGAGAGGCCCGGCCGTGTGGCGACGCGATCTCGCGCGGGGCGACAGGCGGACGGAGAGGGCTCCGGCCGTGTGGCCACGCGGTCTGTCGAACGGAGATCAGCCGAGGAGAGGTGGAGCCTGGCCGTACGGGAGGAAGAACGGGAGGAGAAGGAGGGTGACGGCCGATGCGTCGTCGGAGCGCGCCTGGCGCACCCAGGTGGGGACGACGCGGAGGCCCGCGTCCGGGTCCGGCGGAAGCGCCTCGCCCGCCGCCGACGGGCAGGAGCCCAGGCAGGTGCAGCTGTCGTGCTGGTGCTCCGACTCCGCGGCCGGAGCCCCATCGTGATGCCGGTCGGCCGCGGACGCGATGACCGCAGCCTGATCGTGATCTTGACCGGCCTCGGACACGGTCGCCGGAGCCGCGTCGTGATCCTGATCGGCCTCGGACTCCACCGAAGGAGCTCGATTGTGATCCTGATCGGCCCCGGACTCCGCGACTGGAGCCCGATCTTGATCCTGATCGGCCGAATCATGGTCCTGATCGACCGTGGACGAGGCCGCGTGGGCCGCCATGCCGTGCGCCGCGTGATCCCCGTCTCCCGCATGCGCCGCCGCGCCCGGCACCGAATCGTGGTGCGGGCACGCGTGCTGGCCCAGCGCCTCTCCCGTCCAGCTGAACAGGAGGAGCGCCGCGACCAGCATCCCGGTCAGGCGGTGGAGGAGCGAGCGGCGCACGATCT
>Ga0247770_1001502_pt1 | contig 17597 bp, 19 predicted proteins | sample UWRJL136409B6_FD_179943 | JGI IMG/M metagenome (GOLD analysis project Ga0247770, IMG submission 179943) | Plant litter microbial communities from Arlington Agricultural Research Station in Wisconsin, United States - UWRJ-L136-409B-6 | ecosystem: Environmental > Terrestrial > Plant litter >... | reverse complement strand
GCTGAAATTGACTTCTTTGAAAGACCTGCAATATATAGGCCGTAGATAAAGGCCCTCTGAACATCAGAAAGCTCCTTTCGAGCCATAACTGATCATAGAAGCAATGAGTAAAAAAAAGTTGTTGAAAGGATAAAAAAGCGGTCTGGAAATTGAAGAATGGAAGAGGGGTGTTGGCTTAGTGGGGTGTCCAAAAATGGAATAGTTGGGGCGCAAGGGGGTCCGACACTTTTTGGCTCCCATTGTACTGACTTAGCGGCGCAGGCAGTATCAGTTCGCTGTTTGGAGCGGCACAGCCGCCCAGAGAGCCTTCAATTTATGATCACCTAAATCCGATGCGGCGCAGCGCCTTTGGCGGCTGGTCCGGTTCAGCACGGTCGGCCCCAGTGCGAGAAATCCGCGTGTCTGCAGCCTAGACGGAATGAATGCAGGGACGGCTTAACGTTTCTACTCCAGTCAACCTTACAATCCATATTCTTTACATATATGTAGTCGCCGTGTCCCTTGAGCTTTGTTGCCGGATATGGGCCAGCACATATACAATCTTGGCCCTGTAGTGCTCCCGATCCTCGGTCTCAGCGGGGATGTCTCTAGCACGCTATCTATCACGGCAGCTATTTTGAGCAAGACTTCGTTCGGGAGGTTCTTTAAAAGACTCTTATCGCGAATACCTCTGCCAATTCTCTTGCGAGCCCACAACAGAGTCCCCCGGGCTCTCCCTATGATTTCTTATTCCACTGAGTTTTTTGGTTTGGGACTGGACTTCTCGCCGTCGATGAACGAGATTAGCGGGCTGCGGGGACTAGCGATGTCCCGGTTTTATACTTGGTGTGATTGCATGTTCCACTTCGTTCCACTTCGTTCCACTTTTGTCAGCTCACCCAGCTCGTCACCCGCATGTGGGTCTGGCTCACCCAGCTCACCCAGGCTGACACCCTGAAAGTGGGGCTCTCGGGTGAGCCCCGAGGTAGCCCCGAACACAGATGCCACGGAGTCGCAGTTTGGGTCATCTTGTATTAAAACTGGGAACCTATTTCCAACGCACTGAAACAGCGATAAAGTTCTTCTATGAGGATGCTCCTGGATCTGGGTCTAGGTAGGTAATTTTGCATTACCACCCAGACACACAGTAGCGAATGGAAGAAGAGGAAATAAACGAATACAGCTTCGGCCGCCAACCCTACATTCTAGAGACCGAACTTCCTGGCGCAGTTAATACCCTCCACAAACATCCAGACCCGGGGGTCGACCAGGACTCCTTCCCTCTCAGCTTTGCGCAAGGCACTCTCCAACTCGAGGAGCGGAACCTCCAACTCGACAGCGAACTCGCCCTTATCAAGACGCTGCTTGCCCGCCTCGCTGCCCTTCTTGTCGTGCCCTTCCACGACGACGGCGTTCAGCAATGCCGTGATGGGCACCGGCTCTGAGGTCAGCAGTGGGCTTGTGGAAGTGACGGTGCCCGTCTTGGTGGTTTCCTCTTCTAGCTCACGTATACCCGCCTGCTCCACCGTCTCGTTCCCTCGGCGGTTGATGAAGCCGGCCGGGAACTCGATCGTGTCGGTCTCGTACTGAGGGCGGAACTGCTGGACTAGGGTGACGCAAGGCTGGCCCTGCTCGTCCAGGTGGGTGGTTAACACCAGCGCCCCCACGGGTTTCTGCAGGTCACGGTTGACAAGAAAGATGTAGTCTCGCTCTCGCGGGATTTTATTATCATCTCTTGGGTCGATGTAGGTGATGGTTCCCAGGCCTTGGTATTTTCTGCACGCAATTGCCTTCTTCTCTAGAATGTAGGGGGAAGTTGACTTTGGCAATTTCGGCAGAGGGTAGGATTCCATGGCGGCCATTTTGGTTGGTGGTTGATGTGTGCAGCAGTGGGTGGTTTTGTGGACCGGATTGATGAGAAAAAGCTTCCGAGTCGTTAATTTGTTCGGGTTTCGGAACCCAGTGAGGATGCTGGAAGGGAAATCGAGTGCTGTGGGAGGGGCCGACAGGCCACTTTTATTGGACCTCCACTGGGCGGTAGCCGATGCATGTGGGTGAATTGTGCCCGTCCCGTCACAGGGAGTCACAGGGATGCATTTAGCGAGGCCTGTTGGCATGCAACATAGACAGCTGTTGGCGGGCTTTTTTGTTTGCCTAACATAGCCCCACAGCATTGGAGGCCCTTGTATTCCATGCTTCCATTCAATGCCATTCAACACCGTCTCAGCTACCTTAGACAAGTGACACTCTCAAGGCATTCTAATATCAATCTCATGACTACAAGCTGCTGATTTGCAGGTATATTGCGGCAGCGCATCTGGCCAGTTCCTCGATACATGCGTATTTCGGTATGGATTATTTATGCACATATCAATATCCCGCGCATCTCACGTGCAAAGGCTTGCTGTGGTTCGCTTCAGCAATGAGACTTACGCGCCCTACGCGCCCTACGCGCATATCTAGGCTGCCACGTTGGCAGCAGGCCCGACTCCCTCCCCATCACCGCATCTTGGATTACAGGTCAACTGGGAAGGCAGACCCGGCGTGGCATAGCACACCGTGCTCCTGAGAAATCCCACACTCCTCAACAATCTCAACGACCAGGAAATATCGCCCGCAAAGCCTCGCATAGGCGGAATTCGAGCCAGATCCGATGCAGCGAAAAGACAAGGTGAGGGGAAAACACCTCAACAGATGCAACGCAGTTTAGGATCCGCGGCTTACAACCTCGCCTTATAGCCTCAAATACGGCAACAGGTAGTTGCGATACCGTTGCCGCCGTTGCCGTTTTCGTGTAACATCCTCGCCCCGCAAAAGCCTGGGGGAAATGATCCCGATGGTGGAAGCCAGCTGCAGGACCAGTTTCCTGCATCGTACCGATTCGACAACGACGACCTTCGCGCGCCCCTGATCCCTGAGATCGACCTCATTGCTAAGGAGCTCAGTGTGAAGAGGTTGCAGGATATTATCCACTTGCTTTGGCTCTCGGGTCGGCCTGTCCCACCTCGCCCGCTCCATCATCAACAGGCTCTGGGACGCGAGATCACTGTGACGGAGCGGATGGAATCCCATCTTATTTGGGGCTCGGGTCGCATTTTCGCCAAGCCGATACCTCGCTACCTCCTCAACCCGCTGTTCTGGGAGGACCATCTTGCATGCAATCGGTGCCAGGGAGGAGACGATGCTGCCGTAGGGGGCGACCCGCTGCGGACTCCAAGCTCGAGCTGCCAACACCCGCAGCTGAGAGCGTGCGCTCTTGGTTTCCTTCTATCGTACGTCGCGCTCGTCGCCTACGAGAGTGACTTTGCCATCGCCAAGGAAAAACGTCTCATTCCGGCCGAAGTCACCTGGCTCCAGTGGCGCCAACTTGTGCGTGAGATCCTCGCCGAAGACGGCGCGAACTGTCTTTACGCCCATGTCGCACCTCGCTTCATCTACGGCGAGTTGCGTCTCAACCGGCTCAATCTCATTTTCTTTGCCCGGCATGGACCGTTCTCTTCGGGCTTTGTGGCGACCTGGCACTCGTTTGGGAGTTTCTACCGCGACAACTCGGCTTGGATTATCACCATCGCAGCTTATGTCATTCTCATCCTGTCTGCTGCCCAGGTGGCTCTCTCGACCACCAAGACGGTGGATAACGACGCCTTTCAAACTGGGTCGTTTGGTTTCAGTGTCTTTGCTATCATTCTCCCGGGCTTCACCCTTGGCATGCTGGTTTTCATCTCGACCATTTTGTGGGCATATAACGTGATGCGAACGAGGCAGTTTGAGGTGAGGAGGGCTAAAGTTCTACGCAGGACCTGGCGTCATGTACGAGGGACCGAGGGGGACTGATGTGGAACCAAACAATGCTATTGTGAGATGGATGGGGACCTGGGTATGCTTGGCTAACCTAGGTGTGCTTGTAAGGTCTGTTGCTTTCGGGGCCTAGAAAATATTGGATCCAGAATTCAGTAGTAATCAACCGCGGTCCCAGAGCTCGTTTCTAAGAGAGAAAGAAAGGGTGCGTTCTGCGGGGCGTGCTTCGCCGAAGGGATTGCCTTGGGCACCTACCTCTTCCCGGCCAACCACGGTGCGCGCGACGCCGTGCTGCCCCAGATTGGTAGCCCTAGTTTGAACCAAAGGCTCGGATGTGCCCAAAAGGCTTGGGCTGGCTGCAATAGGGATGTCCTGTTGCAGTGCTGTCTTGGATATCTCCGGGCTGTGTTTGGGTTCTTGCGCATTCCAGGTTTGGGTGCCCGCGCTGGTCGCGCTGCATCCTAGACAAAACGCACCGAATGGAGTCTTCGCGGGCAGGAGGTTCTTTTTGGCCTTGTTCGTTCCTGCCCGGAATTGGGGCTAGATATGGGCAATTTCTTGACCAAGGAGCAGTGAGTCATGCACACTATAGGCCCGCTTCGGGCAGCAGCCTGAGGTCTTTTCTTCCACGACACAGGCGATGCTGCACTGTTGGTTGGGCTGGCTACCCGATGATGCCCGAGTTCGAGCATGATGGATTTCTCTGGGTTGCCACGAAATGGCCATTCCCGTCTGGGTTTTCTAGCAGACTTAGCGGCTTCCTTCTTCGAACCTTTCCCCATTACCATTTGCCACTGTCAACCCTATGTACCTTCCCAGGCAACCAATACTTCTACGCCGGTGATGATGCGACCACCTTAGGCCGCGACAACATTTGCACAAGATGCGGACACAACCGTGGCCGGTCAGACGCCCCGAAGTCTTCATCGCGCGCCGGATCCGGCTCCAACACTTCTCGCTCTTCGCGACCTAGAAGGCGCAAGGCAGCAAACACTACACCGAGCACGGCGACCGAGATCTCCCGGGAGCGATTCTTCATTGACCGGCTGCCCAGTGAAATCATCCTGCAAATCGCCGAGGGTCTTGAGTTTGAAGACCTGACCATCCAATGATTTCCCCAACGCTCGCATCATGCTGCTCAACTATGCTTCGGTATATCAGGGTTGGTCCCTTCCGGCTGGTGTGACGAGATGTTTTGACTAACTGATGCCAAAGTCAATTTCGGAACGCTCAGCACCTGGACAATATTGTCGGCATTCTCCTTGGCCAACTTCAGGCGAAACGCGGGGTTAGTTTTGCCCTTATTTCGGCTTGGGAACGACGACGTTTTACACGCCGTACTGACAGCATCCACAGGAGGGCTCGAGGACAATGCCGAGGGTTTTGTCAAGTCTCTTTTGCACCAGCCTTGCTTGCAGGAGCCTGCCCTTTCACGATATGCTGAGCAATTCATCGGCGATCCCCTAGGTGAACAGAACCGACCAAAGGCCAAACTCAGCATCGAGAACATGTGTCAATGCTTGCAGGACATACTCACAGAATCCTCGATTGGGAGGATCTTTCTGGTCATCAACAATCTCCATTTGCTAGAGGACTCCCCCTTGACAGACAAGTTGCTAGCGTTCATCAAAGCCGACGTGTCCAAGGCCAAAGCCAAGGGCAGCAAAGCGAAGTGGGTCTTGACTAGCCAAAAAGACGAAGCTTTGCAAAAAAATTCGGTCTCGACAGCAATTCGCGGGTTCGTAAGATCAATCTTGACGCAGAGGAGTATGGGGCCCAGCTGGGGGAGCAGTTGTGAAAGTATGCCTGGGAACGGACCAACTATCTCAGAGGGGAAAAGGGGTACACACTGGCTCTTGCCTACCTCCTCTTAAGCCTTCGCGGCACGCCCACCTCTCCCTTCCCCACAAAGAAGCAGACCTCTCGCCGCAACACACACCTCCGTCCACTACGCCGCCTTTCCTAACGAGATCGTCAACCCTACCCCACTCCACCGGATCCCTTAATAGATCCCTTGCCCCCATCACCGACACTCCTACCTCTTCAAACCCCAAACCCGTAACCCTCACCTCCGCTAACGGCACATCCATCACCTCCTTCGCAGTCATCGGCTTCGATGCTACCAAATCTGCTACATGCAAGCACGTCGCACCACCACAGCTCTCGTGTGGCAAAAGTGCTACCACTTCCTAAGAGGGACATAAACTTCTGTAGAATTGCTGAGATGACTAAAAGAAGGCAGCATCCCTAGAACCGGGATGGACTTCCAAGCAGGACCACCATCCAACACATAAAGTGTTTAGTTTCCGGTTTTCAGCCAATCAGTATTCGCGAAGGTCCTTGTGCTCACAATTGCGCTGTCAAGCGGCTGCGATTTCGAATCCATGCGTCCCAGGCGGGCAACCCGAAATTCCGTAAGAGCAACCCGATATCTAAAGTATAGAAGCGATGTGTTTTCTGGATTCCGGGGTTGCGTACACAGGCCAACTCTCTGAGATTAGCAGACGGCGGAGGCACTCCACCTGATACCAGAAATCTGGACCTGACAAGGGCTCAGATGTATTCCTCCTCCAGCATAATAAAGACTAGCGCAACAAGGGGTCCACTGTTATGATTCTGTAGCATTTTCTGCAAGAGGATAATACTGGGGCCCTTGTCGTGCTAGTCTTTATTGTGCTGGAGGAGGAGTACGTACAACCTATCATCTTGCTTGCAGGGATCAATTCTACAACCCGAGTGTGGGGCGGAAGGATGCGGGCCTGGGTTACCCCAGACAATTGTGATAGAGAGTTACATTAGTTGCCTACCGTCCTCCATCCTCCATGTGAAGTAGCGACTAACAGCACAGCTCAGCTTGCCAAGCACATTGTCCACACAATTGTGTGCCACCCCTGTCAGCCTGCCGCCTCACTTTGACTAGCCGCAGCCCAACCAAAGGGAGGATGTGCGTCATCCACACTTGACCGAGAAGGCTCTTTTTCCCAAGAGTTCTGCAGGCGCCGTCAACTTACAACGCTGCGGCCAAGCAGTGCATGCTATCTCGACATTCCATCCTAGGACCTCTCGCTCACCGCAGGTGCCTGCCCTTGTAATGGCTGCGCGGCAGCACCAGCCTGCGCAGGCAAAGCCCCCCTGCCCCGACCAGGCCGAGGCGGGTTTTGACTGGCAACATAGACCAAGCAAAGTTTTGGATCCCCTCAGTCACCCTACAAACGGCAGAACTGCCAGCATCGACGTACCGGCGGCTTGGCGGAATTCATGGAAACGAAACAAGGAAATAGCAGGTTGGCTAGAATCTATCCCGCAATCCAGCTCCGCAGGTGGCGCTCTGAGCATTAATGAATGGGGATCGCCGACACTACCCACCTCCGACGTTCTTGCCGTCGTTGGCAATCGCGGGCCTCCCATCACCAATGCGACGGACAAACACCCATCCCAGGACAGACGTGTTCCAATAGAGGGCGCCGCCAAGCCTAACCTCCCGGATCTGTCGCCCATGCGCGAAACCCGACAGCCGGTCACCTCGGAAACGGCCACAGAGGGATTGAAACACCTGCGCCACGGCACCGACTCTGTTGGCTCCTGCGCAGCGACCTGGACCTCTCGTAGCCAGAGCCTGCCGGGCTCGACATCGAATCATGGCGCGGTCATCACCGATATAACTATGAAAAAACCCCCTCCGAGTTCTATCATCCAGCTCAGGTCCGAAATGCTCGGCGGCTCGAGTACTTCAGGGTTAGCCAAGAGATGCCGGCCCGACGGAGAGCTCAAGCGCCGCTTCTCAAAAGTCGATTCTGCCGATATAGGTAGGCGACCTACCTCCTCGTGGCGAAAGCCTGTCGGGGCTGCCGAACGCCCTCGACCTACATGGGGCTCGTCTACTCGACTATGCAAAGCGATGGAAAGCAACGAAGGCAACGACTTTGATATGGCACCTCCGATGGAACCCTGTGACGTGGTGCCGCTTAGCAAGACGTTTAATGGATTTCAGCAGCACATCCTGACGCTTAGCCCCATGCTGAGGACTCGCAATGTCTACCTCGTTGACAGAATTGCCTTTCAGCAGGTCATGCGCTACGGGTCTCTCCTGAACGCAAAAATAAACCATCTTGACCAGCGTGGGAACTGTGCTTCTGGACCGCGATGTAACGCATTAAGTGGCTCTCCCAGGCCTCTCGACCGTGTCCCCTTCAGAGCATCCGCACCAAACAGCGATGACGAGGATTCAGGGCCAGGTGCAATTACCGAGCACAGCTTTCCGCCCGGAATTCCGACCCCCCCAGTGAAGAGACTGCCAGCCACCCTAGAATGTCAGGCATGTTATCAAATCCAAGCCATCGCCAAACCCTCGGACTGGACGAGGCATATTATCCAAGATCTTCAGCCCTACACCTGCACCTTTGAAACATGCAGCGATCCAAAGATGTTTAAGCACAGGGCTGACTGGATCAAGCACGAGAATGAGGAACACCGCCATCTAGAGTGGTGGAGTTGCGACATAAAGGATTGCCGACACGTCTGCTATCGACAGGATACCTTTCTTCAACACCTTGTCGGGGATCACAAATACCCAGAAGTCGAGGTCCAACCCAAGATACCAATGGACCGATCCAGATGTTCAGATCCTACTTGGCAAAAACTGTTCATATGTCACCATGAAACACGTCAGCGACCGCAAGAGGAGCCTTGCCGTTTCTGTGGTAGGACTTTCAGGACGTGGAAGAAGCTGTCTGTTCATGTCTCCATACATATGGCACAGATTGTCCTTCCTATTTTGAAACTTACCGCCGAAGAAAATGTGGTGGCAGCCGATACTGCCGTATCGCCAGTCCAAGGGCCCCGACCAAGGCATTTCTCCGAACGTAAAGATCATGGCACCCGCTTGGTGGAATCACAGGGGTTTCGGTCCAGCGGGCTGTTGTACAATGCATACGCTACCCCCCTAGTCCAAGACAACAGTTCCCCACAGAGTACGTCTTCATTCCCATACAACCCACCAGCAGAAAACCACTTTGGTCCTTCGACAATCCACCTAAGGCCCCAGCCCCATAACCGGGCTGCTGCCCTCACCCCGCTCTCCCTCTGGAATCCGTCCTCCGCGTCACGGCACCATTCAGAGCGCAGCATAAGCTTCTCCCCGGTTATGGAGCTGTGCAACACGTGTTCTTTTTCTTCAGCCGTATCGACCAAGGTTGAGGACAATCGCAGTGTGATGATTACGTTAGAAGAAGGCACCAATGGCGCCCAACACGATCACTCTACCGCCCATGCTCACCACTCTGCCGCCATATACGCTTCAAAGTTCGGCCTTCCCATGCTGACAACCCTTGTTAACTCGACCTGGCACCCGGAGAGAAATACGAGCTACAACTCAGCCAAGAAACTGCTCAAAGACCACCCGCCGGGGCCAACCCAAAGAGCTTGTTGCTTAAGGTGTGGCGAGGCGCTTCACGAATGCGTTGGGCATCCGGTCACGCCCCATTCGGAAGGCGGCGTCTGCCCTAATGTTGGGGTGAGAGGCATGAACGGGTGTGGACACGGCGACGGTATCCTGGTTGATCCAGAGTCCGCTAGTATCCCATCCACAGATCTAGGGACACCGGATCTGGCCAACGACCATGGGGTAACCGGTATACAAGCCTTTCCGATGGCCAATCTCGTTTCGGAAGTCGTTGAGAAACCCTCAAATGAAGTATTGGTGCATCATGTACTGCCCAATCCAATCGGTGGAAGTGCTGCTAATAGTTTCTGCCCGCCTCAAACCCCGAGCGATACCCAGGCTCTTCATGCCAATAACCCCACCAAAAACGTCAGCGATTTGCTGAGGGAAGAAGAGAAATACCTTGGTACGAAGAAAGCTGTTACGTCGGTACCCGAGAAGAGTTTCATTGCCAGAGACAGTCCCTCCGACAGAGAGCTACAAAAAACTCTTTCAAATTTGGGGCTGGCAGTCGAAGGTGATCCCGCTCAGCTAGATAAGCAAAGCGCATTGCCTGCGGATGACGATGCGATGGAAATAGACCCAATGGAGCAGCTAGTGTCCAGACCGCAAGAGGGCAGAACTCCGCCTTCCCGGAAGACGGGTTCGATAGTCGGCGACGGCACGAAACGGGCGATAACCGAACAACAGATGTCTCAGGTATCTCGACTCCAGATTGAAGGGGTCAAGACACCTGCTCGTGATGTCCGACAAATAGGAGTCGCAAAAATCCAGCTTAAATTTTTATCTATTTCGAGGATACCCAATGTGGACGGCGACTGCGCGAACTCCGATGCATCTTCGATAGATGAAGACGATAGACCTGTCGACGAGGATGGCGAACAGACCGGGCCATCGAATAACAGCAACTCCAACTCCTACGATTCTGGTCCAGGCGGTTCTGCTGGAGTGGGTCAAGGAGCACAAGGCGATTCTGGACCATCGGGGAACGAAACACAAGACTCTGGATCAAGAGAGAGGGGGGGTGATGGACAAGGCGGTAGTAGAAAGCGGCGGCGCCCGAACACCCCAAACTCCAGCAACAAGCGCTTTGCCTGCCCGTATCAAGTGTACGAGCAATTCCATCACTGCTTACAGAGGGGGCCAAGGAACCCCGAGGGCGGCTGTAAGGGAATGTATCGGTTGAGGTGTGTACTTTGCCGACTTCGCAGATTGAAACCCCCTCTGTGCAGGCGCCGTCAGCATACCCCTTAAGTTGTGCTAACTCGTCATGTCCATTAGGCAACATCTCAGCAGAAGACACATGATCTCATCTCGATGCCGAACATGCTGGAGGTCGTTCGACACGAAAGCCAAGCTGAGCGAGCATGCCCAAGCCAAAAGTTGTTCGGAAAATCCAAAGCCAGATACGGAGCGTTTCATGGAGCCTAACCATGAAAGCGAGGTCGAAAAACCGTGCGGCTCTATGTCGGAGGAGGATACCTGGTGGAGGCTGTTTAGGCTACTGATCCCGGAAATGGAATCATTGGACTTGGCCTACTTGAAAGGTCTTTATAACCCATGTAAGTGGGTGCTACGGACTGCCGGCCGTTTACCTAGACTGACTATTACTAGACTACGGCTGCGATCTGTCGATGACGGTCCCGAGCCTTAATTTCTCGGATGTGTCCTTCCCAGATCGGCAACTTGAGGAGTCAGCATTCAGCCTGTAAGTTCTACCTTTTTGGTTTTTCCCTCCACTGCTTCTCAGGAGCTCACAACTTGAGCAGCTTGGATCCCTCTTCGCTGGTCCCCAGTCTCACCAGCCCGCTACCAACGGAAGAATCGCACCTGCTATCACAAACTCTTACCGTATCCATCCCTTGGCCGATAAACGACTCAGCTCCCAACCCGCCGTCCCAAATCGGCCTCACAGATTCGCAGATGAGCCGGATGAATCTTGGTGCCGGTGCAGCAAGTTCTTCGCCAGAATCGCTAGTCGAAAGCCAGTTTCTCTCCACGCACGCGATCTCCCTCCAAATGGCACCTCCCAACCAAGAGTTGATTCACCCTCCGCTGACACAAGCAAGCAATGTCACCTACGACCCGGCAATGACACAACTGAGGCGGGGCAATGAGCGACTCAGGACAAGACTCCAAAGAGCGGAGGGGCAAGTTATGGAGCTCCAAGAAGCTAGTCAAGCCGCTAGGAGGGAAATTGGGCTTGCAGACACGCTTCTGGAGCATCTTATGGACTCGCAGGATATCTCTACGGAAATTTATCAGAGTCTAACAAAATTATCGAAACTTCTAGACACAGCATCCGGGAGACTGCGGGGGGGTGGGGGGGTTAGCGGAATAACCATGCCGGAGTAACTACGCCTTTATGATAGCTGTCATCAACTGAGATCTATACCTCTAATTCCATCCATTACTAGAACGGAATGTCTCATCTTTATTCATTTAGTTACCAAACGTCAAATTTACTACTCCAGGCTAGTAGCACCTGACTTTGGAGGTGGGTAAGAAGAGGACAGCAGAGCACAGCCTGATTGTATAAGACGAATTCCGGCTTACGAATTTCCTTTTCTTTCATAATCTTAAGCTAGGCTGAGCTTTCTCTAGGTCTGCCCTGAGCTAGAGGGATCCCATACATGGCCGCTGTACAACCTGAGAGGCTCATTTTCAGCTTCTCGGCTACAGTTTCTTTTCGATGGAAAGTAAGGGATGCGTAATCCGTCGGAATGGCTCCCACGTAACAATTATTCAAGTAAGCAACTAAATACTCTCTTCAGCAGTTACAACGCTCGATTACAGCGCAAAGTCCGCTGTACTAGCCTTATTTTACAGTGCAGAGTCCTCTGTAACTGCCTATTCTGCCCTGTACTACAGGCCTTCGTTGCTTCCTTCAGTACCTCACTAAGCACTACCGTCATACCCTACACCTCTATACCACAGAGCTGTACTCGCACTTCTTCCCCTGAAGTAGTTCTTAAGCCCTGTACTACAGGCCTCCAACCAACCTGCAGGCGCTGTACTACAGGCCTGTAGAACCCTACCAACCAACCGAAGTAATGTATAATATGTGACGGGCAAATCATTCTGAGAGAGAGTAATAAGATACTTGTTGGAAGCACTGCACTCTGGATTCTGTGAAATTGATGGGGTCGCAACTCCGTGATTCTATTACTCGTTCGGCTCTCTGGCTCAGCTAGAGAACCTTCCTTATAACTGTGAATAGTGGCAAGCCGTGTGGCAAAGCCGTGCGGCTACAATTGCGTGTCTGTGGCAATGGTTACAAATCTATTGTTCTGGTGGTTTCCAGATTTTTCTTTCTGGGCCAGAACCCCTTTCTTTCTAACAGGAATCGAAATGGTTGAGATATGGCCGAGTGTCAGAGGGGTGGCTAAAATAGCGGTGAGCTTACATGATAATCAGGAACAGGAGTGATCGGAAACTAGACCCCGTGACTTACATGTACGGGATGTGGTGTCTAGTGGTCGGTGGGGGGGTAAACAGAGTCTGAGAGTGATTCCATTTCGGTCAAGGACGAGAGGGTTTAGGGATGGGTTGTTGGAAACTTGAGATTATCGACGGATAGGAAATGTCATCAACTCACCCCGACTTAACCCTTGACCTGTAAGGCGCCGATATACTCGCTTGGTAGCAATCATAATGAAGAGGGCGGCATTTTAACTTTGCCATTATATCTTAAAGGACATCTTTCCCTGCCAGTGCTTGTTGGCCGTATGTCACAGAGGAACGTCTGCCAAAGCCGGCCGTAGTTCGAACATGCCAAACCTAGGTGAGGAGCAATGTTACATGGACGGTAATGTGGCGTAAATTCAGACTTTTAATTCGTTTGCCAGATCGCGGGCAGAGTTTAGAACTTCCCTCAGCAGCACACTTTTCAGTAGTAAGTGGTTGAACCTTCCATTCCGAATTTTCTCCCGATAAGCTGATATACAAAGTTTGTCCTGGAATCCGGGCACTACAAAATCAAGCAGCGTTCTCAGTTGCTGTCTCTTCATCATTTCATCAACACACATCACTGAAACACCATGGAAGGTCCTACCAACGCTCGTGGCCTCGGGAATAGGCCCAACAGCCAGTCCCACAGCGCAGCTTCTCGTCCTCTCCTCGCAGGGCCAAGTGTCCCGTCGGCACCGCAATATTCTCTGCCGCCAAAGGGGGAATCACGCCATCTCGCAGTCCAATGTCGAAACCACAGCCCTCGCGTTTTGGGCGAGGGGATGCTCTTCGCCTTGACGTTCCCGATGCGTTGCAGAAGCGCTCTGATTATCGATACCCAACGGGTTGTGTGGCATTGATGTGAGCCATAGCGCCACACAATATATCACGGTGGTTGCCATTTTCGCGGCCAGTAGCGTCGATGTCGATGCAGACGATGGCAAACATGGCTTGCAGGTCCTTCGGTTCGCCTCTCTTTAGGCATAGCTGCTTCTCGCTTTTCTTCCTGCAGTGGTAGACATGGCCGGGAACGGGTTCGGCGCATGCAAAGCACGGATTGAGAGTATCCTCGATGGCGCGATATGGAATAACATCAACAACGAAACTACGCCCAGTACCAGTACTTTACTCCAGGTCGAGGAATGAACCCTGAGTACGAGCGTTGGTCCCGAAGCGGCTTCATCACACTCACACCCGAAGGTGAGAGGCTTATCACAGCTCCGGTAACCCAGAGCCAAGTTTTTCTGTAACACTCACTTACCTTGGTATCACAGGGTGTAAGACCATCTGCCACCTTGTTTAACATCCACCAGATGCGGCCGTATCCGTCACTCTGGAATTTGTCAGGGATCGGTCGGGCGGTAGAAAAGGGCACCAGGGACTACAGCATCAAGATGATGAGCATTCTCATCGCCATCGGGACCCACCCGGCCAACCTCATTTCTCTCCAAGATGGGAAACTCTTGGGCCAGGATGACACCTCCAATAGGTGGAACAATGAATTGAGCTAGAGAGCGCCCGACTTCTATGTTCGCATTGTACCACCTTGAGGCATCTATTACATGGGGGATGAAGTCCAGCACCGGTAACATGGATACCCTAACTGGTGTGGATCGCGGTAATCGCTGGGAGATTCTCATCCCACCATCAATTACTAAGATCTATTCTCCTCACATGAAAAATCTATTCCAAGAATTCACCCGAACCGGCTAGTCGTCTATAACCAGACCGCCAACCCCATTTAGCCAAGACCCGAGCATACAATGGGGCTCAACCCACCAACCCCGCATACCGCCAACCTCACCTCTTCACTTCTTAGCTCGCTTCTTGGCTATTCCTTGGCAAACCTCCCAACCTCCACCATCATGTCTTCCCTCCTACGTAAATCCATCCTCACCTTTCTCCTCACCCTCCTATCCCTTCCCCTCCCCATCACCTCCAGCCCAACTTTCCCCTCCCCCTCCCAGGTCCTCTCTGCCCGCACCACACCCCTCTGCGCCACTCCCGACCCTACCCTCCCCCTCTGGATCGTCTACGAATGGTCCACCGATTTCTCCACGCCCAACGCCCAAATCGTCATGTTCCTCCTTGAGAACACTCTGACGGGATACAATGCACTATGCTTCCGCGAGGGTCCATATCCCGAGGGTCAATGCACGCGCATTGTGGAAAAGGGAGGTGAAGGGGAGGATGAGGATACGACAGGGACGATATTTTCGTATAATGAGCGGGTGGGGGTGTTGGAGGTTTATCAGGAGTGGGATTGTGATGGAGGTGACGGCGGGGGGTAAGCTTTTGCGGTTTTCCCTGTCTTCTTTGGAATGAGAACGGGATTGACATTGGCGAGTGAGGGTTGCTGACAATTGCGTATAGTGTCTTGAAGAGAGTGCAGGCTGATGGCAAGGTTACTGTCCTGGAGCAGTGTGCCCAGGGAGGAGATATAAAAAAGGATGAGATCTGTGGGAAGCAGGGATCAAGTGGGGAGATTTACGCTAACAAGGTGTTGACGCTCGATGGGTAGAAAATGACTATTGGAGATGGTAGACGGCGAAGAGAAGAAGTGGGAAATCCGAAAACACGATTGAAACCCCACAATTAACCGAGCTCATCCGAAATCATGAAAGTCATCCAACTCCCGAGCACCAAAACACCACCCAAATCCCAACACCAATATGCAAAAGTTATCCCCTCCCAATATGCTTCCTCAAAGACTCACAAGTCCTCTCCACCGTTTCTCATCCCCTCTTTAACGGACCCTCCGCCGGAAACATATCAAACGCAGTCCAGCCTCCGGCATGGCTAACTCAGCATCCGCCCCCTGTCTCTTCAAAGCATCCACCGTTTCATTACTCTGCTCCAACGAAATGAGGTCATCCTTCCTCAAGCTCTATGATTTGTCATTCAAGCTTACCGCTACCGTAGGTTATGACGATTAGGAGCTTCTTGTGAAGGAATGTCAAATGCAGCAACACCTCCCCCTACTTGCATCACACTCTGCATCGGCCCCTGCAACGAAGGGAAACTCGCCACGGCAAAGGTCACGGTACAGGCCCCTTGCCCCAGCGATGTCGCGGGTAGAACCATGCCAACATGCCCACGAGGATGGTGGGTAATCCGATACCGATTCCCACGCCGATGGCTATTTTATCGGAAGTGGTGAGTCCTTCTGCGGATGGAGATGCGGGCGAGGGAGAGCCGGGTGTCGTCGTCGTCGCTGTGGGTGATGGTTTGGACGTCGTTCCTGTTCTTGCGGCAGGACTGGTGCTGGTATCAGCAGTCGAGGTGCGCACGGCGCTGGTGATCGTCAAGAGTGGGTCAACGAAGGTCTCCCCTGGGGCGTACGACGGGGTGCTTGCGACGACTGTTTTTTATTTGTTTTTTTAGCAGTTAGCCAAGGTTCCCAGGTAACAAGGGGAGCGTCAGTTCACGGGAGGCTTACCCTCGGCACCGGGTGTTAGAGTTTGGAAGTAGCTTGCTGGACTGGAGACTGCGAGGGTGGGAGTGCATTTGTAGTATGTGAAGGGGTTGGTCACTTGGTTTACGTATTCTTTGTAAACTACGACGTGATAGCAGCCTAGGCCGGGGACATCGTTCAGACTGTTGTGGTGGGTGTCAGTGTTTTCTTTTTTTGTTTTCTTCTGCGGTGCGAGCCCAGGAGGAGTAGAAAAGATAGCATACCAGTTGATCTTACCAGTCGTCTTGGTACCGGTAGCGCCGGTAATGGTCTTCATCAGGAACCCGTCGCTGCACGCTGTCGGGAAGTAGCAAGTGGTGCTTCCAACGGGACAACACGCGACGATACTAGCCCTGGTCGCGATGGTGTTTCCGGAGGAGCAAAATGACGGCCAGACTGTACAGCTATAAGAGCCCTTCACCGGAAACAAACGAGAACGAGGTGGACTTACAAGTACCATTCGGAAACATGCGCCAACCGACAAAGTCCGCTCTTGTCACGATGGGGTCTTCAAGCCTCTTAGCGACTCCGGGTACGCCCGCAGCCGTTTGGACTGTCATGTTGCATGAACTGGCCTCCGCCAGGGCAAGTAATAGTAGACCCAATATCGGCCTGGGTCTTGGAGACATCATCTTCGATGTTGCGGGTCGAATCTCAGTCACATCGGCCCGGGTGGGTTTTTCCTGCAATTATTGCTGGTCGCGGGTCGATGCAGGTTGTGAACGGCCTTCCAAATTGGGAGTGCGGCTGAACGCCGACGGTGTGGTTTGGCCAGACAAAAGGACGTTGTTAGGTCGCAATCCCCCCTTAATTTAGTGGTTGTTGACCAATCACGGGTCGAAGGGGGCAAAAACGAACACGTAATAATCTGGCCGGGTGGGATGGGATTGGTACTGGGATTGTTTATTTCCGGAGGCCGAGGAGGCATATCTTCACAGGTGGTGGTGTGGCAGAAGGGAGGTTTATGGTATAAGTAATAGCTCTGACCAGGCCAGCAAGGCCTACAGCGATGTAAACGAGACCTATGACAATGCAGCTAAGGCCTGCTACAATGTAAGTGAGGCAGGCCTATTACAATGTAGGTCAAGCCTAATACAATAGAAGAAGTGATTGCACAGAATCAGGGACTTTCTCTACAGTATGTAACTTTGGGAGAAGGATATCGAAATCGGTATGACTCTAAGATCAATTGTTGGTTGGACGAGAAAAATGATCCGCCGTATCATACAACATGGGGATGCTGACCTTCAAGATCACTATCTACACAGGAGATCACAATACGAACCCTACCAACCTATCTTTGTTGATAAATTTGGCTTCGATAGAAGGGCAGGATACCGGTGTTGGTGATGGATGGTATCCGAAGGGGTCCTCCTCAGTCCAGGTTACGAAGTTCGGCCGCGGAAAAAGAAGGCACATTCTTCCAGCATAAGTTCAAGATGGCATCATACTGAGATGAGTATACTAAGGATCAAC
>Ga0247770_1001501_pt1 | contig 17627 bp, 18 predicted proteins | sample UWRJL136409B6_FD_179943 | JGI IMG/M metagenome (GOLD analysis project Ga0247770, IMG submission 179943) | Plant litter microbial communities from Arlington Agricultural Research Station in Wisconsin, United States - UWRJ-L136-409B-6 | ecosystem: Environmental > Terrestrial > Plant litter >... | reverse complement strand
TCCCCAGCGCGGCGGCCAGGATGCCGTCGCGGCCCTCCAGCTCGACGGCGAGCGCGAGCGCCAGCTCCTGGTTGCGGCCGCCGCGCCCCCGTCCGCGCACCGTCACCGTCGTCTCGCCGCCCAGCAGAATGGCGAGCGGCGGATCTCCCGGCGTGAGCTCCGCCTGCCGCTCCACCGCCACCCGCGCGATCGCGCGCGCCACCTCCCGCGCCTCCCCCTCCAGGTCGTATCCCTCGATCAGCCCGTTGAACCCCAGCCGCTCCACCTCCTCCATCGCCCCGTCCAGCGCGTCATAATTGCTGGCGATCACGTGCGCGGAGGCGCAGTCGAAGAGCGGATCGCCCGGCTTGGGCGTCTCGGCCACGTCGCCCACGGCGCCGGCCTGAAGGTGGAGGGTCGCCGTGCTCGCGGCGGTGATCTCGCGCTCCAGCAGCACCTCCAGCGCGTCCGCGTAGGTCGTCGGGTCCGGCACCGTGGGCCCGGAGGCGATCACGTCCAGCGGCGATCCCACCACGTCCGAGACGGCGAGCGTCACCACGCGCGCGGGATGCGCCGCCGCCGCCAGCCCGCCGCCCGCGATGCGCGAGAGATGCTTGCGGACGGTGTTCATCTCCCGGATCGTCGCCCCCGCGCGGAGCAGCCGGTTCGTCAGCGCCCGCACGTCCGAGAGCGCCACTCCGGCCGGCGGGCACGGCCACAGCGCCGACGCGCCGCCGGAGAGGAGGCAGAGCACCAGGTCGCGCGCCCCCGCGCCGCGCGCCACGCGGAGCGCGTCCGTCGCCGCGGCCAGGCCGCGCGTGTCGGGGACGGGGTGCGCCGCCTCCCACAGCTCCAGCCCGGGGAGCGCCGCGCCATGGCCGTCCTTGGTGGCCACGGTTCCGCCCGCCACGCGGTCTCCCAGCACCTCCGTCGCCCCACGCGCCATCGGCACCGCCGCCTTCCCGGCCGCGACGATCCAGACGCGCTCGACGCCGGCGAGATCGATCCGCTCCTCGCCCATGATCGTCAGCGCATCCCCACCCACCGAGAGCGCGCGGAGGACGGCGGCGCGCGCGTCGGCGGCGGCGAGGGCGGCGTCCAGGATGCGGCGGGCGGTGTCGCGCGGCGTCATTCGTCCACGGGGGTGAGCGGCGGGCGGCCGGTGAGCACGGCGTGGGCGTTGCGCGCGGCCAGCATCGCCATCCGCGCTCGCGTCTCCCGCGTCGCCGAGCCGACGTGCGGGAGGAGGACCACGTTGGGAAGGTCGAGGAGCGCGGGGGGGATCGCCGTCTCGTCCTCGTACACGTCCAGCCCCGCGCCGGCCAGCGGCCCGTCCCGCAGCGCGTCCACCAGCGCCGCCTCGTCGACCAGCGCCCCGCGAGCCGTGTTGACGAGGTACGATCCGCGCCGCATCCGCCCCAGCGCCCCGCGGTCGAAGGCGTGGCGCGTCTCCTCCGTGAGCGGCGCGTGCAGCGAGACCACGTCGCTCCGCGCCAGCAGGTCGTCGAACGAGACCGCCTCCGCCTCCAGCGCCCGCGCGTCGTCCGGCGACAGCGGCGCCCGCGAGTGGTGGATGATCCGCATCCCGAACGCCAGCGCGCGGCGGGCCACGGCGCGCCCGATCCGCCCCATCCCGTAGATCCCCAGCGTCTTCCCGGCCAGGTCGCACCCCAGGTAGTCCCAGAACCCCCACCCGTGGAACTCCCCCGCGCGCAGGCTCCGCTCCGCCCGCGAGAGCTCGCGCACCGCCGACAGGATCAGCGCGAAGGTGAGGTCGGCCGTGGCGTCCGTCAGCACGTCCGGCGTGTTGGTGACGACGATCCCCCGCTCGCGGCAGGCGGCCAGGTCCACGTGCTCGTACCCCGCGGCCGCGTTCGCCACGATGCGCAGCCCGGGCGCGCGGTCGATCAGGGCGGCGTCGATCGGCTCCGTCAGGATGGTGACCAGCGCCTCCGCGTCCGCCAGCGCGTCGCGCCAGCCCTCCGGGCCGGCCACGGGGCCGGCCTCGCGGAGCAGCGCCAGCGCCTCGTCCGGGAGCGGAAAGGTGGTGACGATGCGCGTCATCCGCCCCCGACCGGCTTCTCCCACAGCCAGGTGCCGGCGTGGCTCATCCCCAGCGCCGTGTGCTCGCGGATGGGAAGCTCGCGGAAGCCCAGCGCGCGGACGATGGGCGGCACGTGGATGCGGCGGTAGGGGAACGCCGTGCGGAGCGCCGCCGTCCCGTGCCCCGCCAGCCACACCTCCAGCGCGCCCAGCGCCTCGCGCGCCAGCCCCCGCTTGCGGTGCCCCGGGGCCACCATCAGCATCCCCAGCAGCGTGCGGTCGGCCGCCGGGTTCCCGCGCCACCAGCCGATGGCGCCCACGTCCTCCCCCGTGCCGGCGAGAGAGAGCACCGCCGCCGCGCGCCCCGGCGTGGCCGCGGCGGAGGCCAGCTCCTGCGCGGCGGCCCCCGGCGGCGGGCCGGGCTGCGCGTGCAGCACCTGGAAGAAGTCGCGGCAGGCGTCGAAGACCGCCTGCAGGCGCGCCTCGTCGCCGCGGGCGAGGGTGGTCAGCACGAGCCGCTCGGACTCGAGCGTGTCGAAATCGTCGGTTGGCACCGTCGGTCAGGCTCACGGCCGGGGAAACGTCCGCCGCGAAGGGGTCCGCGGCGCGGGGAAGTTGCCCCGCGGCGGGAGGGGTCGTCAAGTTGTGGGGGAGATGCCGGCGCCGGGGTGGCGCGCCGGGGGAGGATCGGGGACCGCGAGGAGGGCCGTGAGCACGCAGCTGGAGTCCAAGCACTTCTACAAGACCGGCGACACCGTGCAGCACCTGACGGGGCCCATCGGCACCGTGGTGGAGGGGCTGTCGCTATACGCCGTCGTCCGCTGGGACGACGGCCGACAGGAAGAGGTCGACCAGCTCGACCCCGCCATCACCGTCCTGGAGCGCGCCAGCCGGGAAAGCTGAAGGCACGGGGAAATCCAGGACGGGGGATGGCCCGCATCGACCAGGGAGACGGGAACCTTCCGCCGCGTACGGCCTACCAGTGGTCTCAGTCAACAACAATCCGTCACAACTGATACGTCCATGCGCAGCAGCCGCGCCGCGCCTGGAAGATCGTGCGCGCGGAAGGTGGCGCGCGGCGGAAACCGTGTTTACCTTCCGGCCGAACGAGCCTCCCCCGACCGTAGTGAGGAAGTGATGATGTACCAGTCGTTCGAGCAGCTCGAGGCGAGCGCGAAGACGGTCCTGATCGTCGAGGACCAGCTGGAGATGCGCGCCATCAACGCCATGTACCTGCACCACCACGGGTACCGCGTGCTGGCCGCCGACAACGGGGTGGACGGCATCCTCGCCGCCCGCGAGAACGCGCCGGACCTGATCCTGATGGACATCTCCATGCCCGGGATCGACGGCATCCGCGCCACCGAGCAGCTCAAGCGCGACCCCGCCACGGGCCACATCCCGGTGGTGATCATCACCGCGCATCCGTACGGCTCCGTGGGCCGCCGCGCGCAGGACGCCGGCTGCGACGGCTACCTCACCAAGCCCTGCGATCCGCGCCGCCTGCTCCAGGAGGTGCAGCGCCGCCTGGGCGAGCCCGTGGCGCACTGACGGCGAGCGGGCGGGCCGGCGCACCTCTCCGCTCCGCCCGGCCCGCTCTCCCCGCCCTCTCCTCACAATCCGTGCTCCCGGTGGCCTGATGGGAGCGAAAATGGAACAGGGCGATTCCTGAGGAGCGCGACCCGCGCGCGGATCCCCAGGTTTGCTGTTCCTGCATGCTCCACGATTAAAACCCGCCCGGCAGCCCTTGCCGTGCTATTGATACTGCCTTAGCTTCACGTACAAACAGACGGGTATCGGACCTCCCTCCCCAGCTTCCGGGAGGCGCGTTTCGCCTTCCGCCGCAACTCCCCGACCCTTCGCACCGCATCCAGCGCCGGCGTGACCGCCGGCTTCGCTTTCTATTGGCGTCCACCAGGGGCGCCGCGGCCCCGACCCCGGGGAAATCACACCATCCGTAACGAGGTGCAGCATGGCTGTTGTCGCTACCGGTTTCGAGTCGCTGCTGGTTGCCGAGGAGCTCGAGGAGCGCGTGGAGTTCCAGGTCAGCGGTTCCGTCGAGACTTCGGGCGGGTCCAACAACGGCGTCGAGGAGGCCATGGTGACCATCTCCATCCCCTTCAAAGTGATCGGTGAGTTCATCGGCAGCGTGATCGACGAGATCGCCAGCTGGTTCTCCTGATCTCCCGGTGCCGCGCGGGCTCTCCGCGCGGCACCTTCATCCTTCCCGGATCCCGCGTGACCTCGATCTCCCGCTTCCCCTCCGCGGAAGCCCTGGGCGGCCCGTGAACATTGACTCGTACCGCCTTCCCGAGGGGTGGACGCTGCTCCCGTTCGACACCGCGTCGACCGGGGAGCGCTTCATGTTCTCGGCGGCGGGGCGCAGGTGGCAGGTAAACGCGGCCACCGCCGCGCTGCTGGAGACCCTGGCCGCGAACCCCGTGCTGGCCCGCGCCGCCGACGAGCTGGCCCGCCGCTGGGACCGCGAGGTGGAGCCCGCCGCGCTGGCCGCGTACCTGGAGCGCGAGCTGGTGCCCGCCGGGATGGTGCTCTCTCCCGGCGCGGCGGCGGCCGCCCCGCGCAAGGGCCGGGGGAGCCTCGAGTTCCTGACCTTCCGCCGCACCCTGGTCCCCGCGCGGCTGCTCTTCCGTGCCTCGAGCGTGCTGTCGGCGCTCTTCAGCCCGCGGCTTTTCTGGCTGGTGTTCGTGGCGGCCGTCGCCGTCGCCGCGTGGGTGCTGGCGCATGCCGCCGCGCGCGGCACCGCGCTGGTGGCGGCCATGGCGACGCCCACCGCGGTGCTGTGGATGCTGGCCAGCGCGCTCGCGCACGAGCTGGGGCATGCCGCCGCCTGCCGCCGCTTCGGCACTTCCCACGGCGACCTGGGCTTCGGCCTGTACGTGGTGTTCCCCGTGCTCTACATGGAGGTGGACGAGACCTGGAAGCTCTCCCGCGGGCAGCGGGCGGTGGTGGACGCCGGCGGGCTCTACTTCCAGGTGCTCTTCGGACTGGCGCTGCTGGCGGCGGCGCAGGCGGTGCCCTCGCTGGCCACGCCGGCGCTGGGGTGCCTGGGGCTGATCGGAGTCGCGCTGTTCACCAACCTCAATCCGTTCTTCCGCTTCGACGGGTACTGGCTGGCCTCCGACCTGCTGGGCGTTCCCAACCTCCGCCAGCGCTCGCAACGGGTGATGACGCGCGGATGGCGGCGGCTGCGCGGCGTCCTTCCAGCCGGCGAGCGCGTCCTCCCGGATGACTTTGCGCCACGCACCGCCGCTCTCCTGGCGGCCTACGCGGTGCTCAGCTCCGGCTTCTTCGCCTACTACTTCGTACGGCTGCTGGTTGCGATCGGCCGCTTCGCCACCGGCCAGTATCCGCGTCTCGCCGAGGACGCGCTGCGCTCCGCCGCGGGTGCCCTGGAGGCCGGGGCCCCGGGGCGTGCCCTGGCGGCCGTGCTGTCGCTGCTGGTCGCCACGCTCCTTGTCGCGTTTCTCCCGCTGCTCCTGCTGTTCCGCGTGCGCGGAATCCTGATGTTCTGGAAGCGCGGGGCGCGCGCCGCCGCGAACGGCGCCTCTGCCGGCTGAGCCGCCGGCCGTCACGATCCCGTGCCGCGTCCATGCTCCCTCCCGGCAGTGGCGTGGGCGTATTACGTTGTCGGCTCGACGCCCACGCGACGGACACCGCTCGCCGATCCGAGCCCAGCATGAGCTTCCCCCCCGACCCCAGCTGGTGCGCGCGCATCAACGCGCGCCCCGCCGAGCCGGCGCCGCCGCCCCGGGCTCCTTCTCCGCCGCCTCCCCCGCAGCCGCTCTTCCAGCTGCGCGAGGTGCCGAAGGAGCACGTCTGCGAGCTGTGCGGCACGGTGATGTACGACCACAGCTGCAAGATCGTCTGCCCCAACTGCGGCTACAAACGCGACTGCAGCGATCCGTGAGGAGCTTGTCCCTTCCAAGACCTCTGCACCACTATGCCTACATGTGAGTATACTCTCATGTAGGCATAGTTTTTAGCTGAATCTCGTCAGAACAGATCTTCAGCCGTCCACCGTGTGATCGGGTGATCCAGGTCCGCGCCGGCATCTCGGAACGGACGCGCCTGCCTGGATCCGTGACGAGCATCGCGCCGAGTGCTTGACGTGAGGTGCGCGGACCGTTAGTTTTGGAGCCAACAATAGCCCCCACGCCTCTAGTCTGAATCCAGGTTCAGGCAATGCGCACCCTGGGGGCTCATTCTTTATACCAGCATCCGTTCGCGCGTGGCGAGCACACCGCCCCGTTCTCCGTACAACAAGCCTCCTCTCGCTCCCCACGACCTGCTGGCGCACCTGGTGTCACGTGGGTTGTCCGTGCCGTCGCCAGCGGAGGCCACGGCCGCCCTCGCGGTGCTCGAGCGCATCGACTATTACCGGCTGCTCAGCTACATGCGTCCGCTGCAGCAGACCGATCCGTCCACGCAGAAACGACACTTTCTTCCCGGGACGACACTCGCCGACGTGCTCGAGCTGTACGAGTTCGACCGCAAACTCCGCCTCCTCTGCATGGACGCGGTGGAACGGATCGAGGTAGCGCTCCGCGCCGCGATCGTGAGTGAAGTGGCCGTAGCGCATGGGGCTCACTTCTACCTCGACGCCTCGCACTTCGTGAGCATCGACACCTGCCACAAGTTCCAGGAGGCGGTATCGGAGGAAGCGCGACGCCACCCGGGCATCAAGCACTACCACCAGAGATACGACTCTCCTTCCATGCCTCCCATCTGGGTCGCGATGGAGGCAGTGACGTTCGGCACGCTTTCTCACCTCTATTCGAACCTGGTTCGACCACGCCGCCGCGCGATCGCCGTGCGGTTCGGGTACGATGAGGCAGTTCTCCGCTCCTGGTTCCGGGCGCTAAGCACCGTGCGCAACATCTCCGCCCACCACGGACGCCTCTGGAACGCCACGCTCAGCGCGGACAAGCCGATGCCCGCCAAGGTTGTCGCGGCTGAGTTCGGATTCACGGTGGATACGTTTTTCGCCCGCGCAGTGGTGATAGCGGCGCTGCTGGACCGGGTAGCTCCCGACGCCGAGTGGAAGGCACAATTGCGCACGCTGCTCGACAGTCACTCGCGGGTAGATGAACGAAGGATGGGATTCCAGCCCGGGTGGCGAGATCGCCCGTTCTGGACGACGTAGACGAAGGGCCCCGGATGCGCTCCGGGGCCCTTCGTCCGTTCGGCGGATGCGGATCCGCCGGTCACGCCGTCGCCAGCGCGGGCTCGGGCCTGGGCGCGTGGGGGGAGACGTAGCCGCCGGGGACGGCGCGGAAGGGGATGGCGATGCGGTTCCAGGCGTTGATCGCGACCACCGCCATGGTCAGGTTCACCAGCTCCGTCTCGCCGAAGTGGGCGCGGGCTTCCTCGTAGACGGGGTCCGGCACCTGGCCGTCGTGCACCAGCGTGACGGCCTCGGTCCAGGCGAGGGCGGCGCGCTCGCGGTCGGTGAAGAACGAGGTCTCGCGCCAGGCGCTCAGCGCGAAGAGCCGCTGGGCGGTCTCGCCCGTCGCCAGCGCGTCCTTGCTGTGCATGTCGATGCAGTACGCGCAGCCGTTGATCTGCGACGCGCGCATCTTCACCAGCTCCAGGAGCGAGTGCTCCAGCCCGCTTCCCTCCACGTATCCCTGCAGCTGCACCATCGCCCGGTAGGCGCCCGGCGCCGCCTTGGCGGCATCCATTCGAGCCTGCATGGTCTCTTCTCCCTGTCGGTGGATACGGATTCACTGCCTTCGTATCCATGACAGATCACGCCCGTAGGATGTGACACATCCCCCGGAGCCTACGATCCGCCGTCCGCCGGTGGGCCGCCTCCGAGGAGGGCGGGGAGGTCGCGGACGAAGGCGGAGCGGGCGAGGACGCGGTCGGCGCCGGCTTCGCGGGCGGCGCGCAGGGCGTCGGCGTTCACGTGCGATCCGAAGGCGACCACCGGGATGGCCGACGTCTCGGGATCGGACTTCAGGCGGGCGATCAGGCCCGGGACGTCCACGCCGCGCGCGTCGATGTCGATCATCACCACGCGCGGGCGGAGGCGGCGCGTCTCCTCCAGCAGCTTCTCGGCGCGCGTGACGGTCACCGCGGCGGCGCCGATGGCCGTCGCGGTGCCGCGGACGCGCGAGGCGAACATCATGTCCGCCACCAGCGCCACAGCCGCCGTCCCTCCACCCTGCTCGCTCTCCATCTCCATCGATCCCCCAATCCAATTCCCCGAAGTCGATCGCCCGGCGTCAGTTGCCGGTGCCGAACCAGCCCCCTCCGCGCTTCATCATCATCCCTCCAGAAGTTGTCGCGGCTCGCTCTTCACCGCCATCGTTCCTCGATCCCCCGAAGCCGATCGTCCCGCCGTCAGTTGCCGCTGCCGAACCAGCCTCCTCCGCGCTCCACCTCGATCCCTTCCATCAGCCGCCGCAGCGAGTCCGCGCTCACGACCGTCGGCGCGCGCGGGAGACGGTCGACGTGGAAGCGGGGGACCAGGGCGGCGGCGGGGAGCTCCTCGCCCTCCTCCGCCAGGCCGCAGGTGGCGGCGAGCCAGCCGGCCACGCGCTCGGGACGCACGCCGCGCGCCCGAAGCTCGCCCAGCGAGACGGAGCCGTGGCGCTTGGCCAGCCGCTCGCCGTCCTCGCCCAGCATCAGCGGGACGTGCAGGAAGGTGGGCGGCTCCAGCCCCAGGGCGCGGTAGAGGAGGATCTGCCGCGAGGTGGAGGAGAGGAGGTCGGCGCCGCGGACCACGTGGGTGATGCGCATGGCGGCGTCGTCCACCGTGACGGCGAGCTGGTAGGCGGTGGCGCCGTCCTTCCGCCGCACCACGAAGTCGCCCGTCTCCTCCCCCGGCCGGAAGCAGCACCGCCCCTGGAGGAGGTCTTCGAAGCAGATCTCCCCCTCCTCCACCCGCACCCGGAGCGCGAGCTCGCTCACCCCGAAGCGGAGGAGGTCCGGCGTGGCGGGATCGACGGGGCGGTCGCGGCACATCCCGGGGTAGCGCGGGCCCTCCTCGCCGGCGTGCGGCGCGCTGGCCGCGGCGGCGATGTCCTTGCGCGAGCAGGTGCAGGTGAAGAGGAGCCCCGCCCCGGCCAGCCGGCGGAGCGCCGCCTCGTACGCCGCGCCGCGCGCGGACTGCACGTACGGCGCGTGCCCGCCGCCCACGTCGGGGCCCTCGTCCCAGTCCAGCCCCAGCCAGCGGAGCTCGTCCAGCTGCGTCTCCATGATCCCGGGGCGCACGCGGCCGGCGTCCAGGTCCTCCACGCGCATCACGAAGCGCCCGCCCGCCGCGCGCGCCTGGAGCCACGCCAGGAGCGCCGTGCGCGCGTTCCCCACGTGCAGCGCGCCCGTGGGGCTGGGCGCGAACCGCCCGCGGACCTCGCTCACTGCACCGGCTGCCACCCCGCCCCGGCGGTGGAGTCACGCCGCGCGCGAGATGAGCGGGGCCGCGACTTCGGCTTCGGCTCCGGGGCGGGCGCCACGTCGGCCAGGGTGTCGGCGGCAAGGGAGTCGATGGCCGCGCCGGGCTCGCCGATGGAGGTGATGACCATGTAGGTGATGCCGTCGTCGTCTTCCGTGTGGTACGCGCCCTGGGCGTTCAGCACGCGGGCGGAGAGGGCGGTCATCTTCCAGGCGTCGTCCGTCTTCGCGGGCATCTCCTTGATCGTGAGGCGGCGGATGCCGTACTGCTGCCCGTAGCGCCGCACCGTCTGCGCGCCGGCCTTCAGGGGGCCGCGCACGCTGGGGTTGGCCCACGCCCACATCCACGTCCCCCTGGTCTTGGAGAGCGAGCCGATCATCTGGATCTCGGCCGCCACCCTGGTGCGGCCGGCGGAGTCGGCGAAGGTGAGCTTGCCGGTGCGCTGGTCCCAGGCGGCGCGCTGCAGCTTCTTGAAGTCGAACCGGCTGTCGATGGAGTCCTGCCGCTCGTCCAGGTAGCCGACGGCGTCCACCACCAGCGAATCGTACTCGGCCGTGGGCATCTCCGGCCCCTTCCCGCCTTCGCCGCCGCACGCGGCGAGCGTGGACGCGAGGAGCACGGCGGGGAGCCCGCGGATCATCATGGCACGCAAGAACTTCATCGTCATCGATCACGCGTTGCTGGAGATCTGGATCGTCGTGCGCGTCCGCCTCTGCACGCCGCCGGCCAGCACGTCCGCAACGCATCCCGATCCGCGCGCCGCCTTACCACCGGTAAGGTGGAGAACGCCTCCGTGGCTCGCGCGAATTCGTCACGATTCCGACCGACATCCCCATCTCCGATCGATATCTCCCTCTCCCGATCCCACCCGGACGGTCTGAACGGCGGGGTCGGGAGATGCACATCCTACGCGTCCGATCTTCCGGGCCGCCACCCACGCGCCCGTCGGGAACGGGGGCCACGCGACCGAACTGGTCGATCGGCAGTCGGGTCGCGCAGAGCAGCGAGCCGAAACCGAGAGGGGCGCCCGTTCGCGACGGGCGCCCCTCTCGGTTCGATCCATTCCGATCGCGATCGACCAGCAGCGTTTACGAGCCGGCGGAGGCGCGGGCCTGCTCGCGCATCTGGGGGAGGCCCTGCGCGTGCTCGCCGTACTCGGGGAGGTTCTTCGCCATCTCCGCGTCGTAGCTGGCGTCGAAGCGGCGGAAGAACGCCTTCGCCTCGTCGCGCTTGCCGGTGGCGTCCGCCGCCTGCGCGGCCACGAAGAGCCCGAACAGGTGCGTGGGGCTCGCCGCCAGCAGCTTGTCCGCCTCGGCGCGCGCCGCCGCCGCGTCGCCGTTGACCAGGTGCAGCGCGGCCAGGTGGTAGCGCCCGTCCGCGTCCAGGTTCTCCACCCGCCCATACGCCATGATCGCCATGGGGACGAAGCGCGTCGCCTGCGCCGTGTCGCCGTTGGCCACGGCCGTCATCACCCGGTTGAAGAGGCGGTCCGCCGCCTCCTCGGGCGTCATGGTCGACAGGTCCGGCGGCGTCCCCGTCCCCGGCGCGCCCGCGCCGCCGGCGCTGGCGAACGGAGCCTCGGGGGCCGCTGCCGCCGGCGCGGCCTTCGCCTCGCCGCCCGCCTCGCGGAAGCGTGGGACCACGACCAGCAGGAGGATGGCGGCCAGCACGACGCCCGACACGATCCACGGGAGGAGCGGAGCGCGCGGAGCGGGAGCGGCGGCGGCCGTGGCGGCCGGAGCGGCGGCCGTGGCGGCCGGAGCGGCGCCCACGGCGGTGCCGCACTCGCCGCAGAAGCGGGCGCCCTTGGGGAGCGCCGCGCCGCACTCGCGGCAGGCGGCATTCACGGCGCCGCCGCACTGGTTGCAGAAGCGTCCGGACGCCTCGGCGCCGCACGCGGAACAGGTCTCGGTCACGGTTTCCGTTGGAGCCCGGGTGAATTCGGAGCGAAGCGTGCAAAGCTACGTCCAACCATCACTTCACTCAAGTGCGCGCATTCGTGAACGGAGATGGGCACGCATTCTGCGCCTCCATCCCCGCCCCAAACCGACCGGAAACAGACCCGTCCGAGTGTACCCGATGAGAAACGCAGCCGAGTCCGCCGCGCGCGAGATGGCGCCCCCCGCGGCGCCCGCGCGCACCATCCTCCCGCTCCCCGTGGAAGACGTCTCGGAGCGCGAGGCGCGCGAGGACCTGGTCCGCCGCATGGCCGCCGACCGCCTCCGCGACCTGCGCGACGACGGCGTCACCCTGGCCTACGTGGCGCGGATGTACGGCGTGGATCCCGAGACGCTGGAGCGGCTCTCCGCCGACCTCCTCCCGCGCCGCTCCCGCTGACGCCGCGCCGCCGGAGCCGTTCTCCGGCGGGTGCCCAAAAGAGAAGCGCCCGATCACCCCGCCGTCGCCGGCGGGGATCGGGCTTCTTTTTCGCGGGTCGCGGACTCCGGCGCGCTCCCATCGCGCCCCGGCGGGTGATCCGGGTCAGCGCGCGGCTTCGATCCCCGCGAGCTCCTCCAGCCGCCGGACCACCTCCTCGCGGTGGGATTCCTGGCGCAGGATGATCAGCACCGTGTCGTCCCCCGCGATGGTCCCCACCACCTCGGGCCACTCCTCCCAGTCGATCCCCACCGCGATGGTCTGCGCCCCGCCGATCAGCGTCTTGAGCACCAGCAGGTTTCCCACCCCGTCCGCGCCGATGTAGAGCGACGGCATCAGCCGGGCCAGCGTGGGCGTGGGGTCCGTCACGCCGGGGGGGACCAGGTAGACGGAGCCGCCGTTCTCGTCCGGCACCTTCACCAGCCCCAGCTCGCGGATGTCGCGCGAGAGCGTCGCCTGCGCCACCTCGATCCCCCGCGACGAAAGCCGCTCGCGCAGCGCCTCCTGCGAGGGGATGCGGTTCTCGCGGACCAGCTCGAGGATGACGGTGTGTCGCTGGGGCTTCACCGAGGGAGCTCCGGTGCGTGGATCGGGCGATGCGAAGATGCGGCGGGATCCGGCAACACTACCCCGGCCCGCCGGACCGCGCAAGGCGCCGGCGGGCGGAGGGGTGGCGGCGTCGGCGGGGAAGAGGGAACGAGACGAGCCCCCGCCCGGCATCGATCGGATGCCGCGCGGGGGCTCCGTCGTTCCGGGCGGACTCAGTCGCGCGGTCCGGCCGCGGAGGCCTCGGACTCCTCGGGGACGAAGTCGTCGCCCACCGCGGAAATGGTGAGGAGGAGCGCGCTGTCCGCCGTGGCGCGGATGTCCTCCGCGTTCCCGGGGCCGAAGAACAGGAGCTCGCCCCGCCGCAGCTCGTGCATCCCGCCCTCGTCGCGGTACTGGAGGCCGCCCTCCAGCACCTGCAGCGTCATGGGGCTGTCCGCCTGGTGCGTGCCGATGAGCACGCCGTTGCTCACCGCCAGCAGCGTCAGGCGAAAGCGGCCCGACTTCGCCAGGGTGCGCCCGGCGCGGCCGCTGCGGCCGTACGCCTCTTCCTGGCGCAGCTCGGCGAGCTGCCCGGCGAGGTCGAACTTCATGGAGGGCCCCGCGAGGGGACGGTTGATCGACGACATCTCCGGCTCCGGTCTGCTTGGGGTGCGTGTGGATCCGCGTACTTTCGCCGCTCCGGGCTGCAAGGTCGGGACCGCGCGGGCGGAATCGGGCCTCCGGGCGGCGGGTGTGCCGCCGCGCCGGCCGCGGCTTCGCGGATCACGTCTTCGGGAAGGTGCCGCCGGCTTTTCCCCCCCGCGGGCCCGATCCAGCGAGGGACAGCAGGCGCCTCAGCCACTCATTCATCAGCTTTTTCTCGCGTGGTTCGCACCGCCGCCAGCAGGACGAAGACCCAGCCCATCGACAAGGTGCGGAAGTGCGAGAGTGCGCCGGGCCTCGAGCCCCATCCCATGGATCGGGATTCTCAGGACCAAGGACCAAGGACCGAGGACTTCTTTTCATCCCCCGCCCTTCCCTCCCCACCGCCCGGCAGTATCTTCGCATGTCCGTCGGAACTTCGCATCCACCCGGGGCGCGCGAATGTCGGGGGTTCTTCTCCAGATCCTGCTCATCCTGCTGCTGCTGGTGATCAACGGCATCTTCGCCATGTCGGAGATCGCCCTGGTCTCCTCGCGCAAGTCGCGGCTGGAGCACCGCGCCGCGGAGGGGAGCGCGGGAGCCCGGCGCGCCCTGGCGCTCTCCGACGACCCGTCGCGCTTCCTGGCGACGGTGCAGGTGGGGATCACCCTGGTGGGCATCCTGGCGGGCGCGTTCGGCGGGGCCACGCTGGCGGAGCCGCTGGCGGTGGCCATCGCCCGCGTCCCCGCCCTGGCCGAGTACGCCGAGGTGGTGGCGCTGGGGCTGGTGGTGCTCGCCATCACCTACGCGTCGCTGATCGTGGGCGAGCTGGTGCCCAAGCGCATCGGCCTCAACAGCCCCGAGGCCATCGCCGCCGCGGTGGCCGGGCCCATGGCGGTGCTGTCGAAGGTGACGCACCCCATGGTCGTCCTCCTCACCGCCTCCACCGAGGCCGTCGTCCGGCTGCTGGGGATCCGCAAGTCCGACGAGCCGCCGGTGACGGAAGCCGAGGTGTCGGGGCTGATCGAGCAGGGGACGCGCGCCGGGGTCTTCACCGAGGAAGAGCAGGAGCTGGTGGAGCGCACCTTCTGGCTCGCCGACCAGCGCGTGGTGGCGGTGATGACGCCGCGGGTGGACGTCGTCTGGATGGACGCCAACGACCCGCCGGAGGAGCACCGGCAGATCCTCCTGAAGCACACCTACGAGCACTTTCCCCTCTGCGACGGCTCGCTGGACCGCGTGATCGGGATGGTCTCCGTGCGCGACCTGTGGGCGGCGGAGATCGCCGGCACCCGCGCGGGGGTGGGGGCGCTGGCGCGGGAGCCGCTGGTGGTGCCCGCGTCGGTGCGCGCGCTGCAGGTGCTGCAGGTGATGCGCGAGAGCGGGACGGAGGTGGCGCTGGTGGTGGACGAGTACGGCGGCACCGACGGGCTGGTGACGCTGCACGACATCCTGGAGGAGATCGTCGGCGACTTCCACCAGACCGGCGGCCCCGCCGACGCCGAGATCGTCCGCCGCGACGACGGCACCCTGCTGGTGGACGGCTCGGTGCTGATGGACGAGCTGCGCGACGTGCTGGGGCTGGAGGAGCGCCGCGGCGAGGAGCGCCCGGAGTTCCGCACCGTGGGCGGCTTCGTGGCCTCCGAGCTGGGCCGCGTGCCGAGGGCGGGCGACGTGGTGGAGACGCCGGAGATGCGCGTGGAGGTGGTGGACATGGATCGGCATCGCGTGGACAAGGTGCTGGTGACGCCGACGGGGCCCGGGGCGGGGGAAGATGAGTAGAACGGAAGTCCTTAGTCCTTAGTGCTTAGTCCTTGGTGCGTGCTCTCGGACGCTGGTCGCTCGGGGCGGATCGCGGGATGTGGGGAAAGACATCGCCGAGACCGCACCTTGTGCCGAGAACCGAGGATCAACCACCAAGGACCAAGCACTGAGGACTAAGGACTTCTTTTCTTCTTTTCCCCATAACCGTTTACATCCGCCGCCCGTCCGCCCATTCTTGTGCGGACGGTGAACGCCAGCCGAACGAGCCAGAGATCCCTCCAGTCGACCTCGCCCACATGCGCGCCGAGCAAGTTCCCGCCATCCCCAATCCCGATTCGGAAGAGCGAACGCTTCGTCCCCGGCGCCCCGGGCGGGCGCTGGCCGCCTCCGGCACGGCGCTGCCGCCGGTGCCGCGCGCGGTGCCGCCCATCCCAGTGCCGCCGGACGCCGACCTGGACCACCCCTCGCTCTACTTCAACCGCGAGCTGGGGCTGCTGGACTTCAACTGGCGCGTCTACCACCAGGCGCTGGACACCCGCACCCCCATCCTGGAGCGGGTGCGCTTCCTGGCCATCGCCTCCAGCAACCTGGACGAGTTCTTCCAGAAGCGCGTGGGCGGCCTCAAGCGGCAGCAGGCCGCGCGCGTGCAGACCCTTTCCATGGACGGCCGCTCCCCCACCGAGCAGCTGCAGCTGGTGGACGACAGCGCGCGGGAGATGTACCGCGCCATGGGCGAGACCTGGGAGCGCACCCTGCGCCCCCTGCTGCGCGCCGAGGCCGGGGTGGTCATCTGCAACTACGGCGAGCTGGACGGGGAGCAGCGCGAGGCGCTGGACCACTACTTCCGCGAGCAGATCTACCCCGTGCTCACCCCGCTGGCGGTGGACCCGGGGCACCCCTTCCCCTTCATCTCCAACCTGAGCCTGTCGCTGGCCGTGCTCATGCGGCACGCGGCGCGCAACACCTACCACTTCGCGCGGGTCAAGGTGCCGGCCACGCACGGGCGGTGGGTGCCGGTGCCCAACGCGGGCTCGCGCGTCCAGCTCATCCCGCTGGAGCAGCTGATCCAGGCCAACATCGCCCCGCTCTTCCGGGGGATGGAGATCGTCAGCGCGCACGCCTTCCGCATCACCCGCAACGCCGACGTCCGCCGTACCGACGACGACGCCGACGACCTGCTGGAGATGATCTCCGAGGAGCTGCGCGAGCGCCGCTTCGCCCCGGTGGTGCGCCTGGAGGTGGACCCGGAGACCTCGCCCGAGGTGCGCCAGCTCCTGCTGCGCGAGCTGGAGCTCTCGGACGGCGACGTCTACGACATCGCGGGGCTCCCGGCGCTCTCGGACTGCATGAAGCTGGCGGACCTGGACATCCCCGCGCACCGCTACGAGCCGTGGGAGCCCGTGGTCCCCGACCCGCTCCAGCACGAGGGGGAGACCGAGGAGGAGCGCAACATCTTCTCCATCATCCGCCGCGGCGACGTGCTGGTGCACCACCCGTACGACTCGTTCACCTCCAGCGTGCAGCGGCTGCTGGAGGAGGCGGCCGACGACCCGCGCGTGCTGGCCATCAAGCAGACGCTCTACCGCACCGGCTCCGAGTCGCCGGTGGTGAAGGCGCTGCTGCGCGCGGCCGAGCGGGGGAAGCAGGTGGCGGTGCTGGTGGAGGTGACGGCGCGCTTCGACGAGGAGAACAACATCCGCGGGGCGGAGATGCTGGAGGACGCCGGCGTCCACGTCACCTACGGGCTGGTGGGGCTCAAGACCCACACCAAGGTCCTGCTGGTCGTCCGCGACGAGGGGGGGCCGCCGCGCACCTACTGCCACATCGGGACGGGGAACTACCACGCCCGCACGGCGCGGCTCTACACCGACCTGGGGCTGCTGACCTGCAACGACGAGATCGGCGACGACCTGGTCAACCTCTTCCACTTCCTCACCGGGTACGCGCCCGACCAGCAGTACACCCGGCTGGTGATGGCCCCGCGCGACATGCGCCGCACCTTCGAGGAGCGCATCCGCCGCGAGGTGGAGCTGCACGAGACGTTCGGCGGCGGGCGGATCATCGCCAAGATGAACGCGCTGGACGATCCGGGGCTCATCAAGGAGCTGTACCGCGCCTCGCAGGCGGGGGTGCGCATCGACCTGATCGTCCGCGGGCACTCGCGGCTGCGGCCGGGGCTCCCGGGGTACAGCGACAACATCCGGGTGATCAGCATCGTGGGCCGATTCCTGGAGCACGACCGCATCTACTACTTCCACAACCAGGGCGACCCGGAGATCTTCATGGGGAGCGCCGACTGGCGGGAGCGCAACCTGAACGAGCGGGTGGAGGTGGTGGTGCCGGTGCTGGACGTGGCGCTCAAGGACCGCCTGGTGCAGATCCTCCACTACGCGCTCAACGACAACCGCCTCGCCTGGGAGCTGCACCCCGACGGCCGCTACGTGCAGCGCAGCCCCGCGCCGGACGAGCCGGTGGTGAACTACCACGAGCTCTTGATGCGCGACGCGGTGGAGCGGAGCCGGAAGAGCTCGCGGCCGTGGCAGCTGTCGGTGTGAGAACAGAAGTCCTTGGTCCTTGGTGAACAGCTTCGGGGGATGCGCATGGATGCGCGTCCCCCGAAGCCGTTTGCGCGGCATGTCATACCCGATCCCCGGGCGGGACGTGCGGAGAAACGCTGAGCAGGCACTCGCATCCGGAGAGGAAAAACCCGCGTCCGGCCGTGGAATCACAGGCGGAGATGAGTATCGAAATTTTTTGGTTCTTCGTCGATTTAGTTGCACGCAGGTAGATAAACGAAGTGGACACCGGCCCCTCGGTTGAGCAGAATGGAGTTGTCTAAGCTCCCATTCACACTCAGCTCGAAGAACACGGTGTC
>Ga0247770_1001500_pt1 | contig 17648 bp, 18 predicted proteins | sample UWRJL136409B6_FD_179943 | JGI IMG/M metagenome (GOLD analysis project Ga0247770, IMG submission 179943) | Plant litter microbial communities from Arlington Agricultural Research Station in Wisconsin, United States - UWRJ-L136-409B-6 | ecosystem: Environmental > Terrestrial > Plant litter >... | reverse complement strand
CGGACTCTAGGTCAATGCCCGTCTTCGCCTTACCCGCGCGGACCCACGGCAGCGGCGGGGTCCGCGCGTGCCCCTCCGCCGGGCTCCGGGCCGGGCCGCGCGCCCCGCGGGACCCGGCTCGCCAAAAGCCGCGCGCCTGGTCCGGGGACCGGATCAGGCGCGCGTTCGTTCGGCCGAGCCGCTGCCGCGCGTCAGCAGGTGGAGCCCTCCGTGAACGGATCGGGAACACAGAAACGGCAGGAAGCACCGGTGTTGCCGCCGCCGCACCCGAGGTCGGTGTCGGATTCGAAGCCGTCGACCGTTCCAGCGCTGCCCTTCGCCGTCTCCATCGTGAAGGACGCCACCTGGATCTGGTCGAGGTCGAGCTTCAGCTTCTTCATGGATCTTCTCCACTGTGCCAAAGTGACGGGAAACGTTTGCCTGGATGCTCATGGTAATAGAGGAGTTCCTCCGTTGGCAAGCAAACGCTCTGATGCCCGATCCAGGGTTGGGGCGAGTCCTCCCGTGTCGCTCCGGGCCGGGCTGCGGCGCTGTAGGGAACGGAAGGGGATAAGGGACAGGGACGGAAAGCGGATTCAGGGCGAGAACCAGGGTCCATCCTCCGCCCACGCCGGTCGCCATCTCCACACCACCGAAGCGGATGAAGCCCGTCGTCCGCCCGGGCGATGCACTTTCGTCGTCCCCCGCCCCGTCCCATCTTCCCCCCTCTGGATCCCCATCTCCCCGGCCACCGACGTGACGATGCCGAACGACGCGCAGCCCGCCGCCGCGACCGACGCCCCGCCCCCGAAGACCCCGCGCGAGTCGTACACCGTGCTCTCCGAGAGCATGATGCCCGACCAGCTCAACCACCACGGCAACGTCTTCGGCGGCGTCATCCTGGCGCTGGTGGACAAGTGCGGCGGCGTGGTGGCGCGGCGGCACGCGCGGCTCCCTGTCGTCACGGTTTCCATCGACCGCGTCGAGTTCCGCGAGCCCGTCTACGCCAACGACTACGTGGAGGCGCACGGCCGCATCGTCTACGTGGGCCGCTCCTCCATGGACATCCTGGTCACCGTGGAGGCCGAGCAGGTGGAGACCGGCCTCCGCCGCCAGACCAACCGCTGCATCCTCACCTACGTGGCCCTCGACAAGCTGAACGGCAAGCCGGCCACCGTCCCCCCGCTCACCCTGGAGACCGACGAGGACCGCCGCCTCCACGCCCTCGCCGAGCGCCGCCGCCAGCGCCGCCAGGCCGAGGCCGCCGACGGCCCGCAGGAGTGGTGACGCCCATGGCCGACTCCGCCGCCGCCGGGCCGATCTCCGTCGAGGCGGACCCGGACGTCCTCGCCCGCCGCCTCCGCTTCGTCCTGGAGGCCGACCGGCTCAAGTCCGTGCTGCGGCGCACCCGGCTGGTGGACGGCAGCCGCCACGAGAACAGCGCCGAGCACTCCTGGCACCTGGCGCTCATGGCCGTCCTCCTCGCCGACACCGCCGCCGCGCGGGTGGACCTGCTGCGCGTCCTCTCCATGCTCCTGGTGCACGACGTGGTGGAGATCGACGCCGACGACACCTTCGCCTACGACGCCGCCGCCAACGTCGGCAAGGAGGAGCGCGAGCGATTGGCCGCCGACCGCCTCTTCGGCCTCCTCCCGGCCGGGGAAGCGCGGGAGATGCGGGGCCTCTGGGAGGAGTTCGAGGCCGGCGAGACCGCCGACGCCCGCTTCGCCGTCGCCCTGGACCGCCTCCAGCCGCTCCTGCTGAACATGGCCGGCGGCGGAGGCTCCTGGCGCGAGCACGCGGTCACGCGGGCGCAGGTCCTCCGGCGCATGGAGCCCATCCGCCACGGAGCCCCCGCGCTGTGGAGCTACGTGGCGCGCACCGTCGACGAGGCGTGCGCCGCCGGCCACATCGCGACGGACGAGACGGAAAGTGCTTAGTGCTTGGTGCTTAGTGCTTAGTGCTTAGTGCTTGGTGCTTGGTGCCCGGATGCCGGATCGACATTCATCCGCAGTTCAGGACCAAGGACTAAGGACTAAGGACTTTCTTTTCAACGGTGTTTGCCCCCGGACGCCGCCTCGTTATCTTATCGCGTTACCCTCCACGCGCGTCGAGCCCCCGCTCCCGCCGTCAATGCGACCCCTTTCGCCCCGTCGCCCCATGCCCGACGGCGCCCTCGGCGTGCTGGACACTCCCGCCCACGCCGTCCTGGACCGCATCGCCCGACTCGCCTGCGCGGTCAGCGGCGCCCGCTCCGCCCAGGTGCTGGCCTTCGAGGCCGACGCCACCCTGGTCGCCGGCCGCCACGGGCCCGACGCCGGCGGAGACGCCGCGCCCGGCGAGGAGTCCGCGTACCCGGCCGCCAACCTTCCCCTGCACGCCCCCGACACGGGCGAGCTGCTGGGAAGCTTGCTCCTGCTGGACGCCGGCCCGCGCGACTGGAGCGCCGCCGAGCGCGAGCTGCTGGACGACGCCGCCGCCACCGCCGCCGCCGAGCTCTGCGCCCGCCGCGACGAGCGCGCCCGCCGCCGGGCCGAGGCGCGCAACGACGCCGTCCTGGTCCGCGAGCGGCAGGCCCGCAGCGCCGCCGAGGCCGCCGAGCAGCGCTACGCCTTCCTGGCCGAGGTCTCGTCGCTCCTGGACGCCTCGCTGGACTACCAGGAGACCTTCCAGAAGCTCGCCCGCCTGGCCGTCCCCGAGCTGGCCGACTACTGCCTGATCGACGAGATGGAGCCCGACGGCGGCACCCGCCGCATCGCCCGGGCGCACATCGACCCCGAGAAGGAGAAGGTCCTCTTCACCAACACCCACCACCCCCCCGACTCCGACCCCGAGAAGCACCCCGTGCTCCGCGTGGTGCGCAGCGGCCAGCCCGTCCTGGTCCCCGAGGTCACCGCCGAGGTGATGGACGAGCTGGCCCACGACGAGGAGCACCGCTGGCGCTTCAACCTCCTGGGGCTCCGCTCGTACATCATCGCGCCGCTGAACGCGCGGGGGCGCGTGCTGGGCACCATCACCCTGGGCTCCGCCGAGAGCGGCCGCCGCTACGGCGGCGCCGACCTGGCCCACGCCGAGGAGGTGGCCAAGCGCGCCGCCATCGCCATCGACAACGCGCGCCTCTACGGGCAGGCGCAGGCGGCCGTCCGCGCCCGCGAGGCCGTCCTGGCCGTGGTCAGCCACGACCTGCGCAACCCGCTGGCCTCCATCCTCCTGAACGCCACCATGGTGCAGGACACGGTCAAGCCGGGGACGCTGGATCCCTGGGTGGCCGACTCGTTCCAGCTGATCGTGGAGTCGGTCGAGCAGGCCAACCGGCTGATCTCCGACCTGCTGGACGTGGCGCGGATGGAGGAGAACGGCGGGATCGCGCTGGACCGGTCGATGGTGGACGCGCGCACCCTGGTGAGCCGCGCCGTCCGCGTCCTCACCCCCATCGCCGCCTCCCGGGGGATCTCGCTCCGCGACCAGGGCGGCGGGCCCCTGCGGGTGTACGCCGACAGCGACCGCGTCCTGCAGGTGCTCTCCAACCTGATCGGCAACGCCGTCAAGTTCACCGAGGAGGGCGGCTCCATCGTGGTGCGCGCCGAGCCGCGCGGCGACGAGCTCTGGTTCGCCGTCACCGACACGGGGGTGGGGATCGCCGAGGAGCACGTCCCCCACATCTTCGACCGCTTCTGGCGGGTGGAGCGCGCCGACCGGCGCGGCGTGGGGCTGGGGCTCCCCATCGCCCGCGGGATCGTGGAGGCGCACGGGGGGCGCATCTGGGTGGAGAGCAAGCGGGGGGTGGGCACCACCTTCTACTTCACCCTCCCCGCGCGCGAGGCGTGAAACGGGAGGCGGCACCGTTCGTCCCGGGCGGAGTACCACTCGCGGTGCGGGCGAGCTGATTGACGGCAGGGGAATTGCGCTGTAGCTTGCCCACACAAATGGAAGGGGAGTAGCTCACCGGGGAGACACCCGGCGGCCGAATCGTCAAGACTGCGGGGTCGCTCCCGCACGGTTCGGCCGGGGTGGGACGCGTTCTCGCGTCCCGTCAGGGCGAGACCTTCGTCACGGAATGAGGGCGGTGGCCGCGGGCCGCCGCGCGTCCGGACGAGGGTCTCGCCCCTTTTCGTGGGCGCGTCCTTCGGCCAGCCACCGAGAGACACAGCGGGAGACAACTCTTGAACGCATCCGTACTGCCCTGGGTGGCATTCATCGCCTTCGTCCTGGTGATGCTCGCCATCGACCTGGGCGTCTTCAACCGGAGCGCGCACGTCATCACTCCGAAGGAGGCGGCCCGGTGGAGCGCCATCACGCTGGTGCTGGCACTGCTCTTCGCCGCCGGGATCGCCACGCGCACCCTCCCCATCCACAACGTGGGCGGACACGCGGACGCGCTGGCCTTCATCACCGGCTACATCATCGAGCTGGCGCTGTCGGTCGACAACATCTTCGTCTTCGTCCTGATCTTCTCGTACTTCAAGGTTCCGCCCAAGTACCAGCACCGCGTCCTCTTCTGGGGCGTCCTGGGGGCGCTGGTGATGCGCGGGGCCATGATCGGGATGGGGGCGCTGCTGATCGAGCGCTTCCACTGGATCATCTACGTCTTCGGCGCCTTCCTGGTCTTCACCGGGATCCGGATGGCCACGCAGGACGAGATGGACATCGAGCCCGAGTCCAACCCGGTGCTCAAGCTGGTGCGCCGGATGATGCCGGTGGCCAAGCAGTACGACGGGCAGAAGTTCTTCACGCAGGAGAACGTGGGCGGGAAGATGCGCCGCGCCGCCACCCCGCTCTTCGTGGTGCTGGTGCTGGTGGAGACCACCGACCTGATCTTCGCGGTCGACTCCATCCCGGCCATCTTCGCGGTGACCACCGATCCCTTCCTGGTGTTCACCTCCAACGTCTTCGCCATCCTCTGCCTGCGGTCGCTGTACTTCCTGCTGGCCGGGGTGATGGACAAGTTCCACTACCTCAAGCTGGGGCTCTCCATCGTCCTGGTGTTCATCGGCGCCAAGATGCTGGCCACGGCGGCCGGCATCCACATCCCCATCGGCATCTCGCTGGGCGTGGTGGCCGGCGTGCTGATCGGCTCCGTGGTCCTCTCGCTCCTGCGCCCCAAGCAGGCCGAGGAGCCCCTCTCGCACGACCCGCTGGTGGAGGGCGACGAGCCCCCCGGCCCCGTCATCCGCTCCGAGACCGACGGCATCGTCGACACCCGCGCCGAGCGCGAGCGTGAGCGGGACCGCGATCCCACGGACCTCGGCGGCCCCGACGGCGAGACCCTCGCCGAGGCCGCCGAGCGCCGCCGGACCCGGGGCGGCCTCTAGCCCAGGGCCAACGGCAAGCGACGCAACGCCGCCCCGCTCCGGAATCCCGTAGCGGGGCGGTTCGTCATCAGGGGGGTTTCTCGCTCCGGATTGGCCACCGCAAAGGATGCTTTGCAGATCCGAGAAACCCAGGCTCTGTCGGGGGTTTTCCGCCCGATGGGTGGATCAAAGGTCGACCGTCCCGTCACCGTCAATGTTTCCCGCCTATTTATTTTCCAGCTTGCCTCGATTACACTCCAGGGATAAGCCGGCAACCATCCAATTACCCCGGGAGGACCCCATGCGGAAGATGAAGCTGGAGATCGAGGAGCTGGAAGTCACTTCGTTCGAGACCGTGACGGAGGAGGATGGGCGCGGGACGGTGGCCGCGCACGACCTGTCGGGGGTGAGCTGTCCCTGCCAGAGCTACCCGACGCGCAACACCTGCTGCACCCCGCTCGTGTGACCGGCGGCAACCCTCGCCCGAGGAGGAATGCGATGAAGAAGCTGACGCTGATGGTCGAGGAGCTGGAAGTCACCTCGTTCGAGACCCAGGCCGGGGCGGACGAGCGCGGAACCGTGGCGGCGCACGTCGCCTCGGGCCTCACCTGCATCGACTGCAGGACCCGCCTCTGCGACACCGTCCCCACGCGTGACGGCACCTGCTGCACGCCCCTGGCCTGACCGCCTCCCCTCCCCCTGGACGCACGGAGCGAACGATGAAGAAGCTGACGCTGAACGTGGACGAGCTGCGGATCGCCTCGTTCGAGATCGAGGAACGCGAGGGGATCGTGGCGCGGGCGCTGATCACCAGCGTGAACAACTGCACCACGCGGTATCCCACCATCGTGGGCAGCTGCTGCACCCCGATCGCCTGAGCCTCCACCCCAGCCTGACCGGAGGGACCGATGAAGAAGCTGACGCTGGACCTCGAGACGCTGGAAGTATCGAGCTTTCCCACCGAGCCGACGTGGGAGGAGCGGGGGACCGTGGACGGGTTCGCCATCTCCGGGATCGCGCTCACGTGCCGGTCGTGCCCCACGCGCGTCAACACCTGCTGCACGCCCTGAGCGCGCCGCGGGACCGCCGGAACGCCGAAGGGGCGCCCGAACGGGCGCCCCTTCGTGCGTCGGGCCAAAGAGCGGGGCTACGAGCCCACGGCCCGGTTGCGCAGGCGGCTGTGGCCGAATCCGTACAGGAAGTAGAACACCAGGCCCACCGCCAGCCAGATCGCGAAGCGCTCCCAGGTGATGGCCGGAAGCTGGAACATCAGGAAGCCGCACGAGAGGATGGCCGCCGGCGCCACCACCCACACCGCCGGGGTGCGGAAGGGACGGGGCCGCTCCGGCTCGCGGACGCGCAGCACCATCACCCCCACCGCCACCAGCACGAAGGCGAAGAGGGTGCCGATGTTGGTGAGCTCGATCACCTCGTTGATGTTGGCGAACGCCGCGAAGAACGCCACGAACAGCCCGGTGATGATGGTGGTCACGTGCGGCGTGCGGTACCTGGGGTGCAGCTTCGCCGCGAACTGCGGGAGGAGCCCGTCGCGCGCCATGGAGAAGAAGATGCGCGGCTGCCCCATCTGGAACACCAGCAGCACCGACGCCATGGAGATGATGGCGCCGAACGAGATGATCCCCGCCGCCCAGTTGTAGCCGCGCTCCGTGAACGCCTGCGCCAGCGGGTCCGCCGTCGCGTGCTGGCTCCAGGGCACCAGACCGGTCATCACCAGCGTCACCACGATGTAGATGAGCGAGGTGACCAGGAGCGAGTACATCATGGCGCGGGGCATGTCCTTCTGCGGGTTCTTCGCCTCCTCCGCCGCCGTGGACACCGCGTCGAAGCCGATGTACGCGAAGAAGATCAGCGAGGCGCCCACGAACACGCCGTTCCACCCGTTGGGCATGAACGGAGTCCAGTTCTCCGGCCGCACCCAGAAGGCGCCCATGGTGATGAAGAAGAGGAGGATCGCCAGCTTCAGCACCACCATCACCGAGTTGGCCCACGCGCTCTCGCGGATGCCGATCACCAGGACCCAGGTGATGAGCAGCACGATCATCACCGCCGGGAGGTTGAAGATCAGCGGAAAGCCCAGCACCTGCGGCGCGCTCGTCCACGCGGCCGCCGCCTGCTGCATCGACGCCGACACCTCGCCCCCCGCCTGCACCGCCGCGATCCCCTGCGACGCGGTGCGCGGGTCCGTGGTCAGCCAGGCGGGAAGGTGGATCCCGAACCCTTCCAGGAGCGTGACGAAGTACGCCGACCAGCTCACCGCCACCGCGATGTTCCCCACCGCGTACTCGATAATCAGGTCCCACCCGATGATCCACGCCACCAGCTCGCCCAGCGTGGCGTAGGCGTAGGTGTAGGCGCTCCCCGCCTGGGGGATCATGGAGGCGAACTCCGCGTAGCAGAGCGCCGCGAAGCCGCAGGCGATGGCCACCAGGACGTACGAGATCACCAGCCCCGGGCCGGCGCCCACGTGGTTGGGGCCGCCGGAGATGGCCGTGCCCGCCCCCGAGAAGATCCCCGCGCCGATGATGGCGCCGATCCCCAGCGAGGTGAGCTGCCAGACTCCCAGCGAGCGCCGGAGCCCCGGCTCTACGTCCGTCTGCGGATCCACGTGGTCCGAGCGGATCTCGCTGATCGGCTTCCTGCGGAAGAGTTGGGACATGGGCGAGGAGGAAGGCGTGGGTAGAGGCCGCGCGGAGCGGATCGGGGTGTACCGTCGCGGAAGCGTGGAAAACCCGCCGAAGTTACGTGCCTCGCCAGGGTCACGCAACCGCGCCGCCCCTGGCGCGCCGCCCGCCCCCGCCGATCCCCGGAATCGAAGCGCCCGCATGAAGAACGCGGGGGACGCGGAGCAGCCCGCCTCCGCGTCCCCCCGCTTCCTCCACGCGAGCCCTCCCCCGCCGCGGATCGCCGAAAATCCCTCGTACCAGATGCCGCATCGGATTGCGATCGATCTCGCCCACCGTCGGTGTTCGTGCCTCGCCTGGGCCGTGGCAACTGCGTCATCGGGAGGATGTGGAGCAGGGGCCAACTCCCGAGCCGACCCTCTGATGACGTGGCTGGCGATGCGTGAAGGCGCCGACGTGGCGGGCGGACACCGATCGCGGAGAGGGAAGGCCGAAAGGTGCCTCTCCGAAAAAATCTCGATGCTCATCTCCGCCTACGGCTCCACGGCGGGACGCGGGCGTTTCCTCTCCGGATGCGAGAGCCTCCTCAGCGACTCTCTGCACATTCCGTCCAGGGAGCTGGTCTCAGAGCGCGTCGCCGTTCGAGCGAGGCACCAGCCCCACCACCTCGATCCCGGCGGCGCGGCTCGCGTCCACCGCCGCCACCACCTCCGCGTAGGTCAGCGCCACGCCGCCCTTCACGAAGAGCACCTTGCGCGGGCGCCCCGCGAAAACGCCCGCCAGCGTGGACTGTAGCGCCCCCGCGGCCACGGGCTGGCTGTTGAGCCGGTAATGCCCGCCGGGCTCCACCTCCAGCACCAGGCTCTCCGTCCGCTGGTCGGGAAGGCGCTCCCTCTCCGGCGGCGGGACCTGCACGTCCAGGCCGCGCGCGAGCCCCTGCTGCGCCACCATGAAGATCACCAGCAGCACCAGCAGCACGTCGATCATCGGCGTCATGTTGATCTCCGACGAGACGCCTCTTCTCCCGCGCAGGTTCATCGCCATCGGTCGCTCCTCCGGAAAGACAGGGGACAGGGGACAGGGGACAGCCCGCGCATCCGCGGTCGATCAGCTCTTCTCGCGGGGCGGAAGCTCGGTGATCATGCCGACGGTGCGGAAGCCGGCGTCGCGGGCGGCGCCGATCGCGGTGAGGACGTGGGCGTAGGAGGCGGCCTGGTCGGCCTTGAGGTAGAGGACGTGGTCGCCGTCGCGGCGGGCGTGCTCGGCGGCGAGGCGGGCGGAGAGGCGCACCGGCGCCAGGATCTCGGAGCCCTTGCCGCCCTCCAGGAAAAACTGCCCCGCGCGGTCGATCCCCAGCGTGACCCGCTCCTCCGCCGCGGGGAGCGCGGCCCGCGCCCGCGGAAGGGTTCCCACGGCCAGCGTGGGGGTGACCACCATGAAGATGATCAGCAGCACCAGCATCACGTCGATCATCGGCGTCACGTTGATCTCCGACGCTACCCCGAACTGCTCCACCACGCTGGTCCGCTTCATGGCACCCTCCGCTGCTGGTTGTCCGTCTCGCGGCTTCCAGACGGAACGCGCCGGCCCCTGCGTTTCTGCCGGAGGGGCGAGAATCTCTCACGGATGCCGCATCGGACCGTGCAATCGATCTCGCCCAGGATCCGTCCTCTCGTGCTCGCCCAGGCCGCGCGAAGTACGTCATCGGGAGATGGTGGAGCATGGGCCGGCTTCCGCGCCGACCCTCCTGATGACGTAGCTGGCGATGCTCGAGGGTGCGGAACCGGCGGACGGACACGGATCGAGGAGAGGGAAGACCGAAAGGTGCCTCTCTGGAAAAATTTCGATCCTCATCTCCGCCCATGGTTCCACGGCGGAAAGGGCGGACTTTCCTCTCCCGGATGCCGGTAGCTACTGGCGCCTGCGCTGCACATTCCGATCGGCGAGCTTGCATGCCGGCTGTCCCCTGTAACCTGTCCCCTTCCGTTCCCGGCGGACACAAGAAAGCCGGCCCCCTCCGCGAACGGAGAGGGCCGGCTCCAACCACCTGCCGAAAAGCGCCTTACGGTGCCGGGGGCGGGGTGGTGACCGTGGCCGGGCCCACCTCGGGGCGCGGCACCAGACCCACCACCTCCACGCCGGCGCCGCGGCTGGCGTCCACCGCGCGCACCACGTCGGCGTACTTCAGGTTCTCCTCGCCCTTGACGAAGATCACCTTTCGGGGACGGCCCGTGTACACCTCGCGCAGCCGGGTCTCGAGCGCCGCGGAGGCCACCGGCTGGCTGTTGATGAAGTACGCGGGGCCGGGCCTGACCTCCAGAACGATCTGGTCCTGGTCCGGCTCCTTCTGCGCCACCTCGTCCTTGTCCTTCGGCGGCGGGATCTGCACGCTGATCCCGCGCTGCAGGCCCTGCTGCACCACCATGAAGATGATGAGCAGCACCAGCAGCACGTCGATCATGGGCGTCATGTTGATCTCGTTCATGCTGCCGCCCTTCTTCCCGCCTGCTGCCATTCCCATCGGGTACCTCCTCCTTTTACTTCGGCGGGGCCTTGGCGCGAGGCACCTCGGTGATGGCGCCGATGCGCCGCACTCCGGCGTTTCGCGCGGCGTCGATGGCGGTCAGGACCTTGTCGTATCCGGCCTGCTCGTCCGCCTTCATGTAGAGGATGTGGTCCTCGGGACGAGAGCGGAACGCTTCCTTCAGCTTGTCCGTCAGCTGCGGCTCGGGGACGTTGATCACCGTCTTCCCCTCGATGTAGAACTTGCCGGCCCGGTCGATCCCCAGCGTGACCCGGTCCTCCTTCTCGGGGGCCGAGGTACGCGCCTTGGGAAGCACCGCGGTGTAGCCGGCCAGCGCGGGGGTGACCACCATGAAGATGATCAGCAGCACCAGCATCACGTCGATCATGGGCGTGACGTTGATGTCGGCGTTCACGTCCGCATCCATCCCGGCGACGGTCGGGATGGGGGATCCGCCGAAGGCGCCTCCCCCTCCCAGGCTTCCACCCGCCATGGTCAGTCTCCGTGACGGAAGGTCGGAGTGTTGCCGCTGGTGTACTCGCGCTTGGCCTGGCGGGTCATCATCCAGTCGATCATCTCACGGCCGGCGTAGGCCAGCTCCGAGAAGAGCGTGTCCAGGCGGGCGGTGAAGTAGTTGTACAGCCACACCGCGGGGATGGCCGCCACCAGGCCGATGGCCGTGGCGATCAGCGCCTCGGCGATGCCGCCGGAGACCGCCTCGAGGCCGGCGCCCGACTCGCCCATGCCCATGAAGGCGTTGACGATGCCCAGCGTGGTGCCCAGCAGCCCCACGAACGGCGCCGTGGAGCCGACGGTGGCCAGCAGGCCCAGGCCGCTCTTCAGGTCGTTGGCGAGCAGGATCTGCTCGCGCTCCACCGAGCGCTCGGCCGAGACGATCGCGGCGCCGGCGGCGCGGGGATCGTCAAGGAGCGGAGCGACCTCGCGCAGCGACTCGCCGAGCACGCGGGCCACGTGCGAGTTGGTGTACTGGTCGGCCGCGGCGAGCGCCTCGGGGATGTTGTCGTTCTCCAGCGCCTGCGAGAAGATCGGGGCGAACTGCTTGGTCGCCCGCGCCATCTTGCGGAAGCGGAGCCACTTCGCGACCGCCACGGCGAGCGAGATGATGCTCATGCCGATGAGAAGGAAGACGATCGCCCGGTTGATTGGGCCCGTGTCCGCCCAGATCTTGGCGAAATTCATCTGGATGATCATGCGTGTGCTCTCCTGTGCGCTCGGCGCTTCCTGGAAGGTGATCGCTGTCTGCCGGGGCGCCGCCGGTCCGGCGCCGCCACACATCCGTTTTCCCCGCCCCGCGGGCCCCCGTCCGCGGGCGGCCCTTTGCTGCTTCGGTACTGCGTGGTCCGTGCCGCCGTCAGGTCTGGAGCTGGAACTGGATCGGAAGGGTGATCCACACGTTCACCGAGCGCCCGCCCACCTTGGCGGGGCGGAACCGCATCCGCTCCACGACCTTCTTGGCCGCGTCGCCGAACGCCTCGTGGCTGGCGTTCTCCACCTGCACGCTCTCGGCGTCCACCCGGCCGTCCTGGTTGACGCGGAAGCGCAGCGTCACCGTCCCGGTCACCCCGGCGTCGCGAAGCAGCGGCGGGTAGTTCCGGGAGATCTGCCGGCCGACGTCGTTGCGGTTGGTGAGCTCGGGAAGCTCCTCCACCGCCGACATCTCGTACGTCCCCTCGTCGGCCGGTTGCTCGCGGTCGGACGCGTCCTGGGCGACGCCGCCCTCGATCCCCTTGGCCACGCCGCCGGCCTGCCCCACGCCGGAGAAGTCCTCGGCCTTGGTGGCTGCCTGGTTGGGATCGATCTTGGGGATCTCCTTGGGCGGCTCCGTGGGGGGAACCAGCTCCTGGAACCCCTTGGCCACGGGCGGCGGCGCCGCGGGCTCGTCGGGGGGCGGAGGAGGCGGCGGCGGGGGCTCGGGCTTGGGGGCCTCGGGCTCCTTGGGCTTGTCCTCCTCGATCTCCACGAAATCGACGAGCTCTTCCTTCTTCCGCTTCGCGGCCTCCTGTCCCAGCCCGGCCGACAGCGCGCCGATACCCAGCAGCACGTGCAGCCCGAGCGAGACGAGGATGGTGGTCGGCGACCAGAAGCTTCTCTTCTTCCGGTCCAGCTTTTGGAACATGCCGTCCCCCCGGTGAATGAACGATGCGCCCTCTTCGTGGACGCGGCGGGTACCGGCCGTGGCCAGTCCCACCTACAACGAACCTCTTTCCCCGATTCTGACCCGCTCCCCCGCCACCCGCTCCAGGGCGCCCGCGACTCCCCAGTCGAACGTTAGATCGAAACTCCGCCACTCGCCGCAAAGCGCGTGACGGAGGGGATGCCGTCGACCTGGAAAGTGCGTGAAACCGGCCGCGAGTCATGGAATAGCGACGTAAGGTGCAGGCCGCTCCCATGAATGTCAAGCCGATCGCCCCCGGGCCGGCGCGGGACGCGCGGGACGGGGTCCGCGCGGCGCGCTCTTCGCGACGGGCGCAGCATAATCGCCCGACGGAATGCATAATTATACAGAGCTGGGGTCGGCTCTGTCTACCCTCGCCGCGTGGCCCGGTTCCGGCAACCATTATGTCACGGAAACAGATACGCGATCCGTTCGGGGCGCCGCGATCGGAGCGCCTCCGCGTTCCTGCCGCCGATTATCCAGCCGAGCCGGCGTCCAAAACGAATCTCCCCGTGACAACGGGCAATTCTCCGGCGGCGCCATGGAGACGCCCGTCCCGCCGTTCCCGACCGCGCGGTCCGGCCCGCAATGGGCGGCAAATGACGCTGCGCGCACATTGCGCCGGAACGCGATACGCATCTCCTTGTGGATGATGCACGAATCCCGACGTGGACCCGCCCGGACGCCCTCGCCGGAGGACGACGGCGACGGCGGCGAACATGGCGGGTTCGGTCATGCCGCCCTCCGTCCGCCTCACCTACCCCTTCGCGCGGCTCCGCGTCCCCACCTCGTGCCAGCGGAGGAGGCCGGCGGCCATCATGGGGTACGGGACGGCCCGCTCGTAGGCCAGCACGGCGTCGGGACGGCCGGTGGCGGCCAGGATCTCGGCTTCGGCGCGGGCGCGAACCTCGTCCGTGAGGGCGTCGAGGCCGGCGCCGGCGGCGACGCGCTCGGTGACCCAGGCGGCGGTGGCGGCCAGGCGGGCGTCGAGGTCGCCCAGGTGCCACTCGACATCCTCGCTCCCGCCGAAGTGCGTGGGGAGGAGGCGCGAGGCGTCCAGGGCGCGGATGCGGCGGAGGCTGTCGCGCCACGCCTCGATGTCGATGTCGGGCGGGGGCGTCGGCGCGCAGACGTACTTCAGCCCCTCCAGCCGGATCCCGCCGACGTCTCCCGTGAAGACCAGGCCGGCGTCGGGATCGTGGTAGGCGTGGTGGTGCCAGGCGTGCCCCGGGGTGGCGACCGCGCGGAGGCGCCGAGTGCCGACGCGCACCTCCTCGCCGTCCTGGAGGACGACCAGGCGCTCGGGGGGGACGGGGATCATCTCGCCCCACAGCTGGTCCATCATCTCCCCGTAGAGCTGGCCGGCGCTGGCGAGGAGGCGCGAGGGGTCGACCAGGTGCCGGGCGCCGTGCGGGTGCGCGTACAGCTTCGCGCGGGGGGCGGCGCGGAGGAGGGCGCCGGCGCCCCCGGCGTGGTCCAGGTGCACGTGCGTGACGAAGACGTGGGTGATCTCCGCCGGATCGCGGCCGACTTCGCGGATGGCGGCGAGGAGCGTCTCCAGCGTGCTCCCGGGGCCGCTCTCGACCACGGCGAAGGCGTCGCCGCCGTCCAGGAGATAGGCGGCGACCTGGCCGGGGAGCCCCATCCAGCCGAGGTCGACGCGGTGGACGCCGGGGGATTCTTGGAAGAGCATCGGTCCTTGGGTGCGGAAGTTCGAAGGTGCGAAGGTGCGAGAGTGCGAAGGTGCGTGGGTGATCGGATCGCTTCGGATCGCCGCGCCTCGGTCGATTGCGGATGCGGAGGCGGCGGAGCGAGATTCGGGGGATGGGCATCTCCAACTCCCGATCTCCGTGAGCCGATAACGTATGCGTTCGGACGCCACTACCCAAGCGCCGGGGGCGCCGGCCGAGCTGCGGCGCGCGCTGGGGCTGGCGGACGCGGTGGGGATCGGGTTCGGGGCGATCGTGGGGGCGGGGATCTTCGTGGTCACCGGGATCGCGGCGGGGATCGCGGGGCCGGCGCTGCTGCTGGCCCTTCCGCTGGCGGGGGTGGCGGCGACGGCGAACGCGCTCTCCTCGGCGGAGCTGGCGGCCAGCTATCCGCAGGCGGGCGGGACGTACGAGTACGGCTACCGCGTGCTCCATCCGTGGGCCGGCTTCGCGGCGGGGTGGATGTTCCTGGCCAGCAAGACGGCGGCGGCCGGGACGGTGGGGCTGGGGCTCGCCGCCTACCTGGAGCGGATCGCGCCCGGGGTGCCGGGGAGGGCGGTGGCGCTCGTCGCGATCGCCCTCTTCACCCTGGTGAACGCGCTGGGGGTGAGGAAGTCGAGCGCGGTGAACCTGGCGGTGGTGGCGGTCTCCACGGCGTCGCTCGTCCTCTTCGCCGTCGTGGCGTTCGGGCGCTTCGACGCGGGGAACCTGCGGCCGTTCGCGCCGGCGGGGGCGGGCGGGGTGCTGCGGGCGGCGGCGCTCCTCTTCTTCGCGTACACGGGGTATGCGCGGGTGGCGACGCTGGGCGAGGAGGTGCGCGAGCCGCGCGTCACCATCCCGCGGGCGATCCTGATCACCGTCGCCGGGGTGTCGGTGCTCTATCTCGCCGTCGTCGTCGCGGCGGTCGGGGCGGTGGGTACGGAGGTGCTGGGACGCGGGGCGGCGCCGCTGGCGGACGCGGCGCGGGCGATGGGCGGGGGATGGCTGGAGACGGCGGTGTCGTTCGGGGCGGTGACGGCGATGCTGGGAGTGCTGCTGTCGCAGCTGCTGGGGCTGAGCCGGATGGCGTTCGCGATGGCGCGCCGGGGCGACCTCCCGGGGGCGCTGGCGCGGGTGGACGGGCGGTCCGGCGCGCCCACGCGGGCGGTGCTGCTGGTGGGCGCGGCGGCGGCGCTGGCGGCGGGGTTCGGGACGCTGCGGGGGATCGCGGCGGCGGCTTCGTTCGCCATCCTCCTCTACTACGCCGTGGCCAACCTGGCGGCGCTGCGGATGCCGCGCGAGGCGAAGCTGTACCCGGACTTCGTCCCCGCCGTGGGGCTGGGGGCGTGCGCGCTGCTGGCGGCGTCGCTGCCGCCGCGGACGGCGATCGTGGGGCTCGCGGTGCTGGCGGCGGGGTTCGGGGTGCGCGCGACGGTCAGGGCTCTCGCTCCGGCGTCGGCGGGTGGGTAGATTGCGGGGCGGGCGGCGGCGCGCGCTCCGGCGGCCCTCACCCCTCGCGTGATGGTCCGCGAGAACTGCCTCGCGGACGCATCACGCTGTCCCCTGTCCCGATAGCGGGAGAGGGGAACACCGCGGCGCTTCGCGCTTTGGCGGGGGCGGGTATCATCCGGGCCGGCGATCGGCGGGCCAACTGATCGGCATCGTGGCTGATCATCATGCCCGACTGATCATCATGCCCGACTGGTCATCATTGTGCTCGACTGATCATTGTGCACGATCGATCATCGTGCTCGACTGATCATCGTGCTCGATCGATCATCGTGCTCGACTGATCACCTTATCGTGTGATCGTCATCCGCGGCTGATCATCATCGTTGCCATCATCGATCCCCAGCGATCGATCCGCGTCTTCCTTCCTCGATCCACATCTCCCGATCCAATGGCATCCACTGTTGCTCCGCCCGCGCAGACGCGGCTTTCGGGGACGCTCCACGACCGCGAGGTGGAGGTCGAGACGCCGGAGCACGTGGCGATCGGCTACGAGCTGGCGGACCTGGGGTCGCGCTTCACGGCGCTGCTGCTGGACGGGCTGATCGTGGTCGGCGGGTCGCTGCTGCTGACGTGGGGGATCCCGCGGCTGCTGCGGGCGCTTCCGGGCGAGCTCCCGGACGGGGTGGTGGGGTGGATGTCGGGGATCCTGATCGCGCTGGACTTCCTCTTCTTCTGGGGGTACTTCGTCTACTTCGAGGGGATGCGCGACGGGCAGACGCCGGGGAAGCGGGCGATGGGGATCCGCGCGGTGCAGGACGGCGGCTACCCGCTGACGGTGCGCGGCGCGGCCATCCGCGGGCTGATGCGCATCATCGACATGCAGCCGGGGGTCACCCTGCTGGTGGGCGGGACGGCGATGATGCTGCACCCGCGCACCAAGCGGCTGGGCGACATGGCCGCCGGGACGGTGGTGGTGCGCGAGCGCTCGGGGGCGGTGCTCCCGGAGGAGGCGGCGGTGGAGGGCGCGGACCGCGGGCCGCCGCGGCTGGACGAGCGCGAGTGGGCGGCGCTCTCGCAGTACGTGGCCCGCCGCGGCACGCTGACGCCCGACGCCCGCACGCGCATCGCGGCGCAGATGCTGGGGCACGTCGACGCCAAGGTGGGCGACCACCCGCGCCGGCGGGTGACCAGCCCGGACGAGTTCCTGGCGGTGGTGCACGGCGAGGAAAGCTCGCGGCGCGCGTCGGCGGGGATGGCGGCGCGCGCGGGGACGGGGCAGGCGACGGTGCTGGTGCGGCGGCAGAAGGGGACGTGGGAGGAGTACGGGAGGCTGCTGGAGCGGGCGCGGAGGAGCGGGCTGGACTCGCTGGCGGAGCAGGAGGTGTCGCGCTTCGCCACGCTGTACCGCGAGGTGGCGGCGGACCTGGCGCGGGCGCGCACCTACGGCGGGAGCCCGGAGCTGCTGTACGTGCTGGAGCGGCAGGTGGGGACGGGGCACAACCTGCTCTACACGCCGGAGGGAGGGACGTGGCGGGCGCTGCGGCACTGGCTGGCGGCGGGATTCCCCGCGCTGGTGCGCCGCCTCTGGAAGCCCATCGCGGTGGCGACGGCGTGCTTCTACGTGCCGGCCGTGGTGGCGTTCGCGGTGGCGCGGGCGGAGCCGCAGACGGTGCGCAACTCCCTGGGGCCCATCCTGGTGGAGCGGGTGGAGCTGGCGGCGGAGCGCGAGGCGCGCGGGGTGGGGTACGCGGAGGAGGAGTACGGCGACCTCCCGATGATGCCGCAGTCGGCGGCCAACCTGATCACCAACAACACGCGGGTGACGCTGATCACCTTCGCGGCGGGGGTGGTGTTCGGGATCGGGTCGCTGCTGGTGCTGTTCTTCAACGGGATCCT